>ERZ791912.14-NODE-14-length-162082-cov-43.863257_pt1 | contig 162082 bp, 134 predicted proteins | sample MGYA00510141_ERZ791912 | MGnify/ENA primary metagenome ERZ791912 (study PRJEB30046, sample SAMN00792082) | human gut metagenome | study: EMG produced TPA metagenomics assembly of the A metagenome-wide association study of gut microbiota in type 2... | reverse complement strand
AGTCTTAGAAATATCCAATTGAAACTTCTGGCATCGATGATGTATGCGCAGCACCGATTTTCACTTGTATTATGTCGTCAGTTCACCAACCGAATGTGTGTTAAACAACAATTATCTAGAATCTCAGATTTCTTTTTGAATAATGATGTTTTCTATTATTAGAAAGCTTCATGTTGTTGATAATGGTGATAATAATAAGTATCACAGCGACGAAACCAGCTATTATCCATATATTTACTTTAAGACACTTCTTAGGAGTGAGCTCTGTGACTTTTATTTCGTTGCTAAGATATGGAAGCTGGCTGTCCTTGACAGCATTGCCCGATGATATAGTAAGAGTTGTTGTGCCTACTACGTTATCACCATATTTGTAGTTAAGCTTTGCAGTAAGCTTATCATTACTGTTTGATACATCATAGTCAGTATTTATATCCATAGTAACATCAGATGTACTGCCGTTAGCAGGAATAGTTATAAATGAGGCATTAAGGTTAAAACCAAGCTTGCTTTTGCCAAAAACATCTGATGAATAATAATTATCAGTTGAGAATAATGAGCTTATCTGTGAATTAGAAGTAGTTGATTTCTTAAAGTTACCAAATCCCCAGTCAAAAAGAGCCCTTGTATCTATATATCGTGTTGAATCATCAGGAGATCTGAAAACAACACATATAAGACGCATTCCGTCTTTTTCTGCAAATGTTACAAGAGTCATAAGCGACTCATCAGTAAATCCTGTTTTTCCACCCTTGCAGTATTCATAGTAGAACTCACGGCCTTTAAGCATTTTATGTCTATGCTTTATAGTACGCTGTGCAGACATGTTGGTAGCTGGAATAGTGTATGATGAAGAGGTTGAGTCAATATTGACAAATGAAGCGTTGTTATAGCAGCCTCTTGCTATCATAGCCATATCATAAGCCGTTGTGTAATGGTTTGGATTATATAATCCACTTGGATTAGCAAAGTGAGTATTTATGGCACCAAGCTCTTTAGCCTTGTTATTCATCATATCAATAAATGCATCTGCCGACCCTGCAACCTGTTCAGCAAGCCCATATGCTATTTCGTTAGCAGAATATAAAAGGAGTCCATATAAAGCCTGTTCGACAGTTATCTGTTCGCCAGCTTTCATACTAAGATTGGCATCCTCGTAAGGATTGACTGAATTAGCAGCCTTGCTTGAAAATGTCATGGTATCATTAAGGTTACAGTTTTCAATGGTAAGAAGTCCAGTCAGGATTTTGGTTGTAGATGCCGGATATGCTTTCCGGTGGGAATCCTTTTCATACAATATTGAACCAGTATCTGCATCTATAAGTATTGCGCTTTCGCAGGTTATTGAAGGGGCATCAGGCCATGCAGCTTTAGGAGCTGTACTGCTATCGGAAGCTGCCGCAGATACATTGGCAGTAACGGAAAATGTAGTAACTGCTATGATAGAAACTGTGGCAATAGTGCCAAGAGTACGTTTTATATATTTTCTAAATGAATTAAACATATTAATCCTCCATTCTTGCGCTGCTTCTCAGCGCATCTCAAGTTTGTGCAAAGCACAAATCTTGCGTGTGAAAAATCTTATTTTTCACACTAAATTCCTCATTTCTGTAGATATTAGTTATATAATTATCATGTTACTTAGTACTATAACATATATTTTTTAGTAATTAAACAACTATATTTTGACTTTTGACAGCATTATCATATAGAATGTTATTATAAGAAGCAGGTAAAACAAATAATATAAGAGCCTGAGATGGAGGAAATATGCGTTTAAGAAATGTACCAGGTGCAAGAGAAGTGATGATTGAGAATAAGTATGTGTTCACTGAGCCAGAAGGAATGAAAGGGACATGGAAGGATGTGTTTGGAAACAGTAATCCTGTTCATATAGAGATTGGTATGGGAAAGGGAGTATTTATTACAACACTTGCATCACAGAATCCTGATATTAACTATGTAGGAATAGAAAAATATTCCAGCGTGCTGTTAAGAGCTGTTGAGAAGCAGGATGAGCTGCAGCTTCCTAACTTAAGATTTATCCGTATGGATGCAGAGAATATCAACGAGGTGTTCGGTAAAGATGAGGTTGACAGAATATATCTTAACTTTTCTGATCCATGGCCTAAGGACAGACATGCAAAAAGAAGACTCACATCAAGACAGTTCTTTGCAAGATATGACCAGATGTTAAAAAAGGAAGGCAGAGTTGAGTTTAAGACAGATAATAAAGCATTATTTGATTTTTCAGTAGAAGAAGTAAAGGAAGCAGGGTGGATACTTGAAGAGTGCACATATGACCTTCATAACGACACAAGACTTAATGAGGGCAATGTCATGACAGAGTATGAAAAGAAATTCTCCGAGCTGGGAAATCCGATATGCAAGCTTATAGCTGACAGAAAATAGCATATAAACGTATTCATAGTGTAACAAATAAACACACCTTTAATATAATAATCATATGATGTAAGGATTGCATGAATGGCATGAATTGCGCAAATTGCGTAGCAACATAACAATCCGGATGCATCAGAAACATTATTATATGGAAGGTGTGTTTTATGCGTTGTAACCATTGTAATCGTTGTAATCGTTGTTTTTCATTAAAACGTCTTAACGAATTCTTTTATTATCATCGCAGCCTGAATCAAAGAATAGTACGATTCAGACACTCCTGGAATGAGATATATAAAATAATAAATTGCAGGTAGTGATATCTACATTTTATCAGGTGAATCATAAGGCTGTACCGTAATATTACGTTTCTTTAAGAAATGTTCAATAATAATATTAAGAATATAGCATATAACTGCCATAGTAGGAACACCAAGGAACATACCGAGTACGCCAAACATAGCACCACCGACAACTATAGCGAATATAACCCATAAAGGCTTAAGACCGGTACTATTGCCAAGAATCTTAGGTCCAAGGAAGAGACCATCAAACTGCTGGATAATAAGTATCATGATCGCGAAAAATATAACCTGCAGAGGGTTGATGATCACTATAATAATGCCGCCAAGAACTCCGCCAATATAAGGTCCAAAGTATGGAATCATATTGGTAATACCGACTATGACACTGATAAGCACTGTGTATGGAAACTTGAATATTGTCATACATATAAAACAGATGATTCCTATTATTAATGAATCGATAGCTTTTCCATACATGAATTTAATGAAAATGTTTGCACTTTCACGACATATTGTTCTTGCGGTGTCAGCCGCCTGTTTAGGAAATACAGCATATAAAAGTCTTTTAAATTGATAAAAGATATTTTTATGGTCTGATATCATGTATACAGAAACCATAACAGAAATAATAAGGTTAATTAAACCTTTTATAATAGCCATAGAAGTGTTTACAACATATGGCAGAATATTAGTCAGTATATCTGTAAGATACGACAATATCTTAGGATATAAAGATGTAAGGTGTTCATTGATAATATTATAATCTATGAAGCCAAGGTCTTTATGATTCTTCTCGAAATCAGCTATAAATATAGTAACATTGTTGTACCATACAGGCAGCTTATCCAGTATATCAGTTATACTTGTGTACAGTTGTGGCAGTATGAATACAAGCAGTACTGCGATTATGCCGATTGCTATAGCATAGGTAACAAGTATAGACAGCCATTTGGCAAGCCTGTCAGATTTCATATGGCACTTTTCCTTAAACAGTCTTCTGTAAAAGAATCTGACAAGAGGATATAGTATAAATGCTATAAATGCACCAACAAGAAAAGGTGCTATAACCTCAATAGCCTGTCCTAAAAGTTTTACTGTGTTGTTGAAGCTTCCTACGATCCTTACAAGAAGGATTGAACCAAGTACGAAAGCCAGCCCATATAGCATAATAGTAAAATACTTGCTGTTAGGCTGAAAACGGTTGTGTTTAATGATGGTATATGCATTATCATCGCTGGTATTATCGTTATTAGCAGTACTATTGTTATTCATAGATATATTGTCATCAGTATTACCGTTGTTATGCATAGATATATTGTCATCAGTATTACTGTTGTTATTCATAGACATATTGTCATCAGTATTGCTGCTGTTATATACAGACATATATTTACTCCTTGTGTGCTGTTATTGTAAGTGGTTATTGCAAGCGGCGTTTACACCACTTGTATAACATTTTAAAATCTTTATAAATTTTAAAAGCTTTATACATATGATACTCTATATCAATAAGTAAAAAAACCCTTTTTTCGTAAAAAAAGGCTAAAATATGCTGAAAAAAATAAAAAAAGTCGATTGTATCTAAATAAATACAAAAAAAGACTTGATTTTTTCCATAAAAGAATATAATATATTTTTTGTTGTTACGGCAACGAATTATTATATATGCACCGCTAGCTCAGTTGGTAGAGCACCTGACTCTTAATCAGGGTGTCCAGGGTTCGAACCCCTGGCGGTGCACTTGTGAAGTCATAAGACACAAGTCGCTAAGCTTCACATACATTTTAATATACGCACCGCTAGCTCAGTTGGTAGAGCACCTGACTCTTAATCAGGGTGTCCAGGGTTCGAACCCCTGGCGGTGCATTTAGGAAAGTCTTTTGATTTGATCGATGGAGTCAGGTTGAGGGGCTTTTATTTTTTGTTTTTTATTCAACCTTCTTAAAAAATCAATCTTCTAAAACCCCCACTCATCCTGAAAAATCAATTTGAAAAATCAACTTTCTTTTTCCTTAAATTCCCTACCCTTTTTTCTTTAAATATTTCTCTAAAAATCTTTTTCTTTAAACATTTTTCTTTAAACATTTCTCTAAAAATCTTTTTCTAAAACATTTCCTCAAAATTACTCTTCTCTTTTTCTGAAATTTCCATGATAAAACACTGTTCTGTAAGAATATTGTAAGGTTAATGATTTATATTAGTATTAAAGAAAAGAATTATGTCATGGCCGAAGAATAAAGGTATAAATCGGCATGATAAACAAAAAAGGGGAACGGCAGTGTGTTCTGCAGGAAAAGAGGTAAGTATGGAGAAAAAGAGAAATAGACAGAAAAGAATTAGTAAAAAAATCAGTAAAAAAAGAAATATTGCTGCAGCATTTATACTGGCTGGCATGATAGCAGTTATAGTTATGGTGGCAGTTGCAGCCAGGACAAAAAATGGGCATATTACAGGATTTATTCAGAGAGCTGATTATATGAAGGGTGAAATAGAAGCTGTAAGCAGTGTGGATGCTGTTTATGATGAAGATACTGTATGGCAGACAGAAGAACAGATGTTATTAAAAGAAAGCATGATTGAACAGACAGAAATATATGAGAAAGAAAATAATGAAAATGCAGAAGAGGAAAAGACTGGTGCAGGAACTGTTAAAGCAGCGGAAAAAGAGGAATCGTTTGAGAGAGAGGAATCATTTGAAAAAGAGAAATCGGATGAAAAAGAGGCATTTAAAGCAGCTGCTGCAAGGAGTAAGTCATATAAGAAGCTGGATGTTAAGTGTGTGCTTCAGAATCCTGAACTGCCAACAGGGTGCGAGATAACAGCATTAACAATAGTACTTAACTATCTTGGTTATGATGTAGACAAGCTTACTCTGGCTGATAACTTCCTTGATAAGGGAAGGGTAGGTGAAACATCACCATACAAAGCATTTGTAGGTAATCCAAGAGATGAGGATGCATGTGGGGCATTTGCACCAGTAATTGTGAATTCTGCAAAAAGATATCTATACAGCGAGAATTCGGATATGAATGTTTATAATGTTACAGGAGCTGATTATAGTGAGCTTGTTGACTATGTAGATAATGGACATCCTGTGTTGGTATGGGAAACAATGTGGATGGCAAAGCCACATATAGCAGTTGAGTGGAATGTTGATGGAGAAACAATAGTGTGGAAATCACATGAGCATGCCATGGTGCTTATTGGTTATACAGCTGATACATATATTATGGCTGATCCGCTAAGAGGTATCTATGAATATGATAAAGAAGTTGTAGAAGAAAGATACAAGGATATGGGAAGACAGGCGATAGTTATATATTAGAATAAATCATCACACAAAGGGGATACTTCCATTATGGAGGTGATTAATGTGTACCCAGAGTATGATGGTGAAGGTTATGATTGTGAAGGTTATGATGGAACAGATATACACAAGTATACATTTCCTCACAGAAAAACTTATGATGTTGAAGCAGATAAAGCTTCTGACAGTGGTCAAGATGTGTATACAGATGAGATGAGATTTAATTCCCTGGCAGATTATGAGGATTTTCTTATATGGGGGACGGATTACCGTGACCAGTATTTCTAAATAATCTAAAAGATTTATTAATCTTTCAGGCATTGATTGACGTGAGTTTTAAATATGTTATATGATAAGCGAAAGCAGTATTTGTTGTGTACAGATATATGCTTTCGTTTTTATGCTGTTATATTTTTATAACAGAAGCCTCAGACTTAACAAGATAGGGAGATAGTGCCAGTGTACGGATATGTTGTAGTAAACAAGCCAGAGCTTAAGATTAAAGAATATGATGTATACCGTTCATATTATTGTGGACTATGTGATGAACTTAAAGAGCGGTATGGGGTTAACGGACAGTTATGCATAAGCTATGATATGACATTTCTTCTTCTGCTTCTTACTGGCTTATACGAGCCGGAAACAAGAAAGTATGAGACAAGATGCATAGCACATCCACTACACAGACATCCAGTCAGCAGGAATGATATATCAGGCTATGTGGCAGATATGAATGTGCTTATGACATATTACAAATGCATAGACGACTGGAATGATGAAAAGAAAGTCACAAGGAAGGTGCTTGCAGATACATTGTCAGGTAAAGTAAAGCGTATAGAGGCAGCATATCCTGAAAAAGCTGATATTATAAAAAAAGCACTGGATAAAATAAGCGGGCTTGAAAAGGCAGGCGAGGGAAATGTTGATATGCCTGCGGAGCAGTTTGGGATTATAATGTCACAGATATTGCTTATGAAAGATGATGAGTGGAAAGATACACTTATCAAGACAGGCAGCGCACTTGGAAGGTTCATATATATATTAGATGCATATGAGGATCTTGAAGAGGATAATAAAAAGGGCAGATATAATGGACTCAGGGCGTATTCACAAAGACCTGATTATGATGCCTTTGTTGAAAATATATTAAAATCACTTATGGCACAGTGTGCAGCAGCCTTTGAGAGGCTTCCTGTTATAGAAAATGCTAATCTTTTACGAAACATAATATATTCAGGAGTATGGACAAGATTCGAGCTGTGCAGGAATAAAAGAGAATTGAAAACAAAAAATGAAAGTCAAAGTGAAAATCCTGGTAAAACATATTAACTAAGCTTAGTTAACTATGGCAGAGGATAGACTATATAACATATATATTGGAGGAATTATGACTGATCCGTATTCAGTATTGGGAGTGTCAAGGGATGCTTCGGACGAAGAAATAAAAAAGGCATACAGAACATTAAGCAGAAAATATCATCCGGATGCCAACATCAATAATCCAAACAAGGATAAGGCTGAGGAAATGTTTAAGACTGTACAGCAGGCATATAACCAGATAATGAAAGAAAAGGAAGGTGGCTATACATCATCCTACAGTCAGAATCGCGGCGGTACAGGAAGTTATGGCTATGATGGTGATTATCAGAATAACAACCAGAATGGCGGTTATGGTAACTTTGGTGGAGATTTCTGGGGATATGGACCATTTGGCTTTGGCGGATATTATGGGGGAGGCGGAAATGCCAATGGTGCCTCTGACATGAATGGGAACGATCAGACTACCATACATCTTAGAGCTGCAGCTAACTATATAAACAATGGAAGCTTTGACGAAGCACTTAATGTTCTTAACAGCATGGAGGATAGAGATGCAAGATGGTATTATTACAGTGCCCAGGCCAATGCCAGAAAAGGCAATCAGGCGACTGCCATGGAACATGCAAGGAGGGCTGTTGAACTTGCTCCTGATAATATGCAGTACAGGATGTTCTACCAGCGGATGAACAGCGGTGGTGAGTGGTATACAGGAAGACAGCAGACATATCAGAATCCAGGCAGCAGCATGGGAAGCTGGTGTATGAAACTGATAGTCCTTAATCTTGCCTGCAACTGTTGTCTTGGCGGTGGTGGATTATGCTGCCCTGGAAGATACTACTACTAGGCTGTTTTCCCACTGCTTAAGATAAGAAAACAGAATATCGAACTGGACAGGTCCCATTTCAAGAATGTAACGGTGGAATTCTTTTAAAGAAAAGTTGCTGCCAAGGTCATTCTGGGCCTGTTTTTTTAGTTCTTCAAAGCCTATAAATCCAAGTACATATTTACAGTAGTTGCCAGGATTTGCAATAAGTGCTGTATAAATGGAATGTGCAGTGTCCACATCAGAGTAGCCCCAGTTACTTAAGAATGAGGAAAGACGGGCCTCATCCCATCCATAGTAGTTGACACCTATATCACCCATGGCATGCAGACAAAGTATTAATGCGTAGTTGCATTTTGCGAGTGTGTTTAGTTCGGGGCTTTCTTTGCCATATTCGTATGAATGTACTTCTATATACGAAGCCCAGCCTTCTACATAGCCGCCTGGTTTTATAAGTGAACGGATAAGACATGGGTTAGTTTTAAGAAAGTACTGTGTCTGATACATATGACCAGGATAACCCTCATGTGCAAGTGTTGGATATATATAACTGTCTGTTGTACTGGTTTTGTTGATGTATATGGAGTTGATATCAGGGTTATCAAGCTGTGGCATAAAGTACATGGCAGGACTTGCATAATCACAAAGTGCTTCTGACACGTATTTGATCGAATAGTCAATATCATCAAGGGCAGGATAGTCATCAGACATTTTCTGCTTAAGCTCTTCTATAATATCCTGTGGGTTGGAAGTGCCAAAGGAATAAGAACTGAAAGCATCGGTGAGAGAAGGATTTTTTTGTATGAGCTTTCTCATGACGATCAGATAGTTTCTCATATAGCTTTCAAGAAGGGAAGAGTATTCATCAATAGATTTGCTCCATCCAAGTGTCTGCTCAAGAAGACCTTCAAAGTACCTCTGACCATCAGGATAGCTGCTTATTCCATCTTGATAACGGCATGTTCCTTTTAGCAGGGTAAGACCGTCTCTTAATGCTTCATAGCCCGGTATTACGTGCTTTTGTACAGCTTCTATATTACGTTTTTTATAGTCCTGTCGGTCACTGTCAGATATAAAGTCAAGAGCATCGATGCGTGAATTAAAATCATCTATAAAAAGACGGTTAGTGGAATTCTCCTGTTTTATGGAATCTATAACTGACTGGCATGAGCTTATGACATCCTCAAGTAAGGAGTCTTTGAGAGTGAAGCCCTTGTCTGCACGCAGTCTTTCGTATTCAAGCATATTTTCAAAATAACCATCAACATCACATAGTAATTCAAGATATTCCTCAACATCCTTTTGCTCAAGGAATGAGTATTCAGAAAATACAAGGGGAAGCTCTATCTGTATGCCTATTGTCGGAGTGAGCTGAGAGTCATACAGGTCGAGGTCACTATAACACAGGCGTGATTCAAGATACGAAAGAAGATAATCGTAAGTTACAGCCTGAGTTTGTGACAGGGAGCTTTTGTCAAAGGCTTTAAGTTCAGTTATATACTGTGTTATATCAGATGTATCATAAAGATTGTCTGTGTCGATTCTTCCGAGAGTGATATTATAATCGTTAATCCCATAGTTTTCTGGATGTTCAAGCAATGTGTGAAGAGAAAGAGTATCATCGGTAACTATTTCGCGAAATAAGTTATCGGTATATTCGTTAAAGGCGGTATTGTCTGTCTGGCTATAGGCGTATTCCTGGGTTATTGAAGAGTTGTTTTTTTCTGTTATATTTCGTATATCCTGTGTACTGCAGCCGTAAAGTGATATACTTGCAGCTGACAGGATTAAAGACATTGCAAGACTAATTGTTTTTTTAAATGTTTTAAACATAATAATCCTCCATTCTTGCGCTGCTTCTTTGCGCATCTCAAGTTTGTGCTTCACACGTTTTTAGAGCGTATCGGGTTTGTGTCAGGTGTGCGCGGACACAAAAATCCCGCATATGGAAAGCTGGTATAAAGTTGATATAAAGTTGATATAAAGTTGATATCAGGCGGATTTTAATATATTCCACCGGCTTTTAAGCCTATTTTAACGATTCTGTTGATTTTTATATATCTGTACATTATGATGTCGTGGTTAAAAGCCCCCGATTTTGATATATACAGGTTGTTTTGTGCTACGCACTCACACGTCTTAGCTTCGCTTCGGTCCGTGCTAAACATGTGTCACGGGTACATAGCACCCGCCATTCACACATCGTTGGATTATCATCCCACTTTTATGCTCATATTGAGGCATGTTATATTATATGTCAATATAAGTGCTGGAATGTCAAAGGATGATTATTCATATCATAACATTATAAGATGTCGTGGTCAAAAGCCACAGAATTTTAGGGATTTGCATACACAAAATTTAGGAATTTGCATACACAAAATTTAGGGATTTGCAAAACTTGACATATCATCAAAAGTTAACTATCATTAAATGATTGGAAAACCTGTACAAATAATCAGGATTAATTAGAGAAAACAAGGAAAATGGAGGTTATAGATATGCCACAGAGTAAGGGTCCATTTTATATGACAACAGCTATTGCATATACATCAGGCAAGCCACATATTGGCAATACCTATGAGATAGTACTTGCTGACAGTATCGCAAGATTCAGACGTCAGGAGGGATATGATGTGTTCTTCCAGACTGGTACTGATGAGCATGGTCAGAAGATAGAGCTTAAAGCAGAAGAAGCAGGAATTACACCTAAGGAGTTTGTTGATAAGACATCAGCAGAGATTAAGAGAATATGGGATCTTATGAATACATCATATGATAAGTTCATAAGAACAACTGATGATTATCATGAAAAACAGGTACAGAAGATATTCAAGAAGCTATATGATCAGGGAGATATATACAAAGGCTCATATGAAGGTATGTATTGCACACCTTGTGAATCCTTCTGGACAGAGTCACAGCTTGTTGATGGCAAATGCCCGGACTGTGGACGTGAAGTTAAACCAGCAAAGGAAGAAGCTTATTTCTTCAAAATGAGCAAGTATGCAAACAGACTTATTGAGCATATTAACACTCATCCAGAATTCATACAGCCTGTATCAAGAAAGAATGAGATGATGAACAACTTCCTTCTTCCAGGACTTCAGGATTTGTGTGTATCAAGAACATCCTTCAAGTGGGGTATTCCGGTAGATTTCGATCCTAAGCATGTAGTTTATGTATGGCTTGATGCACTTACTAACTATATCACAGGTATTGGATATGATGCAGATGGCAGCTCAAGTGAACAGTACAAGAAGTACTGGCCAGCAGACCTTCATCTTATAGGAAAGGATATTATCAGATTCCATACAATATACTGGCCTATATTCCTTATGGCACTTGGTGAACCACTTCCTAAGCAGGTGTTTGGTCATCCTTGGCTTTTACAGAACGATGGTAAGATGAGTAAGTCAAAGGGAAATGTTATATATGCAGATGACCTTGTAGATATGTTTGGTGTAGATGCTGTAAGATACTTCGTTCTTCATGAAATGCCATTTGAGAATGATGGTGTTATATCATGGGAGCTTTTAGTTGAGCGTATGAACTCAGACCTTGCTAATACTCTTGGTAATCTTGTAAACAGAACTATCGCCATGTCTAACAAGTACTTTGGCGGAGTAGTAAACAAGACTGGCGTTACAAGTGAGGGTGCCGGTGTTGATGAAAATGGCGCAAGTCTCGACGTTGATGCTGACCTTAAGGCTGTTGTAACAGCAACAAGAGATAAGGTTCAGGGAAAAATGTCTACACTTCATGTTGCAGATGCCATGACTGAGGTATTTTCTTTATTTAAGAGATGCAATAAGTATATAGATGAAACTATGCCTTGGGCGCTTGCCAAGGATGAGTCTAAGAAGGAAAGACTTGAAGAGGTACTTTACAACCTTGTTGAGAGTATTACTATCGGTGCTAATCTTCTTAAGTCATTTATGCCAAACACAACTGAAAGTATATTAAAGCAGCTTTATCCAGCTGACCCATCAGAGGGTGAAAGAGATTTTGATGACCTTGATAAGTTCGGTTTAAGAAAGTCAGGCGAAAATGTTACTGACAAGCCGGAAATTCTTTTTGCAAGACTTGATATAAATGTAGTTATGGAAGAGGTTGAAAAGCTTCAGGAAGCACAGAGAAAGGCTAACGGAGCTACAGAGTATCCAGTAGTTGAGAAAAAACCAGAGATAACATATGATGATTTCTCAAAGATACAGATTCAGGTTGGAGAAGTGCTTAAGTGTGAACCAGTAAAGAAGGCTAAGAAGCTTCTTTGCTCGCAGATACGTGTAGGTGATGAAGTGCGCCAGATAGTATCTGGAATATCACAGTACTATAAGCCAGAAGAGATGGTTGGAAAGAAGGTTGCAGTAGTAACAAACCTTGCACCACGTAAGATATGCGGCGTTGAATCACAGGGTATGATACTTGCAGCTATGGATGATAAGGATAATCTTTCAGTTATGACAGTAGATAAGGATATCGTGGCTGGAAGCGAGATAGGATAATTGTTGTTTAACACACATTCGGTTGGTGAACTGACGAAATAATATAAGTGAAAATCGGTGCTGCACATACATCATCGATGCCAGAAGCTTCAATTTACGCGAGCAACGAGCCAAAGTCATATTCTTGATATGACCTTGGCGACTGCCGCGATAGCCATAATAAACACGCTTTGCGAGTTTATTATGGCTGGATATTTCTAAGACTTTTCTTATAGGTTGTGACTACTGCCGCTACCGTTCGATACGGGACATCCGTGTCCCATATCTCACTTCCACAGACATCCGTGTCTGTGGATAGCTGAGTAGTTAAGGAAAAGTCTAAGAACTATCACAATTGAACTTCAAGTGCATCTCACGATGTATGCGCAGCACCGATTTTCACTTATATTATGTCTGGTTGTGGCTTAATTTACGAAAAATGAATGTGTGTTAAATCAGAGGGGAGAGGCATGAGGGCGGAATTGTGCGTAAAGCGCTAAATCCTAATATGTAATCTCTATTAATAAAGTAGGAAGTGGAAAAGTGACACAATATGTGAAAAAGCTAATCTGGGTCACATTTTTCTTTCTTTTTCTTGCAGCAAATATGACTCAAATTAGCAATTTTGCAAATAGGGTCAAAAAATCCATGCAAATCAAGCAGTGAAATATGACTCAGATTGTCAATTTTGCAAATAGGGTCATAATATCTATGCTGATTAAGCAGTGAAATATGACCCGGATTGTCAATTTTGCAAATAGGGTCATAATATCTATGCTGATTAAGCAGTGAAATATGACCCGGATTGTCAATTTTGCAAATAGGGTCAAAAAATCCATGCTGATTAAGCAGTGAAATATGACCCAGATTAGCATTTTCTCATATAGAGTCAATTTCTACCACTTCAATATAGAATACATAGGTTGGATTGAGTACGATGTATTCAATCCAACATTTTTCCAGCTCTCCATTGTATTAACGCAGTTGAATTTTAATATTATATTCTGCCGTTTGCGTTCGTAAACAATACCTACATGGAATATCTTAGAAATATCCAATCAGCTTTCTGGTGACTGTAGCATTATTCTTAAAATATCTCATAAGCCTTATAGCGTCCGTTCGTCAATAAAATACACCAATAAAATATATCAATAAAATACATCAACATAAATAATATGAATCAACTCTGCTAAACAACAATTCCCCCCAAAAAGTAGTAGACAAAATATATAAAAATCCCCATGTGTTAAGCTCTGTTATTGGCGTATTAATAGAAAATGCTGAAAAAACATGACAATAAATATCAGATTATTGACTTAACATATTACAGCCATTACAATGAAAATAAATGGTGTGTATTAAAAGTATATAAAGAATACAAATACATCATATTAGCAGTATTATTAACATTATTACATATACCGGTAAAATAAATACATATGACAGCCGGATAAGATGGCAATTAATATTAAAAGGGGTGGTCATTGATGAAACGCAATTATAAAAGAATGGCACTTTCAGCAGGAATGGCACTGGTTCTGGCAAGTATGCCTGTTACTGCTATGGCAGGAACTTTAAGAAACGGACATCCAAAGATTTCTAATATAAGTACAATCAGTGCTAATAGTACAACCAGTGCTAACAGTACAACCAGTGCAATTAGTACAGCCAGTACTATAAGTACAACTAGTATTATAAGTACAACCAGTAATATCAGTACAGCTGCAGTTAATAGCAGTCTGATTAATACCAAAGTAGATGTGTCTGCATTTAATGGTAATACTAAAGTTAATGGTTCCAAAATCACAATAGATGGTACGACATCTGACTGGGAAGGTATTAGAGAAAGAGAATCAAAAACAGATAAGATAGATTCGTGGAAAGTGGCAATAGCCTCAGATTATTCTGAATTGTATATATGTTACGAGGGAACAGCATCAACACAGTGGGATTATAACTTTATGGGAGCAAATGATGAGATGGTTCGTGTCCATATGGATTATCCCGATGGAACACAGAATGAAAAGAGCAATATATCATTCACTGCATGGGATGGTTACAAGGTTAAGAATGGCTGGAATGGTGATATTTCTGGTTCAGATATAGCTGTTGTTAATAAAGCACATCTTAATACGCCTGCACCATATGTTGTAGAAGCAGTTATCCCTATGGAGTTCTTTGCTGATTCTGATTTTACACTGACATTTGCAGGAACAACAGTAGATATACGTGATGTGGAAGTGCTGAGGGGCGATGTCAAAAAGGAAGATACAAAAGAAGATTCTAAGGAAGATAAAAAAGATGATACGAATGATGAAACAAAAAAAGATGATACAAAGGATGAAACCAAAGAAGACGATAAAGAAGCAGTATATAAAGGAATAACGATAGATGGCAGATTCAGTGACTGGGATGCAGTTACGAAGTATGATGCGGGATGTCCTAATCCTGGTCATAAGGATTGTATTGAGAAAACAGCCATGGTGTTTGATGGCGATTATGTATACATATATATAAAAGACGGTGAGACAAGTAGTGCATATGGCGCTGGTTCACATTCTAATGGTATGTATACAATAAAGTCTGATATGGGCAATGAAATGGTGTTCCAGTTAACACAGGATGGTGATATAAATGGTGTAGATAAAGCTGAATGTAAGCATGTTGGAAAACAGTGGGAGATAGCGATTCCTAAGTCAGAATTACCAACGTACAATAACACAATATCTTTCGGATTATATCTTACAGAGCCATTTATAGAAAATGTATCTAATCTTGATGAGTCAAAGGGTGTAGAGATAAGTACAGATATAACATATGATGGATTAAAAGGACTATATGGTGACTGGGACAGGTATCCACATACAACCATAGAATATGCTACAGCGGGTACACATTATCAGATAGTTGATTCCAAAGGCGCACTTTACTGCGATGGAGGCAGCACACTGCTTGGACATGTTGTTACAACTATGCCAAATCATGTGGATAAAGAAAAAGACGCTGGTGGTGAGTTTATGAGTGCTGTGACCATTAAGTTTAATAATAATGAGAAACAGGTATTTTCTCCAAGATTGGTGTCAGTTGATGAAGCTGGAAATATCAACTGGAATACACCTAATGGCGGATATGAGGATGGTACATATGAGTTTTATATATTCTCAACATATGATGCATGGAATAATGCAGGAAATATATATGAGGATAGTATAAATAGAGAAAATAGTGAATGGTACGGCAAGATGACTATCACTGTAAAAAATGGTGTACAGGATGAATGTGAATTCTATCTTGACCTTGAAAAGGTAGCAAAGAAATTCGGATGTGATGCCAGTGATTTTAAGCGTATTGATGCACAGTTTGGTAGACTTGGACAACAGTGGATAACAACAGCAGGTGCATCATCTGGTGCATGGTTAGGACTTATATTATGCGTAGGTGTAACAGCAGGTGTGCTGGTATATCAGAAAAAGAAAGGTAACAGGCAGGTGTCTTTATAATGAGAGTTAATCCTATAGTTGCATTGGTTGTTATAGCAGTATGGCTATATGTTCTATCAGTTACACACAGGGCGAAGCTTCATGCGTGGGAGTTTATCATAGGAAGTCTTGGACTTTTTACAATATTGATGATGACAGTGCAGCCTGTGCTTACAATGCCTCTTGCAAGATGTGTATCGGCACTTGCAGGCGTTGTTGGAAGCATTACAGGGGCATTTACGGCATATTTTAAATACGGGATTATATTTGTACATACAGGTATGTCATCCATCACATTGCTTATAGACTTTGAGTGTTCCGGAATAATAGAGATTATGGCGTTTATTTCGCTGCTTGCGTTCTTTAACGTCTATAACATCAGTGAAAAGATAATAGTAGGAATCGGTGGATTCTGTTATATCATGGTATGTAATGCACTAAGAATTGTGCTTATATGTCTTTCAGTGCATTTCTTTGGTATGGGTGCGTACTATGTTGTGCATACATTTATAGGAAGAATATTCTTTTATGTACTGAGTGTACTTCTGTACTTTTATGTGTTCACAAAACCGCAGATTATTAAAATGAAAGTGGGGAATTTTGCATATGGCAGTGATAAAGTCAATTCTTAATTCCTTTCTTTTCTGGGGTGGATGGATTATTATTCCATTCATTATGGAGATAGTACCAGCGATAGGCAGCGTGGTACTGCTCATAAGAAGAGGGATGAAATATAAAAAGAACAGGAAAGAGATAAAGGTTTATCCGGAAATATCTCTTATAATTCCCGTATATAATTCGGCAGATACGTTGTATCAGTGCATAGAGTCCATAGATAAAAGCTCATATCCGGATGATAAGATAAGAATATTCCTTGTAAATAATAAAGGACAGGATAACAGCTTTGATGTATATGCAGAATGTCAGAAAAAGTTTCCCAGACTTCATATGCAGTGGATGAATTCTGAACAGGGAAAGTCAAGGGCACTTAATCTTGCACTTTACAACAGTGAGGGTAAATATATAATCAACCTTGATAGTGACGGACTTTTAGAGAAGAATGCACTTGTTAATATGATTAACAGATTTGAGGCAGATACAGAGCTTAACTGTATGACTGGTGCGATTCTTACAGTTCCGGAACAGATTAGGAAGTATAAGGCCGGTTTACCAAGACTGCTTCGTAATCTTGAGTTCATGGAATATGCACAGGCATTTCTGGCAGGAAGAAGTTATGCTTCAGAACTGAATTCGGTGTATACACTTTCGGGAGCATTTTCAGCATTCAGAAAGTCAGCAGTACTTAAGTCGTGGATGTATAACACAGATACGATATGTGAGGATACACATATAACATTCCAGATGCGTTACAGACAGGATGAACGAGTAGAGGTGTGTGAGGATGCACTGTTTTTCGTTGACCCGATAGAGAATGTCAACAAGCTGTATACACAGAGACAGAGGTGGCAGAGAGGAAGTCTTGAAGTAGCAAAGATGTTTATGGATAAGAACTTCAAGCTAAGAAAGTTTATGTCTGATATAAGTGTAAAGACATTGCTGTATGACCACACATTTGCATTTCCAAGAATGATATGGTATCTGGCGCTTATATGTCTTATGGTTGTAGGATATTCTGGAAAGGTTATATTGTTTTCAACAGGAATCATATTTGCGTTGTATATATTAACTGGCTTCTTATATTTTATAACAGCGGCACATTATCTGAAGATTAATAAAAATGTGAGAAGCTACTATATAAGGCACTGGTGGTGCATATTATTACTTCCGTTTTTTAATCTTATCGTATTTTTCATAAGAATAGCAGGAATAATTAACAGCATACAGACTGACAGCTCATGGAAAACTAAGACCTTATCACAGGAATGTAAAGCATTTACAGATGTTGTAAAAGGTGATATGAAGATAATAAATGAAAAAATTGAAAAAATCAGACATAAAGTTAATGCAGATAGTCAGAAAACTTAATAAGGGTACTAATGCCAGAAAGTTATAAGCAGTAAATTTTGAAAATGTTAAATATTGAAAGTGATAAATGTTAAAAGTGGTAAATGTTGAAAGTAATAAATGTTAAAAATGATAAATGTTGAAAGCGTTAAATTTTAAAGTGATAAACATTAAAAGCTAAATAGTTAAATTTACATGGCAAATCAGGAAATGGAGTAATTATGGAAGAGCAGAAGTCTGGCAATAGCAGTAATAAAAAGCCTGGAAAGCATCCGATTCTAATAATAACAACAATATGTGTAGTGATAGCGGCAGCAGCATGTGGGTGGCTTTCATATATTCAGATTAACAGATATGAAAAGGGGATTCTAGAGGTCTGTGCGACACAGCAGGATTCATATGTACAGCTTGTCCTTGATCAGATTAACTTAAAAGAAAACAGGGATGACCAGGATATTATTAATGATATTCTTAAAACCATGGATGCATCATCTAACAAGTACTGGGTGTTTTCAAGGAACCAGTCCATGCTTTATGTAAAGGATGTCATGGAAACAAACAGGTATAAGGAGGTTTCTGCAGATACATATTATAATTCAAAAGCATCAAAGGAGTTTATGGATTCTCTTCAGGTTAACCATATACAGCACAGCATAGTCAATGTGGACAATAAAACATATCTTATGTCTGGTGTGCTTTTTAAGTATGCAGACCAGAATTACAAGCTGTGCCTTATGACAGAGAAAAGTGTATTATTAGATAACAATACATATCTGGGAATCAAAGTAGAGATGGAAACATTTGTCATAGTTATTCTTATGGCACTTGTTCTGATAACTGTTATATATGCATTTATCATAAGAAGGTCAGCGATAAGGCTTGATAAGAGGGATGCTGATGTTAAAGTACTTAGCAGGGGTCTTGCAAAGGTAAATGAAATGCTGGCAGATAAGGATCTTCACGATACGCATAATAACGTATGGAAACAGAAGGCTATAGTGCCATTTGTAGAAAAGCTTATGGAAAGAAATGTTCATCCTGTCACATTTGCACGCATAGAATGTGAGACAAAGGAAAGCCGCAGGAAGTTTTTTGAACGGGCAGTATATATTCTTGATAAGCATGTACTCAGGTTCGAGTATGGGGCATGTGATATAGTTCTTATCGCCGTCAATATAACTACAGACCAGTTGAAGCATGGAATAAGCTTACTTGAAGATAAAGAGGTAAAAGTCCAGAGAGTAGAACTTATAGATAATGATACAGATATGGAAAAACTAAGAGAAAGATATCTGTAGGATATCAGCAGGAAGGAAGAGCATATGGCAGTTAAGTTGTACAGAGAATATAAGATTAAGTTTTATCTTAATATGCGTCATTATATCATTATTAATGATAACAAGGGAGAAACTCATCCGCATACATGGGAGTTTGCACTTGATATAAGGTTTGGAAGAAGCTCGTTTGTGGAGTTTAATATATTTGAAAAAGGAATCAACGATTTCCTTGAAAAATACCAGAATAAGGTGTTAAACGAAGAAGAGCCTTTTGATGCAATACTTCCAACACTTGAAAATGTAACAGATTATTTTTCAGAAGAATTCTATCGCATAATACATAATATAGGCGGGATACTTACATCTGTTGAAGCGAGTGAGACACCTACAAGAAGTTATATAATCAACATGTCAGAGCAGGAAGAAAATGCTGCTAACGATAAAGAGATAGAGAACAAAATAATGTCAGAGGTTATAGACACAGTGATTGATGACCTGACAGCAACGAAAGAAAAATAATAAATGAAGTTAAGTTAAAAAGGTTAAAGGTCTTAACGTATAATGATGTGAGTGTCAAAAGATGTTTAACATATTAAGAGGCAGGTTATATGAATAAGCAGGGAAAAAATCATGTTTTATATTACACCTTGTCGATAATAGGCTGTATTGTGTATGTGGCACTGATAGTATCCGTATCGGTGATGGTGGTTAAAATAGTGAGTCAGAATGGTACCTATCCAGCTGGCTCAGATACTATGTATCATATATACAGAGGTGATTATGTATACAACTCCATAAAGGATGGAAACTGGTATCCACTATACGATTATATGTGGTATAACGGCGTTGAGCTTATGAGATACTGGGCACCGCTTGCAGCGTATTTTATGGCATTCTGTGAAATGCTTGCGGGCGGCAATATGCTTATAGGTTATCTTATATTTGTAGGGATAATATCTGTACTTGGTGCATTAAGCTGGTTATATATAGGTATAAGGATGAAAAGACCAGTGCTTGGAGCATTTATAGGCTTCATATGGTTTTTTATGCCTAATAACCTGTGTGCACTGTTTGTTGAAGGCAATCTGGCAAGATCACTCAGCATGATATTTCTGCCGTTGTTCATATATGAGGTATCGGAGTATCTTAAGGACAGAAAGGTCATAAGAATTCCTTTTGCCATGATAAGCTTTATTCTCATAGCACTTTGTCATCTTGGATATGCAGGTATGGTTGCGCTTGCAGTGCTAGTATACTGTATAGTTCATATGATTGAAGGATATTCTAAAAGAGCAGCCGCTGATATAGTGATATCCATACTGCTTAGCTTCATGCTTATAGGTGTATGGCTGGTTGCCTCACTTAACGGAGGAATAACCTCACTTGACAATTCAGAAAATATGGCTAACTTTTTCCAGAAGATAGTATATACACTTAACCCGGTAGACAGAATAACTACAGACTATGCTCATTTTTACTTCGGACTTGCAGCAGCAATACTTGCTGTTAGTGGCATGTTTTTTGGATATAAGAAGTCAAGGGCGGGTTTTATCACAGCTATAATAACACTTATATGTACAGCGACAGCTATGTATCCGGTGTTAAAGATACTTCCGGGAAGTCAGTATCTGTGGATGTTAAGATTCATATCCATAGCATTATGTATGATACTGTACAGCTTTCTTAAATGGGATACACTCAAAAAGCCGCTGATAGTGTTTTTCTGTGTTCTGATTGTTTTAGATATAGTGCCATCTATACCGCTGATAACAGGTGGATTAGATACTATATCCATAACTAAGAATGGAGTGAGCATTAACACAGATAACGACAGTGTGTGGGACAGACTGGATATGCAGCAGGATAATACACTTATATCAAAGGCGCAGTCCATAACAAAGCAGAGAATAGCACTTCTTGATGACAGCAGCTTAGGGTCTATGGGAGCATTTTTAGTATCAGACTGGAACAATGCAATACCTGCCGCATATGGTGCAGGACGTGAGGCTGCTAATACCTCCACTAACATAGTAAGAATAAACAGGGCATTAGCTGATGGCAATTATTATTATGTGTTTGACAGATGCCGTGAGCTGGGAAATGATACAGTTCTTGTAAGACTGTCATCGCTTGAAAAGTATGGTGTATCTGTAAAAGATATGGATATGGCAGCAGGTGCCTCAGGATATAGCGTTGCAGGAGAAAATGCAGCATACAGGTTATACCATATGGATACTTATGATAACTGGGGAACAATCAGTAAGTATGAGGTGATAGGCATAGGAAGTGGTACACCTCTTATATCACAGTCATTTCCGGCAGTTGAAGAGACTGATTCAGATAATCTTAATGATTATTCTTATGAACAGTTATCGCAGTATAAGCAAGTTATCCTTGATGGATTTACATATGATGATAAAACGGCAGCAGAGGAGCTTGTCTTAAGGCTTAGTGAAGCTGGAGTAAAGGTTGTTATATATGCAGATGGAATTCCACAGGAAAAGAAGACACAGAGTCAGGAGTTCCTTGGCGTTACGTGCAGCGATATTGTATTTAAGAATGGCTATCCGGATATGGATACTAAGCTTGGAGTGCTTTATCCTGATCTTTTCCCTAAAGGATATGCAACATGGCAGACAGTATATGTTACAGGTCTTGATAATACATGGGGAAGTGTCATGGACAACGGTCTTAAGCTTGATTTTTATGGTACAGTTAAGAACGATAACATAATAGTATGCGGTCTTAATCTGGCATACTACTATGGAGTGTCAGCTGATAAGTCTGTTGGAAGACTTCTTAGTGATATGATGGATATAACATCTGCACAGCTGCCTGAAAGAACTAACATAGAGCTTAAAGTAGAGCATGACGTGAACGGAATAACTATCACATCAGATTATGATAATGTAAATACAAGCCTTTCTTATCATGATATATTCGTATCAGATGAGTGGCTTGGAAAGAAGAATAATCTTACATATGTAAGAGCAGGAGTGACTAAGATAATGTTTAAGATACCATATTTATGGCAGGGTTTGTGCGTGTCAGTGGCGGGTCTTATATTATCAGTTGTATGGGTGGTTGTTCTTGCAGGATTTAATAAAAAGCACCAGATGCAGGAAATAAGAGAGGATTTAAATGAAGATATTTGATACACATGCTCATTATGATGATGAAGCATTTGATAAAGACCGCGATGAATTATTAACAAGTCTTTTCAGCGGTGATATAGGAGCAGTTGTAAATGTAGGTGCAAGCCTTGAAGGATGCATAGAAAGTGTCAGGCTTGCAGAAAAATATGATAATATATATGCAGCTATAGGTGTGCATCCGGATGACTATGAGAGGCTTGAGCGTGGGGAGAACCCAAGGAATTCAGTGATAGATGATAGTAATATATATGGTGGGAGCTTCATGGACTGGCTAAAGAAAGAGGCACTTACGAACAACAAGGTTGTTGCGATTGGAGAAATCGGACTTGATTATTATTATGATGAGCCGGGAAGAGAACTTCAGAAAAAGTGGTTTGCAAGACAGTTAGAGCTGGCAAGAGAGGTCAGCAAGCCGGTTATTATCCATTCAAGAGATGCATGTGCTGATACCATAGATATATTAAAAAGTGGACATGCCAGTGAGGTTGGAGGCATAATCCACTGCTATTCATATTCTAAAGAAACAGTTAAGACATTTTATGATATGAACTTCTACTTCGGTATAGGCGGAGTGCTTACCTTTAAGAATGCGAAAAAGCTTATAGAAGCAGCAAATGTCATACCGCTTGAGAGGATAGTGCTTGAAACAGACTGTCCATATCTTGCACCAGTCCCTAACAGAGGAAAAAGAAATGACAGCAGTAACATACAGTATGTTATAGAAAAACTTGCTGATATAAAGGGTGTTACGAAGGAGCAGATAGCAGAGGTGACATACCAGAATGCATGCAGAGTATATGGACTGCATCTGTGATTTACGTGTGATTTTAGTATTTTGTTATCTGATTGACATACTTATTCAGAAAATGTATATTTGTTGTTAAGGTTTGTTAAAAAACAGTGCAGGCTGTGTTAATAAACATAAGCAGTCTATGTTATGTGTGATACAGGAATGGAGATAAATATATATATGAATAATAAGAATTATGATAACGTCATGCATCTTGGGAATCCGACTAATACTATAGCTGTTCTTAACAGGTATGGCTTTAATTTCCAGAAGAAATTCGGACAGAACTTTCTTATAGATGAGAATGTTGTTCAGAAAATAGTAAGAGAGGCTGGCGTTACAGAGGATGATTTCGTGCTTGAGGTAGGCCCTGGAATCGGAACTATGACACAGATTCTATGTGAGAATGCAAGAGAGGTCGTAGCTGTTGAGATAGATAAGAAGCTTATACCGATACTTACAGAAGATACGCTTTCGTGGTATGACAACGTGACAGTTATCAACGAAGATATATTAAAGCTTGATATAAAAAAGCTTGCAGAGCAGAAGAATGGAGGAAAGCCTATAAAGGTGGTTGCTAATCTTCCATACTATATAACGACACCTATTATTATGGGACTTTTCGAGAGTGGAGTTCCTCTTGACAGCATAACTATCATGGTTCAGAAGGAAGTGGCTGACAGGATGCAGGTGGGTCCTGGAACTAAGGATTATGGTGCACTTTCACTGGCGGTACAGTACTATGCCAGACCTAGAATCGTGCTTAATGTTCCGGCAAGCTGTTTTATGCCAAGACCAAACGTGGATTCGGCGGTAATCAAGCTTGAAAGATATGAGAAACCACCGGTAGATGTAGCTGATGAACATCTTATGTTCAGAATAATAAGGGCATCCTTCAATCAGCGTAGAAAAACTATGATGAACAGTGTTGGCAACAGCGGTGATGTTAATGTTTCCAAGGAAAAGCTTGCTGCGGCACTTGAAAAATGTGGACTGCCTCTGACTATAAGAGGTGAGGCGCTTACACTGGAGCAGTTTGCACAGGTTGCGAATGCGATAGTGGAATAATGGCTTCGCTGCTTACAGCTTTGTCATGTCTGGTTGTGGAGAAATTAAATTAAATAAATACACCGATATACATATTTAGCTCCTGGCAGTCATAAGATTACATATCAATCTTATATTGTCAGGAGGTTTTTTATGGCTGACTATCAGCGGTTTGTTTCATACATTTATTCTTATCCGGGAGGTGTAAAGGATAAGAATGTAGGGTTTGCAAAGGTAGAGGTCAGGGCAGGTGAGATGAGGCTTAATATTAATCTCAGGGGTGTGTATACAGACACACCGCAGATGTTTGGAGTACATATGCTTATAGACAGGGATGCATCTATTCCTGGAAGATACAGGCTTATGAAAGTGGGGGATTGTATAGTAAACAATGGAATGGCATCATATGCTGGAATATTTAATGCCAGTAATATAGATAATACTGGCTATGCATCATCAGATATATGTGGAATAGCTGTTGCCAACAAGGGTGACAGATATTATATGATGTTTTCTATGTGGGAGGATTATGATGTTAATCCTGACGTTATAGAATTCGCGGGAAGTGATGTAAGAAAGTACAGGATAAGTGACACTAAGGAGAATGTTAAAAAAGCCTCTGAAGAAAATGCTGGATGTGTGAGTGAAGAAGGCATAGATACTGCATATAAGGATACAGAAAGCAAATACAGTGAAAGCCAGAATAGCAGAATTAAAGCTGCTGCATACAAAGATGAAAAAAACAGACATAACGAAGCTGCAGCGGATGTTAACGTAAGAGAAAGTATGGAAAGTATGGAAAAGATGGAAGAATTACATGCTATGGAATGTATGGACAACACAGACAATGCAGATAAAACAGCAGTGGTGAATACTTCTGCAAAGAAGAAATGTGCGGATAGCAATGAGCACTTATATAAAAAGCTGTACTCAAAGGCTGATTATGTGGATGCATTTGATGATGATTACTTTTATGATTGTATAGAAGTGACACCGCAGATGTTATCAAAGCTGCCACTTAAGGATAAGGAGATTATAAACAACAGCTTTCTGATACATGGGTATTATAATTTCCACCATCTTTTGTTTGGAAGAGTGTGTGATAATGAGAACAATACGAATTATTTTATAGGGGTTCCAGGTATGTACTGCAACAGGGAGCGCTATATGGCATCCATGTTTGGATTCTGTAACTTTAAGAAGAGCCACAGGAGTGACTACAATAATCCATACTTTGGATACTGGTATCAGGAAATATAAACAAAACGTCTGTGATCCTGCCATACACCATTTAGTCTGACATATGAGTGGGCTATGCCTTCATCGATAAATCCGAATTTCTCCATGAGATGAAGCGATGTAGAATTATCCGGATGGATATAACATTCAGTACGGTGAAGCCCGATATCAGGAACGATATCTTCAAGGGTTGTGGCTATCATAAGGGAAGCCAGTCCTTCGTTGCGATGATATTCATCTATCTTATATCCCATATTGGCAGAAGGGGATGAGCCTCTGCTTATATGGGAGAAGGACAGAGAGCCAAGAATATAATCAGGTTCGTGTCTGTCCATCAGAAAGAATCTTACAAATGTCATAGAAAGCAGGCCTTTCATTTCAGCCTCAAGCATGCGGCTGATAAAGTTTTCAGTATAGAAGGAAGCCGGCTTATCTGATTCATACTTATCAAAGTCCCTTCGGTTACGATAGTAGAAGTCAAGAACATCTATAGAGCGGCTTTTGTTAAGAACTTTGAGAGAGTATCTGCCAAGGTTGTATTCGAGTTTCATGTTAATCCTCATTTCTGTATATATCTATGTTAAATGGCTGTGTTTTATCATGTCCGATTATTTCAATAATTATATTGGTGTGTAAATCTAAATCAGCTTTATAATGAAATTATTCGTTAGTTTTCAGAGCTCCTTTTATGATGGCTTTTTCAGCTTTCTTTTTCTGGCGTAATTCCTTGAAAAATGTGCTTAACATAGTAGAACAATCTTCATCACATACTCCGCGTACAACTTCAGCCTGATGGTTGAATTGTGGCATATTAAGAAGATTTATTATAGAACCTGCACACCCAGCTTTGGAATTCATGGAGCCTATGACAACTCGTGGAATACGTGCCTGTACGATGGCACCTGCACACATCTGGCAGGGCTCTAAAGTAACGTATATAGTACAGTCTTCAAGTCTCCAGTCGTTCATATAACGGCTGGCTTTTTTAATAGCAGTAATCTCAGCATGACCGAGCGTTGTTTTATCGGTGTTTCTTCTGTTGTACCCACGTCCTATGATTTTTCCATCATAGACGATTATACATCCTATAGGAACTTCATCAAGCAAAGCGGCCTTTTTAGCCTGTTTGATGGCAAGCTTCATATAGTGTATGTCTTCACTGGAAAATGTAGTATTCGTATTTATATTATTATTGATGCTCTGGCTATTGTCACAGCTGCCATTGCAGTTATCATTGTTATTCATATTATAATCAGTCCTCGTATTTAGACAATGCTTTTGGTACACCTCAAGCATGTGGTTTATATAATGATTAATTCATGCAGCTATTATCTTATCATAATTAAAAAAGGAATTCTATAATGAGCGCAGAGAAAAAGGAAGTGGCTGCAAAGCAGAAAGCAAAAAGAAGGATGAAAACTATGATTAAACGATGATTAAGCAGGAACTCATGGAATCAGGTGAAGCCGTTTTTGGTGGTAATATGCGTGATATTAATCTCCTTTTAGAAGATATCGTTTATCTGGAATTGTTACGTTGTGGTTATGTAGTAACTGTTGGCAGAGGAATGGAACTAAATGCAATTTAACTGGTTGACATGCAAGGTCTAACGTGTTAGACTTAAACCATAAGATGATTCTGAAAAGAGGTTTTAATATGCAGCCAGTAATATATGAAAGTGAGTATAATTTTTGTAAAATATTATGGGAAAATGAGCCAGTCAAAAGTACAGAGCTTGTAAAGCTGTGCAAGGAAAAGCTTGAGTGGAAGAAATCAACAACATACACAGTAATAAAACGTCTTAGTGAAAGAGGAATCATAAAGTCGGAAAATGCAATAGTTACATCACTCGTTAAGAAGGAAGATGCACAGACTATAGAAAGTGTCAATATGGTGGATACAAGATTCGATGGTTCACTGCCAGAGTTCGTGGCAGCTTTCGTACGTGCCAGGGGAATAACAGACGAGGAAAAAAAGGCAATAATAAAGGAATTTGACTTAGATAAATAATAGTGGGAATATATTCATAAAAAGGGGTGTAGTATGAAGAAAAAAATATGTATTTTTTTAGTAGGTATAGTAGTAATAGCTGCATTAGCATTGTTTGTGGTTCCGCAGATCCCGGTAAGAAAATTCGAGCCTGTTACACATACTATGTTAGAAGAAGATGAAGCGTATGAGCGTGCATATAATCTGTATGGAAAAGTAATATTCAAGGATAGGAGAAAAGCTCTGGATAAATTTAAAAAAGATTATAAATCGGCATTAGAATACATAGAGGATAATACTGATTATGGAAAGTTTAATACCAGTTATAAGACGTTGTCAGAATATTTTCTGTACGGACTTAATGGTTTGAAAAACAGAGATGTGGACAATGCAGATGTATTAAATAAGCAGTTACATGGTGTTGCTGTTTTTTGTAAAACATATAGGAAAAGCAACTATAGGGAATATGTATATCTGCCTTAAAGTAATATTGTTGATTGCCAGAGTTCATGGCAGCTTTTCGTACGTGCCAGAGGGATAACAGGCAATAATAAGGGGATTTGATTTGGATAAATAATAAATGTGTTTTTTGGGGGATACATATGATGGGATATATTCAAATTATATTGGAAAATAATATTAAAATAGCATTGGCGATACTGGCATGTTTGCTTATATGTAAGATAACACATGTAAAATCAGTAAGAATCAGAATGTTATTGATGTCGTTGGTATGGGTTAGGATTATAATACCATTTTCTATTAAATTTAATGTGAATAGTACATCTTCATATGTATTAACAAATATGGTTAATACAGGAGATTTTAATAGTCAGACGATAGTCTCTGAATTTTTTTTAAAGATATGGTGTGTAGGAGTTGTGCTATTGCTGTTCTATAATATAGTAGTTGATATCAGATTTAGAAATATATTATCTACTAGTGTTCCACAGAAGTTATTAATTGGAAATTGCATGGTAAAGATATATAAGAATGATTATATTAATTCCGCATTAGTATATGGTTTGATAAAACCTAAAATATATATATCAAGCAGAGTTAATGATGTTGATATTGAATATCTATATGAACATGAAAGTATGCATATTCGTAGAAAACATCATATTATCAAGATTATAACTGGGGTAACGTCTTTAATATATTGGTATAATCCTTTAATATGGATATTTTATATGCAATATGCTGAATGTATAGAGCTTGTATGTGATTATGATTGTTGTGATAAACATATAAATGAAACGGATTGGAATAAGAATTATGTCAATATTCTTTTAAATGCTGCACAGATTAAGCAGGTTACACAAATAAGAATATTAGGTTTCGCAAGTGCAGCAGTGGCAGTTAGAAAAAGAGTTTCCAATATTATGAGAGAACAAAAAGTAACTATTAGTAATAAGCTTATATCTATACCAGTTTTTATTATTATTATGCTGATGTTGTTTCTGAAACCAGAGATACAAAATATAGAGAAGCCTGATAAAAATGAAGATGTACACAGGAGTGTTATGGCATATGATGCAGATTATCCAAGAGTGATAAATCGTGGTACAAATGGCGCATATGTTAAAAGTTATAAGGAATTTGATGGTGAAGGAAATGTGAATATAATATTTGATTTTGAAGATTAGTGAGGTTGAGATTAAAAAACATTTATAAAACACAGAAAAGAGGATTTGGAACGAATCATATCTGATGAAGGGGTATTGTATCTGATGAACCGGAGCATTCAGGCTGAAGGCTCATTTGGAGATTTAAAACAGGACATGCAGTTCAGAAGATACCTAAGCAAAGGGACTGCGAATGTACTCGCTGAAAGTACTCTTTTAGCAATTGCAAGAAACATAAATAAACTTCATAATAAGATTCAGAACGGGAAAACAGGAACACATTTATTTCCTTTAAAAAGTGCCTGAATTTAGAAATATCAAAATAAAAATTTTTAAAACCTATATAGGTTTATTAAAGTACGCCAATTTTTGAAACATACCATTCATTTTAATAAATAGTAACTTAAAAATCGTATTTTCATAGGAAAAAGAGGCTGGTACCTTAACGATTTTCATCGTTAAAGCGACAGCCCCAGTGTTAAGTCATATGCCCGTACTTGTCATGGAGCTGTATAAGCTGTTATGGGTTAAAAAAGGAATAGTTGTGTTAGCAATAGCGGTTGTTATTGTTTCCAATACTGGTATAAAAAAGGGATATACATATGATTCAGATTTGGCTGTAGCTATGAAATATTATAGTGAAGCAAAAGACATGCAGTTATCAGATGAGCTTTCGGATATAGTATACAGATATGAGCAGGAGAGTGAGTAATGGAACGACAGGCTTAAGCAGATAAATACAGCATTTGCCAATGAAACCAAGGAATTCACCAGGGAAGATATGAACGAAGCCACAATGCAGGTGTCGTTATATAAAAAAGGATTGGAAGAGATACACCGGAATATAAACAATCTTGAATATCTTAAGGAAAAAAATATAACCGGAGAGGTAACAATGCCTTTTGCTGTTGAAGAGATGCTTGGTGAAAAGAAACAGAATATGCTTATATCTATACATACAGCCAAAAGGGGAAGACTTAGCTGGTGTATGATGAAGCTGTGTGCAGTACTTATAGTTTCGATATGCATAGGAGTAGTGATATTCATTCCGGATATCGTGAATATTACAAGGGTATATAAGATAGATGATATGCAGACAGCCATACAGAATTATCCCAGGTTCTCATTTGTTCCAATTAAAATGTCACTTATGGCTTATCTTATCTGTAATATAATATGGAAGCTTGTATTACTTATGGCAATAGCCGGTATAGTAGTACTTATATCAACAATGTCTGGTTATGTGTTATCGCTTGTTGTATCGCTGGCACTTGTGCTGCCACAACTGTTATATATGCTGGGTGATAAGCGTCAGAAGAATTGTAAAAAATGGACATTGATTATTGATTACAGTAAAAATGTGTGACTTGAATATATCGGGAAATGGAGCGTGGATAGTATGGAACTCAGGATTGATGATTTAAAGAAAACATATGGCAGTGTAAAAGCATTAAAGGGAATAAGCTATAGCTTCACGCCAGGTGTGTATGGCATACTTGGAGCCAATGGTGCAGGAAAGAGCACAATGATTAACCTTATAACTGATAACGTGAGCAGGGATAAGGATGGTGGAAGTATAACATACTGTGATGGCTATAATACATGTGGAAACAGTCAGGAATATAACTGTAATGATAATGAGAAAACAATATCAGGTGAGCCGCTGGATATATTAAAGTTAGGTGCCAAGTTTCGTGGTATTGTAGGATATATGCCACAGCAGCAGGGCTTCTATGAAGATTTTTCACCGAAGGCATTTCTTAAGTACATGGCAGAGATAAAAGGTGTGAAAGCCATAAAATCAGTGGATGATAATGGCAAGGTGACTGTGAAAAAGGTCGGACAGCAGATAGATGAGCTTCTTGGAATAGTGAATCTTACATCCGTCGCATATAAGAAAATAGGTGGCTTTTCTGGAGGCATGAAGCAGAGAGTGCTTCTGGCACAGGCATTGCTTGGCAATCCAAAGATACTTATACTTGATGAACCGACAGCCGGACTGGACCCTAAGGAAAGGATAGCTATCAGGAACTATATTGCTGAGCTATCTAAGGATAAGATTATATTATTCGCTACGCATGTTGTAAGTGATATAGAATGTATAGCAGACAAGGTTCTTCTGTTAAAGAATGGCGAGATTATAGCAACAGGAACTCCATCACAGCTTATTGAGCAAATGCAGGGAAAGGTCGGGGAACTTACATGCACGCTGGATGATGTTGCCAGCCTTCAGGAAAAGTATCATATAGGAAATATAAGACAAAGAAAGGATGGGCTTGTTTTAAGACTTGTTGGAGATGAACTGCCAAAGGAGGCGGTAAAGGTTGATAATGATATTGACCTTGAGGATGTATATCTGTACTATTTTGAATAAGTTTTTGACCGCAAATGCAGATAGTTACTGTGTTTGCGGTTATATTTTTTGGAGTGATATGGTTTATAGAAAATTAAAAGTCTGTTAGATTGTGTCAATTGTATAAATTACAATACAATATTAAAAAATTGATATTTGCTGGTTTTGGTGTATAATAACAGAGTATTCTTGTATGTATGTAAGTCTTAAAAGGAGAAGTATACTTTTCTTCTGATGTTATAAGGATAATTGAAAAAATCAGACATAATGGAGGCACAATAAAGATGGAACATATATCCAGAGATGAAGCATTTACATTACTAAAGAAGTATAACAAAGATCCTTTTCATATCCAGCATGCGCTTACAGTAGAAGCTGTCATGAAGTGGTATGCCAATGAGTTAGGATATTCGCAGGATGCAGAATACTGGGGTATCGTAGGATTGCTTCATGATATAGATTTTGAGCTATATCCAGAAGAACATTGCATAAAGGCACCAGAACTTTTAAGAGAAGGTGGAGTGTCAGAGGATATTATTCATGGTGTAGTATCACATGGTTATGGAATAACTGTTAATGTAGCACCTGAGCATGAGATGGAAAAGGTGCTTTTTGCAGCCGATGAGCTTACAGGCCTTATATGGGCAGCGGCACTTATGAGACCATCTAAGAGTACAAAGGACATGGAGCTTAAGTCTTTAAAGAAGAAGTATAAGAGCAAAGGCTTTGCAGCAGGCTGTTCAAGAGAGGTTATAGAAAAAGGTGCGAAACAGCTTGGATGGGAACTTGAAAAGCTGCTTACAATGACTCTTGCGGCTATGGCAGCCTCAGAAGATACTATCAATGAAGAGATGGCAGCTGAGTCAGCTGCACAGTAGACAAGTAAAGAAAGGACGTATAGTAATGAAGATTTTATTAATTAACGGAAGCAGGAGAGATGCAGGTTGTACATATACAGCACTTTCAAAGGCAGCTGAGGCCATTGAAAGTGAGGGTGTAGAAACAGAGATTATCAATGTGGGAAGCAGAGTGCTTAAGGGAGAAGTTGATGAGGTAGTCAAAGAAGCTGGTGAAAAGGTGAAAACAGCAGATGGTGTTATAGTAGGTTCGCCGGTATATTACGCATCAGCCAGTGGAGAAATCATGATGTTTCTTGACAGATTCTTTGGAGCTTTCGGTGCAGATATGAAGTATAAGCCGGGCTCAGCAGTGGCATCAGCACGTAGAGGTGGCACAACGTCAACTATTGATGATCTTAACAAGTATTTCCAGATTAACCAGATGCCTGTTGTATCATCTAACTACTGGAACATAGTTCATGGAAACACACCTGAAGAAGTTGTAAGGGATGAGGAAGGCATGCAGACTATGAGGCTTCTTGGAAAGAATATGGCATGGCTTGTTAAGTCTATAGATGCTGCAAAGAAGCAGGGTGTTGAGCTTCCTTGTGGTGAGGATAAGATAAAAACTAACTTTATAAGATAGTCTGCGTGAGTTGCATTGCATGAGTTGCTATAAGAAAACGATTGACAGAGTTAGTATAAAACATATATAATAAAAGAACCGTGCAGCCGGGGAGTTAGCGGCACCTTGTACCTGCAATCCGCTATAGCAGGGGTGATGTTCGGCAGAGGGCGAGATTTTATGGAGCCGCCCGATATAAGTGGTGATGACATCTGGGTCTTCCGCAACAGGAATTCATGAACCATGTCAGGTCAGGAATGAAGCAGCATTAAGTGAAACCTTCTGTGTGCCGGAAGGCAGCCTGGATCGAGCTAACTGTATCGGTAACGTCTGTGGATGATCATTCGAAGCCGGGCGCACGGTTTCGTGCGTTTTAAAACAACATGACAGAAAGGAAGTCCTAAGTTATGTCATATCAGGCATTATACAGAAAGTGGAGACCAGACAACTTTGAAGATGTCAAAGGTCAGGAACATATTGTTACAACTTTAAAGAATCAGATTAATGCCGACAGAATAGGACATGCTTACCTGTTTTGTGGAACCAGGGGTACTGGTAAGACAAGTGTGGCAAAGATATTTGCAAAGGCAGTTAACTGTGAACACCCGGTAAATGGGAGCCCATGTGGGGAGTGTCCTACATGCAGGGCAATAGCTTCTGGTACTTCCATGAATGTTATAGAGATAGATGCGGCATCAAACAATGGTGTCGATAATATAAGGGAAATCAGGGATGAAGTGCAGTATTCCCCAACAGAAGGAAAGTATAAAGTATATATAATCGATGAGGTTCATATGCTTTCCATAGGAGCGTTTAATGCACTTCTTAAAACACTTGAGGAACCACCGGCTTATGTTATATTTATACTTGCTACGACAGAGGTGGCAAAGATACCTATAACTATTATGTCAAGATGCCAGCGATATGATTTCCATAGAATATCTATAGAAACGATAGCTGACAGGTTGTCAGAGCTGATGAGGGCAGAGAATATAGTGGTTGAAGATAAGGCTGTCAGGTATGTGGCTAAAGCAGCGGATGGCTCTATGCGAGATGCACTAAGCCTTCTTGACCAGTGCATAGCGTTTCATCTTGGGGAAGAGCTTAAGTATGATGATGTGCTTGATGTACTTGGAGCAGTCGATACAGCTATATTCAGTAATATGTATAAGACGATAAGAGAAAATGATGTGGCACGCTGTATGAGCCTTATGGAAGACATTATCATGCAGGGACGTGATTTATCACAGTTTGTCACAGATTTTATATGGTATCTGAGGAATCTTTTGCTTATAAAGACTACTAAAGATACTGATAAGATAGAGGATGTAATCGAGGTATCTAAGGATAACATAGCTGATATGATAGAAGCTGCTAAAGAAGCTGATGCAGATACACTCATGAGACATATAAGAGTGTTATCAGAGCTATCCAACGATATGAAGACATCAACACAGAAGAGAGTAAAGGCAGAGGTTACATTTATAAAGCTGATGAGACCAGCCATGGAGAATCCAGCTGATATGACGGAGCTTGCAGGACGTATCAACACACTTGAGACACAGCTTGGTGATGCCATGCAGGTTATAGATAAGCTTAAGTCAGGTGAACTTATCCCTGCTGGTATGCTTAATGCCATAAGTCAGGGCGCGGCTATAATGCCGGGTGGAGTGAATGGCAGCGACATGACAGGAGCTGGTGCTGACGGATTCGTGGCAGCTGGAGTTAATAATAACGATAACAAGCCAGTGATTAAAAGAAACTATGATGCAGTGACTGATGATATAAAGCAGATAGCATCACAGTGGAATGTCATAATCTCATCCATAGATGATGCACTTCTTATGAACTTCTTAAAACAGGCATATGTTACTGTAACAGAGGATGGCAATAGTCTTGAGATTATGATAAAATCACTTAGTGGTTACAATGCCATAAGCAGGGAAGAAACAGTTACCATGTTAGAGGAGCTTATAGAAGAAAGGACAGGGGTATCTGTCAGAATCGTAGTAACCAAGATGGATGAAGACGAAGATTTTAACAAGCGTTATGTAGCACTTGAGGAGCTTGTTGGGATGAATATAGAAATAGATGATAAGGAGGAATTTATATAATGGCTAAAAGAGGTGGATTTCCAGGAGGAATGCCTGGCAATATGAACAATCTTATGAAGCAGGCACAGAGAATGCAAAGACAGATGGAGGAGCAGCAGGCTGCCCTTGAAACAAAGGAATTCACAGCAACAGCAGGCGGTGGAGTTGTCGAAGTAACTGTAACAGGCAAGAGAGAAGTTACTAAGGTTAAGATTGATCCTGAGGCAGTTGATCCAGATGATGTAGAAATGTTAGAGGACTTAATAGTTGCTGCAACTAACGAAGCACTTCGCAAGTGCGAGGAAGAGTCACAGGCATCTATGTCTAAGATTACAGGCAGTCTTTCAGGACTTGGCGGAGGCCTTTTCTAATGGACATATACAGCGGTCATATTAATAAATTAATAGAACAGTTGTCAAGATTACCAGGGGTTGGGGCTAAGAGCGCCCAACGCCTGGCATTTCACATTATAAACATGCCTAAGGAGGATGTGCAGTCAATAGCGGATGCTATGGTAAGTGCAAAGGAGAATGTACACTACTGTAAGGAATGTTTTACACTTACTGATGATGAGTTATGCCCTATATGTAAGGATCCTAAGAGAAATCATAAGCAGATTATGGTTGTTGAGCATACAAGGGATATGGCAGCATATGAAAAGACAGGTAAGTATGAGGGTGTATATCATGTCCTTCATGGTGCGATAAGTCCTATGCTTGGAATAGGACCATCAGATATCAAGCTTGCAGAACTTATGAAAAGACTTCAGAAGGATGTTGATGAGGTTATCATAGCAACGAATTCCAACCTGGAGGGTGAGACAACAGCTATGTATATAAGCAAGATGATAAAACAGGCAGGAATCAGGGTTACACGAATAGCAAGTGGTGTGCCGGTGGGAGGAGACCTTGAATATATAGATGAGGTTACACTTCTTAGGGCATTGGATGGAAGAACTGAGTTATAGTGTGGCTTTGAATCTGGCTGGTGCAGCCGGATTGCAGCATTGCTTTACAATCCACAGAATCATATCATGTATAGAAAGCAGAATTGTTATAAAGAATATAGAATCAACAAAACAGATACTTAAAGAATGAGGTGTGTTATGGCAGGAAGTATGATAGGAGAGATAATCACAGATCATAGGGAAAGAATGCTTAATCTTAAGAAGTATTATCCATTTTTCAGGCTCATGGACGCTTCCTTCGACCAGTATAAGGATGGAAAGTACTGTGCGCTTGATATGGGTTATATTCTTATGGCTGTTCTGCGTTTTTTTATTGAGGAGAATAACTTTAAGGAAAAGGATATTACATATAATGAATATCTTGATTTCTTTAAGATGCTTGTTAAAAGAGATTTTGGTCTTGAACTTTTGGAAGAAGAATGCAGGGAAGCGGCGGATTATGTGTTCGATAAGATAAAAAATGAAGGCAGGCCTTTTGAGTTTCGGTATTATGATCCGGTTGAACATAAGAAAAGGGTGTCAAGAATGAAGCTTATTGAAAGTATAATAAGAGATAACAGTGTGTGGTATTCGATAAGCTCTGATGCTGTGGAATTCTATCTTGATACTAAGGAGATAAAAGATGAAAGCAGGATAAGTGTTTCACAGCTTCTGCTTGAAAAGATGATTAATTCGAATAACTTTAAAGGCGGAGTAGAGGTTGTTGAAAGAATCAACGAAGAGGTAGGACGCTTAAAGCTTCGCAAGGCAGAGGTTATTGAAGTCCTTTCGCAGGATGTGAATGCAGGTATAGATGCATATGAGGATTTCGTAAACACTGGCATGAAGTGGTTTAATGATGAGGAGAAGCTTTTTAAGAAGAACAAGGAGCTTATAGATAAGGCGATATCAAGACTTGAAGGCTTTTCATCGGGAACAGACAGCTATTACAGGACGATGAAGGAGATACATTATCTTGAGGATCAGCTAAAGATAGCCATGAACAGGCATGCAGAACTGCTTCGTGACTGCACGCAGATGCAGAATACAACGGATGAGGCAGTAAGAAGGGCTAAGTTGTCAAGGCTGCGTCTGCATATGGATTTTTCAACGGCACTGTCGGATATGATAAAGAAGGATAATGCGGAAGCACTTAAGTATCTGATAGATCCTCTATTTAAGCTGAATATTAAAAAGACTATAGATCTTAGGACGATAGATGAAGCACTTATGGTAAAGCCTGAGAAATATGAGAAGAAAGAATATGTTAATGATAAAGAACCAGAGAAGATAGTCTATGAGGATGAAGTAGAGGATGAAAGAATCCGTCACAACTATATATTCATAATGACGAATCTTCTTACGTGTATAGATAAGGTGTGTTTGAAAAAATCGGACATATTAACACTTGATGAATTCGGAGAATACATGAGCAGGGCTTATGGTGATACTATACTTAAAAATGCAGACTATTATGCATTTTTTGTTAATCTGTGTCAGAGAGATGAGTATGTTATAGGTGGAGATGACATGCACAGCGAAACATTTCTTGATGGCATACTTGAAGAGGGCTTTGGTGGTAAAGAGGTCAGACATTTTAAGATAATAAAAGGTGGGACTTTATCAGAGAGTGAACAAGCTGACAGTGAATACATGCAGGTTACTAATGTAGCATTTATGAAGGCTTATGATGATGCTTTGTCATAGCTGGCATGGTGAACACAGTAAAATGAACATAGTATGATGAATACAGTATGATGAACATAGTATGATGAAACGATGCTGTAAGAATTCAGCTAGGATAACATGGAGGATATATGGAAAACAGGAATCTGGACAAGGCACTGGATATAGTATCAAAGCTTATAATGGGTGAACAGATAAGCGAAAGTAAAGATAACAGCCAGCTTTATCAGGAATACAATACTAACGCCGAGGTGTATGACATAGTTCATATGTCGCTTAAGAAGTTTAATCTCAATATATATGAATATAACAACAGCTTATATGTCAGTGCAGGGGATAATAACAAGGTGTTTGGCTACACTAACGAAGAGTTGAGAAATAAGCTTGGATTAAGGGTGAACAGGGAGTTATATCTTGTATATTTTATAATATATAACATAATTACAGAATTCTATACTGATTCGGCAAGTACAACATACGCAGAGTTTGTGAGAGTTGAGGATATAGTAAAAAATGTAGACTCATCCGTATCTGCCATAATAGATAAGAAGCTGGGCATGATTATAGATGACGTTGAAGAAAACAGCTTCAAGCAGATAGCACTAAGCTGGGATGCTCTTCCAGTAATAACAGTAGCTGATACGGCAGATGTAAGGGCAGCTAAGAATTCTAAAACAGGCTTTGTAAAGATAGCACTGAATTTCTGTGTATCACAGGAGCTTCTTATGGAAGCACAGAACAGATTCTACCCAACTGACAGGTTCAAGGCGCTTATAGAGAACTATTTTGACGGCTATAAGGGACGTATGGCAGAACTTATGCAGGAACAGTCGTAAATTTACTTCGTAAAAACAAGGAGGTATATATGCCACAGATTAACAGAGTTAGGGTTAATAATGTAAAATATAATTTTGGTACTCAGTTTTATGATGATTTTATGATGCGTTTTAACTGCAGGAATACCATATATGATCTTGCCAATGGTGGTGGCAAGAGTCTTCTTATGCTTCTTCTTATGCAGAATATGATACCAAACTGCACACTTGATGAAAAACAGCCGGTAGAAAAGCTGTTCAGGAAAGGCAGTGGCAACATATGCATACATTCGCTTGTGGAGTGGAAGCTTGATTCACATTGCCAGAGGGATGGTTACAGATATATGACTACAGGCTTCTGTGCAAGAAGGGCAAGGAGTGCAGAAGAAAGAGAAGATGCACAAGACAAAGAGGCTTACATGGAAGCAGCTTTAGATACAGGAAACATGACATCCAGGAGCAGTACAGCTTCAGATAATACAAGTATAGAGTACTTTAACTACTGCATATTCTATAAGAAGTTCGGACCTGATGATATAAAGAACCTTCCGCTGGTGCACAATGGTGAAAGAGTAACTTATAATGGATTAAAGGCATATCTGAGAGATGTAACTAAAGAAGATAAGGACATAGAGGTTCATATATTTGACAGGAAAGGCGATTATCAGAGCTTCATATCAAAGTATGGTATATATGAAAGTGCATGGGAAATAGTAAGAGGTATTAACAAAACTGAGGGCCATGTAAGAACATATTTTGAAACTAACTATAGAACAAGCCGCAAGGTCGTTGAAGATCTTCTTATAGAAGAAATCATACAGAAATCTTACAATAACAGGCTGTCTGTTGAAAATGATGACTCCATGATGGCTAAGACACTTCTTGATATAAAGGATAAGCTTATAGAGCTTTCAAGAAAGAACAGCCAGATAAGCAGTTATGATAACCAGATGGAAGTGCTGGAACGGTTCAAGGAGTATGCAGATACATATACAGAATTCTACAAGAATAAGAAAAATAAAGAAGAAGCTTTATATTCAATGCTTGCATCGGCAGTACATATGGCAGCAGACAAGCAGTCAGAGCTTGAAGCACATGACGAAAGGAATACTGACCTTGTAAACAGGCTTGAAGATAAAAAGAAGAGTATTGCTGTTGCCAAAGTATTATCAGAAAAGAAGTCACTTAAGGATGTTGAGGGGCTTGTAAAGAAGTCAAAAGAACTTCTTTCACAGAAGCAAAGCAGGATAGCTGCTGTAAAGAAGCGCCTTATGCTTATGGAATCAGCCAATGATTATTATGATTATATAGAGTATGAGAAAGAACTGTTAAAGGTTGATACAGCACTTGATAACAGAATGAGGGAAGATGAAGACATAACCTCTGAGCTTGAAAGGCTTGCAGGCGTGTACAGGATATACTATGAAAAGCATGTAGGTGAACTTGAGGATATGACACATGCCGCAGCAGAGGATGAAAAACAGGCATATGACATACTTGCAGAGGCAAAGGATAATCATAGAAATGCAGAAAAAGACTGTGCAGTTGTTCTTGGATTAAGGGATAACATTCAGGAAAAAATAAGCAGGGATGAGATAAGACAGCAGGAGCTTTGCAGACAGTATGGAGTACTTGTTGCAGATACAGCTTTGTCTGAACTTGAAAAATGCAATAACCATATATCAGATATAAGCGGTGATATACATAGTGTAAAGAGCGGCCTTGAAGAGGACACAAAGCAGATATATAAGGTACAGGAACAGATTAATCTGTTAAAGACCAAAAAGGTTATGCTGCAGGAAAATATCAGCAGAATGGATGAACAGTCGCAGCTGTTAAGGGATAATGCCGACAGACTTGCAGATATAGAGAAGGTATATGGTGTAAGATTAGCCGATGATCTTGATGAGGCTGTACTTAAAGCATATACAAAGATGAATACAGAGTACAATGAAAAATCCAGGGAGTATGATAAGCTTAACCAGTATATAGAAGCACTCAATTCCGGCTCATATTATATGGATAGCCCGGATAGAATGGCGTTTAAGGATTATCTTTGCAATACGTATGGCACAGATGTTATAGAAGGTCATGTATGGGTTTCACAGCTTGATGATGTCCAAAGAGAAAATGTCTTAAAAAGAATTCCATTTGTTGAATACAGCTTTATAATAAAAAATGATTTTGACAGAGTTAAGAATAATAATGTTTTAAATACATTTGGAAGAGGTACACATATATATCCAGTCATAAGTGAGAAGGTACTTGATAGCCAGCAGGCTGCCATAGATAAGGATATGATGGTATTCGCACTTAAAGATATGAGCTTTTTAAGGGATGATACGAAACGCAGACTTGAGATTAAGACAGTGCAGGAAGAACTCGACAACCTGAATGAAGATATGCAGAAGCTTGAAGGCAGAAAGCAGATAGTATGGGAGGATTATACATTTGTTGTAAAATACGAAGCTATTTCAGGAAATACCCATACTAAAGCAGTTGAAAATGCAAGGCAGGAGCTTGACCAGGTTATAGAACAGCTTTCACAAGTGGATGGAAGCATAGACATATACAAAGAAAAAAAGGCAGAGGATGCCAATAAACTTGAGAATCTAAAAAAACAGCTTGACAGTGCACTGGGTCAGGCAGAAGGGTTAAAGAAGATATCAGACCTGTATGCGGAAATATCAGAAGAGAGGAACAGCCTGAAAGCATACAATGACAAGCTTGCCAAGGCAGAACGTGCGATAATCGGGTATGCAGCACAGCTTGACAAGTCAAGGGAAGAGTATCTTAGGATTAACGAATACAAGGATAATGTTGATAAGAAATACACAGAACTTGTATACAACTGGGAAAATATTTTCTCAAAGTATTATGTGCAGGATGATACACCAGCAGATGAAAACAAAAAGCCAGATACTACAGAGTATGATGAAGAAAATATAAGGGAGATTACAGGACGTTTCGCAGGACTTAAAGATATTCTTATGAATAAGAATGCAGACCTTACAGATAAGGAAGCGCTTAAGAGTCATCTTGAAGCATCAATGAAAAAATGTATTGATTCTATCATCTACAGAGGTGAAGAACCTGAAAAACTTAAAGAGCTGTATCTTCAGGGAAAGATATCGGTAAGCAGCCAGGAAAAGCTTCATGAGATATCAGATGAATTAACAGAACTTAACAAACAGTATAATGATTCAGACCGTGAACTTGGCATGCAGGAGGCTATGCTTAACAGACTTGAGGGAAGTGTTTCATATGCTATATCACAGATTGAAGAAAGGTATGGAACATATGAAGAGTTTGAGTGTGACGATCCAGATGGCTACGTTAAGAATAATACTGTCATAACAAGAGAGCTTGAGGATGGTATAAAGAAGGAAGCGGCAGCAGGAAAGAAGCTTGAGAATGAGCTTAAAGATATCCAGATATGCAGAAAAGATATTGAAAGAATCATGTCAGGTGCAGGAATAAATATACCTGATGAAGAAATATTGAAAAAAACGGACACAAAGTATCGGGATTATAATAACCTGAATAAGGAATATGAGCAGACTGCAAAAGAATATTCAGCAATACTTAAGCTGGAGTATAAAAAAACAGATGAATTCGTAAAATATAAGAGTAAGCTTATAGATTCACTTAAGAGCTATAATGCAGAGGATCTTGCTGTGCAGATAAGTATGTCAGTAAACATGCCAAAGGATGAGCAGCAGACAAGTGCACTGATTGCTTCTCTTGATGAGACGAATAGTTATATTGAACTTGAAAAGACAAGAGTACACAAGGGAATCGAAGATATGGAGAGAATAAAGGATAACTTCGAAAACCGTTGTATACAGACATGCAGCAATATACGTACGGAGCTTGAAAGACTTCCTAAGCTTTCACATATTAAGATGGATAAAGAAGATATATCTATAATAGGTCTTAATATTCCATATGTTAAGGAGAGCGTATACAAGGAAAGAATGTCAGAGTATATAGATGAGACTATAGAGGCAGCAGAGAGCTTTAAAGATCCTGAGGAAAGGTTCAGATATATACGAAACAGACTTACATGGAAAAGACTTTTCTCTGTTATAGTAACAGATATGAATTCAATAAGGATTAATCTGTATAAGAGAGAACGTATAAAAGATCAGAGCAGGTACTTAAGATATGAGGAAGCCGTAGGCTCAACAGGACAGTCACAGGGTATTTATATACAGTTCCTTATTGCAATCATAAACTATATATCGAATATTAATACAGTTATGGATGGCGGAATTGTGGGAAATACTATATTTATAGATAATCCTTTTGGCGCTGCAAAGGACATATATATATGGGAGCCTATATTTAAGCTTCTGAAGGCTAATCATATACAGCTTATAGTTCCGGCAAGAGGTGCAACTCCTGCTATAACAGCACGCTTTGATGTCAACTACATATTAGGACAGAAGATGGCAGATAACAGGCAGCAGACAGTTGTTGTTGATTATTACAGCAACGTAAAACAACAGGAGTTAGAATACACCAGAATGAATTATGAGCAGGCAAGCTTTGATTTCTTATAGTCTGTATGTGTTATAACAGCTTGCTTTTTAAGCCGGATTCGAGCCGGATTTAAGCCTTTTTTTACATTAACTGGCGGTTTACAACAATACTCTGCTGTGATAAAATTATATGGAGTGTTTAGATATGAGGGTCAATTTATTGACACATTGGAGGTCTTTAACGTGGATAAATACGAGTTTAATATAAAGTTGGAACAGATTAAGAAGCTTGCCGCTAAGAAAGAGTATAAGCAGGCTGCACAGATAGCTAAAGAAATGAACTGGAATAAGGTCAAAGACTGGTCTACTCTAGCAACAGTCATTAATGTGCAGGAGGCAGCCGGAGATTACGAGGAAGCAAGGGATATGGCTATACTTGCTTACAACCGTAACCTTGGTGGAAGAAAGCTTATATACAAGCTTACAGAGTTTTTCATAAAGGTAAATGATTTTGAAAATGCAGAAGAATTATATAAAGAATATGCTAAGATATCAGCACATGATGTTAACAGATATATTCTATATTATGATTTAAGAAGGGCACAGGGAGCACCAGATGCTGAGCTTGTAAAGATACTGGAAGATTATAAGGAATCAGAGATAGACGAGAAGTATATGTATGAGCTTGCTAACCTATATTATAAAACAGGACGCAGGGAAGACTGTATTAAGACATGCGATAACCTTGTTTTATGGTTCCAGGATGGCGTATATGTTGAGAATGCAGTCAGACTTAAGGAAAAGCTTGGAGTTAATCTTTCTAATACACAAAGAAGGATACTTGGAGAGATTAATGCAAGAAAGTCTGACGAAGAGGCTAACAAGGAAAGAATGTTCATGGAACAGAAGGAACTTGCACGGCTTAAAAAGGATGAGGTTGGAGATGTGCTTGAAGCAGATGAGCTTAAGAAAACTGAGCCTGACAGTGTAAAAGAGCAGCCTGCATCCGAAGCCAAAGAGAATATAGCTTCAGAACATGATAATGACAGCTCAGAAGATAGTGATGAACTGTCAATAGACCTTGTGCAGAATAACCAGAACAGTGCATTAAAGGAATCGATTGTAAAAGCTATTGAAAGACAGAACGAAGCGAATAAAGAAGCAGCAGCTGCAATAGCTGAGAATAAAGAAAAGCAGAAAGCCGCAGAGGATAATCCAGCTGGCAGTCTGCCGGATAGTTTGACAGAAAGTCTGTCAGATAGTTCGGATAACAGCTTCTCAGAGAATGTAAGTAAAGCTTCGTTATCACTTAAAGAGCTTATCGAAAATGCTAAGAAAAAGATAGAAAACAGCTGTGAGAAAATAAGCAGGGAAGATGAAGAAGAAGCCAGACGTGTAGCTCAGAAGCGTATAGATGAACAGGCTGATGCCATGAATATAGAAGTTTCAGTTCCTAATTACAGTATATACGATACACATAATATTCAGGAAGAGCTTGCAAAGAATGTAAAGAATCTTTTTGAAGATGAGCAGGAAGAAACATTCAGACCACCTTTTGAAAGAAAGGATAGTAGAAATAACGAGAATGTTGATAATACCTTAGCAAAGACTGCATCAGCAGATACAGACAGTGAGCAGCCATATAATGATGACCAGACAGAGGATGAGCAGATAGAAGGTCAGCTAAGTATCACAGACTGGATAGAATCTGTAAGGGAAGAAAAGTATGGAAAGCAGGATACGAAGGAGTTCTCTAAGGCAGAGCTTGAACGTATGCTTGATGAAAAGGATGAGAAGAGCCAGGCTTATGAACGTATAATCGCAAGGAAGAAGGAAGAGGCTTTAAACAAAGGCACAGAATTCGATGAAGCAGAGGCGAAAAGACTTGCAGAGGCAGAGGTTGCACTTGATTCGGCCAGACGTGACCTTGCCATGAGAACAGGCAAAGCAGCATTTATCCTTGAACAGAATACTGTAAAAGAACTTAAGAATGCAGAACAAGAGGCTGCTAAAGAGGTTATCAATACATCTGATATGGCTGCACAGACACCACAGAATAACTCTAAGGTAGTGAACTTTGACAGTCTGGTGGAGAAAGATAACAAAGATGATTTAAATGAAGAGCTTTCACTTGATACAGCAAAGATAAGTCCTGTAACTGACGAAATGCTTAAGGAATACGAACAGAAACAGGATAAGGTAGATGAAGCTTCATATGCAGCTGATAGCATAGCAGTGCAGGTAAATGAAACAGCAGCATCATATTCAGAAACAACAGCTGTTTATTCTGATAGCGACAGCAGGGAAGGTAAGCAGATGGATGATATGGATGAAGAACAGTCAGAGAAGAAGCTTTCTGGAGAATTAGCAAAGATATTCAGAAAGTACAGAGAAATGCCGGGACTTGAGGCACAGCTCGTCGAGCTGTTTGAGTCACTTGATAAAGAGATGAATATGAAAACATCAGCATGCGGTAATATTCTTATATCTGGTAACTCAAGCTCTGACAAGACAGATCTTGCAAGAACAATAGTAAGGGCGATTAATTATGTATACCCTGACAAGCCTAAGAAGATAGCCAAAACATCTGGCGAAAGTATCAACCAGAGAGGTATAGTAAAGGCGATGGGTAAGCTTAAGGGAACAGCACTTATCGTAGAAGGAGCAGGAACTATCCAGCCTAAGAGGATAAATGAGATAGTTTCATGTATGCATGAAGAGACAGACAGAATGATAGTTATATTTGAAGATTCAGATGCAGAAATGAATGTGCTTCTTAACTTTAACCCAGAGCTTACTAAAACATTTAACCATAAGATAACTCTTAAACAGTATAATGTTAATGAGCTTGTTGAAATGGCTAAAAGATTTGCAAGAAAGAGACAGTATGAAGTAGGTGATGATGCACTTCTTGAGCTTTATCTTAAGATAGATAAGCTTCATAACATAAATGATAATATCAAGCTTGATGATATTAAAGAAGTTGTTAATAAAGCAATCGCAAACTCTGAAAGGAGAGCATCAAGAAAGTTCTTTGGTGGTCTTAAGAAGAAGCGCAGTGATACTGGTGATGTGATATTCCTTACAGAGGCAGACTTTAAGGATTGAAAAAAGAGTAAACATAAGATGTGGAAATACATCATAGAAATGGAGGATTAATATGAATATTGAAGAAATGTCAGTAAACGCGATCAGGGTGTTATCCGCTGATGCTATCCAGAAGGCTAATTCAGGACATCCTGGTCTGCCACTTGGAACAGCACCTATAGCTTATGAGTTATTCTCAAAGCATATGAACTATAATCCACAGAATCCTGAATGGATTAACAGGGACAGATTCGTTCTTTCCGGTGGACATGGTTCTATGTTACTTTACTCATTATTCCACCTTTTTGGAATAGGTAATCTCTCACTAGATGAGGTTAAGAACTTCAGACAGTTTGGTTCTTTAACACCAGGACATCCAGAGTATGGACATACAGTAGGTGTTGAGGCTACAACAGGCCCACTTGGACAGGGTATGGCTATGGCAGTAGGTATGGCTATGGCAGAAGCACATCTTGCATCGGTATTCAACAAGGAAGGATATCCTGTAGTTGACCACTATACATATGTTTTAGGAGGAGATGGCTGCATGATGGAAGGTATTTCATCTGAATGCTTCTCACTCGCAGGAACATTAGGACTTTCAAAGCTGATTGTATTTTACGATTCTAACAATATATCTATTGAAGGAAGCACAGATATAGCATTCACTGAGGATGTTGTGACAAGATTCAAGGCATTTGGTTTCCAGACAATAGAAGTAGAGGATGGCAACGATCTTTGTGCAATAGGAAAGGCTATAGAAGAAGCTAAGGCTGATAAGACAAGACCATCACTTATTAAAGTTAATACTCTTATCGGATATGGTTGTCCTGCTAAGCAGGGTAAGGCTAGTGCACACGGTGAGCCACTTGGTGTTGATAATGTTGCCGCACTTAAGGAAAATATCGGATGGCCATGCAAGGGTGACTTCGAGGTTCCACAGGAAGTATATGATCATTATAAAGAGCTTTCAGCTAATATGGCAAAGGCAGAGGATAAGTGGAATGAGCTGTTTGCAGCTTATGTAGAGAAATATCCTGAAATGAAGGAGCTGTGGGATAACTACTTTGATGGCTATGACATGTCCGATTTATTCAATTCTGATGAATATTGGGCAAAGGGAGATAAAGCTGAAGCTACAAGAAATACAAGTGGAACTATCCTTAATATGATAAAGAAGGCTATGCCTAATCTTATAGGTGGTTCAGCAGATCTCGCACCATCTAACAAGACTAATATGAAGGATGCAGGAGATTTTTCTAAGGATAATTATGCAGGAAGCAATCTTCACTTTGGTGTAAGAGAGCAGGCTATGGCAGCAATAGGAAACGGACTTATGCTTCACGGTGGACTTAAAGCGTTTGTTGCGACATTCTTTGTGTTTAGTGATTATGTTAAGCCAATGGCAAGACTTACAGCACTTATGCAGCTTCCATTAACATATGTATTCACTCATGACAGCATAGGTGTAGGTGAGGATGGACCAACACATGAACCTATTGAGCAGCTTGCAGCATTCCGTTCACTTCCAGGCTTCACAGTATTCAGACCTTGCGACAGAACAGAAACAGCAGCAGCATGGATGTATGCAGTTGAGAACGAGTGCGGACCAACAGGACTTGTACTTACAAGACAGAATCTTCCACAGATGGAGGGTTCATCTAAGGATGCACTTAAGGGTGGCTATGTTATAGCTGACTCACAGAAGGAAGTTCCAGATGCTATTATAATCGCCAGCGGTTCAGAAGTAAGCCTTGCAGTAAATGCAAAGGAAGAACTTAAGAAGGATGGCATAGATGTAAGAGTTGTAAGTATGCCAAGCATGGAGCTGTTCGATAAGCAGTCAGCAGAATATAAGGAAAGCGTGCTTCCTAATGCAGTAAGAAAGAGAGTTGCAGTTGAGGCACTTTCAGACTTTGGCTGGTATAAGTATGTAGGACTTGATGGCAGGGTTATTGCTATGGAGGGCTTTGGTGCTTCTGGTCCAGCAGCTACATTGTTCGAGCACTTTGGCTTCACAGTTGATAATGTTGTTAAGACAGTAAAGGAAGTTATAGGATAAATCTCTGGATAAATCTATCTCTGGATTAATCTTATGAAATAATAAAACAGATAACAATTAAACAACAATCAAATAGATAATAATAAGGCTCTGGTTTGACCAGCAGTACTGCAATATTGTATATATCGCATTGTGCTGCTGGCTGAATCAGGGCTTTTAGCATATTAGGAGCTTTTATTTGTAAGATAATTCTTATGCCTGAAAAGCTATATGTAATAAATACAAATAAAATACATATAAAATACAATAAATTAACATATAATTACTTGAAATAACAAAAAAAGGGGTATATACTATTGATATAAAGATTGTTAGAGTATTAACAATCTAATCAAACAAATGAATGATTGCATTGTGGGGTGCAACCGGTGGATTATTACATTAATCCATATTAATCACATATTATTTAATTCTATTTTTAGGAGGTACAGGATTATGGTACGTTTTACATTACCAAGAGATTTATATCATGGTAAGGGAGCTCTTGAAGCACTTAAAACTCTTAAAGGAAAGAAGGCTATCATCTGTGTTGGTGGTGGTTCTATGAAGCGTTTCGGATTCCTTCAGAGAGCTGAGGATTATCTTAAGGAAGCAGGAATGGAAGTTAAGTTATTCGAGGGTATCGAATCAGATCCTTCAGTTGATACAGTTATGAAGGGTGCTAAGGTTATGGAAGAATATCAGCCAGACTGGATAGTAGCTATTGGTGGTGGTTCTCCTATCGATGCAGCAAAGGCTATGTGGATTAAGTACGAATATCCAGAAACAACATTTGAAGATATGTGTAAGGTATTCGGTTTACCAAAACTTCGTACTAAAGCTCATTTCTGTGCTGTTTCATCTACATCAGGTACAGCTACAGAGGTTACAGCATTCTCAGTTATTACAGATTATGAGAAAGGTATTAAGTATCCTTTAGCAGACTTTGAGATTACTCCTGATGTTGCTATTGTTGACCCAGAGCTTGCAGAGACTATGCCTAAGAAGCTTGTAGCACATACAGGTATGGATGCTATGACACATGCTATTGAAGCTTATGTATCAACAGCTAACTGTGATTATACAGATGCACTTGCTCTTCATGCTATGAAGATGATTAAGGATGATCTTGTTGGTTCATATAACGAAGATATGGAGAAGAGAGATGCAATGCACAACGCACAGTGTCTTGCAGGTATGGCATTCTCTAACGCATTACTTGGTATTGTACACTCTATGGCACATAAGACAGGTGCAGCATTTGAAGGTGGACATATTATCCATGGTGCAGCTAATGCTATGTATCTTCCTAAGGTTATCAAGTTTAACTCTAAGGACGAGACAGCAGCTAAGCGTTATGCATACATAGCTGATTTCTTAGGCTTAGGTGGAGATACAACTGAAGCTAAGATTGATAACTTAATCGCTATGCTTCGTAAGATGAATGACGAGCTTAACATACCACAGTGCATTAAGAACTATGGTGAGGGTGGACTTCCAGCAGAACAGGGAATCGTTCCAGAAGATGAATTCCTTGCTAAGCTTCCAGATGTTGCAGCTAATGCTATCAAGGATGCATGTACAGGCTCTAACCCACGTCAGCCAAGCCAGGAAGAGATGGAGAAGCTTCTTAAGTGCTGCTACTATGATACAGAAGTAGATTTCTAGAAATATAATGATGTATAGTGTTATAATATAATGCTGTTAAAGGCGGAGCGATACTAAGGTCTAAGGTGTCGGTCCGCCTTTGATGTGTGCATGGTGACATATGTTTCTAAAGGACCAGAACTTCTTAAGGAACATTACGATGCGAAAGAATATGGTGTTAAGAGCAAGAAAGGTTTCTATGATTATTCTGATGGTAAGGATGACGAAACAATAGCAAAAAGAGATGAAAAGTTCTTAAAGCTGTATCATGCGTTATATCAGTAGATGTAATGGATAAACATATTGAATAAAATCTTTTAGAATTCATATAATTAATAAAAAAGGATGCAACAATTTATCTTAAAATGTTGCATCCTTTGAATGTTTGTTCTACTCAATTACATATTCTATATCGTCATATAATAATAATACTTAACTGCGATTACTAATAAAATTATAAAAATAGTTTGGGTTAAAAATGTTATTATTTTATTTTTATTATCTTTTTTTATTATCTTATTTTTTACTATCTTGTTTTTTAGTATCTTATATTTTTATTTTCTTATTATTTTTATATTCTTTCACGACTTTTTCAAGTTATGAATTCACCTTATAAATTCACACTTAAGAATACCGAATCTTTATCATCCTGCTTTATCCCAAGATATCTTTTAGTTATTTCGTATGATGAATGATTATATATATCCATAAGAACTGCTGGTGGTGTTCCATACTTCCATGCATAATATCCGAATGTTTTTCTCATAGAGTGGCAGCTTATTCCATTCTCCATATTAAGGGAAGAGGCTGCCTGCTTTATTATCCGGAATGCCTGTGAACGGCATAGATGGGTGTGTTCTTTCTGCCCCATAAATATATATTCATTTACGTCAAAATAGTGCAGACTGTTAAGATATGTCTGCAATCCGGTTCTTGTACTTGCGTTAATAGCTATTCGGTTTTCTTTTCCAGTCTTTTTCTCTGTCACTATTATATGTTTTTTGAAACATTTTTTCCTGGAATCATAAACATCGTTCCATTTCAGCTTCAGTATATCACTTATTCTTAATGCTGAATTAACGCCAAGACATATTAAGGCATAGTTGCGGTAGTTCGTTTTCTGCTCCAGATAGTAGTTTCTAAATGCTTCTAATTCTTCATCGTTACGTATTGGTTGTGCTGTTCCCATATCAAATCCTCCATTTAATTCAAAAGGATGCAACATTTTAAGATAAATTGTTGCAGATAACAGGTTAACAAGGAGGTTATATGTTAAAGCTTACGATTAAGCCTGGTGAATTTATCAACATAGGTGAGGATATAAGGGTTGTTTATTCGGGAGGTTCAGAGGGAAATATTCACCTTCTGATAGATGCCCCTAGGGAACTGAATATTGTAAGAAGCAAGGTGCTTGCAAGAAACAAAGAGAAGGAAGGCAAAGAAGCATCACGCTTCATTTCTCCTTACTATGCAGAATCCAAGCTTTCACCAGACACACTTAACAAGATACGCCGTCTGATTAAAGAAGACAAGATGGCTAATAAGGATAATACGCAGAATTAGCATGGAAGTTCTGCTTATTATAAAGGATTTGCTTTATGTGAATTGCTTATATTCAAGTAAATGGTAAGCAAATGTATATGAAGCATTTGTGGGAACGGATTCCCCAGAAAAAATTATTATATTTACACGGAGGTACATACTATGGTAGTACAACACAATATGTCAGCTATGAACGCTAACAGAATGCTCAGCGGTGTTTCATCAGCTCAGTCAAAGTCAACAGAGAAGTTATCTTCAGGTTACAGAATCAACCGTGCAGCAGATGATGCAGCAGGTCTTTCTATCTCAGAGAAGATGAGAGGACAGATCAGAGGTCTTAACCAGGCTTCAACTAACGCTCAGGATGGTATTTCACTTATCCAGACAGCAGAAGGTGCTTTAAATGAATCACACTCAATCCTTCAGAGAATGAGAGAGCTTTCAGTACAGGCAGCTAACGGAACAGAGACAGATGACGATAGAGAAGCAGTACAGAACGAAATCGAACAGCTTCAGAGTGAGTTAACAAGAATCTCTGATACAACAGAGTTCAACACGATGAAGTTACTTGATGGTTCACAGTCAGGAAGCAAGGTTCAGGTATCTGTAAGCAAGAGTGTTGCTAATAATCTTACCACAAGCGATGCTACTGCCCAGGTTAATGAAATGGCCAATGCTGTGGCTGAAAATGATGGCGGAGATTCAAAGCTTTCAATAACAGTATTAGATAAGAATGGTAATACAACTACTACTGATATTACAGTAACTTATGATAAGGCAGCAGGTACATTTACTGCGAATGGAAAGACTCTTGCAACAAAAGGAACTGCAGGTGATAAAGCTGATGCTGAAACAGTTGGAAACGCGTTTAAGGAAGCGTTAGAAGCTACTGATTTTGGAAAGCAGTATGATATTTCGAATAACGCAGGAAAGCTTACATTTACAGCTAAAGAAAAAGGCTCTACATCAGAAGCTATACTTACATCTAACAATGGTAAGACGGCTGAACTTACTAAATCAACTGGTGGAGCTGATGAGTACCAGAAGTTAGGATCTGGAATAGGTGTATACGATGGTTCTGGAAATATAGAGGATAAAATATTCACAGTTAATGGTGAAAAGTTCTTATATGTTACTGATCCAGCTAAGTTAGGTGATGACTATAAGGATGTTAATTATGTAACAGTAACTGGAAATAATGGAGCAATTAATAATGATGGTTCAGACGCAAAGAGCATGGCAGCGTTAATCAATGCTAAGACTGGCATTGCTGCAGAGGCAAATGCTGATAAAACAACTCTTGACTTAAAGCCATCAGCTACAGCTACAGGTAAGGGTATTGAACTTCAGATTGGTGCCAACGAAGGCCAGACAATGAGCTTCACTCTTGATGATATGAGCGCTGACGCACTTGGCGTAGGTAGCGGTAGTGTTGATTTAAGTACACAGGATAAGGCTAAGACAGCTACTACAACTATCGATGCAGCTATCAAGAAGGTATCTAAGGCAAGAGGTCAGATGGGTGCTGTTCAGAACAGACTTGAGCATACAATCAACAACCTTGATACAGCTTCTGAGAACCTTCAGACAGCAGAATCTCGTATCCGTGATACAGATATGGCTGAAGAGATGGTTAACTACAGCAAGAACAGCATCTTAGCTCAGGCTGGACAGTCTATGCTTGCACAGGCTAATCAGGCTAACCAGGGTGTTCTTACACTCCTTCAGTAATTCAGGCAGTATGTAGCTAATACATAAGAACAGCTTATTTATAAAGGTATGTCGATACATGTTAAGTATATTTAAGATGTAATCGTTATAATCCTCCATTCATACAACCCATGTGAGTATGAATGGAGGATTTGTTTAATTGTAATTATTTTGCTAATTACTTTATTGAAAATAGAAGATGTATTTATAATTCTGAATATATTAAAAGCGGTCTGTTAATAGTGCGTTGAAACAAAAATATTACCAATTACAACATTTATCCTGCAACACACAACAAATGTATAAAAAACATATTGTAAATATATAATAAATGTGTTTATATAATAATAATACTAATACTATTATTACTGATATGACAAAGAAAGCGTAATTGAATTAGTAATTAAATTAGTAATTAAATTAAAAGTACGGAGGGGATATAAATTTGAAGTTAAACAGAAAGTTCAAGGATACATTGTTCAGGAAAGTTTTTAATAATAAAAAGGATTTGCTTAGTTTGTACAACGCGCTGAACAATACAGAGCATACGGATGAGAGCCTGATTACAATTAACACGATAGAGGATGCGATATACATAGGGTATAAGAATGATATTTCATTTATTATAAACAGCGAATTGAATCTTTATGAGCATCAGAGCAGCGTGAATCCCAATATGCCTGTAAGAGGTCTTATATATTTTGCTGAGCTGTATAAGGGCTACATAGAGCAGAATAATCTGCTTATATATAATGAGCGCCTTGTTGAGCTGCCATTTCCAAGATATGTTGTTTTCTATAATGGAACAGAGGATGAACCAGAGGAACAGGAATTAAGATTGTCAGATGCATTTGTGCAGGTGCCAGAAGGGGAAGGCCTAAAAGACACAGCCGGTATAGAGGCTGACAAAACACATAAACCAAGCGTAGAAGTGATTGTACAACTACTTAATATCAACTATGGGTGTAATCAGAAACTGCTGGAAAAGTGCCAGAAGCTTATGGAGTATTCGCAATTTATCGCGCTTGTTAGAGTGAAAAGCGATATGTTGACGGAGGAATATAAGAAAGAAATGAAGTCAGTTAATAAGAAAGAAATATTTGCAGAGGCAGTAGCACTTGCAATTGATGAAGCAATACGCGATAATGTACTAAAGGATATCCTGAGTAAAAATATGGCGGAGGTGACAGATATGTTACTAACAGAATTTGATGAAAAGGCGTATATAGAGGGTGTGAAAAAGCAGAGCTATGAGGAAGGCGAGGCAAGAGGAGAGGCAAGAGGAGAAGAAAGAGGAAAAGCAATAGGAGAAGCAAGAGGAAAGATAAAAGGAGAGGAAAAATTAGCAAGGTTAGTAGTGGAACTAAAGAAAAGCGGTAGAGTGGAAGATATAGCAAAGGTGACAGATGAAAGTGAAAGAGAAAGGCTGTATAGGGAATTTAATATATGAATTTTATATACGAGCAGTTCGCTATTGTACAATCATCAGGATATGTGTATACAATATGCTATAATTTTAACACAATTCAAACAATTTACATTATTAACGAACAACTGAACAACAAGTTAAAAAATAATGAAAAATAATCTAAAAAAGAGTTGACAAATCAACAAGTGAGTGTTAATATACAATTACAAACAAACAAGACCTTAAACATATTAATAATCGATATAAAAACATATATATTAATTATATTAGAAGAGACAAGTTCAAGAGAGAATATATTAATACATAGAATATATCGATACCATTCATTAAGAATGTTAATATAGATATAAGGAATTGAGTGAGAAAGGAAGGTATAGTCCAATGGAAATATAACACATACCAAGCATTATGAATAATTAAATTCATTGTAGAATAATTAATTAAAAAAGTAATGATTTGGAGGAACAACAATTGAATAACTTAGAATAACGGTTACTATATTACATAGCGATAATATAGTAACCGTTTTTATTATTTTATATTTTTTATTATGATTAAGAAAGAAATATTTGCAGAGGCAGTAGCGCTTGCAATTGATGAGGCAATACGCGATAATGTATTAAAGGATATCCTTAGTAAAAATATGGCGGAGGTGACCGATATGTTACTGACAGAGTTTGATGAAAAGGCATATATAGAGGGCGTGAAAAAGCAGAGCTATGAGGAAGGAGAGGCGAAATTAGCAAGGTTAGTAGTAGAACTAAAGAAAAGAGGCAGAGTGGAAGATATAGTAAAGGTGACAGATAAAAGTGAAAGAGAAAGGCTGTATAGGGAATTTAATATATGAATTTAATATATGAGTTTTATATATGAGCAGTTCGCTATTGTACAATTATCAAGATGTGTGTATACAATACGCTATAATTTTAACACAATTCAAACAATTTGTATTATTAACAAATAACTGAACAACAAGTTAAAAAATAGTGAGAAATAATCTAAAAAAAGAGTTGACAAATCAACAAGTGAGTGTTAATATACAATTACAAACAAACAAGACCTTAAACATATTAATAATCGATATAAAAACATATATATTAATTATATTAGAAGAGACAAGTTCAAGAGAGAATATATTAATACATAGAATATATCGATACCATTCATTAAGAATGTTAATATAGATATAAGGAATTGAGTGAGAAAGGAAGGTATAGTCCAATGGAAATATAACACATACCAAGCATTATGAATAATTAAATTCATTGTAGAATAATTAATTAAAAAAGTAATGATTTGGAGGAACAACAATTGAATAACTTAGAATAGCGGTTACTATATTACATAGAGATAATATAGTAACCGCTTTTATTTGTTGCTTGTTGCAGAAAGGCTTTATTTATTTACTTAGCATATCTTTCGTTATACTCTTTAACTCTCTTCTGGATTCTGTCAACAGGATTAAGAAGATCACTGATTGAAGAATCATGGTTAAGTGTATCAATAAGAAGAGCCATGTATTTACTCATGTCTACGTTGATATACCAAGGCTTAGAAAGAAGCTCTGCTGGCTGGTAAACAAGGTTAGTAGTAAGAATCTTATCGATAATACCCTTTTCGTAAGCTTCATCGAACTTATCAAAGCCGTTAGTGAAAAGCCCAAATGTAGTTGCACAGAATACTCTGCTTGCACCTCTCTTCTTCAACTCAGAAGCAACATCTATCATACTTTCACCAGAAGATATCATATCGTCGATAATGATAACATCCTTGCCCTCTACGTTAGTACCAAGGAATTCGTGGGCAACGATAGGGTTACGTCCGTTAACAATCTTAGTGTAATCTCTTCTCTTATAGAACATACCCATATCAAGGCCAAGTACATTGGCAAAGTATACAGCACGTCCCATACCACCCTCATCAGGGCTTATTACCATCATATGTTCGCTGTCGATATGAAGATCATCTACGCCTAGTAAAAGGTACTTAATAAACTGATATGTGCATGATACAGACTCGAATCCCTTAAGTGGAATAGAGTTGTGTACTCGTGGATCATGTGCATCAAAAGTGATGATATTCTCAACACCCATAGCTGTAAGCTCCTGAAGCATAAGAGAACAGTCAAGGGATTCTCTTCCAGATCTCTTATGCTGTCTGCTTTCATAAAGGAATGGCATAATAACATTGATTCTTCTTGCTTTTCCGCCGGCTGCAGCGATTACTCTTTTAAGATCTGCGTAGTGGTCATCAGGTGACATATGGTTAGTGTTACCGCAAAGTGAATATTCGATGCTGTAGTTACATACATCTACCATAATATATAAGTCATAACCACGGACAGAATCGTTAAGGACGCCTTTACCTTCACCTGAACCGAATCTAGGTGTGCTGGCACTTACAACATAGCTGTCTCTTTTATATCCGCTAAATGCAAGATTAGACTGATTCTCGTGTTCTCTTTGTTCTCTCCAGTTTACAAGGTATTCATCAACCTTTTCGCCCATAGCAGAGCAGCTCTTTAAAGGAATGATTCCGAGTGTTCCGTATGGAATTGTTGCAGTATGACGTTCGTCTCGTGGCATTGTATTATCCTCCATTGTATAGATAAAATATTTATTATATAAAGAATCTAATTCATACTTTCCAGTGAATTAAATTCTAAATACACATACATAATTAACTATAATCATAAATATTATAGAAGTCAATTATATTTGGCATTTTTTAAGATTATATTTGACATTTTTTAAAATTAATGTTTTCCTTTTGTAGCCTTTTGTACCCTTATATCTTCACAGAATAAGCGGAGTATTGTATATGCACTGATAAGTCTTGAGAATATACGTTCTGAATATGTATTCTCTAACTGGGGCATAGAAAGATTAGTTGATATAATAACACTCTTTCTTCTAAGTATTCTTTCGTTTATGACATAAAACAGCTTGGAAATGGTATAAGAGTTGTAGCTTTCTGTTCCAAGGTCATCAATTATAAGAAGATCACAGTCAATAAAGTAGCTGACATCCTGATATTCCACATCTTCGCCTTTGCTGAAGTCACTGTTTTCAAAGCATTTGAACAGCTCTATGGCAGTGAGGTATATAACGCTGTGATAGCTGTCTAGCAGTTCCTTGGCTATGCAGTTGGAAAGGAAAGTTTTTCCTACACCGGTTTCTCCTAATAATAAAAGGTTTGAAAAGTTAGTATCAAAAGTTTTTACAAAAGACTGGCATACATCAAATACCTTGTGAATATTATTGTATGGTGTGAGTCCTGTTGCAGAATCAATAGTTGTTTTGTCATACCAGTCAAAGGAAAATGTTGAAAAGTTTTCGTTGGCAGTGATGTTCTTTAGATTGGAATCATGATATATAAGGTCAATAGCTTTTTTCTTAAAGCATGAACATCTGGTGCCGTTGATATATCCTGTATCCTGACATTTTTTGCATGTATAAATATTGTCAAGATAATCAGATGGCTTGCCTATAGAAGCAAGGAGTACAGCTTTTTGTTTAATAAGGGACTGCAGGCGTTCATTGAACTCATCAGTATTCGTGTCAGATGAGTCATTTCCGATACGTTTGGCAGCTTCCTGCATAGAAAGGGAGATTATCTCATCTTCGATTGTCTGATATTGTGGACAAAGACTTGTTACTTCTTTGTAGCGCTCGTTCTGTATGGCTGCATTGTGTGTATGAATATCATCGTACATACGCATAACAGCTGCATATTGTGTGTTAGTAAGTGACATAACTACTCCTTTTCATATAATTAAATATATTGATAAGTTAAATCTGATAATATCGGTAAGCTGTAAAACATAAGCTATGCTGACAGGTTAATTGTTATTGCTAAGTAAAGAGTTGTACCAGTCATCAGATTTCTTATCACGCTGCTGGAAATTGTTGAATTTTGTTGAACCGGTTTTGGCAGAACTCTGATATCTGGTTTTGCTGTTGCTGCTTGCTGCATATGCTGCATCATCCTTTTTGATGTCTGCCATAGTTGTGATGTTTGAGCTTTTCCACTTTGAAAGAATAGTATCAGCATATTCAAAGCTTGGCTGGTGTATGGCTTTGATTGTTCTGTTGCAGGCCTCTATAATTATATCAGTGTCAAAGCAGTAAGTATCAGCCCACTTAGATATCATGGCACGTTCATGCTGTCCAGGATCTCTGTTAGAGATTCCGAAGGCTTTCATAATCTGGTAAACAGAGTCGGTATGGTTAGATACTTCTTCCTTTGCTTCTGTAACAGTATGTATACCTTTATCGGCCCACGCAAGAGCAACCTTTTCAATGTAGTTAATGCTTTTCTTGTTGTGTTCTACACAATATTCAAAAAGATAATCTATAAGTTCGATAGAAAAGTCAAGTGAATCATAAAAGTATACTATTGCATTGGTTTCTTTAATAGACAGTGGACGTCCAAGGTATGATTCTATAACATAGAGCAGCATAGAAAAGTTCTCATCGGAGTTAAGCTCGCTTATTTTTTCCGCAGAATATTGCATGCTGGAAGGTTCGACATGTTTTGGACCTTCTGATATGTTATATGAAGGTGCAGCAGGCACTGTTGGTGCTATAGCTGCTGAGGATGCCAGCTTGGCAGTTTCAGGAAATGTGGTATTGTTAAAATCAGCTTTAGTAGTGCTGGCGGCACTGTTGTCAGAGCTGAAGTCATTGATGGTTATGTTGGACAGGCTGTCGTTGTTACCGGCAAATGTTAATGATATGACATTGAGCTTGTCCCAGTATCTGAGTGCTCTCATAATATCGGCCTCAGTCTGGTTAAAGGTATCTGCAAGTAAAGAGATACTTATATTGGAATTGCCAGTGCTTATAAGGTGTAAAAGATAAAGATATACCTTTACGAATTCGCCATTGGCTTCAGGTACAAAGCTGCTTATAAATATATTGGAAATGGCTGTGTATCCATAATTGTTCTTTGTAGTTAATGTAAGATTGCCCATATGATATTAAAAGCTATAAATATAGCTTGTCTATCCTCCTGATGATTAATGATTGCTATGATGTAACATAATATTAAGCGGCAGATATTCTGCCAGTGCAGATTATATCATAGTGAAAATTAAATGAAAAGTGTGTTAAAAGCAGGTGGATATTGTTGTGGATATTGTGGATAATGTGGATAACTCGTGGACAAAGTGGTATAAATAATGTATTTTGCTGTATTTTTGACTTAAAGGTTGTTAACAAAAAAATCCACACTTTTATATTGTGTATAACAACATAAAAATGTGGATAATGTGGATAACTTTGTTGAAAAAATATTATACAGTGGAGAAATGCCTATTTTAACAGGTCTTCCCCGATTTTATAAACATCACCAGCCCCCATAGTTATCAACAGGTCACCGTTGATACAATTTTTTTTCAAAAAGTCTTCAATTTCTTCAAATGATTCGTAATAGTAACATTCTTTTCCTTCAGCTTTAATCAGACTGCAAAGATTAGCAGAACTTATTCCCAGATTATCTGTTTCGCGAGCAGGATATATTTTGGCAAGTACAACATTATCTGCAAGAGCAAGCGCTTTGGCAAAATCCGGCATAAGTGCTTTAGTTCTTGAATATGTGTGTGGCTGGAATACACACCATATTCTGTTGTGTGGATACATTTTTGCAGAATTAAGAGTTGCAGTTATCTCATCTGGATGATGTGCATAGTCATCTACAACTGTTATTCCGTTAAATACGCCCTTTTTCTGGAAACGTCTGTCAGTACCTGTGAAATTCACAAGACCTTTAAGAATAGCTTCCATGGATATACCAAGCTTAATACATGCAGCGATTGCAGAAAGCGAATTGTATACATTGTGTACACCAGGAACAGAAAGCTTTATAGTTCCTGATGGTTTATTATTAATAAGAAGAGTGTAAGAACAGCGTCCATATTCATCATGATTTATATCGGCAGCACTGTACATTGACCTGGCTGGATCAGAACCGAAGGTGATAACCTCACAGTCTGTATCCTGGTAGAAGTATTCGTAATTATCAATATCTGTGTTGATAACTAAGGTTCCATCAGATGGAAGCTTTTCTGTAAAGAGCTTAAATGAATGACGTATATCATCAAGGTCTTTAAAGAAATCAAGGTGGTCAGCTTTAACGTTAAGTATAATGTTTAACGTAGGATTAAAAGAAAGGAAGCTGTTTGTGTATTCACATGCTTCTGTAACAAAAATGTCTGAACTTCCGACTCTTATGTTGCCACCTATACTGTGTAATATACCACCAACAGATATAGTTGGGTCAGCGTTGGCGGCAAGAAGAATTTCAGTAATCATGGAAGTCGTTGTTGTTTTTCCATGTGTACCAGCTACATTGACAGCTGTGTGATAGTTCTTCATAATCTGACCAAGCAGTTCTGCTCTTGTCATAGTAGGAATACCAGCAGCAATAGCGGCTTTAAGTTCTTTGTTGTCAGGGTGGATAGCAGCAGTGTATACGACAAGGTCAATATCACCAGTGATATTGTCTGCTGACTGTGGATAAGATATAAGACATCCATCCTTTGCAAGTTCATCTGTAAGCTCTGATTCGTGTGCATCAGAACCTGAGACAGTGAAGTGCCTGTCAAGAAGAATCCTGGCAAGTCCACTCATGCTTATGCCTCCTATGCCTATGAAATGTACATGTATCGGATGATTAAAATCAATATTAAACATATGATATTCCTCTTTCTATAAATTATTGTTAATAAACTGATGATGACATGATGTCAGAACATAAAGCTTATGCAGGCTTGTATACATGTTCCAGAATCATATTACCTTATATTAATATTTAGTAAGATATTTAAAAGTCATCATAGAGATTATATGCCTAAAGCATATATTTTTCAAACATAAAACGCATAAAGTTATATATGCAGGGGGTACTATGGTTATGAGAAATAAGTGGCAGATGTTTAGCATGGACCGAAGCGTAGCGTAGACGTGGGAGTGCGTAGCACAGAACAATCCGTAGGTATCAAGGTTGGTGGCTTTTGAGCCCGACATCATATAATTGTAATAATAATGATGTGGAATGCATAAAATGTATACTGCATATAAGTGCTGTGTAAAATAAAGCGTAAAATTAACTGAAAATACATATGTTAAAATGTAACAATAAAAAGGTGAATAAATTGTATGAAAAATCACCAAAAAAAGACAAAATTATTTTTACTTAATCGGAATTATATGATATAATTTATACAACTTAAGATAGTAAATTAAACATCAGAGGTGGTAGCATGATTAAAAAAGAAATGATAGCTATGCTGTTAGCCGGTGGTCAGGGCAGTAGACTTGGAGTTTTAACAGCAAAAGTAGCAAAGCCTGCAGTTGCGTTTGGAGGAAAATACAGAATAATCGATTTTCCACTCAGCAATTGTATTAACTCAGGTATTGATACTGTTGGTGTACTGACACAGTATCAGCCATTAAGACTTAATTCCCACATAGGAATTGGTATTCCATGGGATCTTGACCGTAATGTGGGAGGTGTAACAGTTCTTCCTCCTTACGAGAAGAGTACAAGCAGTGAATGGTATACTGGAACTGCCAATGCCATTTATCAGAATCTTGAATATATGGAACAGTATCATCCAGAATATGTGCTTATTCTTTCAGGTGATCATATATATAAGATGGATTATAAGATAATGCTTGATTATCATAAGGCTAACAATGCTGATATTACAATAGCAGCTATGCCGGTACCTATTGAGGAAGCCAGCAGATTCGGAATCGTTGTTACGGATGAGGATAACAGAATAACTGAATTTGAAGAAAAGCCAGCAGAGCCTAAGAGTAATCTTGCATCTATGGGTATATACATATTTAAGTGGAGCGTGCTAAAGGAAGCACTTATAAAGCTTAAAGACCAGAATGAATGTGATTTTGGCAAGCATGTAATTCCATACTGCTTTAATAACAACAAGAGAATATTTGCATATGAATATAACAGTTACTGGAAAGATGTTGGAACATTAAGTTCATATTGGGAAGCTAATATGGAGCTTATAGATATAATTCCTGTATTTAATCTTTATGAAGAATTCTGGAAGATATATACAAGAACAGATACTATTCCACCTCAGTATGTTGCAGATAATACATTTATTGAAAAGAGTATAGTAGGCGATGGAACAGAAGTATATGGCAGAATCTATAATTCTGTTATAGGTTCAGGTGTAACCATAGAAGAAGGTGCCGTAGTAAGAGATTCCATCATTATGAATAATTCCGTTATTGGAAAGAATACAATAGTTAACAAGTCAATAATAGCAGAAGAAGTAGTTATAGGTGATAATGTAGAACTTGGTGTAGGCGAAGAAGCACCGAATGTCAAATTCCCTAAGATATATAATTCTGGTCTTGTCACTATTGGGGAATGTTCGGTTATTCCTGATGGAGTTAAGATTGGAAAGAATACGGCGATATCTGGAGTTACATCAGCAGAGGATTATCCGGATGGCTTATTACCAAGCGGTGGAATCATAATTAAGGCAGGTGAAGTAGAATGAAAGCAATAGGTATAGTATTAGCAGGCGGTAACAACAGGATGATGCGTGAACTGACAAACAAGCGGGCTATTGCTTCAATGCCTGTTGCAGGAAGCTACAGGGCGATAGATTTCGCACTTAGCAACATGTCTAACTCACATATCCAGAAGGTTGCAGTTATAACACAGTATAATGCAAGATCACTTAACGAACACTTAAGTTCATCTAAGTGGTGGGATTTTGGTAGAAAGCAGGGTGGATTATATGTATTTACACCTACTATAACAGCAGAGAGCAGCAGCTGGTACAGAGGAACAGCTGATTCACTTTATCAGAATATAGATTTTCTTAAGTCAAGCCATGAGCCATATGTAGTTATTGCTTCTGGTGATGGTGTCTACAAGCTTGATTATAACAGGGTGCTTCAGTATCATATAGAGAAAAAGGCTGATGTTACCATGGTTGTAAAGAAGCTTGATAACAGAGCAGACATAGGAAGATATGGTGTTGTTGCACTTGCAGAGGACGGACGTATTACAGATATTGATGAGAAGCCTTTAGAAACGAATCTGTCAACTGTATCAACAGGTATATATGTAGTAAGAAGACGTCTTCTTATTGAACTGCTTGAAAAGGCAGCAGAAGAAGACAGGTATGATTTTGTCAGGGATATACTTGTAAGATATAGAAACATTAAGAAGATATATGGTTACAAGCTTGATACATACTGGAACAACATATCATCTGTGGATTCATATTATAAGACTAATATGGATTTCTTAAAGAGAGATGTAAGAGATTATTTCTTTAAGCAGTATCCAGATATATATTCTAAGGTGGATGATCTTCCACCAGCTAAATATAATTATGGTGCCAATGTATCAAACAGTCTTATATCGTGTGGATGTATAGTTAATGGAGCGGTTGATAATTCAGTTCTGTTTAAGAAGATATACATAGGCAATAATGCTGTTGTTAAAAACTCAATTATCATGAATAATGCATATATAGGAGATAATGCATATATTGAGAACTGTATAGTTGAGAGTAACAGCACTATTAAAGCTAATTCACGATATGTCGGTGAGAATGGTATAAAGATTGTCATAGAAGACAGTCCGTCATATTATTAAAGATTATAAATATATATTTAAGGTCTTAACCAGAGTAGAAAAAGGTTGTATAGAAGACAGATAGGGGTAACAAATGAATATTACAGATGTTAGGGTCAAGAAGATTGCAGGCAGTGGTAAACTGCGGGCTTATGTATCAATTACTTTTGATGACGAGTTTGTTATACATGACATAAGAGTAGTCGAAGGAGAAAAAGGCTTGTTTGTAGCTATGCCTAGTAAGCATCTTATTGAGGGAGGATTTAAGGATATAGCTCATCCTATCAATAAGCATGCCAGGGAAAATCTTCAAAGTGCAGTTTTGAAAGCATATTATGATGCTGATGAAGTAGAGGAATTATCAGAGAACGTAATTCGCTTTTGACACGCATATGATTAAATAAAAAAGATGTCATATTAATATTACTTTATTAATACGGCATCTTTTTTATATAATATGATATTTTTAAAATTTTAGTATACATTATCTAGTAAAAGTGCTATTATACGTGTATATAAATCATTTATCCTGTGTTATCCGGCATAAAACTAATATACGGATTGGGATGATTGTTTAATTAAGAGGAGGTATTAATATGGGGACAGTAGTAAGATTAGAACACTACACAAAGTCATTCAAGAAAGTAACAGTACTTGAGGATATAAATCTTACACTTGAAAGTGGCAAGGTTATAGGTCTTAAGGGAAAGAATGGTTCAGGTAAGACAATGCTTATGAGAGCGATAAGCGGTCTTATACTTCCAACATCAGGAAAGGTATTTATCAATGACAGGGAGCTTGGTAAGCAGATATCATTTCCACCAAGTATCGGACTTCTTATAGAGAATCCATCATTTATATCTAATTATACAGGTTTTAAGAATCTTAAGATTCTTGCTTCTATCCAGAACAGGATTAATGATGAGGAGATAAAGGAAGCCATAAGAAAAGTTGGACTTGACCCTGATGATACAAGAACATTCAAGAAGTATTCTTTAGGTATGAAACAGAGATTAGGTATAGCAGCAGCTATTATGGAAAAACCAGATATAGTTATACTTGATGAGCCTATCAATGCTCTTGATGAAGCAGGTGCAGGTCTTATAAAGGGCATACTTGATGAACTTAAGGCAAATGGCTCGCTTATAATTATAGCATGCCATGATACAGAGGAGCTTAATTATCTGTCAGATGAGATATATGAGATTTATGAAGGACAGATTGTAAGCAAGAATGGGGAAAAGATAGAAGAAGCAGTGTAAGGATTGAAAAATACCTCTCTGTCATCCAACAAGATTATTGTAGGATGGCAGAGAGTTTTTGCACACTATGCTTTATTTGGTTTATATTTTCTCCTGAATTCAGAAGGAGAGATGCCATTTACAATCTTAAATGTATCACCAAAGTAGTTAGAACTACAGAAACCGCATTCATCGGCAACATCTGACATGCTTAAGTCAGTCTCAATCAGATACCATTCAGCATGATTAATGCGGGTATTTCTTAAATATTCAGAGAAACCTATACCGTGGAATGCTTTGAATTTGCTTGAAAAATATGCAGGGTTAAGATTAAGAAATTCGGCAACATCATTTAGTGATATGTTGTTTTTGAAATTCTCAGCAATATATCTTGAGGCACTTATCATATCAGCATCTATTTTTTTATGTGAATGTGTTATATAATTTTTTTCATCTATGTTAGTTCTGTCAACTCTTATGAGCATTATAATCAGATATTGAAAAAGCTGACGGATACAGCAGTCTGAATAGTGGTCAATAATGTTATATTCAGAGATAATCTTGTCAAATAAAGAGTTGATATAAGATCTATGTGTTGGTTCTATATATAGTATATGTCCCCACAGATTTTTGTATGTCCAGTTTTTTCCAAGGATATCTTCAATAGTAGATATATAATCAGAAGAAAATTCTATGTATATGCGTTCGGATGAATTATCACCTATATAGCTTGTTCTGTGGATTGCATTAGCAGGGATAAATATAATATTTCCAGCGGAAAGCGTATAAAGCTTGTTGTCCAGGGAAATTGTACAATTACCATTAACGAGATAAAAAAGTTCATAATATGTATGACTGTGTGCAGAGTGCATGGAATAATGTGGTTCATGCATGCCACGTTCAATACGGAACCTTGAAATATTGTGTATCGTCTGTTTCATATGTTTATAATCCTTCTTTCTAATGAATATGATGCTGTATAAGAACTGCGTGAATTGTAAAATGTAAAGAAATGGAGCGTTCTGTATATAAGATAATATTTTGAGTTGAATAGTATGTTTAATATATAATTAATACACATATAAAATATGTACAAAATAACCAAAAAATAAATAAATATTTATTAATATTGTAACAATATGTATTTTAACACTAAAAATACATGTAATCAATAAGGAAAATATAAAAATATAAGTTGTTACCAATTCGATAATGGGATATAGTAGTAGTCAATCTAGCGGAATGATCCGTAATATTTCAGGAGGTATTTTATGAAGATTGGCAGAAAAGCTAAAAAGCTTTTAGCAGTTGTTCTTACATTCGTTTTAGCGATTGGAACATTCCAGTTTGCACCTGGTGTAAGAACTATAGCAAAAGCAGCGGGGGCACCAGAAGCTGGCAAGAGTTATGTACTGGATTTTACAAAATTATATAGTACAAAGACACAGCTTAATGGTTATACATCTGATGATGGTGTATTTAAGGTAATATCAGAAGCTGATAAAGCATATTGGCATGATGGACAGCATGGTGCAGCAGTTTATAATGGAGACAAGATTGAAGTTAAGGTTGCAGGAAGTGCAGAGATTGCATTAACTTTATGTAAGTATGGCAGTGGAACTGCATTTAAGGTTACAGATGCTTCTGGTAAGGAAGTTGGTTCAACATCAGGTAAGTCAGATGCAGATGCAGGATCACAGAGCATATCTTATAACGGAGATGCTACAACACTTACAATAACATGTGAAGCATCAGGTGAGGCATATCTTCACTCAGTAATGGTAAATAATTTTGCTAAATCAGATAAAGTTGAAAGCTTTACTTTAATGCTTGATGACATTGCTAAAGAAGATGTTGTTGCTACAGGTGATTACAAGTATGGTGATAGCACACTTACATTAGTAGGTCAGGGGGAAACACAGTATACAGTAAAACCAGGAAAGACAGTAACAGTTGACGGAAAAGAATATAATAGCTATACAGCAGGTAAAAGACATGCAGATAGTAACAATATTCCTACTATTCCTGGACAGGGAGATGGTACATTAACTATCTTCACTCCAGCAGCTAAAGGTACAATGACAGTATACTTTAGTTCAACATCATTCTTAAGAATCCATGATTATAATACAGCAGATGGTTCTAAGAATGGATATACAGATACAGAAACAAGTATTAATTCATATACATTTGCAGTAATACCAGGACATACATATGTAATGTCTACAACAGGAAAGACTAATAACATGTTTTATGCAGGTTATAAGTATATTGTAGATAAGGAAGTAAGCGTTCCAGTTAAGTTTGAGAATGTAAATGCTAAATTATCAGATTCATTAGAGATAAGTGTTGTAGATGCTAATCTTGGTGGTAACGCAATCAAGTTAAAGGATGGAGCAAATGCAGACCTTCTTGAAGGACATGAATATAAGTTAAGTACTAATGATGGTGGTGTAAGAGCTGCTGTTGGTGACAGCGATACATTTACAGCTACAGGCGAAGCAATAGTTGTTTCTCTTTATGATGTACCAGATGTAACTGTAGAAGGTAAGATTACAGGCACTCCAGAAGGAACAGTTACTGAACTTTCACTTACAAATATGGTTAACGGACGTGCATATAAGGCTACTGTATCAGGAGATTCTTATACATGTACATTAAAGCCAGGTGAATACAATACAAGTGTTGTAACAACTAATGGTGGTGTAACACATGATAGAGTTTCAGTTAAGACTGAAGGAACAACAGTTAATGAAGTATATGTAGAACTTCCAGCTAAGGAGGCAGAACCAGTAGCTTTTAAGAGCGAGCTTAATGTTCCTGGTGATTACGCTACATTAAATGAAGCTTCAGATGCAATTCTTAGAATGCAGGACAGACCAGAAGGAGAAGCAGGCAGAGTTACTATTAATCTTAAAGCAGATATATTCGAGCAGACAGTTATGGCAGCTCCATATGTAACACTTAAAGGTAATAACCATACTATTTCATGGTACTATGGTGTTGGTACATATTATTATTCAGTAGATCCTGTTACAGGTCTTTACAATGAAGTACTTGCAAGAGATAAGTATTCATATGTAGAAGGTAACGGAAGTCTCTGGGGTGGTGTATTCATCGTAAGAGGTGATAACTTCATCGCAGAAGATACAACATTTAAGAATACTTATAACTATGAATTAACAGAAGCAGAGAAGACAGATATTGCAGGTACAACATTGTCAGTAAACAGACTTGCAAAGGATGCTGATGTTACAGCATATGTTTATAAGGAAAGATCAAATGCTTTCTATATTGAAGCAGATAATATTGAGTGTTATAACTGTAAGATTCTTTCTTCACAGGATACACTTGGAAGAAATGGTTCTAAGAACAATAACTATCATACATATTTCAACAATTGTGTGATTGGTGGTAATGTAGATTATATTTGTGGCGAATTCTCAGCAGTATTTGATAACTGTGAATTACAGTGGAAGACATATAAGGATGATGAAAAGGATGCTGCTAAAAACAATGCAAAGCTTGGCTATATCACAGCAGCTAAGACAAGTCCATATGTATTCAGAAACTGTAAAGTGACAACAGATGGTGTAAGCACCGGTGCAGTATCAGGATATTATGGTAGAACATGGGGCGCAGGCTCTAATGCTACATTTATTGGAACACAGACTAATGGTTATGTGTTAGAAGATGGATGGGGTGAGATGAGCACAGGAGATGGAACATCAGCTATCTTCAAGGAATATAATAATGTTTCAGGAGAAAATGCTTTTGTAACTAAAGGACAGTTCAGCAAGGCTGAAAATCAGTCAGCTGAGGCAGTTGCAGATTATATTGAATCAGCTAATGTTTCAGCAGTTAATACAGTACTTGGATGGATTCCTGCTCATTATGCATATGATGTTAAGCCAGTAGAGATAGTTACTCCAACAGAAAGTGGAATAGCAGCCGTTGAGGTATCAAAGGAAGCTAAATTCGTAGATGAGTCAGGCAAGGGCGTAGCTACAGGTTCTGTTACAGCAATAGAAAAGGCTGCAAGTGAGGAACAGGTAGCAGCAGTTAAGGAAGCAGTTGCTAATGCAGAGGATATAAAGCTTACAGACAAGGCACAGATCATTGATATTTCTTTAAGCAATAAAGATGGTAGCGTTGTTAAGCTTTCTAATGGTACACTTAAGATAAGTCTTAAGAAGAATGCAGATATTGATTATACTAAGTATGCAGTAGTTGTTTATCATCTTAAGGATGATAATACACTTGAAAAACTTGATGTAACAGTATCTGATGATGCTATATCATTCGTAACAGGTGGATTAAGCCCATTTGTTATTGATTATGTGGAAGTTGAGTCAGCATCTGGAGCTGATACAACGATTACAGAAGATGCAACAGTTACAGCACCTACAACAGGAGATGCAGCTCCAGTTGCTATCTACTTATTACTTGCAGTTATGGCTATAATGATGGCTTGTACAGTAGCAGGAAAGAAACGCATAAGATAATATAATATGAGATTTCATAAAGTTAAATTTGTTTAAAGTTGTAAAATAAAAAGATTGCAGTCATAATAGTTAGGAACACGCTAACTGTTATGATTGCAGTTTTTTTATATTGCATAAATAGTTAAAAATAATATAAATACTTCCTTTTTTGACGGATATCATTTATATTATGATGGTGGATCAAAGTGTCAGAGGATTGTACGAATTGCATAGCAATGCGGCAATTAAAGTTTAATGATAAGATAAACAGAACAGGGAGAATAAATTTATGTATATAGTAGCAGGCTTAGGAAACCCGGGAACACAGTATGCAGGGACAAGACATAATGCGGGTTTTTCATGCATAGATGAACTTGCAGACAAGTATAATATTAGTGTTGATACAGCAAAGCATAAAGGACTTATAGGAAAAGGTGTTATAGAAGGGGAAAAGGTTCTGCTTGTAAAGCCTATGACATATATGAACAATTCAGGCGAATGTATAAGAGAGGTTATGGATTATTATAAGGCTGATATTGATGACCTGATAGTTATATTTGATGATATAAGCTTAGAGCCTGGAAGGTTAAGATTACGTCCAAAGGGAAGTGCTGGCGGACATAACGGAATAAAGAGCATAATAGCTCATCTTGGCAGTGATAAATTCAAAAGAATAAAGTATGGTGTAGGAGACAAGCCAAAGGGATGGGATCTTGCAGACTGGGTTCTTGGAAAGTTTCCAGCTGAATTATATCCTGCACTCAGAGAAGGAAATAAAAGAGCCTGTGAAGCAGTTGAATGCATAATAAGCGAAGGCATTGAAAGTGGTATGAATAAATTTAACGGATAATCCCACGATATGCGAATATTGGGGAGAATTGTGGGAGTGCGTAGCACGGAACAATTCGTAGGTATCAAAGTCGTGAGCTTTTGATCCCGACATCTTTATATCAGACAGATTTAATTAGGAGGATGGTTTTGAACACATTTTTTAAGCCTGTATGTGATACAGCAGCAATAGAGCAACTTAATAAAGAATTATCAGTGGATGGTGGAAAAACAGCACTTATAAGTGGCTGTATTGATACGCAGAAGGTGCATATAGCAAGTGCTATAGGACAGGATTATCGTTTTATGCTTGTTATAACAAGTGATGAAGCCAAGGCAAGAAATATGTGTGATGATGCAGCATTTTTTAATGGCGATGCATTGTATTATCCAGCTAAGGACGCAATATTCTATAGTGCAGATGTTACAGGCAATCAGATAACAGGACAAAGATTAAGCTGTATAAGCAGAATCATAGAACATATAAAAGCGGCAGAACACGTAGAAGTATCGGACAAAGACAGCAGTAAACAGGAAGCGGATAAACGTAATGGAGAAGCTGGAAGCATCAGAGCTGACTCGGGTAGTCTGCTGACAGTAGTAACTACCATTGATGGAGTATCAGACAGACTGATTCCTCTGAAAAGATATATGGATTCAATAATAACGATTGATAGCACAAGCAGTATTGATACAGAGGAACTTGCAAAGAAAATGGTATCCATGGGTTTTGTAAGAACAGCAATGGTAGAGGGCAAAGGCCAGTTTTCAATAAGAGGTGGCATCATAGATATATTTTCATATACAGATGAGGCGCCAGTAAGAATAGAACTGTGGGATACAGAAGTTGATTCCATAAGAATGTTTGATGCAGAAAGCCAGAGGTCAATAGAAAAGCTGAAATCATATCATATATTTCCAGCTACAGAGTATCTTTTCACAGCGGAAGAAAAGCAGGCTGGACTTGATAAGATAAGAAAAGAAAGAGATAAGCAGCTTCAGTGCTTTGATTATGATAAACGAAGGCGTACACAGGAGCAGATAGAGGCTGGCAACAATATTAATAAGATTGTTGGGGACATAGAAAGAACAGGCAGTTATGATAAGTTTCTGGATACAATAATTAAAGACACAGTAGGCTTAGCAGAGTATTTTCCTAAGGAAAGTACTCTTGTTGTGCTGGATGAACCGAACAGACTTAAGGAATGTAACGAGCTTACATTATATGAATATGGTGAAAGCATGAAAAACAGGCTTGCAGCAGGCTATGTCCTTCCAAGCCAGACACATAAGATAAAGACTCTTTGTGAGATAACAGGTGATATTAGAGAATATAAAAAGCTTATACTTACAACTCTTGATTATAAACCGGAAGGTTTTGAAATAAACTATAAGATGCATGTTGAGGCAAGAAGTATAAGCTCTTATAACAACAGCTTTGAGTACCTGTCAAAGGATCTTATGAAGTACAAGAAGAGTGGCTATACAACGGTGCTTGTATGCAGTTCGAGGACAAGGGCACAAAGAATAGTTGACGATCTTGGGAAACTTGATATACCAGCATTTTACAGTGAGGATTTTAGTAAGGATTATGGAAAAGGACTTATTATAGTTACATATGGAAGTCTTCATAAGGGTTTTGAGTATCCAGTTCTTTCGTTTGTTGTTATAGCAGAAAATGATATATTTACGTCCAAAAGAATAAAAAAGCTTAAAAAGAAAAAACATGATGGCAAAAATATAGCAAGCTTTAACGAACTGAATATAGGTGATTATGTTATACATGAGAATCATGGGCTTGGTGTATATAAGGGAATAGAAAAGATAAAGGTGGATGGAGTAGAGAAGGATTATATAAAGATAACTTATGCGGATGATGGTAATCTTTATGTTCTTGCTACTCAGCTTGACAGACTCCAGAAGTATGCAGACCAGGATGTAGAAAAGAAACCTAAGCTTAATAATCTTGGAGGTAAGGAGTGGAGCAAAACTAAAGCGAAGGTTCATGGGGCGGTTGAAGTTGTAGCTAAGGAACTTGTAAGACTGTATGCGATAAGACAGAAGGCAGAAGGATACAGGTTTTCAAAGGATACGGTATGGCAGCAGGAGTTTGAGGAAATGTTTCCGTATGAAGAAACTGATGACCAGCTTAACGCCATACAGGATACTAAAAACGATATGGAAAGTGGCCGTGTTATGGACCGCCTTATATGTGGAGATGTTGGATATGGTAAGACAGAGGTTGCCATAAGGGCAGCTTTTAAGGCGATACAGGATGGAAAGCAGGTGGCTTATCTTGTGCCGACAACAGTACTTGCAAGCCAGCATTATTCAACATTTGCAGAGAGAATGAAAGGATTTCCGGTAAATGTAGGACAGTTGTCAAGCTTCAGGACGTCGGCACAGAATAAAAAGACTATTGAAGAACTTAAAAGCGGAATGATAGATGTGGTTATAGGAACACACAGAATTCTGTCAAAGGACGTTAAGTTTAAGGATCTTGGGCTGCTTATCATCGATGAGGAACAAAGATTTGGTGTTACACATAAGGAGAAAATCAAGGAGCTTAAGAATAACATAGATGTTCTTACTTTAAGTGCAACGCCTATTCCAAGAACACTGCATATGAGTCTTGTTGGAATAAGAGATATGAGTGTGCTGGAAGAACCACCAGTTGACAGACATCCTATACAGACATTTGTAACAGAGCATAATGACGAGATGATACGTGAGGCAATAACAAGGGAGCTTGCCAGAAATGGACAGGTGTATTATGTATACAACAAAGTGCGTAATATAGAAGAAAGAGCCGAATATATACAGAATCTTGTTCCGGATGCTGTAGTAGAATATGCTCATGGACAGATGGATAAAAGGCAGCTTGAAAAGATTATGTATCAGTTTGTTAATGGTGAGATAGATGTACTTGTATCAACAACCATTATCGAGACAGGTATGGATATTCCAAACTGTAACACTATGGTTATAGAAAATGCAGATCAGTTCGGACTTTCACAGTTATATCAGCTAAGAGGAAGAGTTGGACGAAGTACAAGAACTTCGTATGCATTTCTTATGTATAAAAGAGACAAGATGATATCTGAAGTGGCAGAAAAAAGACTTAGTGCCATAAAGGAATTCTCAGATCTTGGTTCTGGTTTTAAGATAGCTATGAAGGATCTTGAGATAAGAGGTGCGGGTAATGTGCTTGGTAAGAGCCAGCATGGTCATATGGCTGCGGTTGGATATGACCTATACTGTAAAATGCTTAACCAGGCGGTGAATACTCTTAAGGGCGTGAAGAATGAGTATGAGTTTGAAACGACAGTTGATATGGAAGTAGATGCGTATATTCCAGCAACTTATATAAGAAGTGAATATCAGAAACTTGATATATATAAAAGAATCGCTGCACTTGAAACAAGAGAAGAGCTGTCAGATATGAAAGACGAGCTTATGGATAGATATGGAAGTGTGCCATCAAGTGCTTCTAATCTGCTTATGATTGCACTTATCAAGATGAAAGCACATAAGATAGGGATTATGGATATAAAAGGTGCTACACAGCATAATCCATCGGGTGGTGCCTCTAACTGGCGTACGGTTATGACTATATATCCTAAAGCAGATATTAACTCGGATAATATACCAAAGCTTGTAGATTCATTTGGTGGTGCGCTGGAGTTTAAGCTTAAAGGTACACCTGAATTCGTATGGACAGTCACTAAAAGAAAGTTTACAAGTGCAAGTGAGTATCTTGAGGGTATGCTTGATATGATGGATATTATGCAGGATGCGCTTGAAATATAAAAATTGTGGTAAAGGTATTTACAAATTAAATAATAGTGTTATAATAGACAACAGTTTAGCACTTTAAAGTGTAACGCTTTAAAGCGAATTGAATTAATCGTGGATCAATTTAAAGTTATCTGCGAACATTTAAGGAAGAAGAGGTAATCAGGTTATGGAACAGAAGGGTGAGTTAGTATCATACAGACCAGATATCAAAGTTGTAGATTGTACACTTAGGGATGGAGGACTTGTTAATAATTTTGAGTTTAGTGAGGATTTCGTGCGTGACCTGTATAAGGCCAATGTGGCAGCAGGTGTTGACTATATGGAATTCGGTTACAAGGCATCAAAGGAAGTCTTTAACGTGGATGATTATGGTAAGTGGAAGTTCTGCGATGAGAAGGATATCAGGGAAATAGTTGGTGATAACAATACTGACTTAAAGATTTCTGTTATGGCTGATGTTGGTAGAACTGATTTTAAAAAGGATATCATACCTAAGTCTGAAAGTGTTATAGATATGATAAGGGTAGCTACATATATTAATACTATTCCGGCAGCTATTGAGATGATTAATTACTGTGCAGATATGGGCTATGAGGTGACTATCAATATTATGGCTATATCTACAGCAAGTGAGAATGAGTTAGACCTTGCGTTAGAGCTTCTTGCAGCACAGAGCAAGGCAAGTGTGATATATCTTGTTGACAGCTATGGTTCACTTTATCCAGAACAGATAAGAAGACTTGCGGATAAGTACCTTAAGGTAGCTGAAAAGTATGGAAAGAGCGTAGGTATCCATGCACATAACAACCAGCAGCTTGCATTTGCCAATACAATAGAAGCATGTACTATTGGTGTAAGCTATCTTGATGTTACTATGAGTGGCATGGGAAGAGGTGCCGGTAACTGCTATTCAGAGCTTCTTATGGGCTTTTTAAGAAATCCTAAGTATAGAATATCACCAGTGCTTAAGTTTGTTGAGAAGCATATGGTACCGCTTAAAAAGGCTGGAGTCGTATGGGGATGTGATGTCCAGTATATGATAACTGGAAATGCTAACCAGCATCCAAGAACTGCTATCGCATTTACAGCAGATGGAAGAACAGATTATGATAACTTCTATACACAGATTACAAGCTATGAATAATCGCGTGTTCAGGTATGTGAAACATCCCTGAACACGCACGGAAAAAACAGATAAAAAGCATCTGTACCGCACAAATATATAAAAAATACATGTATATAATGATTAGATAGACAAAATTTATTGACTTATAGAAAATGTGGGTATAAAATATCCGTAATTTAATTAATCGATGGGATTCATTATAATGAACACAAAAGGGTGTGTTATGCCAAGGGGTTAGTGGACTGGCGTATATGCTGACTGTACTGCATGTGAATTATGCAGGATAGAATTGTCTGCGGCAGTTATTATAGAAAGCTCCTGACAGTAGGTGAGTAAACTGTCGAACACGAAAGGAAGTAGAATTATGGCAAAGAAAGATATTGATTGGTCTAATTTAGGGTTTGGCTATGTAAAGACTGATAAGAGATTCGTAGCTAATTATAAGGATGGAGCATGGGATAACGGTGTTATCACAGATGATGACAAAGTCGTTATCAGCGAATGTGCTGGTGTATTACAGTATTCACAGTCATGTTTTGAAGGTATGAAGGCATACACAACAGAGAATGGTCACACAGTTATTTTCAGACCAGATATGAACGCAAGCAGAATGGCAGATTCTTGTAGAAGACTTGAGATGCCAGTATTCCCAGAAGATAAGTTTGTAGAAGCTATTGCTGAAACTGTAAGAGCTAATGAGGACTGGGTACCACCTTATGGTTCAGGTGCATCACTTTATATCCGCCCATATATGTTCGGAAGCAATCCAGTTATAGGTGTTAAGCCTGCTGATGAATATCAGTTCAGAGTATTTACAACACCTGTTGGACCATACTTTAAGGGCGGCGCTAAGCCACTTACAATCAAGGTTTCAGATTTTGATAGAGCAGCACCACACGGAACAGGTCATATCAAGGCTGGTCTTAACTATGCTATGAGCCTTCACGCAATCGTTACAGCTCATGCAGAAGGATATGCTGAAAATATGTATCTTGACCCAGCTACAAGAACTAAGGTTGAGGAGACAGGTGGAGCTAACTTCCTCTTTGTTACTAAGGATGGAAAGGTTGTAACTCCTAAGTCAGATAGTATCTTACCATCTATCACAAGACGTTCATTAGTACATGTTGCTAAGGAATACCTTGGACTTGAAGTTGAAGAAAGAGAAGTTCTCTTTGATGAGGTTAAGGATTTCGCTGAGTGTGGTCTTTGCGGTACAGCAGCAGTTATCTCTCCAGTAGGAAAGATTGTTGATCATGGTAAGGAAATCTGCTTACCAAGTGGTATGGACGAGATGGGACCTGTTACAAAGAAGTTATATGAAACTCTTACAGGTATCCAGATGGGTAGAATCGAAGCTCCTAAGGGCTGGATTTACACAGTAGACTAATATTGCTGATGGTTAAAAAGGCTTGTTAGAAGCTTAGCTAACTGGTCTATAGATGTTTATTACAGCTGATAATATAGTTATTATATTCGGTCAGAATGTTAAAAGTACGTTCTGACCGAATTTTTATGTGATAAATGTATGATTGGTGATGGGGTTAAAGGCATATTCTGCAGCTCTTTAATATAAGCTGTGCAGAATAGTTGTGAATTAACACTTACACCATAAAATGAAAATATAGATGGAGTAAACATATGTTGTTTAGTGGTAAAGATTTAAGGAAGCTTATAATTCCGCTTATGTTTGAACAGCTGCTTGCTGTTCTTGTAGGACTTGTGGATACACTTATGGTATCCCAGTCAGGAGAAGCGGCAGTTGCAGGAGTTGCACTTGTTGATAATATCAACAGGCTTATCATACAGGTTATGGCAGCACTTGCGACAGGTGGCGCTGTTGTCTGCAGTCAGTATATAGGTAAAGGCAGGGATGATGAATCAAGAAAGTCAGGAGCGCAGCTTGAGACCGTTTTGTTAGTATTTTCAGTTATAATGACTGCATTTTCAGTTTCATTTACAAGACCACTGCTTAAGATGATATTCGGAACAGTTGAAGAGTCTGTTATGGATTGTGCAGTGCTGTACTTTATGATAACAGCGCTTTCGTATCCATTCTTAGGAATGTATAATGCGGGTGCGGCGATATTCAGAAGTGTAGGCAACAGTAAGGTAAGCATGAATATAAGCATACTTATGAATGTGATTAATGTAGCTGGAAATGCGTTGTTTGTATTCGTATTTAAGTGGAGTGTAGCTGGTGTTGCACTGTCAACAGCACTTAGCCGTGTTGCAGCTGGAATAGTTATGACAGTACTTGTATGCGGAAAGACTAATCCGATAAGAATAGATCATATAAAATATTTTGTTCCAGACTGGATGTATATAAAGAAGATTCTGACAATAGGTATTCCATCAGGCATAGAAAATGGTATGTTCCAGATAGGAAAGCTTATGGTTGTAAGTATGGTTGCTACATTTGGAACAGCCTCAACAGCAGCGAATTCTGTAGGTTATACGGTTATTGATTTTGCTAATATACCGGCTGCTTCTATGGGACTTGCACTTATAACGGTTGTAGGACAGTGTATAGGCGCAGGTGAGAAAGAACAGGCGAAAATGTATACAAAAAAGGTGCTATGGTGGTCTTATATTGGTGACTGGGCATGTAACATACCACTGTTCTTTGCAGCAGGATTTATAGCCTCATGGTTTCACCTTTCACCAGAAGCAACACATATTACGGTCACTATATTAAGATGTTTTAATATTGTATCACTTTTTATATGGCCGCTTTCATTTACATTGTCGAATCCTTTAAGGGCATCGGGCGATGTGAAGTATACTATGACGGTCAGCATTATATCTATGTGGCTTTTCCGTGTCGGCAGCAGCTATATATTTGGAGTCGTACTTGGACTTGGTGTGCTTGGTGTATGGATAGGAATGTTCGTAGATTGGGCTGCAAGATCGCTATGTTTTGTTATAAGATTCGTGAGTGAAAAGTGGCTTGAGAGAGGGTCGCTGGCATAATTGAATTAAAAATCTTATAATAACATCGGACGATGTAAGGAAAGGCAAGGTGGTTAAAGTGGAAATGTGGAGTGCGATGAAAGAATTCAGGGAAGGCGGCAGGCTTGAAGGCAAAGACCAGGCAATGTTAGAGAATATAAAGGCTCTTATGAGAAAACTGAACCAGTCAGAAGAGGAAGCTATGGATACACTTGATATAGGCGATGAGGATAGGAAAAGGTATCATAAGATGCTTAATGCCTAAAGATAATAATAGGGGTTTATTATAATGAATGGTGCTATCTCTTAAGAATAAGAGATAGCAAAGACAGGGAAGAATCTAAGAATAAGTTGATAGCAATGCTGGAAGTGCTGCTGTCGAGCACAAAGAAGAAAGAAAAAATGCAGCAGCTAGAAGGCTATGGACTGAAAATGACAACAGAACTGGAAGGGTGTGTGAGTGATATGTGTAATATAAGTGAGGCTATATTAGAACGAGCTCTGGAAGAGGGGCTAGAGAAAGGTCTAGAACAAGGAATAGAGAAGAATCAGTTAGATAATATAGTAAAGCTGATGAAAAAACTAAGCTTGACAGAAGAAGAGGCAATGGATATGTTGGATATAGACGAGGAACATAGACAAAGGTATCGCAAAAAAATAAATTGCTGATAGCAAAAATCAAGGTGTACCGGTATACAACAAAAATTTAAGAGCTTTTTTATATTATTTTCATCAGTTTTGTACAAAATATCCAAAATAAAACTAGCTATACCGCCGAAAATGTGGAAAATACCCAAATAATTATTGATTTTTGTGGACAAAAATGAGATACTAGACATAAAGTTCGGTTGAGGTGACTTCGCCGGATACAACGGAGGTTCCGTAATATTTAAGGAGGTTAGTTATGAAGAGAAAGACAAAACGCAGAATAATGGCGTTGGTTATGTCAGCTTTAATGCTTGTTGGATTAATTCCATATTCATTATTGAGCGGTGCCTTTTCGAGTAAGGCAAACGCAGCTGAAGAAAAAGTGATTACGTTTGATGCAGCAACAGAGTTAGCAGCGCTTGATAAGAGCGCAGCAATTGCATCAGATACAAAGTATGTGGATGGATTTTTCACAGTATTTGGTACAGGGCTTAAGAGAGCAAATATGTCAGATTTCGCAATTGATATAGGAAAGAAGACAACAAATGGAATTGAATTTACAGTTCCAGATGGTTATAAAGCAACAGTAACAATATCAGCAAGAGGAGCCGGAAGCGGCAAAACAGGTGGAGTAACACTTAATGGTGTATCAAAAGATTTCGCAGATGCAAGTGTTGAAGACCAAGTTTGGAGAGATGTTCCAGCAGGAAAACAGCAGATTACAGCCAATGAAACAAAAGGCGGAACAAGAATTACTAATGTTGTAGTTAAGTTGGTTCAGGATGTTACTGTTCAAGATAAGACAGTTACGTTTGATGCGGCAACAGAGTTAGCAGCACTTGATAAGAGCGCAGCAATTGCATCAGATACAAAGTATGTAGATGGCTTTTTCACAGTATTTGGTACAGGACTAAAAAGAGCCAATATGTCAGATTTTGCAATTGATATAGGAAAGAAGACAACAAACGGAATTGAATTTACAGTTCCAGATGGTTATAAAGCAACAGTAACGGTATCAGCAAGAGGAGCCGGAAGTGGTAAAACAGGTGGAGTAACACTTAATGGTGTATCAAAAGACTTCGCAGATGCAAGTGTTGAAGAACAAATTTGGAAAGATATTCCATCAGGAGTACAGCAGATTACAGCTAATGAAACAAAAGGTGGAACAAGAATTACAAAGGTTGAAGTAAAACTTACAGCAGCAGGTGCAACAACACAGAGAAAAGACTGGGCAGAAGTTGCTGAGCCAGTAATAAGCGATATATCAGTTAAGGATGGAAAGATTACAGTAAAATATGTTGGTGTCACAGGAGATGATGGCGCAGATAAAATAACTGTAACAATGACAGATGAAAAAGGAAATAAGACAGATAAGAATATTGTAAAAGAAGCAACAGAGGGTACAGCAGAGTTTACACCAAGTGCTTCTGGTGTATATTCATTTGTAGTAGTTGCAACAAGGGAAAATGAAGAAAATGTAAAAACAAGTTCTTCAGTAGAATATACATATTCTCTTCCATTAGCAGCTTCATCAATTATAAGTGCATATAATAAGGGCAATGGTGTAATTGGCGTTGAATGGACATCAGTTAATGAAGCTACATCATATGCTGTTGAATATTCAAATGATGGCAAAAACTGGGCATCATTAGATGCAGCAGATAAGACAGAGGCTACTATAAAGGGACTTACAGTAGGTTCTGAATATTCAGTAAGAGTAGTTGCTAAGAGAGGTGAAGACACAACAACTTCTAAGGAAGCAACAATCAAGGTAACAAAAGAAGCACAGCAGAAGTGGGGACAGATTACTTATGGTAACGGCGCAAGCTCATCTAAGGACAGCTTCACAGGTTCTGCTAATGAAGGCAAGGTAACAATCAAGAGTGCAAGCGGTAAGTTAGTACCAGCTTCTTTTGATGGAGTGTCATTCTATTATACAGAAGTTCCTGCATCACAGAACTTCACATTAAGAGCTAAGGTAACAGTTGATTCTTGGACATTATCAAATGGACAGGAAGGCTTCGGTCTTATGGCAGCTGATAAGTTAGGTGGTTCTGGTTGGAACAATTCTTATATGGCAGTAGCTTCTAAGACAGAATATTACTGGAATGAAGAAGCAAAAGAAGTAACAACTGATAGTTCAGCAACAAAGGTATCTCAGAAGATTGGTCTTGCATCACAGGAAAAGACAGGTGTGACAAAGGACAACATTGCTGCTATTGAAGCTAATGATACAGCAACTGTTCAGGCGAACTTTAAGTCAACATCTTATCCACTTGAGCAGAGATATCCAGAAGCTAAGAATATAATAGGTAACTCTACTAATACACCAGCAGATGCTGGAGATATAACAGAGATGTACCTTACAATCCAGAAGAATAATACAGGTTACTTTGTAACTTATGAGTCAGTAGATGGTTCATATTCAACAACAAAGAAGTATTATGATACTGAGGCACTTGAAAGAATTGATTCTGATTATGTATATGCAGGTTTCTTTGCATCAAGAAATGCAACAGCAACATTCTCAGATATAACATTTACAACAATTGATCCTAAGGAAGATGCACCAGCAGAAGAAAGACCTATTGAAAAGGTGGCAGTTAACACATATGTACAGTCTGCTACAGCAACAGGTAGTGCTGATTATGAATTCTTATTCTCAGCTAACTGCGATGGTACATTATCAATCGAGGATGCTAATGGAGAAGTTATTGTTTCTGATGTAGAAGTAAAGGCAGATACACTTGTTAAGCCAGCTAGTGTAACACTTAACAAGGGTAAGAACGCATATAAGATAAACTTTACACCAGCAGAAGGATATAAGCCAAATGGCGAATATTCAGCAATGGAATCTTATGAAACAGTAGTTATTGATCATACAGTAACTTATAAGACATTCGGTGAAGCAGGTCAGTCTATCTGGGTTGCACCAGATGCAAAGGGTTCAGGTTCTAAGGAAGATCCTATGAGCATCTATGATGCTGTTAAGTATGTAATGCCTTCACAGCAGATTGTTCTTACAGAAGGTACATATAAGCTTGAATCACCATTAAAGATTGCAAGAGGTATCAATGGTACAGCAGATCAGATGATATACATGGTAGCAGATCCAGATGCAAAGACTCGTCCAGTTATTGACTTCCAGGGACTCTGTACAGGTATGACTATCGGTGGTGATTACTGGTACTTCAAGGGCTTTGATGTAACAGGTTCAGCAGATGGACAGAAGGGACTTCAGGTTTCAGGAAGCCACAACACATTAGACCAGATTGAAACATATCATAATGGTAACACAGGACTTCAGATCAGCAGATTAAATGTAACAGATACATATGCTGAATGGCCTTCATACAACTTAATCCTTAACTGTACATCATATGGTAATGCAGATAAGGGTTATGAAGATGCAGACGGATTCGCAGCTAAGCTTACAGTAGGTGACGGAAACGTATTCGATGGTTGTATAGCTCATCACAATGCAGATGATGGATGGGATCTTTTCGCAAAGGTTCAGACAGGTTCTATCGGTTCAGTAACTATCAAGAATTCTATAGCATATGCTAACGGATATCTTGAGGATGGAACTAACGCAGGTAACGGTAATGGATTCAAGATGGGTGGAGACAGCATGCCTGGTTCACACGTACTTGAGAATTCAATAGCATTTGCAAACAAGGCAAAGGGTATTGATTCTAACTCATGCCCAGATATCAAGGTAAAGAATTGTACATCAATTAACAATCAGGGTGCTAACGTAGCATTCTATACAAATTCAGCTAAGAATACAGATTTTGAAGCTACAGGAGTAATATCATTTAGAACAGCGAAAGAAGATGTTGCAGAAAATATCAAACCAGTTGGTTCACAGGATTTAACAAAGATATATAAAGCAACAAACTTCTACTGGGATACAGCTTCTAAGACTTCATTCAACACACCAGCAGCTGGTGAAGCAGTAACAACAGTTTCAGCAGACTGGTTTGCAAGTCTTGATTACTCATCTATATTAGATGGTAATAAATCAGTAGCAGGTATTGTAAGAAATGCTGATGGTACAATAGCACTTGGTAACATCTTTAAGCTTACAGATAAGGCTCCAGCAGGAGTTGGTGCTGATTTCTCAATAGAGAAGTTAACTAAGTCATCAAATCCTACAATCGGTACTCCAGTACCTACAGGAGATAAGGCTAATACAGCACTCTATGTTGTATTAATCGTACTTAGTGTTCTTGCCCTTGGTGGTGTATGCTTCTATGAAGTAAAGAGAAAGAAGAACAGTGTTAAATAAGTTTATATCCTAATATACCTAATATATAGTATAAGACAGCCGTTTTATGGTTAATCCATAAAACGGTTGTTTTTTGTAGAAATTGCTTTTGTAGAAATTGCTTTTGTAGAAATTGTTTTTATAGAGAATTATGTGTTATTTGAATGTGCTTTTTTATAAAAAGTACATATAAAATATTTTACAATAATTAAATACGATAATTAATCAAAAGTTATATAAATGATAAAAGATATTATAAAATGATTGTATCTATCATAATTTACCTAATTATTTTAAGTGGATTTTTTAGAATTGATGTGATAAAATCTAAAAGTATAAAGGCAAAGATGATGAGAGGTGTCAGGTTATGAGTGAAGTTTCTACAATGGAGAGAGTTATTCGTTCGGATGTTTCTAAGGATGAATGCAAAAAGATAGAGAAGGTGCTTAGAAAGAATAATATTTCATATTTTGAGAGATGGAAGTTTCATACAGGCCTGTTAAGATTCCTTAACAATGATAAGAATGCAAAGTGTGACATTCTTGTTCATATGGATTCTTTTGAAAAGGCTAAGAATTTATTGGAACAGAATCATGAGAATATTGGGTAGGATTGTAGAAGTGCGTAGCAATAAACAATCCGTAGGTATCAAAGTCGGTGGTTTTTGACCAGGACATCAAAATAAGACTATAAAATAGCAAAGTAATAGGATTATAAAACAAGATTATAAAATAGCAAAATAATAGGATTATAAAATAAGATCATAAAATAATAAAGATAATAAAGATGTTATATGGTGATACTATATGTACACATGGTACAGACAAGCTGTGATATGAATGAACATTCGATTCATATTACAGCTTTTGTTAAATAATATTTTACATCTTATTATAGAACTATTGACGATAGATAGAATAAGTAAATGTTGAATGGAGTTATTGTATGATAAAACATAATTATGTCAGTAAACTAAAGAATGTAATGAGAAAAAATATTAAAAAGAATATTAAAAAGAATATAGCAATGCTAGCATGCATAACAATGTCAGGTACGCTCTTGCTTACAGGATGTGGAAAATCATCAGAGACAGCGGCTGATATTGATAACACAAACAACAGCAGTGAAGTTGTAACAGAGGAAGTAACAACAAGAGATGTGCATCCTTATGATATAACATTGACATTTACAGGGGATATTAATCTTGCTGAGGGTGAGCCGACAACAAAGGAACTGGATAAAAATGATGGAGATATAACAAAGTGTATATCGCCTGAACTCATAAAATATATGAAGGCTGCAGATATAACGCTTGTAAATAATGAGTTCTGTTATAGTGACAGAGGGCAGCCATTGCCTAATAAAATGTGGACTTTCAGGGCTAAACCAGAAAGAGCGAAGGTGCTTAATTTGCTAGGTGTAGATGTTGCGCAGCTTGCCAATAATCATGTATATGATTATGGTGCTGATGCCATGAATGATACATTTGCAGCACTTGAAGCTGCAGGAATACCTTATGTAGGAGCCGGTAAGAATCTTGATGAGGCCATGAAGCCATATTATGCAACAGTTGATGGTAAAAAGATAGCGATAGTGGCAGCTTCAAGGGCAGAAAAATATAAGATGACACCACAGGCAACTGATTCTACACCAGGAATTCTTAGATGCTATGATACAGAGCTGTTCATACAGACTATTAAAGAAGCAAAAGAAAATGCCGACTATGTAATAGCGGTTGTTCACTGGGGAACAGAGCATACAACAGTTCTTGAAGAGGTTCAGAGGTCAACAGCGAGAGATTATATAGATGCTGGTGCAGACGTAATAATAGGTGGCCATAGCCACTGCCTTCAGGGAATAGAGTATTATGAAGATAAGCCAATATTCTACAGTCTTGGAAATTTCTGGTTTGATGAATACAATGTTGACACTATGCTTGTTAATATAAGGATAAGTGGTGATGATGATACAGAGGGAAAAGTAGATGTATCAGTAGTTCCAGCAGTTCAGGATGGAACGCTTTCAGGCTGTGTAACTCGAATATGTACTGAGGATTCAGACAAAGACAGAATATTCAGCCTGCTTAACAAAGTTAGTATTAATGCAAATGTAGATGATAGTGGAGTGGTTACACAGGTGAAATGAAAGGTGTGATGTTGGAGTCCGCCAGATATTCTTAACGTTGTCTAAGAGGTGAAATCATTCTTGTAATCTATGACCTGGATAAGCAAAAAAGTGAATGGGGTCACAATTTCATTTTAGTAGGTATACAAAATGGGCTTGAGTGTATTACACTCAAGCCCACAGAGTATCCCTATGCCTCATCCAGCGACTGCATATAAGCATGCATGGATTCAGCTACGATTTTACTATGTGCAACAGCTTCAACAACGGTTCTTGCACCATTTACAACATCACCTGATGCGAATATGCCTGGTCGGGATGTATGACCGGTTTCATCAGCTTCTAGAAGTCCACGTTTGTTGGCGTTAAGACCTTTAGTTGTATTAACAAGTCTTGTCATAGGTCCCTGGCTTATAGAGATGATAACACTGTCAGATTCATACAGCTTGTCTGTTCCTTCTACATCAGTGAAAGAACCATCTTCATTCTCTATGATATCACGGAATATAACTCCATTATCCTTAATCTCAACAGGACGTTTATTATATTCAAATTCAACACCTTCAAGCTTGGCATAGCTGTATTCATACTGGCTTGCAGCAACCTCTTTAGTTATAGAGAAGCATGTGAGGTAACGTACGCCTTTTCTTATGGCAGTTCTAGCTACGTCCATGGCAGCATTACCGGCACCGATTACAATAACACGTTTACCAAGCTTATAGCTGTCAGGGTTGTTTAAGTAGTTAATACCAAAATGAACGTTGCCAAAGGTTTCACCTTTGATATGTAGAGTATTAGGGTTCCATACACCTGTACCTACGAATATTGCCTTATATCCGTCACGGAAGAGATCCTCGATAGTTATGGCACCTCCGATAGTTGTATTCGGACGTACCTTAATACCTTTAAGTTCAAGATGGCGGTATTCTATATCATCAAGCACTGCTTTAGGAAGTCTGAACTCAGGGATTCCGTATCTTAAGACACCACCAATCTTATCTTTTCCCTCAAATATAGTTACCTGATATCCATATCGTGCAAGTATAATAGCGATAGTGATTCCGGCTGGACCTGAGCCAATAATAGCGACACGTTTACCATTGGAAGGTTTAGGACCTTCGGTCATCTTGTTAGCATAAGTTGTGGATATGTAATTCTCTATAGTAGAAAAATGAACTGGAGCTCCTTTACGCCCAAGTACACAGTGCCCCTCGCACTGGTTTTCATGGTTACAGACAAGACTGCATACAGTCGTAAGAGGGTTGTTTTCAAACAACATTTTACCAGCTTCATCAAGCTTGTTTTCTTTAAGAAGTCTGATAGCCAGAGGAATGTTAGTGTTTATAGGACAGCCCTTCTGACACTGTGGAACCTTGCACTGAAGACAACGATTAGCTTCATCCATTACATGTAATGCCATAAAATACCTGCTTTCTGCGCAGAATGCGCTTTATAATAAAAAGAGCTAAGATGCAACTTAAATGTACATCTTAGCTATATTCTATCATATGGATAAAAATATTAAAACAAAAGATAATATTTTAACGAGTATTAAACAAGTATTTAAATAAGTATTTAAATAAGTATTTTAACGAATATTTTAATAAATGTTTTAATGAAAATTTATGATGATATTTATCTTAATTCCCTTATAAACATATATAATTCAGAAGCATAAGCAGTAGCTTCATAATCTCTTGAAATGGTTGTGCCATCTTCATACTCAACAGTAAGGGTTAACTGTGTTTTAAGAGAGGACTGGTTATAAAGACAGAAGCTTATATAAAGGTGTTCAAAGTCATTATAATCAGCGGAATATCCGTTTGCATGGTCTATATAAAGAAACTTTTCTTTTGAGTTAAATAAGCTGAATGTATGATATCCAAAATCAGCAGATGGTCTGAAAAGAGAATGCTGCATGCCATATTCCTCAGATATTTTATAGTTATTTTCGATAATCTCATCAGGAACAGGTTCGCGTGTAAGTAAATGTGTGTTTTCATCAGATGAGGATAAAGTTATCCGTCTGATTTGTGATGTGCTGTCGGTCAGCTGCATGTTGAGATCAAAGTATAACACCATGGTCTGGTTCTTTCCCTGTGGTCCCCATGCCTGTATGTTGCTGGCATGGTCAGCAGAATTCCTGCTGTATGCAAGTGACAAGCCCCCTTTTCCAAGTTCTTCATTGTTCTCACCAGCATATACTTTAAGAGTTGATGATGATGGACTGCTATGACTGCTATTCAGTGATGGTAATAATATATTATAAGATATAATGCATAATGTAACAGCAGCGGCAATAGCAACAGCGGTTATTATATAGCTTAAGCCTTTGTGCGAAGACGCTTTTTCTGTATGTTTTAAACCGGCTCTGCCAGTGCCATAAGGCGTGCGGTTATCCATAGTATGTGAGTTATCATCATCTGTCATTGCAGCCATAAGAGTCCGGTTTATAAGCTCGTCGCTTACATTTATTTTGCTGCAGTCTTTATCGAAGGCATCTTTAAAATTCATAATCGTTCACCTCTTTTCTTAAGATTTCCCTTGCTCTTTTTAGACGTGTTCTTACATTTACAGTAGATATACCAAGAATATCTGATATTTCTTCAGTTGAGTACTGCTCATGATAGAAAAGATATATTACATCGCGGTACTTTTGCGGAAGGGCAGCAACAGTTTCCCATACATACATCGAATCTATATCAAAATCCTTATAAGAGCTGCTGTTTAGTGGTTCGTAAGAATTGTTTGTATACCCCGAAGAATTATTTACTGCGCTATCTGAGCTTACAATAGAAGAATTATCATCGTATTCACAATTATCATTGACACTTTTAATAACCTTTGAATTCCATGAACTTTTAATAGTATTGATACATTCATTCACAGTTACTTTAAGCAGCCAGGCCTTTATGTGTATATCTGATTCAAATGTCTTATCATATGTGTATAATTTGATGAATACATTCTGAAATATATCTTCTGCCTCACTGACGTTTTTGGTTTTAAGAAGCGCCATTCTGTAGACGTCATTACTGTACATCTTAAGAATACGTTCATATTCTTTTGTGTTGTTTTTATATCCCATGCTGTTTCCCCCTGCTGTTATCTGGATATTGCTAATATTAACACAAGCATATGTATTATTGTAATATGCTGTGTATAGATAATACAATTACATGAAGAAAAATGTGACAAAAAAACACAGGTATATAAAAATAAATAGGCACATAAAAAATATAGGCATATAAAAATAAATAGTTTTTTAATAAAATATTAATATTTATACAATTTGTTGTATAACATTGTATTTTACTTGTATTTTGTATTCACTTCCCAAGGCTTTAACATATAAAATATATTAAAATGTTATACTTGTATATAAATTTTATATTGGTATAATTGCATAAATACAAAATTAGTATTATTAAAACTGTGAAAATGACCAATAGTCATTTACTTGCGCCTTAAATGTCTATAAGAATTCTAACAGGAAATAAAATGGAAAAAAACAAAGAAAAGCCAGTGTTTATCTACAATAAGTGGAAATGTACCATGACTTTATAACTGGAGGATTATATAAAATTAGCTGAATAAAATTAAGCAATAATTAAAATTGTACTAAATAAGATACAAGAGATTGTATATATTTTAAAATGTTTATAAAAATCATTGTTAAAAAATAAATTATTTGGCTTTACATTTACAAAAAATGGGTATAAAATCCGCAGTATGAAAACGAAAGGATAAGGAGATGGTTTTTTGAATGAATTAGCACAGAAGCTTATTGAAGAACTTCAATGTGAGACCGTCTTTACGATTCCTGTTTTGGGTGGAATACCAGTTTCAGAGGCAGTTGTGGTCACATGGATCATTATGGCTGTGCTGGTTATAGTTGCATTTATACTTACCCGAAACCTTAAAGTGGATCATATAAGTAAGAGGCAGGCTGTTGCAGAAAGTATAGTAACAGGTCTTATGAATATGGTTCAGGGAATGGTTGGCGAAAAAGGCAGGAAATATGTGCCTTATCTCACAACAGTTATGTTGTATATTGGCGTTTCCAATATCATCGGACTGTTTGGCTTTAAGTCCCCAACTAAGGACTTAAGAGTCACGGTAGCACTGGCACTTATGAGTATTATACTTATTGAAGCAGCTGGTATCTATCACAAAGGTGTTAAACGCTGGTTACACGGCTTTGTTGAACCGGTTGCAATAGTAACACCTATAAACATTCTTGAAGTAGTAACAAAGCCACTTTCGCTTTGTATGCGACTTTTTGGTAATGTATTAGGAGCTTTCGTTATTATGGAGCTTCTTAAGATGATACTTCCGGTAGGTCTTCCGGTTGTATTCAGTCTGTATTTTGATATATTTGATGGTCTGTTACAGGCATATGTTTTTGTATTCCTTACATCATTATATATTGATGAGATTACAGAGTAGTGCATATAGCGTATATATGTATGGCACAGTTATATGCAGGATAAAGTCTGATAAGGCTTGTGCAGCCAGCAGAAGATATTATTAGAAAAGAATCTGGAAACTTAAGAAAGAAAAAGGAGATTAGATTATGAGTGGAACAATCATAGCTATTGGCGCAGGTATCGCCGTATTAGGTTCATTTGGTGCAGGTATTGGTATTGGTATAGCAACTGGCAGGGCTTCAGAAGCTGTTGCAAGACAGCCAGAGGCAGAAGGCAAGATTACAAAGACACTTATTCTTGGTAGTGCGTTGGCAGAGGCTACTGCTATTTATGGTTTCGTTATCGCCCTTATGATTATCGTTATGCTTGGCTAATCCGCATGGATTAAGCATAAAGGCATGATGGTATCGTATGTTTATATCCGGTATTATCCGGGTACATAATAAAAATGCATCTACATTTTGATGTATGAATGTACATAAAATAATTGTACATAAAGTATATCAGGTAGAATATAAGCATACAGATAACAAAGAATAGACTACGAAGAAAGGCAGGAAAATAAGATGCTCCAGTTAGATGTTTGGAATGTTTTATTTACAATTATTAACCTTTTAATTCTCTTCGTGCTTATGAGAATATTCTTATACAAGCCAGTTCAGAAGATTATTGCTAAAAGGCAGGAGGAAGCTGACAGACAGTTTGGTGAGGCTGCCGCTAAGCAGAGTGAGGCTGAGGAGCTTAAGACAAAGTATCAGGCTGTGTTAAGCGATGCAGAGAATGAGAAGAAAAAGGTTGTTTCTGAAGCAAGAAAGACTGCTGATGAAGAATATCAGCGTATAGTTGCAGATGCCCACAAGACAGCATCACAGATTAAGGATGATGCAGAGGCAGAAGCTATAAGCCAGAAGGAACAGATATTAAAGAAGGCAGAAAAAGAAATTGCAGATATGGTTGTTGATGCTGCTGCTAAGGTTGTAGCAAGCAACAGTAAAGATACAAATGCTGCACTTTATGACACATTTTTGAATAAAGCAGGTGATAAATAGTGATACAGACAGCGATTGATTATGCATCAGAATTACATAAAACAGGTATGTCGCACGAAGAGTTATCCACTATTAAGGATATATTCGATGTTGTACCACAGGTTAAGGAAGAACTTAGTGACCCAACAGTATCACTTGAGAAAAAACATCTTGTGATTCAGAAGGTATTCTCTAAGAATGTGAGAAATTTCTTACAGCTTTTATGTGATAACGATGATATAAATTTATTTGATGAAGTATGTAAGGCTTTAAAGGAGCTTGAGATGACTCCTGAACAGAAGGAAAGTACAGCAGTACTTACTTATGTTGAGGCACCATCTGATGAACAGCTTGCAGGAATCAAAAGCTTTATAGCAAAGGAATTCCACAATCCTGATATTAAGTTAGAGATGGTACAGGATTCATCTATAAAGAGTGGTTTCGTGCTAAAGGTCGGCTCTAAGGAGTATGACTGGAGTGAGAAAGCACGTATTGACCAGTTAAAGAGCAGCATAGCAAAGGCTGTAAGTGCTGGTAAGACTACAGCAAGTGAGGAAGGGATACTTTCAATACTTGAGGCTAATATCAAGGATTTCGAGCTTGCAGTTAAGGATAAGGAAATAGGTGTTGTTAACTGGGTTGGTGATGGTATCGCCAATGTTGACGGCATTGACCACGCATTTTACGGTGAAATCGTTGTATTCGACAGCGGTGTAAAAGGTATGGTTCAGGATGTAAGACGTGATGAGGTCGGTGTTATCCTTTTTGGTAGTGATGTGACAGTTAAGGAAGGCAGCAAGGTCGCACGTACAGGCAAGATGGCTGGTGTTCCAGTTGGTGAAGGCTTCCTTGGAAGAATAGTTGATGCACTTGGATCACCTATAGATGATAAGGGTGATATCCAGGCAGATGGTTACAGACCAGTAGAGTGTGAAGCTCCTGGCATAACTGAACGTAAGTCAGTATCCGTTCCTATGGAAACAGGTCTTCTTTCTATAGATTCCATGTTCCCTATAGGACGTGGACAAAGAGAGCTTATCATAGGTGACAGGCAGACTGGTAAGACAGCTATCGCAACAGATACTATCATAAACCAGAAAGGTAAGGATGTTATCTGTATATATGTAGCTATTGGACAGAAAGCATCTACTATTGCTAAGCTTGTTAATACACTAAAAACAGCAGGTGCCATGGATTATACAACTATTGTATCAGCAACAGCAGCAGATCCAGCACCACTTCAGTATATAGCACCTTATGCAGGTACAGCCATGGCAGAGTATTTCATGCATAACGGAAAGGATGTTCTTATTATATATGATGACCTTTCTAAGCATGCGGTTGCTTACAGAGCTATATCACTTCTGCTTGAGCGTTCACCAGGACGTGAGGCTTATCCAGGTGATGTATTCTATCTGCATTCAAGACTTCTTGAAAGATCAAGCCGTCTTTCACCAGAAGCAGGTGGAGGTTCTATAACAGCACTTCCTATTATTGAAACACAGGCAGGTGACCTTTCAGCATATATTCCAACCAATGTAATATCTATTACAGATGGTCAGATATTCCTTGAAAGTGAGTTGTTTTTCTCTGGTCAAAGACCAGCCGTTAACGTAGGTCTTTCTGTATCCCGTGTTGGTGGTGCAGCACAGACTAAGGCTATGAAGAAGGCAGCAGGAAGTATCCGTATTGATCTTGCGCAGTATCGTGAGATGGAAGTGTTTACACAGTTCTCATCAGATCTTGATGAGGGTACTATGAAGCAGTTACAGCATGGACGTGCACTTATGGAACTTCTTAAACAGCCTATGAGTCATCCATTTAGTATGGCAGAGCAGGTTATTATACTTGTATCAGCTAATGCGCATGTATTCAGTGATATTGAGCTTTCTAAGATCAAGGGCTTCAGGGCAGATATGCTTGAGTTCTTCCATAGCCAGCATTCAGAGATAGTTAATACTATTGAATCAACTAAGGATCTTACAGATGAGACGAAGGAAGCTATTATAGCAGCAGCTAACGAGTTCAAGAGTGAAAGATAAGGGGGATTGCTATGGCGAATACTAAAGAAATTCAGGCCAGAATAAGTAGTATTCATGATACGATGAAGATCACCAAAGCCATGTATATGATGTCCTCAGTTAAGCTTAGAAAGGCTAAGCAGAAGCTTGAGAATACCGAACCTTACTTTTATGGATTACAGGATCAGATAAGAAGTATATTATTCCATTTTCCTACTATGCAGCATCTTTTCTTTGATAACAGAAATGTAGATATACATGAGAGTGTCAAGAAAAAAGCATTTATTGTCATAAGTGGTGATAAGGGTATGGCAGGAGCTTATAACCATAATGTTTTAAAGGAAGCAAAGAGGTTGTGTGACGAGGCAGAACAGTATAAGATATTTGCCATCGGAGAAACAGGAAGGGCTTACTTTAGCTCACTTGGTTATAATGTGGAGAATTCTTTCAGATTCTCTGCAAATAACCCATCAGTCCATAGAGCCAGAGTTATAACGGAGGATATAGTAGAACGTTATAAGAAGGAAGAGATGGATGAGGTGTATATCGTGTATACTAAGATGGAGCATGGCATGAAGGAAGAAGTTCAGGTTGAACAGCTTCTTCCTCTTAAGACTAACGAATTCATCAAGGAAGAGTTAGCAGCTAATGCCAGACAGGGAAAGAGTAACGGTACACTTGAGGATTTTGAAGGTAATGATGATTATTTCGTTATCTATCCATCTCCAAAGGTTGTTCTTAATGATCTTGCATACAATTATGTTACAGGTTTCGTGTATGGAGCTCTTGTTGAGGGCTTTGCAACAGAGGAGAACGCCCGTATGGTTGCCATGCAGGCAGCTACAGATAATGCAGAAGCTATGCTTAAAGAGCTGTCTATAGAGTATAACCGTGTAAGACAGGCAGCCATAACACAGGAGATAACTGAGGTTATTGGTGGTGCAAAGGCTCTTAAGAAGAAAAAGATGAAGAAAAAAGCCCAGGCAGGATAAAAAGGGCTTCAGACTAGGCAGAAAGAGGTGTAATTCACGTGGAAGAGATGAAAGGAAAGATAGTACAGGTTTCAGGACCTGTAGTAGACGTTGAATTTGAAGGTAATTATCTTCCAGCTATCAAGGATGCACTTTATGTAATACAGGACGGTAAAAAGAAGGTTATGGAGGTTTCACAGCATATAGGTAATAATGTTGTTAGATGCATTATGCTTGCAGCGAGTGAAGGCCTTTGTAAGGATATGGAAGTCACAGCAACAGGAAGTGGTATATCAGTTCCTGTTGGCGAAAAGACTCTTGGACGACTTTTTAACGTTCTTGGTGATACCCTTGATGATGGAACTAAACTTGATGGTGAGGAGCACTGGAGTATTCACAGAGATCCTCCATCATTCGCAGAACAGAGTCCTGTAGTAGAGATGTTACAGACTGGTATCAAGGTAATCGACTTACTTGCACCATATGCAAAGGGTGGTAAGATAGGTCTGTTCGGTGGTGCTGGTGTTGGTAAGACAGTCCTTATTCAGGAACTTATAAGAAATATAGCTGCTGAGAGCGGTGGTTATTCTATATTTACAGGTGTAGGAGAGCGTAGCCGTGAAGGTAACGACTTATGGACTGAAATGAAGGAATCAGGAGTACTTGATAAGACAGCCCTGGTATTTGGTCAGATGAATGAACCACCTGGAGCAAGAATGAGAGTTGCAGAGACAGGACTTACTATGGCTGAGTATTTCAGAGATGTTAAGAAACAGGATGTGCTTTTATTCATTGATAACATATTCCGTTTTGTACAGGCAGGTTCAGAGGTTTCAGCACTTCTTGGACGTATGCCATCAGCCGTTGGTTATCAGCCAACTCTTGCAACTGATTTAGGTGAACTTCAGGAGAGAATCGCTTCAACAACAAAGGGTTCTATCACATCAGTACAGGCTGTATACGTACCTGCTGATGACCTTACTGACCCAGCTCCTGCAACAACATTCTCACATCTGGATGCAACAACGGTTCTTTCAAGAAAGATTGTTGAACAGGGTATATATCCTGCTGTTGACCCACTTGAGTCAACATCAAGAATCCTTGAACCCGATGTAGTAGGTGAGGAACATTATACTGTTGCAAGACGTGTTCAGGAGGTGCTTCAGAAGTACAAGGAGCTTCAGGATATTATTGCAATTCTTGGTATGGAAGAGCTTTCAGAGGATGATAAGCTTACTGTATACAGAGCAAGAAAGATTCAGAGATTCTTATCACAGCCATTCCATGTAGCTGAGAACTTTACAGGTACTCCTGGTAAGTATGTTCCTGTTGAGGATACTGTTAAGGGCTTCAAAGCTATACTTGATGGTCAGATGGATGAATATCCGGAAGCAGCTTTCTTTAATGTAGGTACTATTGAGGATGTTAAGGCTAAGGCTGAAACATTGAAATAAATCCCACATTTTTTACTTCGTAAAAAACAAGGAGGTAAATACCTCTGCTCGCCAGAGGACTCACATTTTTACTTCGTAAAAAACAAGGAGGTATGGGTTGAATACATTTTCATTGAAATTAATAGCCTGTGATAAGGTATTCTATGATGGACCATGTGAGATTCTTATATTTGATGGTTTTGACGGTGAGATGGCTATTATGGCTAACCATGAGCCTATGACATGTAGTGTTGAGACTGGAGAATTAAGATTCAGGGTTCCAGGAGAAACAACATGGCAGGAAGCTATAGTTTCGACAGGACTTCTTAAAGTTGAACACAATAAAGTTGACATAATAGTGTATTCAGCTGAAAGACCTGAAGAAATAGATAAGTTCAGAGCTGAGGCAGCGCTTGAAAGAGCGAAGGAACAGCTTGCACAGAAACAAAGTATTATGGAATACCACGTATCAACGGCATCACTGGCAAGAGCTATGGCCAGACTTCGTGGTGTAAAGAATCATGATGTGTAAATGACTTTTGACACTTACTGATGTATCAGGATTGCTACATTGCTATGCAATTCACGCAATCCTTAAACACCTTAAACTCCCCATTATCCGGTGGTATGGCTGCTGGATAATGGGGAGTTTTTTATGCAGCTGATTGAAAATATATCGCAGTAGCGATATAATAAAAAAGCTATATTATAATAAAAAAATAATCAGGTAGGAGATGGAAAACTTGAAGGGTAAAAAAAACATAAAATTATATCACGGCTCAGATGTTATAGTTGGTCAGCCTGAATATGGAAAAGGAAAATTAAATAATGATTATGGGAGAGGATTTTATTGTACAGAAGATATTAATCTTGCTAGAGAATGGGCATGTGCAAAGAATAACGATGGTTATGTCAATATGTATGAATTAGATATGTCAGAAATGAATATACTTAATCTCAATTCATCAAAGTATAATATACTTAACTGGCTTGCTGTATTAACTGATAACAGGACGTACTGGCAGAACGGGAGTGTCGCAGAAGAAGCTAAAAGGTATCTTAGAGAACATTTTTTGATTGATATATCTGATTATGATGTGATAATAGGTTATCGTGCAGATGATTCGTATTTTTCGTTTGCACAGGATTTTGTGGCAGGTGTTATATCGCTTCAGAAATTATCGGCAGCTATGAGGTATGGAAAGCTTGGGGAGCAGATTGTATTAAAAAGTCAGAAAGCATTTCAGACGATAAAATATACAGGAAATGAAAATGCGAGTCACGATATATATTATGTTAAGAAAGTGAAACGTGAAAAACAAGCAAGAAAAGAATACAGAATGAATAAAAAAGAAAAAGCAGATATTAATGACCTGTATATGCTTGATATTATGAGGGAGGGTATTGAAAATGGTGATGCACGCTTATCCGTGTGATTATGTAAATATGGCACAGAGAATAATGGGTGATATGCTTGATTATGCTGTTAATACATATGATGTGGAGATTGATGAGTTTTTTGGCATGTTTATAGTATCAGATATATCTAAACAGTTTCAGTCAGGTAATCCTACATATGTAGCGGGTAAAACTGGATGTGAATTGTTCAAAGAGGTTATAGCGGAATCAGGTCTTAAACTGGACGATAAAGAAGATGTAATGTACATTGATAAAACAGCAGAATACTGGACAGGCTGGGCACTTGCATATTATCAATGGTACACAGGCAGAACATTTGCAAAGATATGGAATGCTGTAAAGCTTAAAGATATAGTAGATATGTATCCTGTGTATCACGAGATGGATATACAACAGTTTGTTGATAGAATGAACGAACTGTGGGAAAGCTATTATATAGATACTAATCTAAAGAGGATCCGTATGCTTTCAGGTTATTCACAGAGAGAATTGTCAGAGTTATCAGGTGTGTCGTTAAGACAGATACAGTTGTTTGAACAAAGACAGAGAAATATTAATCATACCAAAGCTGAAAATGTATTCAGACTTGCAAAAATATTAAACTGTAAATGCGAGGATTTAATTGAAATATAATGGTGGTTTATTAAAGAACATAGTTAAATAAGAAAAAATGTCCTTTTTTTGCATAAAATGTCATGTTTTTGTAAGTGATATTGCATAAATATTAATAAAGTGATAGATTCACAGATGTGGATGGAATAGAAATATAGTCATAAACGACTATAAAACACTCAAAACATATGCATGCTGAGCATATAGTTTCTTTGCATATATAGTATGATATTAGTGTTGAATTTGCGTTTGACACTTATATCATGGTATTATAAGTGTATGATTATACAAAGAAACTGAGGTCGGACAGATGTTAAAGATTGCCATATGTGATGATGAAAAGATTTTTGCAGAGAAAATCAAAGAATTGCTTGAAGTATATCTTGATAGTAAACACATTGCTCGTGAAATAAATATATATACATCCGGGATTGATTTTGTTGCATTGGGTGAGAATGTGATGGAATATGATATTGCATTTCTGGATATAGATATGAAAGATATGAACGGAATACAGACAGCTGATAAAATAAGAGTATACTCACAGGATATATATATAGCATTTGTGACAGCATATATTAATTATGCACCAGAGGGATATCGCTGCAATGCAATAAGATATATCCTTAAAAATAGCAATCAGCTGGCTGCATCTATATATGAATGTATGGATGCAATACTTGATAAGATAAGCAGCAGCCACAAAACGAAGACTATAGATTTCTGTGGCGGAAGCTGTGAGGTATTGGTAAACCAGATAATGTATATTGAAAGTAATAAGCATAAGCTTCTGTTTCATATAATTGGAAAAGATCCTGAGGATTACAGTATATATAGTACATTAAACGATGTTGAAAAAGAATACATAGAAGCAGATTTTTTGCGTGTGCATCAGAGCTATATGGTTAATATGAAGTATATTAGTAAGCTCGTAAGATATTATGTTATATTAGAGAATGGTGAACGTATAAGTATACCAAAGGTGAGGTATAGAGAGGTTGCTGACAGCTATATAGCATACAGGGGAAGATTATAATGGGGAATAGTATTAACAGCGTGATAATAATAACTATCGAAATGATAACATGCAGAATGTTATATGAGTCTTTTGTTGTCCGTAAGAAAAATATAACAGATAAAGTATATAATATGAGTATGGTTATTCTCATAGGTGTAATGTTTATCATTTCCAGGATTCTTAAGACATATATACCAGTAAAGCTGTTGGCAGGGATGATAGCGATAGTTATATATATGTATATTATGGAACAGATAAGTATCATCAAGTCAGCAGCAATAGCCCTGATATATTATTCGGTGGCAATTGTGCTTGATTATCTTGTTATGCTCATTATGATAAGCATATTTGGAAGCTTGGAAAATGTCGGGAATATATCAGAAACTGCTGGTAACTCACTTATTATACTGAGCAGGGCAGTATTTTTATTAATAACGATATTCTTAAGGCAATATAGCCTTAGGAAGAATGTTAACAGAGTAGATGTAAGCAATAGCGATTGCAGAAAGCTTCTGTTTTTCCCAGTGTTTACAGTTTTTATTGTTATAGCACTTAGTGGAACGATGATGACGATGGATGCAACACAGCTTGCTGTCATATATTATGTAATAGCAGTAGGCGTTGTTATTATGGATATCATTATGTTTTATCTTGTAAAGGATATAATAATGAATTCATATAAGCTTCGTGAAAATGAGGTGTTAAAACAACAGGCAGCAGGACAGATAGAGTTATACAGAACTGTATCAGAGAATTTCGACAGGCAAAGAAGAAAAACACATGAGTATAAGAATCAGATGCTGTGTATAGAGACACTTGCTGAAAATGGGGAGTATGATAAGCTAAAAAGCTATGTTAAGAGCATAACAGGAAACCTTAACAGGGAACTTGATATGATAGATACTAATAACAAGATAGTTAATGCAGTACTTAATGCAAAGTATCATGAAGCTGTTGATAACAATATACTTATGGTATTCAAGATTAACGACCTTTCGGGAATAAATATATTAGATGAGGATATAGTCCAGGTGTTATCTAATCTTCTTGATAATGCAATAGAAGCAGCCAGGCAGTGCGATATTAATCACAGGCTGATAAAGCTTAAGTTCACATGTGAGGATGCACATACTATATTATCAGTGTCAAACACTTATAAATATGAACCACAGATTACAGATGATGGATATATGATAACAAGAAAGGAAGAAAAGCAGGAACATGGCTTTGGACTTCGCAATGTTATGGCAGTACTTGATAAGTATAATGCAAGGCATGTCATAAGATGTGAGAGTGGAGAGTTTTTCTTTGCTATGATGTTATAACAAAATAGTCTTTTTTTGCATTTTATGGTCTTTTTTTGCACACGATATTGTTATAGAATTATGTTAGTGATACATTGTATCTTAACATATGTTATGACATTTTATGACGCGTTAGAACAGCATAAGTTTTTGTATAATAGTGGCAAAGGATATGATTATCAGAAATTATATATAATATGAGGTAAGTAAGGTTGAAGATAGCCATATGTGATGATGAAAAAGTTGCTGCTGAATATATTGGTGAGGTGTTGGAGACATATTTTAAAGATAAATCAATGGAATATAGCATTGAATTATATAATTCAGGTGAAACCTTGATGGCACTTCAGGATAAGATAATGACTTATGATGTTGTGTTTTTAGATGTTGATATGCCAGATGCAGATGGTTTTGAAGTTGCTGGATGGATAAGAATGTTTTCAGACAGAGTGATTATAGCGTTTATAACAGCTATGATTAGTTATTCCCTAAAAGGCTATAATTATAATGCGATAAGGTATATACCGAAAAATACTAATCAGTTGGAACAATCAATATATGAATGTATGGATGCGGTATTATACAGGATGAATTGTTTTGGCACCGATAAAAAAGTATTCACATGCAATCAGCAGGAAAAAGAGATTACACTTAATAAAGTTATGTACATAGAAAGCAGTGCACATAAAGTACAATTCCACATAGAAGGAAGGGAGATGGATAGATACATTGCTAATGATAAGCTGAATAATATAGAAAAAGAATTAAGTGAATATAATTATTTTATAAGGGTACATCAGAGTTATATAGTTAATATGATGTATGTCAGAAAAATCAGTAGTTATCATATTTTGTTGAAGAATGGTGTTGACATAGGAGTGCCTAAAAAAAGATATAGGGAAGTAAAGAAAGCAATATTGGAATTCAAAGCCAAGTTATAGGTTAATGGAGGTAAAAGAAATGAAAAGTTTAAAGGTAAATGTGCTTAAAACTGTGAATAAGTTGACTAAGGAAATGGTTCAGAGAAGAAATGAAGAATGGCCACCAGAATGTACTTCTATATTACATCAGCCTAAAAGACCAGGCGTAAGGACACAGCAATAGTTTCTGTGGAGTAGTCAAATGCTTGAATACATTACTGATATAACGATTCTGATTATTGAGATTGTATGCTATTTTACTTTTTTTGATATATTTGCAGTGAAAAGAAAATTGTCCAAAAGCAAGATAATAATCACAGTTTTCTTATTGGTATTATTTTTACGATTATGTATACATTTTCTAAGGAATTATACTATTATTAAAATATTAATAACGATTATTATAATATTATTGTCAATGTTGTATCTATACAAGATTAGCACCATTAAAGCATTAATATTAACGTTTTTTGTTCAGAGTATAATGACACTTATTGACTATATAATAATTATGATACTTGCAAAGCTTTATGGTGATATAACTGCATTAGAAAGTGCTTCAGCTTTAATAGGAAGACTTATTATTATTCTAAGCAGATTAATATTATTTGTAGGACTTATTATTCTAAGCAGGATTAGCACTAAGAAAAACAACAGTGTTACGGCTGATATGAGTGATAAAGAGTGGATTCAGTTTCTGATATTCCCTATATTTACCATATGTGCTGTAATGTTGATGACTAGTTCTGTAATAAAATCGTATCATAGTGATATCATTGCCATTTATTATATTATAGCTATTGGACTTATTGTTCTTAATCTTGTTGTGTTTCATCTTATTAGTGAAATACTTGAGAATTCTAGAAATATGAAAGAAGCAGAGGCTTTAAGGCAGCAGTCTATAGGTCAGCTTGAATTATATAATTCGATGCGTGAAAATTATAATATACAAAGACAGAGAACACACGAATACAAAAATCAGATTGTATGTATGGATATGCTTATGAAGAAAAAAGATTATAGTAAGTTAGAAGACTACATAGGTAATATATCAGATGGGTTGGATGCACAGTTAGATATGGTTGATACAAACAATGATGTTGTGAATGCGATTTTTAATGCAAAGTATTACGAAGCTATAAAAAATGATGTTTTAGTTGTTCTCAAGATCAATGACTTGTCAGATATTAAGATATCAGACAATGATATTGTTACTATATTGTCTAATCTTCTTGATAATGCAATTGAGGCAGCAAAACAGTGTGATATAGGGAAAAGAATTGTAAAGATAAAAATGCTATATGAGGATGCTGTACTCAGTATAGCTGTGTCTAATTCATATAAGGCGGAACCAGTGCTTACAGAAGATGGATATATACGCACAACTAAGAAAGATAGAGAAGAGCATGGATGGGGGATGAGAAATGTAGTTGCAACATTGGAAAAATATAATGCAGAATATATTATTGATTATAAGAATGGAGAGTTTGTGTTTTCAATAATAATGTAGATGGCAGAAACCAGATGTCTGATGACGTCTGGTTTTTTTGCTATATAGATTGTGGTTGCTATTTAGAGGGGTGCTTTAATATAGTCGTTTTTTGTTCAATATAGTCGTTTTTTGATAATGGGGTTGAATTGTGTATTTTGTGTGTTAAAATGTAAATAGAAAGAGAATTGTATATATGATTGATGAATTAATAGTAAAAATAGTTGATAGTATGATAAATACAGATATTATATCAAAAGATGACAAGGAAGCATATGTGTATGCTTATACAATTACACTGGAAAAAGTATTGACACTAATTACGATAGGCATAATGGGTGTGGTTTTAAACAGGCTTGTGAATATAATAATATTTTTGTGTACATTTATGTTTCTTAGAAGAAGAACAGGCGGTTTTCATCTTGAAACATTTGGTCAGTGTTTTATGGGAACTAATCTTATATGTGTTATCATTGAGGCATGTGACTTCGTATGGTTAAAGTATATGACACTTGTTATGTTTCTTTGTATGGTATCTGTTTTATACATAATATGTGTTGGTACAGTTAATCATCCTAATCTTGCACTTAATGATGGCGAATTAATGGAAAGTAAGAAAAGAGCAAGAATTATAGTGGCTTTGGAAGCATTATTAACTATAGTTTTGTGTATTGTGAGGGTTGATAGAACAATAACAGGATATATGGCTATGGGTATTAACATATGTGCATTGTTATTGGTTATGTCAAAGATACAGAGCAGGATGAATAAGTAAGATGCTTGGTACATAGAAGGTTATTTGTTAGTTAGATTTCATGTATCTTAGGCATTTGAAGTTGGAAAGGGGTGATAGTAAAAAGGAAAGTATAACGTTTTGGAAAATATTAAACCATTTATGGCAGATTTTTCAAAAATGGTTGTAGAGAAGGTAACAAAAGAAATTAAATCATTAAGAAAATTTTAAAAATTGGAGGTAATTTGTTATGAAAAAAAAGATAGCGAAGGTATGTGCATTATCGGCAGTGTTTAGTCTGTTTTTATCAGTTAGTGCTTTTGCTGGACAGCAGACAAGAAGAGTGGAATATAACAATGAGCCATTTTCATTTGGTTATATGGATGATTACAATGTTTCACATAGTATACGTGGAACTGCCTCAGTACAGGCAAATGTTGGATGGGATGAAGGATCTTCAGGTTGGGTAATATCAGCTAATTTTGATAGACCGGATGTTACTGTTGATGGAAATAGTATAGGTATTGAATATAATAGCAGTACTGTATATAGAGGAAACATGGCTTATCAGGAATTTGAATTGAATAATTCTGGACATTATGTTATCCCATATATTTCATGTGATGAATATGGAGATACATCATTTTGGGTTAATTCAAGGTAAAAGCTTATGAAAAAAGTGGTATTAAGTGCTATATTTTTTATGATGGCTATGTTGGCGGCGTGTACCAAATACCAGATAAATGAGGAACAGTCTGATAATAATAATCCTTTTCCTGATTATGTATATAATCAGGAAAAGGAGCAGGGGGTATATGGGCAGTCAGATATGGCAATAGCAGAAAATGGCTATTATTATGTAATTGACAATATTTTGTATTTTTATAATATAAATAGCGATGTCAATATGCCGTTATGCTCTAAGGTAAACTGTAATCATGATGGTGAAACATGTGATGCTTATGTTAGTGGAATTAATACAGAAAATGGCACATTTGGATGTAATTGCATGAATGAAAAAGTTATGTATTATAATAATCATTTATATTGTATTGAGGTTACTAAAGACAGGGATTATTATTTATGCCAGTATGATGCTACATTTGGAAATAAAGAACGTATTACAAAGCTTGCATCAGTAAAAGATGAGCAGATAACGGTAACCAGTGTACAGGCAAGTATGATATCAGATGGTTATTTTTATTACTATACATCATTTTTGGATGCTGACTATGCAAAAAATGGTTATATTGCACCATTTTATATATGTAGAATAAGGCTTGAAAGCAATTCATCAAGAGAGGTTCTTGGAGAATTTCAGTTTCCGGGAGATTATGCTATGAAAGCTGGACAGAACAATGGTTTTGGCGTTTATCTGTCAGATAATAATATTTATTTTTATGCTGGCGGAACAGCGAGAATGTATTTTTCTGATAATAATGTACAATACCGTGTTTCAAAGTATGATTTAAGTACAGGTCAATATACAGAATTATGGACATATACAGGTGATGACAGAGTAGATGTATTTGGAGAAAATACAGGAAAAGTAGATTCTATGTCAGATGGCAGTTATGTCAGGATGGATAGTAATGGTAATTTCTACATTATGACATCATCAACAGGTAATGATAATGATACCTTAATTAAGGTTAATTTTGATAAAAATACAAGTGAAGTTATTTACACTACAGATATGGAGAAGTTGTATTCATTACAAAGTGATGGTGAGTATTTATATTTTTTTGAGTCTACACAAAGCAGAGAAACAAAGTCATATTTCACAGCAATAGATATGAATGGTACATTAAAAGCACAATATGAAATGGAATATGATGAGGAATTTTTGGAAAAAGCAAAAAAATATTATGAGCAGTATCCAGAGGATACTTCTGTTGTTGCGGATGCATCAGGAATCTGTGTATATGGGATTGACGAAAGATATATTCTTATGGGCAGCAATAGTGATTCAGATGTATATAAGAATTTAAAATCTCTTAATAGCAAACCGTATAAAAAGGTGATAACAACAGGCGTAGGAGTAATAAATAAAATGGATTATCTGAATAGTGGCACTGCATCAATAAAACAGATATATCAGAATTTATCATAGTTACAGAGCAGGGTTAAATATAAAATGTTTAATCCTGCTTTTTAAAAATAATTACGGGGAGAAGGGATGTTATGGCAGAGCTTAAAAGAATTGTTGGAAAAACATATATAGGTCTGTTAGTATGTTTATTAGTGTTTAATATGCTGATACTTGTCAGCGATAAAACAGATGACCTGCAGGTAACATATGCATATATAGAAATGCTTAATACGGCTGAAGGTGTTAAGTCAGATAGCAAACTGAGTACGGAAGCGGCAACGATAGCGTGGCAGGAATATTTTCAGAAATATGAAATCAATGGCAGTGACAGTTCTGACAAGACAGCAGCTGCTAAACAGGCAAGAGAGAAGTTAATGCAGCAGGCAAAGTATATAGATAATTACAAGGGGATAATTGAGGATAAAAGACAGACAGCAATATTATATGCAACAGCGGGAACTTATAAAAAGAACAGCTTTGAATATAACAACTTATTAAAAACGCAATATGATTTATCACAGATAATAGATGCAGATGTACAATTAAGTAATGGATTGTGGTTAGAAAAATTATATAAGAATAATTATATTCATTTATTAACATTAATTACGTGTGTATATACAGTATATATGTTTTTTTCGGAAAGAAAAAACGGATTATATCATATTGTACATACAGGTCAGAGTGGAAGGGGAGTTCTGTTTGTTAAGAGAAGTATAATATTGTTAATACAGGCGGTAGTAACGAATGTTGCACTGTATACAGAGTCAGCGGTTATGCTGCTTAACAGATATGATGGTGTAAAAGACCTGAATGTTGCAGCCGTAAGTGATGAATATTTTATACTTACTTCGGGTAAGCTTTCAAGAATACAGTTTTTAGGATTAATAATATTATTATCGATATTGGCAAATGTTGTATTATCGCTTGTTTTATGGGCAATTTTATTGTGCTTTGGCAATGTAAATATTGGTCTGTTTTTTTATTGCTGTATTTGTGTGGCTGATGTGGTGATATATAAGGTTATTTCAGCAAAATCTATATTGCAGATATTTAAGTATCTGAATGTATATTATTTATTTTTTCCGAATAAAGCAGCAGAATACTTTAACTGGGGATGTTTTAACATTGCAGTATCTTTGTTAACAACTACGATAATTGTATCGGTATTTATAGGAATACTGGCTTTGTTTGCAAGTGCATATATCAGCATAAGAAAATATTTCACTGGTAAGATGAATATAGTAGAAAACGCTATAGAGTTAATTCTGACATATATTATGAGATTAATGGTAAAGACGAATAATTTCGGTAAAGAAGTTTATAAGATATTAATTTCACAGGGAATAATATGGATACTGCTGCTTCTTGCATATATTGCAGCTAATGTAGAGCCAAGCTATGGGGTTATATATGATGCCAAAAAGAGTTATATGTTAGGATATTATGAGAAAGCGGAAGGGTTAAGTTATGGTACGGAATTAATAGATATTTATAATGAATATAATGATGAATATGAAGATTTTCTTGATAACATTGATTATTCTGCTGAAGGCGCGAAAACACTTCTTGCTAATAGACAGGACTTATTTAATACTGTAAAAGAGAATTTTAATTATATTAAACAGATGAATGAGAAGGGAATATCAGCCGTTGTAATTAATCCATATGAGTATACAGAAACAATAGGAAACAGAGAGTGGAATAATCAGGAACTTATTGCAATGATAAATGTTATTGCAGCTATTGTTATTTCATGCGGGTTTATAGCATATGAAAAGAAATCAATGGTAAAGAGTCTGGCTCTTACGGGAATGAACAGAAGAAAATGGCTGGTAAAGAAGTTGTTTATCCAGAGTATGCTTAGTCTGCTATTTGCCTGTATTACATATGGGATGTATTATAAGAAGCTTTGTGGTGTATATACATATACCAATATAACAGCACCATTGAAAAGTATAATGCTGTTTCAGAATTACATAATAAACCCACCGATAATAGTATATATTTTTATTGATTTTATGATTAAATATATGTTCCTTTTGGGAATACAAATGATAATGTCAGTTGTATCTATATATGTTAAATATTCATATTGTTTTATTGTAGGGCTGGTAATTATTTTACCACAATTATTGTATATGCTTGGGTTTAAGTTTATGTATAAAATATCAATAGTAAAGTATATGGCATTTTTCAGATGTTGGATAGAAAGCGGAAGGACGATGACTGTTTACTGGTTTTTGACTGGAATAATTATTTTGATTGTAATAGGCGCAACTATATATATTATGAATGTATTCCAGCATAAGGCTGTTATAAATAAAAATGATAAAGAAAGGAGTTAATTAAAATATGGAATTAGAGCTTATAAATTTAAAAAAAACTTATGGAACAGTACAAGCGTTAAAAGGAATAAATTATAAATTTACATCAGGAATATATGGAATATTAGGTTCAAATGGTGCAGGAAAGAGTACTATGATTAATCTTATTACCGATAATATTTCAAGAGATAAGATTAATGGTGGAAGTATTTTATATAGTCAGGATAAAGAAAAAAAAGACATATTGAAGCTTGGAAAAAATTTTAGGAAAATTGTTGGATATATGCCACAACAGCAGGGATTTTATGAGGATTTTTCGCCTATGGCATTTCTTAAATATATGGCAGAAATTAAAGAAGTGAAAAAAATTAAAGTATCAGATAAAAATGGAAATACAATTACTAAAAGTGTTAATCAGCAGATAGAAGAGCTTCTCGATGTAGTTAACCTTAGTAATGTTGCATATAAGAAAATAGGTGGTTTTTCGGGAGGTATGAAACAGAGAGTTCTTTTGGCACAAGCTTTATTAGGAGAACCTAGAATTCTTATACTTGATGAACCCACTGCTGGACTTGACCCTAAAGAAAGAATTTCAATAAGAAATTATATTGCAGAATTATCAAAGAATAAGATAATTCTTTTTGCAACACATGTAGTAAGTGATATAGAGTGTATAGCCGATAAGGTTATTTTATTAAAAGATGGACAAATTATAGCAACAGGCACTCCTGTAGAATTGATTGAGAATATGTCAGGAAAAGTAGGAGAAATTACTTGTTCTCTTGAGCAGATTAGTGATAAACAGAAAAAATATAAGATAGGTAATATAAGACAAAGAAAAAATGGTTTAGCATTGAGGGTAGTAGGAGATGAGTTACCTGATGAAGCAGTAAAAGTTGAAGATAATATTAATCTGGAAGATGTATATTTATATTATTTTGAATAAATATTAATTATAAATAGGGGGATATATATATGAAAAAGAAAAAATATGCAATTATACTAATATGCCTTTTAGTTATAGCGATAGCTATCATAGCAATAAATATAAGGATTCCAAAACGAATTAGTATAAATCAGAATATATCAGAACTATCTGTTACAAGGGGGAAAGATGGAGTAAAACAGAAAATAGATGATTGTGATAAAATAGCTGGTATGATTAATGGAATACATGTGAAAACATATTCTGTTGTTTCTATATTAAAAGGAGATGCATCGCGTACTGGTTGGGAGTATTATCTTTCGTATAAAGATAGTGATGGAAAACATAAAAGTATAGTGATATCGCAAAGCAATATAGAGTATAATGGGAAAAGTTATACAGTAGAAGATACAGACATGATTACAGATGTTATAAATGAACTCGCTGCTGTATATAGTGAATATGATTCAAAGATAATTAAGTTTAATCTTACAGATTTGAAAAATATTATTATAAAAAGTAATATTACATCAAAAAAAGTGACTATAGATGGAAAAACATTAGATGCTTGTATTGAAAGACTATCAAAAGATAATATGCCGGAAAAAGCTAAGCCAGACACAGAACGTACTTTATATAAGATTACATTTAATTATAATGACGGAACAAGTGAAGAAATTCCTGTGTATTTTGGAGATGTTTTAATGTATAAAGGAAAATATTATGAACCGTGTCGTAATCTGTGTGAGGTTATAAATGAGCATGTTGGTGATTAATGTATAATGGTATATTTAACTAAAGAGTTGCCCTGCAGCTCTTTTTTTATTGTGCAAAATGTGGTATTCTATTATTTAATGAAGTTTTATAAAGATACGGGATTATCATCCCACTTTTATGCTCATATCGGGGCGGATCCAAAGGTCTTTCGTCCACCTATGAGCAAGCTCATGTGGGTTTAGACCTTTTACCATGGTATCAATTATATAGCAGGAAGGAAAATATTATGCCAGTAACAGATTATTTAGTAAGAAATGCCGAGTTATACCCGGATGAGGTAGCTCTAGTTGAGCTTAATCCTGATGAGAAGGATACTAGAAGAACGACCTGGAAGGAGTTCGATCTGATTCAGCCTATTAATAACATGCCATACAGGCGTGAGATTACATGGAGTGTATTCAACGAAAAGGCTAACAGATTTGCCAATATGCTTATAAGCAGAGGGGTTAAGAAAGGTGATAAGGTAGCTATTCTTATGTATAACTGTCTTGAATGGCTTCCTATATATTTTGGCGTGTTAAAGACGGGTGCTATCGCAGTGCCTTTTAACTTCCGTTATGATTCGGATGAGATATATTACTGTGCCGAGCTTGCACAGGTTGATGTTATAGTGTTTGGCTTCGCTTTTATCGGAAGAATAGAGGTAAATGCAGAGAGATTATCAAGAGGAAGACTTCTTATATATGTTGGTGATAACTGTCCAAGTTTCGCAGAAAGTTATCATGAACTGGTAGCAGACTGCTCCAGCAAGGAGCCGGATGTTAAGATAACTGAGGATGATTATGGTGCTATATACTTTTCTTCTGGAACTACAGGTTTTCCTAAGGCTATATTACATAAGCACCAGAGTCTTACACAGGCAGCTATCATGGAGCAGAAGCATCATTCAACAGGAAGAGATGATACATTCTTGTGTATACCACCTCTTTATCATACAGGTGCTAAGTTCCACTGGATGGGAAGTCTTGTGGCAGGAAGTAAGGCGGTGCTTCTTAAGGGAACCAAGCCGGAGCAGATATTATCTGCGGTATCAAGTGAACACTGCACTATTGTATGGCTGTTAGTGCCTTGGGCACAGGATATTCTGGATGCACTTGATTCAGGAAGGATTAAGCTTTCAGACTATAATCTGTCGCAGTGGAGACTCATGCATATAGGGGCACAGCCTGTTCCACCTTCACTTATAAAAAGATGGAAAGAGTATTTTCCTAATCATCAGTATGATACTAACTATGGTTTATCAGAATCAACAGGTCCAGGATGCGTACATCTTGGTGTGGAGAATATAGATAAGGTAGGTGCTATTGGTATTCCAGGATACGGCTGGCAGTGTAAGATAGTGGATGAGCATGATAACGAGGTCTGTCAGGGTGAAGTAGGTGAGTTATGTGTAAAAGGACCTGGCGTTATGACATGTTATTACAGGAATGAGGAGGCTACAAAGGAGGTACTTAAGGACGGATGGCTGTATACAGGAGATATGGCTATGCAGGATGAAGATGGATTCTACTTCCTTGTTGACCGTAAGAAAGACGTTATTGTATCAGGTGGAGAGAATATATATCCTGTACAGATAGAAGATTTCTTAAGAAGATTCCACAAGATTAAGGATGCGGCGGTTATCGGTCTTCCTGACAGAAGATTAGGAGAGAAGACAGCAGCTATCATAGAGATAAAGGATGGAGTTACATGTACAGAGGAAGAGATAGAGAACTTCTGTATGGAGCTTCCTAGATATAAGAGACCTAAGGAGATTATATTTGCAGAGATTCCACGTAATGCAACAGGTAAGATAGAGAAACCTAAGCTTCGTAAGATATATGGGGCTGATAAGCTTGTGGCACAGGAGAATCAGGGTTGATTGCTGTATTTTAATGGATATGTATAGCAGAAAGAATGCATAAATGAATATTAGTGTAACAAGAAAGAACGGAGTAATATATGAAAGAATTGATGTTAGGCAACAAAGCGGTTGCCAGAGGATTATATGAGGCTGGGTGTAAGGTGATATCCAGCTATCCAGGTACGCCAAGTACAGAGATTACAGAGGAGGCGGCAGCTTACAAGGAAGTATACTGTGAGTGGGCACCTAATGAAAAGGTAGCACTTGAAGTGGCGCACGGAGCTACACTTGGTGGCGTAAGAGCAGCATGTGCCATGAAGCACGTTGGACTTAATGTGGCAGCAGATCCCCTCTTTACTATATCTTATCAGGGACTTAATGCCGGACTTGTAGTATGTGTGGCAGATGATCCGGGTATGCATTCATCTCAGAATGAGCAGGATTCAAGACATTATGCCATAGCAGCCAAGCTTCCTATGCTTGAACCATCTGATTCAGAAGAATCAAGAGTGTTTGCCAAAAAGGCATTTGAAATGTCCGAAAAATTCAATACTCCTGTACTTCTCAAGATGGTTACAAGAGTATCACATTCACAGAGTATAGTAGATACAGAGGAACGCATAGAACCAGCACAGGTACCTTATGTGAAAGATCCAACTAAAGTTATGATGACTCTTAACTCGCGCAATGCACATGTAAGAGTGGAGCAGAGAACGAAAGACCTTATAGAATATGCAGAGAATTGTGAATTCAACAGGGTTGAGATGGGAAAAGATACAAGTGTTGGTATTATCACAGATTCTACTTCTTATCAGTATGCAAGGGAAGTGTTAGGAGAGGATGCATGTATATTAAAGCTGGGACTTATCAATCCTCTTCCAGAGAAGCTTATAAAGGATTTCGCAGCTAAAGTTGACAAAGTAGTAGTTCTTGAAGAACTTGATCCAATTATAGAGAATCATTGTAAGCAGCTAGGTATCAAGGTATCTGGCAAAGATACATTTCCTATATGTGGTGAATTCTCACAGAATCTTGTAAGAGAATGTCTTGGCATGGAAGTGCCTGCTCATATGAGCATAGATGAGAATCTGCCAGCACGACCACCTGTTATGTGTGCAGGATGTCCACATAGAGGTATATTCTACATATTAAAAAAGAAAAAATGCATGGTATACGGAGATATCGGATGTTATACACTTGGTGCGGTGGCCCCTCTTAATGCTATGGATTTAAATGTGTGCATGGGAGCATCATGTTCAGGTCTTCATGGCTTTAACAAGGCTATGGGAGAAGCAGGAGAAAGCAACAGCGTAGGTGTTATTGGTGATTCAACATTTATACATTCTGGTATGACCGGTATAACTGATATTTCTTACAATATGAGTAACTCGACTGTTATTATTCTTGATAATTCTATAACAGGTATGACAGGTCATCAGCAGAATCCTACAACTGGTAAGAATCTTCGTGGTGAGCCTGCAGGTAAGGTTGACCTTGAAGCACTATGTAAGGCACTTGGCTTTAACAGGGTAAGAGTGGTTGATCCATATGATCTTAAGGCTGTGGAAGAAGCTGTAACAGAGGAGCTTGCTGCTAAAGAACCATCTATCATTATAAGCCGCAGACCTTGTGTTATGATAAAAGGAACAGTCCACAAACCACCGATAAGTGTTGATGAGGATAAATGTGTTGGTTGTAAGCAGTGCATGAGTATCGGTTGTCCTGCTATAGCAGTTAAGGATAAGAAAGCACACATTGACCCAACTCTTTGTATAGGATGTAAGGTGTGCTCACAGATGTGTAAGTTTGGGGCTATTTAAGGATTACATTATTATCAGAATATAAAGTCCGATTTATTCAATAAATATCAGGCTTTAATAAGAAATGAGGAACATATATGAATGATTCAGTTAAGAATATTATGATTGTTGGTGTAGGTGGACAGGGAACACTGCTTGCCAGCAAGATGTTAGGATATGTGCTTATGCATCAGGGTTATGATGTCAAGGTATCGGAAGTGCATGGTATGAGCCAGAGAGGTGGAAGTGTTGTTACCTATGTAAGATTTGGTAAAAAAGTATATTCACCAGTTATAGATAAGGGAGAAGCTGATTATATTCTTTCTTTCGAGAAGCTTGAGGCTGAACGCTGGATAGAATATCTTAAGGTTGGTGGACAGATTATCACCAACACGCAGGAGGTTGATCCTATGCCTGTTATAACAGGTGCTGCAGAATACCCGGCAGATATTGTTAAGAAGCTGGAGGAAGCTGGTGCTAAAGTTGATGCAAAGGATTTCTTATCAATAGCTGAGGAGGCTGGTTCATCTAAGGCTGTTAATATCGTGCTTATGGGAAGATTATCAGAATATTTTGATGATATACCTTATGAGGACTGGAGTGCAGCTATAGATGCAATCGTACCAGAGAAGTTCAGGGAACTTAATCATAAGGCGTTTGATCTTGGAAGGCAGGCATAAAATTCTTATATGATAATGGTGCTATATGATGTAGCACCATTATTTTTTTTATAATACATGTCACTTTTCCAGCTGCGTATCTGTAATATATACATAAGCTTATGATGTTCAGACCAAAGGTCAATATGCCGGGTGTGTCTGCATATATTTGGCACAAACCTGTCAAGTACAGAAATAAACGTGGAAAAGGACGGTGGTTTTTATGAAGAAATCAATAAAAAAGATATTGGTAGATGTGAGCGTGATTACACTGATTATAGGCTGTTTGTCAGCAGTGATGGCATGCAGCAGTAAAACATCTGATAGCGGAAAGACAGACGTAGATTATAAGTATGCATCATATGTATATGATGACAATGAGCCGCAATATTATATGTCAGACAGTGCAGCGGCAGCAGAAACAGGTTACTACTATATAGCTGGTGCATCAGGAGTCAGTGACAATACGAATAGCTACATGTATTACTATGATATGGTTAAACAGGAGGCTATTCCACTGTGTTCTGATATTGATTGTGACCATAAGACGAAAGACTGTGAGGCATATATATCATCAGATATGTGTCTTAGTAGTAAGATATGGTATCACAATCAGAGAATATATATGATAGAAAAGACCGCTGAGAAGGATATACTTGTTTCTTATAATAAGACTATGAGAGATAAGAAAGAGGAAAAAACATTGTCCATAGATGGTTATTCTGTCAATGGAAATAAAAACAATGCATGTATCAGCCATGGAAAGCTGTATTATATGTTAGCAGGTAATAATACAATCATGCTGTGTTCAGTATCGTTATCGGATGACAGCGAGCCTCATATTATAAAGACATATGAAAGTACATATAACTATCTTGAACTTATAGCATTGTATGGTATAGGAGATAAAGTATATATAAACTGGAACAGCGGTATATCCGTGGGAGAAAGTATATATTATGTTGAGGTGCTTGATATAAATACAGAAAATGTGCAGAGACTTTACAATATGAATGAACAATATCCTGACATAGCTGATTCAATCTTAAACTGGAACAGTGAAGTCAGCTTTGATAAAAGCAATAATATGTACTTCCCATGTGCCAATGAGGATAAATATATTATAAGAAAGTTAAATCTGGACAACGGAGAGATAAAAGATATATTTACATTGGATATTGAGGGAACGACAGTGGAAGCAAAGCAGGAGAAAAAAGAAATTAAAAATGGAGAGTTTTCGCAGTATAAAGAAATTGGGGATGAGAATTACATACATTTTTATGGATATGATGGAAAACATCTGTATGTATACAGAGGAGTTAATATTTCTAAATTAGTGGGAAAAAGCATAGAAGAAAAACGGGCAGCCTATGACAATTATATTTATATATTTGATACAGATGGAAATGTTGATGAAACGGTTGTACTGAATAAAACTAATGAGAATTCTTCAGGTAATATAACTCTTGACTATAAAGGCGGTGATGAAAGGTGCATGCTTGTAACAACTGCCAGAGCGGATGTAGCAGGTATGGAACTGTCACAGGAGGAAAAAGATAAGATAGAGGCTATTGATAAAGAGGCGGCAAAGAAAAAGAAGGGTGGAGCACGTATATGTGTAACTGCGGTTCTTGATAAGTCACAGATAGGAAGCACAAGCATGCAGTGGCAGCAGATAACACCAGAGTAGTTGGAGAAAGCCTATGGAACTGATAAGAATAATAAAGAAAAGCATTCTGTGTATAATATGTGCGCTGGCAGCGGTTATAAGCATATGTATTTATCAGGTTAACAGCAGCAATGATGCTGTGACATATAGATATTACAGACAGATTATCAATGATTATGACAAGATTAAAGAAGACAGGGTAGGTCTGACAGCCAGTAAGCTGACAGCCGCATATGATACATATAGGGAAGAAGATAGCGAGTATATAAACAAAGCAGCAGAGCTTGTTGAGAATAAGGAAAAGTACGTGAAGTCTTATAACAGCTATTATGACAATAGTGCGGACAACATCAAGTCTAAAAATTATAGCAGAATAGCAGATAGCACACTTTTTGGTGATACAGACAGCTATTATATTCTCAATGCCAATAAGCAGTTAAAAGATAAAGAAAAGCTTGAAAAAGCAGATGTGGCATTTAATAATACAAACACGGCAGCTATTGAGCAGCTTCTTAATAATAGAGCTATACCGCTTATCTACGTGATTATGATGACGGTTATCATAATACATTTTACAGAAGAGAGCGACAACGGAGTATATGTGCTTGTAAGAACAAGCAGGAGAGGAAGAATATTTCTGCCTGTTATAAGATGCTTTATTATTATAGTATTTAATATAATATTATCATGTCTGTTTAATTCAATAACATATGGTATATATGCAAAGATATATGGTGTTGATGGAACATGCTGTATACAGAATTCGAAAATGTTTAGTATGTTTCCTTATGCTGTTAGTGTAAATCAGATTTTTGTTATATATGTATTAGTATATGCCTGCGCAATGACTGCCATAAGTCTTTTGATATATCTTATGATAAACCTTGTGAATAATTATAAGATAGCAGTTACGCTGCTTATAGCGGTGCTTTTATGCGAATATATGCTGTATGGCAGAATACAGTATAACAGTACATTTAACAGTCTTAAATATATTAATGTATTTAATATTATATTTCCTGGAGGCTCTTATCTTATGTATGAGAACTGGGGAAGAGATGGCTTTATAACAGATATAAGTACAACAACGTGGATTCTTACAGCTGTTTTACTTGCTGCAGGACTGACTGGAAATGTGATTGCTTATTCATTAAAATATACAATCAGACAAAAGAGTGTCATAGAAGCTGCTGCGGTAAAGATAAGTCAGTCTAATCAGAAGCTTGTGTCTGGTATGCCTTTATATGTTATGGAAATCTATAAAACAATGATAGTACAGAAGGGGATTGTTTTTATACTGGCAGGGATATATCTGTTTACATCGGCTAAGGTTATGAAGGGCATAGATTATGGCAGTAATAACAAGACATATAAGCTTAACAGTTTTTATGTGGAATTCGATGGGCATGAGGCAGATAAGGAGGTCAGTGATTATATTGAAGCATTAAGAGATGAGGCTGTGCTAGTGCAGGACAGTAAAGAAGATGGCTCTTATGAGAAGGAAAATGCCAAAAAGCTTCTTGGTACAGTGGACATAATGCAGAAGGAATATGATTATGTTAAAAATATAAATGAGTCCCGTGAGGCAGATGCGGTTATAGTTAATCCATATAATTACGATGATATATTTGGAAGCAGGCTGTATTCTAACAATGAAACAATGAATCTGATATCCGTTGTTATCATTATACTGATAGCGGCAGGAGATTATGCTTCAGAGCGGCAGCAGGGAATGAATATGCATATAAGAACAGCAGGAAAAAGAAAGAAGCTGTGGTGGATCAAGCTGTCAAAGATTGTTATGCTGGCGGTCATTATATGGGGGCTTGCTGCTGGCATTAATATATATAACATAACACGCTGCTACAGCTATAACCAGATTGATAAGAGTATATTGTGTCTGCAGAAATTCGCAGATTTTCCGTTTGATATAAGTATACGTTCATATATTATCATTAATTACATATGCAGGTTATTATGGCTGATAGTTATAGCAGTTATAGCATATATGGTATCGTACAGATTTAGTTATAAGGTGTCAGTAATCATATCACTGTGTATGCTCATTCCACATGTCTTATATGTGCTTGGTGTAGGATTGGCAAAGAAGATGTCAATAATAGCCGCAATGGATATAAACAGGATGTTTGATTCATATGGGTATGGGTTAAAGAGTGTGCTGCTGTTTATCATAGTATTTCTAATCATGGAAATAATACTGGTATATAATTATAAAAAAGCAGTGAAGTAGTGAAACAGTGAAACAGTAAAGCAAGAGAAGGGTTTCACAAGCAGGAATAACAGGGATGGATATAGTCTTAAGGTGTATCGGCAAAGACTGCAATGGTGTAAGTTATAATACCATTGCAGTCATTTTTGCATATAATCCCACGATATGCGAATATTGTGAAAAAATCAGAAAATTATAAAAATGAAATTGAGTGAATAATGTGGGGATGCTATAATGAGCGCAGGTCAAATAAAGAATAGCATAGAAATAAGAAATGAGGATGTGTATGTTCAATCTTGAAGAAGAGTTAAAAAAACTTCCAGATAAGCCGGGAGTATATATTATGCATGATAAGCATGACACAATCATATATGTAGGCAAGGCAAAGGTGTTAAAAAACCGTGTAAGGCAGTATTTCCAGAGCAGTAAGAATCATTCTGCAAAGGTTGTACAGATGGTTTCGCATATAGCATATTTTGAATATATAGTAACTGATTCCGAGCTTGAAGCACTTGTGCTTGAGTGTAATCTTATTAAAGAACACAGACCAAAGTATAACACGATGCTTAAGGATGATAAGAGTTATCCATTTATCAAGGTTACTGTAAATGAAGCATATCCAAGAGTGTTATTCTCAAGAACAATGAAGCATGGCACAGGAAAGTTCTTTGGTCCATATACATCAGCAGGTGCCGTAAAAGAAACTATAGAACTTTTATGCAAGCTTTATAAGGTAAGAACCTGTAACAGAAGACTTCCTAAGGATATAGGCAAAGAAAGGCCATGCCTTAACTACCATATAGGACAGTGCAATGCACCATGCCAGGGGATGGTTAGTGAATCAGAGTACAGGAAAAATATAGAGTCGGTTATCAGTTTCCTTAATGGTAACTATTCAGAGATAATAAATGAGCTTACGAATAAGATGATGGATTGTTCTGAGAAGCTTGAGTATGAGGAAGCAGCAAGATATAGAGATCTTCTTAACAGCGTAAAGCAGATAGCACAGAAGCAGAAGATTACAGCGGATGATGCTACTGACAGGGATGTAATAGCATGTGCTATGGATGCAGAGGATGCGGTCGTGCAGGTATTTTTTATAAGACAGGGAAAGCTGCTTGGAAGAGAGCATTTTCATATGAAGGTTGCTGCGAATGATAGCAGAAGTGCCATATTATCACAGTTTATGAAACAGTACTATGGTGGAACTCCATATATTCCTAATGTTATCATGACACAGGAAGAGATAGATGATGCAGATGTTATCGCCGAGTGGCTTGGAAGCAGAAAGAAAAGAAAGGTATCTATCATAACACCTAAAAAGGGTGACAAGGAGCGTATGGTTGAACTGGCACATAAGAATGCACTTATGGTTCTTACCAAGGATGCTGAGAAGATTAAGCTTGAAGAAAAGAGAACAACAGGTGCCATGAAAGAGATAGCTGGGTGGCTTGGACTTAAGAACCTAAGAAGAGCAGAAGCTTATGATATATCCAATACAAGTGGTGTGGAATCTGTAGGTTCCATGGTTGTTTTTGAAGATGGAAGACCAAAGAAAAATGATTACCGTAAGTTTAAGATAAAGACAGTCAAAGGACCTGACGATTATAAGAGCATGAGTGAGGTGCTTACAAGACGTTTCCAGAGAGGCATGAGGGAACGTGCGGGTGAAGAGGAGTCAAGAGGCTTTTCGGTGTATCCTGATCTGATTATGATGGATGGTGGACGCGGACAGGTAAATATAGCACTAAAGGTGCTGTCAGAGCTGGATATTCATATCCCGGTATGCGGCATGGTTAAGGATGATAATCATAATACAAGAGGCTTGTATTATAACAACGTAGAGATACCAATAGACAGACATAGCGAGGGCTTTAAGCTTATAACACGTGTTCAGGATGAAGCACATAGATTTGCCATAGAGTATCACAGATCACTAAGAAGTAAGCTGCAGGTTAATTCGGTGCTTGATGATATAGAGGGAATCGGTCCGGTAAGGAGAAAAGCACTTATGAAGCATTTTCTCGATATAGAAAAGATAAGGGCAGCAGGTGTGAGTGAACTTATGGAGGTTGATGGCATAACAGAGAATGTGGCACAGAATATATATAAGTATTTCCATTGAGTATGTATGTAGAATGTGAACAGGCAATATGCTGGACTGTCTGTAACTTATATTTGTTGTCCGTTTGCCACCAACTAATATTCAATTCAACAACAATATATTTGAAGAAAATCTTTTAATATCATAGCCGCTGTGTTACACTAATGTATAAGATGGTGTAAGTGTCGAAAGTATAAAAGTCATTTCTGTCCTTAGAAAAATCCTTTTTACTTAAGATACGGTAAATATCGAAAGCGGAATAAAATGTTGTGAATATTGCATTCAATATGTACGCATGTGGATACATATGGTAAAAATATATATTAAATATAAAACAGGAAAACATTAATCAAATATATAATAATTGCGGCATTGTCAGTAATGACTTTAATATGCAGGATAGGAGTAGTATATGAATGGTAAAGAAAGAGTTAATTTATCAAAAGTAATTGAGAAGATGAATCTTGTGAATCTTACACCAGATATAGATGTCAAGGGAATATGGATTCATGTGCCTGAGTTTAACAGACCAGCACTCCAGCTTACAGGGTTTTATGACCAGTTTGATAATGACCGTATACAGATTATAGGCAATGTGGAATATTCATATCTCAAGAGTCTTTCAGATACAGAGCGTTTTGAACGTTATATGCAGCTTTTATCAAGCAATATTCCATGTCTTATATTCTGCAGGAATCTTGAACCTGAACCAGAGATTATAGAGCTTGCAAAGAAGTATCAGATACCTATTCTTAAGTCAGAGGAGTCAACTTCTTCATTTTCAGCAGAAGTTATAAGATGGCTCAAGGTACAGCTGGCTCCTTGTATTGTAATCCATGGTGTGCTTGTTGATGTTTATGGTGAGGGCGTGCTTATAACAGGTGAGAGTGGTATAGGTAAGAGTGAGGCTGCACTTGAGCTTATTAAGAGAGGACATCGTCTTGTAACAGATGATGCAGTTGAGATAAGAAAGGTAAGTAATGAAACATTAGTGGGTTCAGCTCCAGGTGTAACAAAGTATTTCATAGAGCTAAGAGGTATCGGAATCATAGATGTTAAGACACTTTTTGGTGTAGAAAGTGTTAAGGAAACACAGGAAATCGATATGGTTATCAAGCTTGAGGACTGGAATAAGGATAAGGAATATGACAGGTTAGGTCTTGAAGAGGAATATACAGAGTATCTTGGCAATAAAGTCGTATGTCATTCGCTTCCAATACGTCCAGGACGTAATCTTGCTGTTATTGTAGAGGCAGCAGCGGTAAACCACAGACAGAAGAAGATGGGTTACAATGCAGCTAAGGAGTTATACAGAAGGGTTCAGGAAAACCTTATGAAGGGTGACGAAGAGGACGACCTTTAATTACAATAATCAGATAACAGATTATGACTGGGGGTAAGCTTGTATGTGTGGTAAGGATAATATAAGTAATGCAGATATTAATAATGATAAAAGCATAGTACTTGGAATAGATATTGGTGGAACAACATGTAAGTGTGGAGTTTTTAGTGTGTCAGGAGAGCTTCTTTATAAGGATGAGATTCCAACAAGAAAGGATGAGGGTGGAAGCCTTATACTGGAAGATATAAAAAAACATATACCAGATATGTTGGAAGCAGTAGAAAAAGCAAGTGATGATATAGCCGGAGTAGGAATAGGAGTTCCAGGTGCTGTCAGGGATGATGGCACAGTTAACAAATGTGTCAATCTTGGATGGGGTGTGTTTAATGTGGCACAGACATTCAGTAAGATGACAGGATACAAGGTTAAGGTTGGAAATGATGCGAATATGGCAGCGCTTGGTGAGTACTGGATGGGAAGCGCAAAAGAGTACTCAAGCAGTCTTTTAGTTACACTTGGTACAGGTGTCGGCGGTGGTGTTATCATTGATGGAAAGCCTTTGTGCGGCTTCAATGGTGCAGCGGCTGAGATAGGCCACCTTCCTGTAGCTGATGAGGAGAAGGAGTATTGTAACTGTGGTAAGAGGGGCTGCCTTGAACAGGTGGCTTCCGCAACTGGCATAGTCAGGACAGCTGTCAGAATGCTTAGCGAATCAGATGAGCCGTCAGCGCTAAGGGATATCCCTTACATATCAGCTAAAGCCGTGTTTGATGAGGCAAAGAAGGGAGATTCCGTTGCTTTAAAGGTTGTTGATTATATGTGCCGTTATCTTGGTAAAGGTCTTGCATGTGCTTCTGGTATGGTCGATACAGAGGTTATATGTATAGGTGGTGGTGTTTCAGCAGCAGGCGAATTTTTGTTAAGCAGAATAGAAAAGTACTATAAGGAGTATGTGTTCCATGCTTCAAGAAACACTAAGATATTAAAGGCAACACTTGGCAACGATGCTGGTATGTATGGCGCAGCCAGACTTGTATTAAATGAGTAAGCAGAATGATGTAAATAATGAATATAGACAGGGAGTATGATAATACATGAGTCAGAATGATTTGTTGGAAAAGCTTAAGGATATAGCAGGTGAATCACAGGTCAGAACAGATGAACCTATGAGCAGTCATACTACATTCAGAATAGGAGGCACTGCGGATTATTTCGTAATGCCTTCTTCTGTTGAAGAGTTACAGACTATAATACGTTTATTGAAAAAATCAGACATAAATTACTATGTTATAGGAAATGGAAGCAACCTGCTTGTAGGAGATAAAGGTTTCAGAGGAGTTATTATACAGCTTTCAGATGCTTTTGATGAAGTGGAGTATATTGATGATGTAACAGTAAAGGCTATGTCAGGAATGAAGCTGTCAAGGCTTGGAAACAGGCTTTCAGATAAAGGACTTGCAGGCTTTGAGTTCGCAACAGGTATTCCAGGAACGATAGGCGGGGCGGTCAGAATGAATGCTGGAGCTTATGGTGGAGAGATAAAGGATATTATTGTCAGTGCTGAGGTCTTAGATCAGAATGGTGATATCCATACGCTGGGTAAAGATGAGCTTGAACTTGGATATAGAACAAGCTGCATAATGAAATATGGATATATAGTAGTAAGTGCAACACTTAAGTTAAGTAAAGGCGATACTGATGAGATAAAAGAGAATATAAAAGAACTTTCACAAAAGAGAAGAATGAAACAGCCGTTAGAATATCCAAGTGCGGGAAGTACATTTAAAAGACCAGAGGGATATTTTGCAGCAAAGCTTATAGAGGATGCAGGACTTAAAGGTCTGTCAGCAGGTGATGCACAGGTGTCAGAAAAACATGCAGGCTTTGTTGTTAATAAAGGCAGGGCAACAGCAAAGGATGTATGTGAGCTTACAGATAAGATAAAAGAAGAGGTCTTAAAGAAGTCTGGCGTTAAGCTTGAGCTTGAGGTTGTTAAAATAGGAGAGTTCTAGATACAGGTTTTAGTCAGGAGCGAGGCAGTATATGAAGATTATTATAGTCACAGGTATGTCGGGAGCAGGCAAATCGACAGCGTTGAATGTTTTAGAGGATGAGGGATATTATTGTGTGGATAATATGCCTATATCTCTTATATCAAAGTTTGCAGAGCTTGCAGACTGCCAGAAGCAGAATAATGGATATAACAACATAGCACTTGGTGTAGACATAAGGAGTGGCAATTCACTTGCCGAGTTCGATTCCGTACTTGATTATATGAAAAGCAGGAAATATGATTATACAATTCTGTTTCTTGAGTCAAGTGATGATGTACTTATAAAAAGATACAAGGAAACGAGAAGGACACATCCACTTGCTAAGGACGGAAGAGTGGATAAAGCTATACTGCTTGAAAGAGAGCAGCTGGGGTTTCTTAAACAAAGAGCAGATGTTATCATAGATACAAGCCAGCTTCTGACAAGAGAGTTTAAGGAAGAACTTGAAAAGATAGTGCTTGAAAGAAAAGAGTTTAACAACCTTATCGTTACAGTGTTATCTTTTGGGTTTAAGTATGGTATACCAGCTGATGCTGATATGGTGTTTGATGTAAGATTTCTCCCTAATCCATATTATGTTGAAGAACTAAGACCGCTTACGGGTAATGATAAAAAGATACAGGATTATGTCATGAAAGCGCCAGAGGCAGAAGAGTTCCTTGTGCGTGTTGATGGACTTATACAGTTTCTGCTTCCTAATTATGTCAAGGAGGGAAAGTCAAGCCTTGTCATAGCAGTTGGATGTACAGGTGGAAAGCATCGTTCGGTGACACTTGCCAATGCAATCGCAGACAGACTTTCAAAGACACCTTATGGCTGCAAGGTGGAACACAGGGATATAGAGAAGGATTCAAAGCGTAAGGGTTAAGAATTCATAAGAGTTTAATATTTAATGAAGCCATGGTCAAAAGCCCCGGCTTTGATACAACAAATGCAGGGTGTACCCTTGTATAGCAATATAAGAAATGGAGATAATTAATGTCGTTTTCTTCAGATGTTAAGGAAGAGCTGAGTGCAAGGCTTGATTCGGCAAGACACTGCCAGATAGCTGAGTTTGCAGCTATTATGGGAATGTCGGGACGTATAAGACGTTCATCGGGTGGTGAGATGCAGGTTGAACTGCTCACTGAAAATGAGGTTGCCAGATACAAGTTTATTGTACTTTTAGAGACTATATTTGATATAGATTCCTCAGATATATTATATATATCCGAGAGCAGCAGGGATACAAGCATAAGAATATGTGACCAGAAGCAGGTCGCAAAGATATTACAGACACTTAAGTGGGCAGATGATACATTTGAACATATAGAACCAGTATTCGTGGACCCAAGAATAGTACAGAAGGATTGCTGCAAAAAAGCATTTATAAGAGGAGCTTTTATAGCCGCAGGCTCAATAAGTGACCCTAATAAGTTTTATCATTACGAAATAGTATGTGATTATGAAGAAGATGCAGAGTGTGTTAAAGATATGCTTTGCTTTTTTAATCTTGATGCAAAGGTTACGCAGCGTAAGAATAATTATATAGTATACATGAAGGAGGGCAGCAATATAACAGATGCCCTTAATCTTATGGGAGCATATGTTTCCCAGATGGAGCTGTATAATGTCATGATTCTTAAAGAGATGAGAAATGATGTTAACAGGAAGGTTAACTGTGAAACGGCGAATCTTAATAAGACAATATCAGCGGCAGTCAAGCAGACAAGAGATATTGAGTATATAAGAGATACAGTAGGACTTTCAAGCCTTAAGGAAGGACTATACCAGGTAGCAAAGATACGTCTTGAACATCAGGATATGAATCTTAAGGATATAGGAGAGCTTCTTGATCCGCCTGTGGGAAAGTCCGGGGTTAATCACAGACTAAGAAAGATAAGTGAAATGGCAGATGAGATAAGGGCTGCCAGGCAGGGGTATTGACAACAAGCGTATAATAAAACTTAGGCGGGGCATATTTATGATAGATATAAAGATGTTGACAGAACTATTATAATGCTGCAGTCGGATGTAAGAAAGGTTTCTGCATATAAGGCAGAAATGCAGGAGATTATATACAGTAAGGATATAATGGAGGATAATGAGATGACAAAAGTAGATATTATTTCAGGATTCTTAGGAGCTGGAAAGACAACTCTTATAGCTAAGCTTTTAAAGGAAGCATTTCCAGGAGAACAGGTAGTTCTTATAGAGAATGAGTTTGGCGAAATCGGAATAGATGGTGGATTCTTAAAGGAATCGGGTGTTGAGATAAGAGAGATGAATTCAGGATGTATATGCTGCTCTCTAGTAGGTGATTTTGGTACATCACTTAAGGAAGTAGTTGAAAAGTATCATCCAGACAGAATTATCATTGAGCCATCTGGTGTTGGTAAGCTTTCAGATGTTATAAAGGCAGTTAAGGATCTTCATATTGAGAATGAAATCAGGCTAAACAGTGCATCGACTGTAGCAGATGCATCTAAGGTAAAGGTATATATGAAGAACTTTGGTGAGTTCTTTAACAACCAGATTGAGCATGCAGGAACTATTATTCTTAGCAGAACACAGAATGTTTCAGAGGCTAAGTTAAAGACAGATATAGAACTTATCAGATCACTTAACAAGGATGCACATATTATTACAACTCCTTGGGATGATATTAATGGTAAGCAGATTCTTGATGCAATGGAAAATGTTACTAATCTTGAGCTGGAGATGCTTGCAGAAGCAGCAGCTAAGGCAGCAGAGGAACATGAACATGAGCATCACCATGATGGAGAGTGTGGCTGCGGACATGACCACGATCACGAGCATGAGCATCATCACGACCATGATGGAGAGTGCGGCTGCGGACATGACCATGATCACGAGCATGAGCATCACCATGACCATGACGGAGAGTGCGGCTGCGGACATGACCACGACCACGATCACGAGCATGAGCATCACCATGACCACGATGGAGAGTGTGGCTGCGGACATGACCATGATCACGAGCATGAGCATCACCACGACCATGACGGAGAGTGCAGCTGTGGACATGATCATCATCATGGACATCATCATGCTGATGAGGTGTTTACAAGCTGGGGTGTAGAGACTCCTGATAAGTATGATAAGGAAACACTCTCAGAGATACTAAGAAAGCTTTCTGAAACAGATGATTATGGTGATATATTAAGAGCAAAGGGTATGCTTCCTACACCAGAAGGTAAGTGGATGTTCTTTGATCTTGTACCAGAAGAATATGAAATCCGTGATGGTGAACCAGAAATCACAGGCAGAATATGCGTTATAGGCGCTAAGCTCAAGGAAGATGCTCTTAAAGAGTTATTCAATGTATAAACTAAGTTTTTAAATAGTGCAGTCCATGTTTTGCACATAATGACATGGGCTGCATTTTTAGGATTTATAAAAATATATGGCAGAAACAGAATAAATGTAAGAAAAGAGGTAAAATATGGCACAGGAAGAAGAATATCAGATTCCAATATTCTTAATAAATGGACAGCTTGACAGTGGTAAAACAAGATTTATCCAGGATACAATAGCAATGGGTCAGTTTGCAGAAGCTAAGAATAAGCTTCTTATTGTATGCGAAGAAGGTGAAGAAGAATATAGTGAGAAGCTTTTAAAGGACAATGGTGTAGATATGGTTGTCCTTGAAAAGGAGGAGCTTACAGAAGAAAAGCTGAATGAGCTTGATAAAGAATATGATCCATGGATAGTTATAGTTGAATATAATGGTATGTGGGATCCAGCTCTTATTATGGCAACAGCCAAGCCAAGAGGATGGGATATATATCAGTCTATTACGCTTGTAGATGCAGCTTCGTTTAATCTTCAGTGGAATAATATGAGGTCTATCGTAGCAGAAACAGTTAAGTATGCCGATATGGTTATATTTAACAGATGCAAGTCTGGTATGGATCTTGGAAGCTACAGAAGAAGTATGAGAGCGCTTAACAACACACTTCAGATAGTATTTGAGGATGATAAGGGTGAAATGATGTCTATAGCAGAACAGCTTCCTTATGATGTGAATGCTGATGTTATAGAAATAGATGATGCTGATTATGGCATATGGTATATGGATGTATCAGAAAGACCAGATGTGTATGTTGGCAAGAAAGTAAGATTTAAGGGACAGGTACTTAAGAATAAATACTTTAAAGATAAGAATTTCGTTCCAGGACGTAAAGTTATGACATGCTGCGCAGAGGATACTCAGTTTATTGGTTATATCAGCTTCTATAATGACATTGCTTCATTGGAAAACAGGCAGTGGATAACTGTTACAGCAACTGTTAAGGTTGAATTCCAGATGGCATATAAGAAAAAGGGTCCTGTTCTTTATGTAGAAAAGATAGAGCCAGCAGAACCACCAGTGGAAGAGATGGTGTATTTCTAATATGATACAGGATATATTTCCAAAAGTTTTATATAACCAGTATGTAGAGTGCAGTCCATGTGATAACGATATTATATTTTTCTTTAAGGGTTCATCACTTCTTGCAAGGTATGAAGGAGAAGATGTACTTGTATATCCACAGTACAAGGAGTTCGTTCTGGGGATAAACAAGGCGGATAACAAGGATACAGTGGATAACTATACATTTGTTTATCTTCTGTCAGTGGATGATACAAGATATTTTCTTGCAAGAAAGAGCGGTGAGCTGCTTAAAGGCCAGTATATTGGCGAAATGGCTGACTCAGACATACATAAAGAATATGATACAGTTATTGACGGCTTTGATTTTGTCGGAGTTAATTCTTTTAGAAAGGCTGAGCCAAAGGCGCAGGCATTTGCAGCTATAACAGCATTTCATATATACGGATGGTACAGGGATAATCACTTCTGTGGAAGATGTGGTAAGCCAACTATTCACGATGACAGGGAACGTATGTTAAAATGTCCGTCATGTGGCAATATGATATATCCTAAGATATGTCCGGCGGTTATAGTAGCAGTAACGGATCATGACAGGATTCTTCTTACGAAATACGCGGGAAGGACATATAGGAATTATGCACTTATAGCTGGCTTTAACGAAGCTGGTGAGACACTTGAGCAGACAGTCAAAAGAGAAGTTATGGAAGAAACGGGGCTTAAGGTTAAGAACATAAGATACTATAAGAGCCAGCCATGGGGATTGTCAGGTTCGATACTTTCAGGCTTTTATTGTGAGCTTGATGGTGATGATACGATAACACTTCAGGAGGAAGAGCTTTCACTTGGTAAGTGGGTGAAGGCAGAGGAACTTTCGCTTGAAGATGATGGAATAAGCCTTACAAGGGAAATGATACTTAAATTCAGGGAGGATTGCCTGACTGAATAAAAAATACGCTGGATTCCTGCAGGAATCCAGCGTGTGTTTTTTTATAATAGCAGTTTTATGTTAATTTTTATAATTTTTAAAACATATGTTAATATCAACATTTCCAGATACACCAGGTACCGTACCAGTGCTTGTGTACTGCCACATAGTATATTTATATGGATAGTAAGGAGCTGCAGTCTGATATCCTGCGAACCACTTGTCGTAAGATTCAAGACGGTTAAGTTCAACATTGTCCATAAAGTACAAGAGATTACTATATATGAGCGGTGTGTATCCGGCAGCCTTTATGGTATCACAGAAGGCTATAACAACATCAGTAAGCTCACTTGCACTAAGCTTTTCCTGACGGAAGGAATCATTTTCTATAGCCTCTATATCAATAGCTACAGGGTATGTAACGTTGTAAGGTCTTATAAGGTCAAGCACATAGTTGGCCTCTTCAACAGCTTCATCACGGCTTACAGCCTGTGTGTAGAAATATACTCCGACATCAACATTGTTGGTAAGAGCACTTGTTATATACTTTTCAAAAGAAGTATCCTTGACAAGAAGTCCTGAACCATAAGCTCTGTAGCCACATCTTATCATAGCATAATCTATGCCAGCTGACTTTGCCTGGGCAAAATCTACATCAGAGTTGTATCTTGAAAGATCAATTCCTGTATACGTTTTAGTCGATTTATCATCAGAATATGTCATAAAACCATTATCATTGCGTGTGAATCCGGATGTGCTGTAATCAGTTTTTGCAAGGGCAGGGTCAATGTCAGCAAAAACATAATTTCCCTTCCTGTTAGAATATACAATGTTATCAGGATACAGCTTCTTAAGTATAGAAAGTGTCGATGAACCGCTCTCAAACTGTTCACGTATAGAGTTAAGTAAATCCTCTTTCTCAGAAGCTTTTGCAACATCAAGATCCTTTGATTCAAGCTGTGCAACTGTATGTTTGGTGCGTGTGTGGTCAGTAACAAGAAGAAAAATATTGGCAGCTATAGAAATGATTGCTGTTACTAAAAGTACAATCGTTAATGGCGATATTGAAACTTTTCTTTTGGTTTTCTTTTTCTGCCCCTTTTTTCCTGTATTCAGAATATCATCATTAAAGTTGTTGTTTAATGAGATATCATCTGTATTCTTATGCATATATATCCCTCCGTATGTTAATGATGTAAGCGCCAAAAGATGTTTTGACCCTTATGTCTGTAATTAGTGTATACGAGTGATATATAAAAGTCAAATGCGATGTAAAAATCATTGGTTGTATACGTGATGTAAAAATCATCGGCTGCAAAACCCCAATTAATAGGTAAAGATTAAAAACTAATAAAAACCAATAAAAAAACTGATTAAAAAACTAAAAAAAATATTGACAATATAGTTAACATATAGTATATATAAGATACACCATATATATATACATCAGACATTTGGAATATATGAATATATTTCAGATTCTTTAGCCTTCTGGAGAAGGTATTTATAGCGTTTCTGCTCGGAGTTAAGCTGATATATATAACAGTCTATTAGATCCGGGTCAGTAGCATTATCAAAGTTGGCATATGCAGCACTAAGTGCAGCTTTCGTCAGATTTATTTCCTCAACAAGATATTTTTCATCATATGTAGCAGGTTCTTTTTTCTTGCAGAACAGTTTCATTTCCGTTACCCCATTTCCTTATTTTTATAAAGTATAGTCAGAAGCTGGCAGATCTATACATTAAAGGAAATATTTTTATAAAATGTTTGTCTTTGTCACATTCACAGGTATTAATAAGATTATGGGAGAAGTAAAAAATCATGGAAATATGTATGAAAATGTGGGCTGGAATATATAAAGAAATATTGTCAGGGCATATGGATGTAGTAAGATATTTAGTTTTATTGATGGTTACGATGGCGGCAGCAGCAGATGATTATAAAAGGTATAAGATATCAAACAGAATAATCATATGGGGTCTTATATTGTCAGCAATGGTGTGTATTGCAGAAATGTATATGATGCATGTAGTAAGTAAAAATGGTGTGGATATTACGTATGGAGGTTATAAGGGTTATAAAGATATTGGTTTAATGTATTTATCAGGTATGGTGTGGGCATTGGTTGTCAGTTATGTGTTGTATAAGGTCAGGGCAATAGGGGCAGGTGATGTAAAGCTTTTTATGGTTGTGGGAACGTTTATGGGATATAAGGATGTGATGTATATTATTGTTATTGCATTATTTGCAGGAGCGTTTATTGGTGTGGCAGAGGCTCTTGGCAGAAAGGAAATCATGCTGGTTACAGGAAAAAGTATGCATAAATTCCATTTTTCATATGCAATAATGGCAGGTGTATGTATGATGGTGTGTTTAAGGTCAGCCGGACTATAAAGGAGGTGTGATAATAATTGGGAAAAGGAAATGTATGTGTTATATATGATCCGGATGAACGTTACGCAAAACGCCTTATGGGGATAATTAACGATGATAAAGATATTCCGTATAAGGCAAGAATGTTTACAAGAAAAGAAGAATTTAACAAGTATATAGCTGGTAACGATACAGACGTGCTTATGGTTAATGAGGAATGTTATACTTATGAGATTCAGAAAAAGAGCAATAATAATGTTATTGTTTTATGTGAAGAAGAAAATGAAGCAAGGAGGATTAATGATAGAAAAAAGGAAGGACATACAGGTGTATGCAAGTATCAGCCGGCATATCAGCTGTTAGGTACAATATCTAAAAAACATACAGAAACAGAGCAGAATGAAAAGGAAAAAAGTTTTAAGTGCATAGGTGTATATGGATTCAATTCTTCTTTAAGGGTTATGCTTGCACTTGTAATATCAGCCGCTTTTTCAAGAAAGGGAAAAACACTGTTTATAAACCTTGATGAATTCTCAGGTATTGAACATATAATGGGAAGTGATGAATCAAGAAATCTCTCAGATGCTTTATATATGTTTAAACAGGCAGGAATGCAGTATACAGATGGCATCCGCCGTAGTATACATTTTACAGATATGTTTGATTATATCCCGGCAGTAGTATCCGCAGATGATATATCATATGCAGGGGATATGCTTCTTTCGCAGTTTATTGATGCAGCTGCATATAACGGACAATACATGTATGTAGTGATTAATATATCAGAAGGAATCACAAGACCATGGAAGCTGATGGAAAAATGTGATGTGACATATATAGCTGATAGTGGCGAATATATAGAAGGCTGCAGGTTTGATAATCTAAAAAGATATCTTATAGAGAATGACATGGAGCAGGTGTCTGATAGTATAATGAGGATTAATCTTAAAACAAAAGAGGATGTTGATGTGAATTTCCTTCAGAGAATCATGTATACAGAAGCGTATGGCTGTGTGAGCGAGTTGATTAATTATTTGTAGTTTTATGGATGAATTGTTTATAAAATTAAAAAAGGAAATATATGAAGAGCTTGATGTAAGCCTTGATATATCGGAGGATTATCTTTATGAAATAATAGATGAGTGTATATATAAAGCAACGGCAGTAAAAAGACTGTCACTTAACCAGAGAGAAATGTTAAGGACACGGTTATATAATTCAATCAAGAAGCTTGATGTATTGCAGGAGCTTATAGAGGATGACGAGATAACAGAAATAATGGTAAATGGTTATGATAATATATTTATAGAAAGGAATGGATGTATAACAAGGTGTGAAAGACAGTTTGAAAGTGAGGAAAAGCTTGCTGATGTAGCACAGAGAATAGCAGCAATGTCAAATAAAATCATTAATGAGTCGTCACCTATCGTAGATACAAGACTGCCGGATGGGTCAAGAGTCAATATGGTATTACCGCCAATAGCGATAGATGGCCCGATAATAACTATAAGAAAATTCTATAGAACACCCATGGACATTAAAAGAATGATACAGGCAGGTTCTATAACAGTTGAAGCAGCAGATTTTCTTAAGCTGCTCGTTAAAGCGAAATATAATATATTCGTATCTGGAGGTACAGGAAGTGGTAAAACAACATTTCTTAATGCCTTATCTAATTATATCCCAAAGGATGAAAGAATACTTACAATAGAAGATTCCGCTGAGCTTCAGATATCAGGCGTTGATAACCTTGTAAGGCTTGAAGTAAGAAGGGCAAACATGGAAGGAGATAATGAGGTTACAATAAGGGATCTGATTAAGTCAAGTCTGAGAATGCGTCCCGACCGTGTGATAGTTGGAGAGGTCAGGGGCGAGGAGGCACTTGATATGCTGCAGGCTATGGGAACAGGACATGATGGAAGTCTTTCTACAGGACATGCCAACAGTCCAGGGGATATGCTTGTAAGGCTGAGAACTATGGTTCTTATGGGCATGAATATGCCAGTGGAAGCAATAGACAGGCAGATATCGTCAGCTATAGATATAATAGTGCATCTTAAGAGAATGAGGGATAAGACAAGAAAGGTTGTTGAGATATCAGAGGTGTGTGATTATGGTGAGAAAGGGTTTGAACTTATTCCACTGTTTAGGTTCGTGGAAGAAGGCGAAGATGAAAGCGGAAGGATTATTGGTGAACTTAAGAAAACAGAATATAAGCTCCAAAACCAGAGTAAGCTGCTTTCCTATACTGGCTGCAATTCCCCAAAATAAAAATGAGCTTATATATTATCTTCAGGGGATAGCGGTGATTGTCCTTGCTGCATATTTATTCTATAACAGCTTATTGTCATGCATATTTCTAAGTCCGGTTATCCCTATATATGTTGTGTTACGTAAAAAGGAAGCTTATGGTAAAAAAATAAGCCGTAAAACCATGGAGTTCAGTGATGGAATGCAGGCGGTTTCATTTGCGTTAAATACGGGTTACTCGATTGAAAATGCGTTTGCAGAAGCAGTGGGTGAGCTGGAACTTCTATACGGAAAAGAGTCATCTATAGTCAGGGAGTTCAGGATGATGGTAAACAGAATAAAAAGAAATGAAAACCTTGAAGATATTATGGATGATTACGCAAAAACATTAAATATAGACGATGTCAGCTATTTTTCGGAAATATTCAGGTATGCAAAAAGAAGTGGTGGTGATATTCCAGCGATTATTAAACAGACGACAAAAATGATAAGGGAAAAGTCAGAAGTCCAGATGGAAATAGACACGATAATAAGCGGAAGAAAAATGGAGCAGAAGATTATGGTGTGTATTCCATTGGGGATACTTATATATCTTAGGATGACAACACAGGGGTTTGTCGATGTGCTATATGGTAATGTGCTGGGAATAATAGTTATGACACTATGCCTGTTTATATATGCAGCTGCAGCTGTTATTTCAATCAGAATCGTGGATATTAAGGTGTAACATAAAAGGACTAAGAGAGTTGTCATGAATAAGAAAATCAGAGGAAATGCTATAACAAATAAAATAAATAATAAATATATTATTGCCGCAATACTTGTTCTTGTAATAGTGTTAGTTAAGACACTTGTTATAAAAGATTCACAGAAATCATCAGTAAGTCATATAAAAAGACCAGAACCAGGTGAAGCTTCTAAAAACATTTCATTAGATGTTTATGATGCAGCTGGAAATAAACAGACAACAATAAATACATATGTTGAGCCAAGAAAAATGTCAGAGGAAGAGACACAGCAATGCTTTGATGAAGCCTATGATGAGCTGTTAAGAATTATGTTAAAGAATAATGCTTCAGCAGATTATATTACACAGGATATATGTATGACAGATAAGCTTGCAGAAGGTCTTATAAGTGTAAGCATGTATCCCTCAGATTATTCAGTAATTGATTATGATGGTACGGTGCATAATGAGATGTTAAGTGAAGGCGATGTTAAAGAGGTGTCATTAACATACGTTATGCAATATGAGGAATATGAAAGACATGGTGTTATAGAGTTGAATGTACGGGCAGCCGGGGAATATGATGATGAATCACAGAAGGTAATAGCACAGAATACTATCCAGAAGGCCGTAGATAATACAGTTAATAAAAATATAGACGAAAAGGAGGCAGCTCTGCCGTCAAATATAGGGCAGAAGGATATATATTACAGATACACAAAAGAAAAAATATCATGGTTATCATATGTTATTGTGCCTGCAGCTGTTGCGGTACTTATATTGTACAGAAGAAAAATGAAGAAAAAAAGAGAACAGGAGCTAAGAATAAAGGAATTAAAATACGATTATTCAGAGCTTATAGCCAAGCTTACATTACTTCTTGGTGCCGGTATGACCATAAGGAAGGCATGGGAGAAGATGGTTGAGGATTATATGAAGAAAAAGCAGGCTGGTGGTGGAGTGAAGATAGTATATGAAGAAATGTATATAACAGATTGTAATATAAAATCCGGAATATCGGAATATGAAGCTTATGAGGAGTTTGGATACAGATGTAACACAAGGGAATACTTAAAGCTTGCATCGCTGCTTCAGACTAATCTTAAAAGAGGAACGAACCGGCTAAGGGAATTACTCTGTCAGGAGTCATATGATGCGTTTGAACAAAGAAAAAATATTGCAAGGCAGAAGGGTGAAGAAGCTACAACAAGACTGCTTATACCCATGATTATGCTTCTTATGGTAGTTATGGTTATAGTCATGGTTCCGGCAGTTATGAACTTTTATCTTACATAGCAGAAAGCAGAGATTTCTTCAGTTATGTTATATGAAGATTAAACAGGAAAGGAAGAATATTATGAAAACAGCAGTAAAAGAAAATAAGAAAAACAAAATGACAGTATTATGCGGAAAATTAAAAGAAAATATAAAAAATTTCTGGCAGGATGAAGATGGTATGGGAGTCGTGGAAATAGTACTTATTATCGTTGTGCTTATAGGTCTTGTCATCATATTTAAAAGTCAGATAACAGCATTGGTTAATAAGCTGTTATCAAAAATGTCAAGCCAGGCAAACAAGATATGATAAATACGGCAGCAATATCACATATAAAGACAATATCATATATAAGGACAATATCATTAAGGGCACAGATTACGGTTATGGCGGCAATGGTGTTTATGCTTGTTGTTTCATTTGTAACAACATGTGTGGATAGTGCAGCAATGTCAGGATATAACACGATAATAAAACAGTCATGCAGCTTGTCTGATGAATCAGTATTTGCAGCATATAGTAATGATTTATTAGAACAATTCGATATATTTGCATTGAAAAAATCGGACATAATCAATGAAAAAATCCCCCAGTACATCAAAGAAAATATAAAAACATATTCTAAGGATTTAAGCCTTACAGAAGCATCATATACTGGTTATAAGTACATGACTGACAATGGCGGATATGGTGTTGAAGAGCAGATAATAAAATATATGAAAAGTGGTGGGTATGCTGATGTTGTTAAAAACTATAATGTTGTCAATAACCGCATAAAAGAATCAGATGCTGTCAGAAGGGTTACAGAAGCTATATGTTCAACACAGGCTGCAGCCGGTGAGAGCAGCAGTGTGATGAGCCTGCTTATAAATACATGTTCGGATATGGATGAAAAGGAAAATGAAATAACCAGTATGGTGGCTGAATGTAAAAAGAATATGGATGAACTGTATTATATGTATGAAGCAGATGATGTAAATATACTATCGCAGTATAGCAGAAAAATCGAAAGAATATCAGACGAAATACATAACATTTCACAAGATATATTATATCAGGCTTCGTCTTATGAAGAGTTAAGAACAAAGTCAGAACAAAGCATAAGGGAATGTCATGAAAAGCTGAAATTTAACAGGAGTGATATAAGTGATGAGCTGTATCAGGAATTATCAGAGGATATAGACAGACTGTACACAGAATATGGTGATGCTGATGTATTATCGGAGGAATATATCAGGGATAGTGTGGATAATGACAACTCAATCATAGAAAATATCGTCGGTAATATGCAGGCTGTTCAGGATATTTGTATGAAAATATCAGAGCCTGACGTAGAAAAGCAGGAGTATATCACAAAGATAGAAAAAATATACGAAGATATAGAATCAGAAATAAACGGATTTAGTATCAAAACAATCGTACAGGAATATGAACAATATACTTTCAGAGCAGATGATTATAACACCAGCATAACTTCACTAAATAAAGTCTATCAGATATTAAAGGAAGGAGCAGCAGGACTGGTGATTGATGGTGAGATATCAGATAAGTCCATGGATTATTCTGACCTTGCAGATACATGTATATCAGGAAGTTATGGAGGAGATGGTATATCCAATATAGATATACGTCAGGCACTTGTCAGTGAATATATAATATCAAGATATGCAGGTTATACAGATTATATTGAAAAAAACGGACAACAAACTGGTTATATTGAAAAGAAAGACCGTGCTGTTGGCAGGCTGCTTGATTATGAAATCGAATATATTCTGTGTGGAAGGCAGTCAGATAAGGATAATCTGAACGAAGTTCTTTTTAAGCTTGTAATGATAAGAGAGGGACTTAATCTTTCATATCTTGTAACAGATGTACAGAAGAAGAATGAGTGTTTTGGATTAGCACTACAGCTTCTTGGATATACGGGGAATATGGTACTCATCAAGGCAGCCCAGTATTTTATTATGTCTATATGGGCGTATGCTGAATCAGTTATGGAGTTAAGAAAGCTGTATGCTGGTGAAGGTATTGCCACAGTAAAAAATGCAGATAACTGGATAACAGATATTAACACAGTTATAAGCAGAGGTGATGCCGGTTTAAAGACAGGTCTGTTTTCAGATAAGAATAAAGCTGGGAAAGAAACAGGCAGTACAGCTGGTTATAACAGCCTTGATTATATGGATTATATGCGTATTCTACTGCTTATAAAGGATAGAACTGCGAGGAATGCAGGCATTATGTCAGCCATGGAACTGGTAATGATCGCACTAGGACATGAGGATTTTAGAATGAAGGAATACATATACGAAGCATCTGGCACAGCTGTGTTTATATATGTAAAAAATGGACAGACATACAGTCAGAAACTGGAGTATTCATATATTTAAGATACCAGGGCCAAAAGGTCTAAACCCACATGAGCCCGCTTTTTAAAACATATAGTGATAATATGCAGGATAAGCAGCTGCCTCTTTATGTGCAGATAAACTTATATTAAAAATAAATGATGTGGATACGGCACTTTACGCTGTGTCAATCATAAAGTAAAAAAAGAAACATTAGAATTAAACTTAAAGGAAAAAACGAAAATTTAAAGGAAGGAGAAAGATAAGACTTATTCTTATAAATTAACAGGTATGATGTTTATAACGCCAGAAATACATAAACATAATACATCCTCTGCACAAGCCAATAATGTAGTTTATCTCAATAAAGAGGCATATATTAAACCAGCAGCTTTTAATGCATTAAGAGCATCATCCACAGTGGAGGCAGCACTTGTTATACCTTTATTTATATATGCAGTTATGGCAGTAATGTATTTTATACAGGTTATGGCAGTGCGCTCACATGTGAATGATGCATTATATATAACTTTAAAGAAAAGTGCAGGTTACGCATATATATACGAAAATTTTAATGAGTATGCCGGACAGAAAGCTATAGAAGATGGAATTGCGGATGATTCTACAATAGACAGTGCAGGTGGTGGGATAAAAAAAGGCATGGTTGTTGAGACCATAAGGAGAATGTTTATAAAAGAACTTGGTAAAGATTATGCAAAAAATAATAACATTGAAAATGGTGATGCTGGCTTCATATTTATAAGTTCAAGAGTACTGCAGGGAAATTCAGTTATAGATATAAAGGTTTCATATTATATTAAAAATCCTTTTGATATATTTGGCAATACACGTATAAAAATCGCTGACAGGAAGAGGATTAATGCGTGGCTTGGTGAAGACATGGATGGATATAAAAAAGCTGATGGAATGTCAGAGGAATATGTATACATAACAGCAGGTGGGGAGGTATATCATACAGATTCAAAGTGTACACATTTGCTGCGTTATATAAAAAAATGTGATAAAGGTTATATAGAAGAAATACGTAATAATTCTGGCTCAAAATATTATGAGTGTAAAGTATGCAAAAAAAATACAGATGATAAAGAAACAGGAGATACAAAGACAAACAGTGTGTATTATACAGAATATGGAACATGTTTTCATAGTAACAGTATGTGCACAGAGCTAAGACGCAATATCCAGAAAGTGAAAAAATCGGACATAAAAGACAGGGAATTGTGTGAAAAATGCAGTGGATGACTATAGACTATAAATACAGGAGGTATCACAGGAGGTGCCGCATGTTTAAAATAATATATTTGATAATATGTCTTGCTGTACTTTCGTATAAAGATATAAGAAGCCGTACAGTTCCTGTTACGTGGCTTATATTAATGGGAGCTGTAATACCGGTTATGTATGTGTGTGATTATAAAGCAGGTGGTGAAATAATACAGTACAGCCAGATAGTACTGTCAATAATTATTGCAATAATATTTATACTTTTATCGGTGTTTACGCCGCTGATCGGCGAAGCAGACGGGATAATTATTGGCTATGTCTGTCTGCTCGCGGATGTGTATATAGCAGTTTTCACAGTTTTGATATCATTTATTATGCTGGCAGTTTCAGGCTGTATATGGGTAGCTGCTAAAAAAATGAAGATTAAAACAGCCGTACCATATATACCATTTTTACTATCAGCATATATGTTAACGTTGTTTTGTATATAGAAGGGAATGATGATGGTATGCATACAGTTGAGAATGCGGTGATTGTACCTGTATTTACGCTTATTATAGTAGCACTTATAAGTGTCAGCGGATATATGCATGATAAAGTTGTTATGCGAAATATTCTTAACCAGTTATCAATAGAATATTCCAGGAATATAACAAGTAATGAACAGAAAGCTCTGCTTGTAAAAAGTGAGGAATATATAAAAGACAAAACAATATTTGTAAAAAAAGTAAGTGTTAAGCCAGGTTCATATGCAGGAAAAGAAAATGCAGCAGACGGTATAAATCATATTACATGTACTGCAGAATGGCCATTTAAACTGGATTTTTTCGGAATCAATATTGGAAATATAAGTATGAGCAGGGATGTATATAGAAACCATTCAGAACAGATTATAAGAAGGACTAATATAATGCTGCATAAATAGTGGCACATTACGTTAAAAGAGAATGGAGAGTATTTATGGAAGATACATTGGAAAGAGAAGTGAATGTAAGATATGAAAGGGATAATAGTATTAACTATGCTGTTATAGATGCACAGAAGGAATGGAACTGTGAAGATGACTATGAAGTAAAGATGCTCATGTTTAACATGCCAGAGCATTTTCTTGCAATCACAATGAATGAAATTGATGGAAGAAATTGTATATATTATGATATTTCTTCAAAACAGCAGCTTAGTAAGCTGTTTGAATATGGGAAGGTTACAATGGAAGAGGTTAAGACAATGTTTAACAACATAAGTGAGATGGTACGTGTGGTTGATGAATATATGCTGGATCTTGACAGAGTTATACTAAAGCCGCAGCATATATATGTTTCACTAGCCAATAAAAAATACAGTTTCATGTATTCTCCCATAGCTGGTAATTCTGATTTCTATGATAATATGCGTTCGTTATTTGAATATATATTGGAAAGATTCGATCATTCTGTTGAGAAGTCAAGTCTTGTCCGCTTTTATGAAATATATCAGAGAATTCTTGTAAGAGATTATACACCACGCAATCTCATGTCTTTTTTTGAAAAAGATGATAATACACAGATATACATAGAGGATGATGACAATAAGCATGTTGGTAAAACGTATCATGATGCTGTACAGACCTGGAATGGGGAAATCAACAGAATGAAAAGTGAAAGCGAAGCGGTTGATTATGGAAAAGACGGCACAACAAAAGATATCACATGCAAGACGGATGAAAATAGCCAGCATAAAGGGAATATAATAAAAGATGTGCTTCCAGAAACAGCAGAGGATAACAAAAGTAATAAAAGCAGTAAAAAGGCAGTATTTGTCATGAAAGCAGTGGCCGCAGTTATTTTATTAAACGCATTCCTTAGCATGTTTTTAAAAACATATGCGGTAGTAAAGCTTAATACAGCTGCATCTGTAATATGCATAATAGCTGGCGTGCTTATATTCTATGTATCTGGAAAAGTGGCAGATATTATAGGGGAAATTGCCAGTGAAGACAAGGTGACAGAGGATGAACTTATACCATATAGAATGCATAACAATACAGATAAATCTTATGAACGTAAGCCGGAAGCTGAACATGAATACACGGAGGATGTAGAAAAAACTTCATATAGCAGTATGGTAACAGCAAGGGTGATGAAGGATGAAGAAGAGCAGGAAATAAAAGTCAGTCATACAATGCTTCTAAGCGATTATCTTAAGATGTTAAAGGATAATAAGCTTACACTAAGCCTTCTTGATAACAAAGATAACAGGTTATACATGAAAAATGAGGAGGCATATGAGCAGACATTGGAAAATATAGAACCAGTAAAATATCCATGCACAATAGGAAGCCTTGAGGGAAGTGCAGATATATTCATAGATTCACCAGTTATAAGTAAGATGCATGCATGTCTGCTTAAGGAGGATGATAAGTTCTATATAGAAGATATGAATTCTACTAACGGAACATATATAAATGATGAGAGAATAGCCATGCATAGCAAGACACGTATAGCTGATGGAGATATACTAAGAGTAGCAGCTTATAATTTTAAGGTGTGCATATCATAGTATAAAGAATAAATAAATATATGTACCAGTATATCGCCAAATCCCTTTTCATATGATACAATCTAGTTTACTGGTAAATCAGTATATGGAGGACTATTTTATGAATGTTAATATATACTATGGTGGACGTGGTATGGTCGATGATCCTACAATAGTTGTGATAAACAGAATACAGGAAGTGTTAGAAGAACTTAATGTAACAGTAACAAGATATAACCTTTATGAGATGAAAAACACGATAACGACACTTTCCCAGTCGGTAGCAGATGCAGATGGTGTTATATTTGCAACAACAGTAGAGTGGGTTGGAATGGGCGGATATATGCAGACGCTTCTTGATTCCTGCTGGTTATATGCAGATAAAAGCAAGGCAGCATCTACATATATGTTTCCGGTTGTTATGTCAAGGGCATATGGAGAAAGAGAGGTTGTGACAGCACTCTGTAATTCGTGGGAGATAATAGGTGGTGTTATAGGAAGCTCACTTAGTGCATATGTTGATGATACGACTGATTTTGAATTCAATCAGGAATATAAAGATATTATAGAAAAATATGCTGAGAATATATACAGGACTATATCAAAGAAGGTAAAGAGCCTGCCTTCAAGCAGCCAGACTATAAGAAAGAATGTTATAAAGGAAGTTGTAAGCTTTACACCTCAGGAGAGTGAGCAGTTATCAAAGTATGCTTCTGATGATGAGTTTGTAAAGACACAGAAGGAAGACATTGAATCACTTGCAAGTATATACAAGGAACTTATGAATGACCAGGCAAATGGAGGCGATGATTATTATTTAAGTGTATTCAGAAACCATTTTAAACCTGAACTTAGTTATAATGGCAGATATATGTTCATGATTAGTGACAAGGATAAAAATATTGTGGTGAATGTTGCAGGTGGACAGCTTAACGCAGAGTTTGGTGAAGATATGACAGCAGATGTCATAGGTAAAATGTCCAAGGAGACCTTTGATAATATAGTACAGGGAAGAATCACCTTTCACAGGGCATTTATGACAGGAGATATGACTGCAAAAGGTAACTTCAGGACACTCAGGATGTTAGATGAAATATTTGATTTCGGAGCATAGAATTGTATGAGAAAAGGTCATGCTTTGTCATGACCTTTCAAGTGTAATGCAGGTTGTTGTAATATGCGAAGCGCTATTATAGGTCATGCTAAGTGAGGCTCCGCCAAGTATACACATCTGATAGACACTAGGTAATCCAAGACCAGAGTGGCTTTTCTTTGTCGTAAAGAAAGGGGTGCAGAGTCTGGATAAATCATAACTGTAGATGTCTGGTGTACCGGACTTATCAGCTGCATCTATCATGTCTTTTAAAAGGCTTTTGTCTGGTTCGCTGTCTGATGCATTTATTATAGACAGATGCATAAGCTGATTGTCGCATTGTATCTGCAGACAGATGGGTTTATTACTGCATGCTTCATATGCGTTATCTATAAGCTCATTAATACCAAGTGTAAGCAGATGTGAGGATATATAGAAGCTTGTTTTTTCGTCTGCATTTATAAGTTCAGTGTTTAATGGGAGTTTTTCACTATGTGCTTCATTGCTGTATTTTTTTCCAATATATGTCTTAATACGCTCCAGCAGCTCTTTTACATTACATTCAACCATTTCACTATCTTTAAAGCTGTATCTGTATAAAGAGGTGCGGTTCATATATCCAACCAGCTCATCTATAGTCGTTCCCATGTTGTTCCAGAATTTATTATCTTTAAGTTCAGAATTCTTATGGGAAATAAACTGATAAGATGTTTTAAGATAGGCTGCGTAGTTTTTTATTTCGTGGGAAACGACTGACAGCTCTTCCAGAGAGTCTTTTCTTAAATCAGATAATGCAGATGATAATTTGCTGCTTTTTTTACATTCCGATACGATAGTATCATATTCCTCTTTATTAAACATATAAAACCTCATTTCTAAAATTATACATACATCAGAATAATTGTTGAATAATTATCTGCAAAAATATTGTAATCAACCTTGCTTTAAGTTATTATACGAGTATATACTTAAATATAAAATAAGTAAATGATGTATAAGGAGGAAGAAAGAGTTTATGAAAAAAGATGATTGCATTTTTTGTAAACTGGCTAATGGAGACATACCAACCAATTCAATATATGAAGATGAAGTAGTTAAGGTTATATTCGATGCAAGTCCGGCAGCACCAGGACACATACTTATATTACCTAAGAATCATTATGACGATATATACTCAATGGATGATGAAACAGCTGCACATGTATTTAAGGTTGCTGTTAAACTGTCTAAGGCATATAGAAAGGCACTGGATTTTGATGGGCTTAACATAGTCCAGAATAATGGTGAGGCAGCAGGTCAGACAGTATTCCACTTCCATATGCATATTATTCCAAGATATAAGAATGATACAGTTAATGTAACGTGGAAGCAGAATGAGGCAGATGCTTCAGTTATAGAGGATATTAAGAGTAAGGTTTCTGAATATCTTAAAGATTAACAGAATACTAACGTGATTGGTATAGTTATTTACGAAACGATGTACCAGAAATCACATTATAAAAACGGGAAAGGAAAAGAGTTTGTAATGATTAAGTTAAGCAAAGGTGGAGCATATCTCATTAACGGAACAGAGGTTATTGAGGATAGCCAGACAGCAGCACAGGAGGTCGCTGCAAAGACAGGTAAGAATGTAACTAAGGAAGAAGCAGCTAAGAATACTATAGCTTATGGCATATTAGATAAGCATAATACTTCCGGCAATATGGATAAGCTTAAGATTAAGTTTGATAAGATGACTTCCCATGATATTACATTTGTAGGTATTATACAGACAGCAAGAGCTTCAGGACTTGAAAAGTTCCCTATTCCTTATGTACTTACAAACTGTCATAACAGCCTGTGTGCTGTAGGTGGAACTATCAATGAAGATGACCATATGTTTGGACTTACATGCGCCAAGAAGTATGGTGGAATCTATGTGCCACCTCATCAGGCAGTTATTCATCAGTTTGCAAGAGAGATGCTTGCTGAGGGTGGAAAGATGATTCTTGGTTCAGACAGCCACACACGTTATGGTGCACTTGGTACTATGGCTATGGGTGAGGGTGGACCTGAGCTTGTAAAGCAGCTTCTTAACAAGACATATGATATCAATATGCCTGGTGTAGTTGCTATATATATGACAGGAGAACCTATGAAGGGTGTAGGTCCTCAGGACGTGGCACTTGCCATCATCGGTGAAGTATTTGCCAACGGTTATGTTAAGAATAAGGTTATGGAGTTCGTAGGACCAGGTGTTTCAAGCTTAAGTGCTGACTTTAGAATCGGTGTAGATGTTATGACAACAGAAACTACATGTCTTTCATCTATCTGGAGAACAGATGACAAGGTTAAGGAATTCTACGATATCCATGGAAGAAGTGAAAGCTATAAGGAACTGAATCCAGGCAGCGTTGCTTACTATGACGGCGTTGTATACGTTGACCTTAGTAAGATCAAGCCTATGATAGCTATGCCATTCCATCCAAGTAACACATATACTATTGATGAACTCAATGCAAACCTTGTTGATATTCTTCATGATGTAGAAAAGAAGGCACTTGTAAGTCTTGATGGACAGGTAGACTTTAAGCTTACTAACAAGATTAAAGATGGTAAGTTATATGTAGACCAGGGTATCATCGCTGGATGTGCAGGTGGTGGATTCGAGAATATATGTGCGGCAGCTGATATATTAAGAGGACACTCTATTGGTGCGGATGAATTCACATTAAGTGTATATCCTGCAAGTACACCTATATATATGGAGCTTGCAAGAAACGGAAGACTTGCAGACCTTATGGAAACAGGTGCTATAGTAAAAACAGCATTCTGCGGACCTTGCTTTGGTGCTGGTGACACACCTGCTAACAATGCATTTTCAATCAGACATTCAACAAGAAACTTCCCTAACAGAGAAGGTTCTAAGTTACAGAATGGTCAGATATCATCAGTTGCACTTATGGATGCAAGATCTATCGCAGCTACAGCAGCTAACAAGGGCTTCCTTACAGCAGCTACAGATTGTGATGTTGAGTTTACAGGCCCAACATATCATTTTGACAGTAACATATATGCCAACAGAGTATTTGACAGCAAGGGAGTAGCAGATCCTGACCAGGAAATCCAGTTTGGACCTAATATCAAGGATTGGCCAGAGATGGTTGCACTTCCAGAGAATCTTATAATAAAGGTTGTTTCAGAGATACATGATCCTGTAACAACAACAGATGAGCTGATACCTTCAGGTGAAACATCATCATTCCGTTCTAATCCTTTAGGACTTGCAGAGTTCGCACTTTCAAGAAAGGATCCAGCTTACGTTGGACGTGCAAAGGAAGTACAGAAGGCAGAAAAGGCAAGAGAAGCTGGAGAATGTATGGGAGAAGCACTTCCAGAGTTAAGAGATATTATGCATAAGATTAAAGAAACTTATGATGTAAGCAAAGAAAATGTTGGTGTTGGAAGCACAATATTCGCAGTTAAGCCAGGTGATGGTTCAGCCAGAGAGCAGGCAGCTTCATGTCAGAAGGTGCTTGGCGGATGGGCTAATATAGCTAATGAATATGCAACTAAGAGATATCGTTCTAATCTTATTAACTGGGGCATGCTTCCATTTATAGTAGATAAGGGAGAACTTCCTTTTGCTAACGGTGATTATATATTCATACCTCAGATAACAGAGGCAGTTAAGAATAAGGCAACATCTATGAAAGCATATGTTGTTAACAAGGATATGAAGGAATTCACACTTAAGATGGATGAACTTACAGATGATGAACGTCAGATTATTCTTGATGGATGCCTTATTAACTACTATAGAAACAATTAAGTAATAAACGGTTTTATGATGTCTGTATTCTGAGATTATATATATCAGGATAACATAGGAGTAGACAATGGCAGAACAGAATATATTAAGTGCAGACCAGAGTGTTTTAGAGCAGATTTTATCAGATATTAATGAATATGAAGAAAATCAGGAAAGACTTGAATACATATCTGCGAGCATTAAGGATATAACAAAAGAGACTGATAGTACTTCTAAAGCTATGCAGGATGAAATATCAGCCAGAATTAAGGAAAGTACTGATGCTATCTGTGCAGGATATGATAAGGCGATAGACTGCGATAAAGATAAGATAAAGCAGGTGCAGGCAGACAGAGATAAAGCAAAGCAGCAGGGAATGAAGGAGCGTATCCAGACAGAAACAGCTTCCTTAAGGCAGGAGAATAAAGAACTCGCATCACAGATAGAGCGAGCCTTTATACAGGAAAATATTTCAAAGATTACGAATAATACATTTTTCCTTGCATTGTTTTTGTCAAGAAAGCTAAAGGATGTATTGGTATATATACTTTTCATGCTTATAATGTGTGGTGGTATTCCGGCGGTACTTTATGTGCTTCCTTTTGTACCAGTATGGGTTCCCGTTGTTTATACAGCAGTGATTGCTTTGCTTTTTCTTATCATAAGCAGATGTGTATACATTAATCTTATTATGCCGCATTACAATACTATAATAGCGGCAAGGGATACTAAGTACAGAATAAGGAACAACAAAAAGATCATTAAGAAAATCCGTCATTCTATAAAGAAGGACGATAATGATGCAATATATGGTCTTGAAAGCTTTGATCATAAGATTAATGATCTTCATGACAGCATAGAAAAAACAGAGAATGAAAAACAGGGGGCTCTTAAGGAGTTTGAAGAGACAGTAAAACCTGACATTCTTGAGGAAATACAAGGCAGATATGTTGATAAGCTCGAGCTTATGAACAGAGAGCTTACTAAGAAAAAGGATGAATATACAAAGCTTGATGATCTTGTAAAGCAGCAGCGTATATATATATCATCCAATTATGAAGCTTATATTGGCAAGGAGTTTGTAGATAAAGAAAAGCTTGCGGAGCTTTGTAATATCATGAAGAGTGGAGCCTGTACAACGATAGCACAGGCAATCGCGGAATATAAAAACCAGCATTAAGAGATTAATCTGATTGAAGCATTCCGAATGCACTTGTAATGACATCTGCAATCTGCATAATAACACATAGACGGGTTGTCTGGAGTGTGGAGTGGCTTTCATTACTGGATTCGTTTACGATACCAGTGATGTGGACATTTCCCACCTCAGGCAGCTTTTTTTTAACTCCAAGACCTGGCCGGAGTGGACCGGCTCCAAGAGTTATAAGTCCAACATGGTCTTTGCGTCCTAGTGATGCATCAACCGCAATAATATAAGGGTTGATGAATGTCTGGTTGATGCATTCAATATATTTTGACAGATTGGCGGCATGGACAGGATGCGTAAGGTCGCCATAGACATAGAAGTTACACTGCATATGTTTTTTAAGCTTGTACCCTACTATAGGTCCAAGGCTGTCACCCGTGGAACGGTCACTTCCTACACATAGAATGATAGTTTCCTGCCGGGAATCTTTAGAAGTCTTTATTATGTACTTTAGCTTTTCGCTTAATAGCAAAGCTGCATCGTTACTGGTAGAATCGTAATAATAGTGCATAATAATCCTCATTTCATAATAATAAATTTATCAATCATAAACATAATCATTTTATTCAAAATCATAAAAAATATTCCTATATTTAAAAATATATTTTCTCCGACATTTTCTGATAAAATTCACAACTGTTTAATGATATTATTCAAGCATTATAAGTGGACATCCCTGTTTAGATGGGGTGGATACATCAGTCAGGAGCAAAATGCTTTTATATCCTGACAGTTTAATATAAATGATGCTTAGGATATGTTACAAGTGTGACTTATATGTAAAAGCAGAATGGAGGAGGATATGATAGAGATAATATGTAACAAAGATGATTCAGATAAATCAGAAGAGAATCCTAAAGATAATAACACATGTATAAGAAGACCTAAGAATATCAAGCAGATAGGTGATGTCAGCTCAGATAAGAAGATATACATAGAGGATTACGCGTTTACATATATTAACTCTATTGCATATAACAGTCCTCAGGAAGAACAGGCTGGTGTTCTTTTAGGCGAGCTTGCCAAAGAAGGAAATGAAAGGTGCGTATTTGTAAAAGGTGTTATAAAGGCAGCATTAGGTGATACATCGGATACAGGTATATATTTCAATGAAAATATATGGAATAAAATATATTCAGATACGGAAAAATATTTCCCGGATCTTTCAGTAGTAGGATGGTTTGCAGTAATGCCAGAGGTGACGGATGAACGCATGGCAAGACTTAAAAAACTGCATCTTGATAATTTTGCAGGGAATATGAAGACACTATATCTTGTTGATACAGTAGAAAAAGAAGAGCATTTTTATCTGTATGAGAATGGAACATTAAAAAGACAGAAAGGATATGTATGTTTTTATGAGCGTAACTACGAGATGCAGGAATATATGCTTGAACGAAGCGAAAAAAAATCGTGTGAGGATGCATCAGATGACCGGGTTATAAGGAATATACGGAATGTGATACGTGAAAAGGAAGAACTAAAGGAACAAAGAAAAAGTGGCAGCTTTATGTATGGTGTAAGTGCTTTCCTTGTAGTTGTCATAATAGTGATAGGGATTAATCTTATGAATAACTACGAGAAAATGAAAAGGCTGAATCAGTCGGTTGATAATCTTATGAATCAGCTTGAAGGAAATGAACGTGGTGGACAGGATGGAGATGACAATGGTGTTCATGATTCCGAAGCATCCGGGGATATAAGTGTTGATGGTAACGCTATAAAGGTAAACAGACTGTCTGGAGATGTGTATCCTTTGGAGGAAAACAGTACATCAGATAAAACAGAGAAGGAAACTGAGTCAGATAATAAAGCAGCCTCTGAAACTACACAGGCAATATCAGAATCAGAAACAGATGCATCAGTCAGTAGTGTTAAGACTGACAGTTACAGCATGTATACAGTAAAGCAGGGTGATACACTTATGGGTATATGTAAGCGGTATTATGGGACAACAACCAAATATCAGGAGGTTATGCAGTATAACGGACTTGATGACAGTGATATGTTGTATATAGGACAGCAGATAAAGCTGCCAGAATAATTAAAGCTAAAAACAACAATAAAGAACGACAATAAAGATAGAAAAACAAGCTGTTATGATAGTAACATTAAGACAAACTTTCTTGAATATTTATGGGTATTATGTATAATTAAAATGATACTAAACTATATCAGAAAATGGCAGAATGAGGGATGAATAATGGCTGACATAATATCAGGTGGTTCAAGATTCACAGGAGATAAGAAGGCTCCTGTAAGAAAAGTGATCAAGTTAAATACAGACAGCAGTATAGGAAATAATATAAATAACTATGATGACAGAAACATAGGACAGGCAGCGGTAACTAAAGAAGCTGATTATGAGGAAATAAGACAAAGAATAGTAAGACACAGGATAAGGATGGGACTGCTTATAGTACTTGTTATAGCACTTATAGCAGGAGCAGTTGTGCTTGCTATGCATCTTCTAGATGGTTATTCATATACATCCTATAGTGTTACTGGTTCAATAAACAGGGAAGATACGGCAACTTCACAATATATAGCCTACCAGGGAGGATATATCAAGTATAGCAATGATGGTGTATCATACTATACAGATAAGGGAAAGGCTATATGGAACCAGACATATTCTATGCAGAAGCCACAGGTAAAGATGTGTGAGGAATGTGTGGCAGTAGGCGATATCAATGGAAATACAGTATATGTTTTTAACAAGTCAGGACTTCTTGGAAAGATAGATACTTCACTTGTCATATCCCAGATAGAAGTGGCTGCCAACGGCGCTGTGGTGGCTGTTCTTGAAGACAACGAGGCTAATTATATAAATATGTACTCTAAGGAAGGTACTAAGATATATAGTATTAAAACAACAGTGTCAGGTGATGGATATCCGCTTGATGTGAGTATATCCAACGATGCAGCCAAGCTTATAGCATCATATGTATATGTGAGTGGTGAAGATATTAAGACTAATGTTGTGTTCTACAACTTCTCGGAAGTCGGACAGAATGAAACAGAGCGTGTGGTTGGTGGTTTCAATCATTACAATGACACACTTGTAGGAGATGTACAGTTTTTAAGTAACAACATAGCAGTAGCGGTAGGGGAGAATGTTATCAGCATATATAAGATAAAAGAATATCCAAGCCTTGAGAAAGAAATAAGTATAGACAGTGCAATAAGCAGGGTGTTTTTCTCAGAGGATTATATAGGAGTGATAGTAGATAACTCGGGGTCAGGTGAACTTTATAAAATGCTTGTATACAATACATCAGGTGGAAAGGTATGTGAGGCTGAGTTTGGAACACAGGTTGAGAACATATCATTTGATAAGAAAAGTGTTGTTATGAATAACTCAACTGCATTGTCTGTATATAACCTAAGTGGCAAAAATATAGCCAATATGAGCTTTGATATGCCGGCAAGCAAGGTTATACCGATAGGTACAAGAGGTGAGTATGTGCTTATAAGTGCAAAGTATATACAGAATATAAAGCTTAAGTAAAGAAACGGAGAATGGATAAAAGGAGAAGTTAAAGTATGGTATTAGCGGTTGTGTTAGTTATATTATGCATATTTGCATTAATAGGAATGAAAAAAGGAGTTATAAGGATAGCGGTTTCACTTGCAACAATGGTAATAACTTTAACAGTTACAACAGTTGTATCCCCGGTTCTTAGCGAATATATAAGGAACAATACAACATGGGATGACAAGATAGAGAAGAGCATATATGAAAATGTATCAAGAGATGGCAAGAGTTATGGTAATGATGATAATGAGCTTATAGAGTCAGGCATAACAACATACATAGATAATATTGAGGAAAAAGTCGGGGCTATAAGCGAACGTATGAATCTTCCGGAGAGTCTGACAAAGAGTATAACAGCGGCAACAGTCAGCGGACTGGATAAAACCATAGGCTATTCGGCATCACTTACACTTAAAGATATTGCCTCAAGAATATTTGCAGAACAGATGACACGTATTATAGTGAATGCTGTCAGTTACTGTATAGTATTCATAGCATTATTCGTCATACTTAAGCTGCTTACCTCAGTCACAGGACTTATAAGCAGACTTCCAGTCATACATCAGGCAGACAGATTAGGTGGTATGGCAGCCGGTCTTATAGAGGGACTTATAATAGTATGGCTTGCATTCGCTGTTATTACAGCAACAGGAAACAGTTCATGGGCAGCAGATGTGCTTGCACAGATACACGCTAACAGCTTTCTTGAGTTTATATACAACAACAACCTAATAATCAGGATGATACTGAGTAGCGGTTTTATGATATAATGAGCGCAAGAGAGCCAGGAAGCTGCTTGCAGATATCTGGCGAACGGCGAATGGCAATCACGATAGCTGCGATAGCAGCGGAGAGTAGCGAAGCTACGAATCGTGATATAATGAGCGCAAAAGAAAAGAATGCGGCTGCGAAGCAGACATATTCTTTTCTTGCGCCATTAACGAACAGAAAGGATAATCTTTCAGATGAAGATAGCTATATGTGAAGACGATAGTCTCCAGGCAGGAGCACTTGAAAAGCTACTAAAGAAAAGATTTGAAATAGCCAGTTATGAGAATTCCATAGATGTATATCTTAGTGCAGAAGATATGAAACGGGGTCTTGAGGATGCTAAATATGACGCATATTTTCTTGATATAGAACTTGGAAATGATAATGGAGTTGAACTTGCAAGATATATTAAAGGATATGATATTAATTCCGTAATAATATTCACAACAAGCCATACAGATTATATGTCAGCAGCTTTCGATGTGCATGCATTTAATTATATAGTCAAGCCGGTCACAGAAGACAAGGTAGATAAGATAGTGACACAGCTTGAACAGATAATGTATGCTGCGGAAGAGAAACTGGTATTTAGCTATAACAGACAGACAATGAGTGTATACTATGATGACATTGTGTATATGGAATCAGCAAAGAGAGTTATTAAAGTTGTTACAACAGATAACGAATATACATTCTACGGAAAGATTAATGATGTATATAAAGAACTGCCAATGCTTATATTCGGAAGGACGAGGAGTGGATGTATAGTTAACTATAGATATATAAGCCGTGTAGATAAATCATCAGTGTGGTGCAGAAAGAGAATAGGGGAAGAAGAGATACAGCTGAACCTTGGGCGTGGCAGATACAATGATTTCATGACTGATTATGCACAGTATATAACATCAGCAAGAGGAAGAAGCAGGAGAATGTGGTAGAATGACAACATCTAACATATATATGCTAAGTATATTAGCCAGTGTATTAGATATCATTATATACATGGAGTATCTAAAGAAACTGCATATAGCAGCAACAGAATATGCATATATACAGTATATAGGTATTATTGCAGCAGCTGTGGCAGATACAGTAAGTTATCTTGATTTCCTGTTGAATAACAGATATTACCTGTATATAATCCCAATCTGCATATTGGTTATCGTATATATGAAGAGTCAGAACATATGCCTGATTATAACCAATGCGATATATCATATAAGTACATCAGCATCGATATGTGTAATAGTAAGATTCTGTATGGAAACATATTCGCTGGTACGTATAGAAGATAAGCATATTTCAGATATGAACAGTGAGATACTCACTATAATAATCATAAAGATATTACTTTCCATACTCATCAATATATATGAAAGATATGTGGGGATAAACTATGGAAAGACTGCGGGAATAGCGATAGCACTGGTGTCATTGTCACTGACGATTGTTATGATAATATCCAGCAGAATAGGTTATGCATATCCAGAAACAAGACACAGTATAATAATGCTGATAATAGCATTATGGTTACTATCCAATGTCATGGCCATAATAATTAACATGATAGAGCAGAACAACAGATATAGTTATGAACTTATCATGCTGGAAAGAGAACGGGAAACTAATATTAAAGTATATGACAATATAAGGTCAGGACAGGAAGAATTAAGGAATATAAGGCATGATATCAAGAACAGACTTAATGCGCTGAGAGTGGCCATAGCAGATAATGACACTACAGCAGTACTTGATTATCTGGATAGTATGATAGGAAGTGTGGATAATGTTAAAGGAAAGATATATTGTAATAATCTTCTGATAAACAACATACTGACATATAAGCTTAACAATCTTGATGATAACATACAGCTTGAATGTCAGGCAGATGTGTCAGAGAATCTTGAAATAGACATGGGAGATATCGGAGTAATAATAGGTAATCTTCTTGATAACAGTATTAAGGCAGTACGTGATATCAAAGAAGGTGCTTATATACATATAACCATATCTGAAAGTATAGGAAGACTAATAATAATAATAGAGAATAACTATATGAGAAACAATGAGAAAAAGCCAGTTTCATACTATATAGACCATGGGCGTGGTGTTAACAATGTGCGCCGGCTTGTGAAGAAATATGGTGGTACATATAAGGAAAATGTTTCTGAGAATGTATATCAGACAAAGGTCACTATAGATATGTAGTGATATAAATAAAGGGTTTATGTCAGCGAAAATAATTGAGTGGTGAATTTTTTATGTATTGTACGTTGTATTATAGTTTTTAATACGATTTATAGTGTACAAAATATATGGTGCTTAAGATTGCAGAATTTATTGTGTGAATAAATTCTGCATTTTTTTATAAATTTATGAAAATACACATCATGAAAATAGTTGATATCATATTAATAATATATCAATAATATATCAACGGTATATTAAATACCTATAATTATTATTAAAGATAATGATATATAAAAATTACAGTAGGAAATATCATTTGATAACAAGAAATATAAATACTTTTTAAATATATACATAACAAATAATATGGAAAAAGATATGCGATAATATTAATCAATTCACAAACTTACAAAAAGTTACATCAAACAATACAACTTTTTACATTTGTAAAATATTGATAAATTAATGTGATATAATATGATACATAGTAATTCGTCGACGGGGTGCTATAAAAATATTAAATACTTGGAGGTACAACAGATGATAAGTAAAAAGTTATCAGGGAAAATTATTACAGGGTTATTAATATGGGTGGAATAATGCTGAAAAAATATGTAATTATCGTATGCGTATTATCGATGTTGTTTATAGCTGCTTGTGATAGAAAGAATGTTAATGATATATATAGTATGCAATCAGAATCCTCTTCTTATGAACAGCAGACATCAGCTAAAGAAAACAAAGTAATCAGTGAAGGATATGTGCAATGTACACAGGATGATAAACCGTTATTAATAGCTCAAGGCGATGAATATACTGCAATCAGCAATGGCAGTCGGAAAAAAATGTTGACATTTAAGATAAATCAGAGTTTGTTAACAGATAATTTTAATACCTTGAAAGATATGACTGATGAGAATATGTATAATGCAGCGTTAGATTATATATTGAACATTGATGATAATAATGAAATCTGTGCGGATGGGGAAGTTAATACAAGAAAGGGAATTGCGCAGAAGATAGTTATTATAGACATGAGTATAACTAACGAAAACGATTTTGAACAGAACTTTTATACAACTAGTCTGACCCTTTATTCTATAAAAGATGCGGATTCTACATTTCAATATAGAAGAGTAGAGGGATTTAATGACTTTATATTGCAAAATAATTATGAAAATAAGAAAAAAAGCAATATAATAACATTACAGCCACATGAAAGCAAAGAAATTATTGATATTCGTTTTGTTTCCAATGAATGGATGAATGAATATACATCTTATAAAGGTGCAGACAATAATATATTGTTTAAGGATGTTGTTCTTGAGGAAGTGCCTTTTGATAGTATATATATTACAACACAATTTGATGGAATGTATAGTAATGGAAATAAGAAAGGATTTGAATTAAATAAGGCATTATTAAAGCTTGATCTGATGCAATAGATGTTTGTATTATATTTATAACTGCTGATTTGATGAGCGGCGATGATGTATGATATTTTGATTATTAGAGCCAGATTCTATATAATTAAATAAGGTTACAGTATAATTTATAGTATCTGTAGCAGTATTTGATATGGCAGTTGTGCATGAAATGGCTGCCATATCAGATGTTGATAATGTGATATATCATTTTGACAATTATGTTGTGATTAACTGAAATTATAAGATGGGAAAAAATATGTAGGCTGTATAGGAAAACACCGATTTCAGAAAAGATAGCAATATAGCATTTGAGATTGTGGAATTTATTGTGAAAATAGATTCTACAATTTTTTTGTTTAATTTTATGAAAATAAGTAATAGTACTTAATGATATATTAAATATCTAGAATTATTATATTTGAAACAACTGCGGCATAAAAATTACAATAAGAAATATTATTTATAACAAGTGAATTGAATATTATAAAATATATATAGCATAAACGGTATAAAAATATGTAAAATAATGTTAACTAATTCACAAACCTGCAAAAAGTTACATCAAACAATACAACTTTTTACATTTGGAAATTATTGATAAATTAATATGATATAATCTGATACATAGTAATTCGTCGACGGGGTGCTAGAAAATATTGAATACTTGGAGGTATAACAGATGATAAGTAAAAAGTTATCAGGGAAAATTATTACAGGGTTATTGTGTGGAGTCCGGATTCAATAGGTTATTAATATGAGTGGAATAATGCTGAAAAAATATGTAATTATCGTATGCGTATTATCGATGTTGTTTATAGCTGCTTGTGATAGAAAGAGTGTCAATGTTAAATAATATGCAATCAGAATTCTCTTCTTTATGAACAGCAGACATCAGCTAAAGAAAATAAAGTAATCAGTGAAGGATATCTGCAATGTACACAGGATGATAAAACATTATTAATAGCTTAAGGCGATGAATATAAGTCAATCAGCGATGGCAGTCTAAAAAAATGTTGACATTTAAGATAAATCATAATTTATATATGGAATGCTTTGAATTCCTTGGCAGAATTTTACAAAATAACAGATGGAGTGATAATAAAATGAAACAGATGTTGAAAATAGAGTTGGAAAGGGCTTTTAGAAGTTCTGGTTTCTGGCTTTCTCTTATGATTGGAATGCTAATATCAATAATACAGTATATACAAAAGGTTATTCCAGCGGTGTCTGAGATACTATTACCTATGAAAGATAAACTTGCAATACCTGTATGTGTACATCAGACATGGATAGCGATGGGAGATGGATGGTATTATACACTTTTTGTAAGATTGATTCCGTTACTTGCGGTAATACCTTATGCAGTAACATATTATACAGATAATAAGAAAGGTATAGTACATAATTATTATTCCCGAACCAATAAAATCAATTATTTACTGGCTAAATGGATGGCTGTATTTATTACAGGTGGAATGACAGCAATAATACCACTTATGGTTAATCTTATGGCAACATCAGCAGTACTTCCATCTTTTATAGCTCTTGATTATATTATCAGCTGCAATGCTAACGGTATGTGGTCATATATACTTTATTCGCATCCTTATATATATTATATTTTGAGTTTTATATTGCAGTTTATATGTGCCGGACTTATTGCCACAGTTTCACTGCTTATATCACAATATGTTAATAATGCGTTTATTGTATTATTGTTTCCATCTGTATTATGCGAATTCATGAATGCTACTGCAGGATGGCTGCCTACAAGAAAACTAAAAGCGTTAGCACCATGGCGGCTGTTCAGGATAGATCAGCTTGCTGTTAAATACTGGCAGACGTATGTCATATTTATATGCACCATATTAGTTATGGATCTGGTTGTGTATGTGTGGAGAGGAGTAAAGGATGATGTACTCTGATGATAATAAGGCGAATAAGATAAAGAAAGTAAAGAAGACAAAAAAGACAGTTATAATTGTTGCAGCAGTATTGATTGTAATTATATGGCTTGCTGGATATATAGATATTAATACGAGATTTCCCAAGGCAAAGTCTGAGACATACAATATGAATGAATGGGTAGATGATGGAAATATTAATATCCGTGTGAATTCAGCTCAATATATGGATCAGGAGAAAGCATATGATTTATACGGTATAGAACCGATTAAAGACACAAGTACACATTATTTCATATTAAGCATAGAGGTGTTGAATAAAAGCGACAATGAAATTAATCTGGCCAAAGAATTTTATGGAAATATAGCAATGGATATATATCCATTGGGATATCACAATATAGGAGAGCGTGTGCACAGGGAAGATAATAATGTAAAGAAAATGCTTAAAAAGGATGAACAACAGGAAGTTATATTCGCATTTATAATAAGTGATGGAAGTATCAGAGAGGATAGAAGATGGATGATGCATAAGTCTCAAATATATATGACGTTATCTAATTATCCAATTCATAAAATGATTATGCTTGATAATATAGAAGGTTTCTGATGAGAATGTCTGTTATTAAAGCTGTGTTGTAGTAAGAGGTATTAAAGTATTTATGATTGCGGAATTACAGCTCCGTGGAAACTTGAAGATATAAAAGGACTTTAGGTAAAAATATACCGGAATGAGAAAAGAAAACAATAATTTCACCATAATATTGTTAAGATAATAACAAACTTGCAAAATATTACATCAACAGATACAACTTTTTACATTTGCAAAATATCGTAAAATTAATGTGCTATAATGCATTACATAGTAATTCGCCGGTGGAATTCTATATAACTATGATGTAATTAATTGTAACAACCAATCTAATATAACAGCTATACATTATGGTATAGCTGTTATATTTCTTAATAAGTAATGTGGAGGGAGAATATAGTCTGCTATGTTAAGAAAACAAGTTAAAAAATATGGACTGGCATTGGGATTGGGTATATCAATGCTGTTATTGGCTGGATGTGAAAAAAAGAGTGTTGATGACTTATATAATATGACAGAAAGTACATCAAAAGAAGAAATGCAAACATCGAAAAATGGAAACTTTGATACAGCATCGGACTGGTATGTGCATAATGAAACGTATATTAATTGGAATTCCAGTGAGAAACCGGAATTAATACCACAGGGGGAAGCATATACAGTTTCTCTTAGCAAGAGGTCGCTTACTTTCAGAGTTGATGAAGCTGTTCTTACAAAAGATTTTAATGATTTGAAACAATTGACTACGGAGTCATCCTATAAGAAATTAGAAAATTATTATCTAAATGTTGATAATAATAATAACATAGATGAAGAAGGGAAAGTTAATCTGGATAGACAAGGTCTGGAACAAAATGCAATATTTATTAAGACCAATATTGTAAATGAAATGGATGAGGTCAGCGAGTTCTGTGCCACTAATTTAAAAATATGCTGTATAAAGCAAAGTGAGGCAAATCTGTCATATAGGATATTATGTGAATTAGACGTGTTAGATTGTCCGGATGCATGGGATATTCATGGAATAAATAAAGTAACTTTACAACCGCACGAAAGCAGGGAGATAACACTTATAGGATTTATTAATACAGAGTTAATTAATCAATATTATTATAAATATGATAAAGAAGAAAGAAAAAATTATTTCAAAGATTTTGTATCAGAAGAGTTACCTATAGACAGTCTGTATATGACAACAAGATATTCAGACTTATCTGAAGGAGCACAGAAGAATAAAGGGTTTGAAGGTAATAAGGCTTTGCTTAAGCTTGATGTAAAGTGAGATAGTCTTATGGAAAATATATAACGTTTGTTTATTGTATGGGAAGTGAAAAGATATGAAACAGATGGTAAAAATAGAATTAGAAAGAGCTTTTAGAAGTATGTCCTTTAAGTTATCTATTATAATAGGCATAATTATAGTTGGAATACAGTTCTGCAGAGAGGTAATTCCGGCAGCAATTAACCCTATATACTGGATTAAATCTAATACTTTGCAGGTGCCTGCTAATGCATTTGCTAATAGTATAATTATGGGCGATGGAGCGTATTATACATTATTTGTAAGATTGATACCAATTCTTGCGACTATTCCATATGCGATAACTTATTATACAGATAATAAAAAGGGAATAGTTAAAAACTATTATTCACGGACAAAAAAAATTAATTATCTTATAGCAAAGTTTATAGCAGTATTTACAACAGGAGGAACGGCAGCAGTTTTTCCACTAGCTTTAAATGTCTTTGCTTCAGCAGCAGTGCTGCCATCGTTTATGATTATTAATGGAGAAACAACATGCAATGGTAATGGAATGTGGTCTTATATATTATATTCCCACCCATATATATATTTTATAATGTATTTTATACTACAATTTATATGTGCAGGGTTATTAGCTACAGTATCACTTGTTATATCTATGTATGTCAATAATGTATTTATAGTATTATTGTTTCCTAGTGTGCTATGTGAATTCCTTAATGCTGTTGCAAGGTGGTTTCCGACCAAAATATTGAGATTTACAGCTCCGTGGAGACTTTTCAGAATTGACCAGATTGCTGTAAATCTTTGGCAGAGTTATCTTGTATTTATATTAGTCATCTTATTTTTTGATATAGTTGTGTATATAAGGAGAGGAGTGAAAGATGATGTCCTCTGATAAGAAAAGAAAGATAAAAGCAGTAATTATAATAGTTCTGTTATTTGTTGTATTAGGTTGCTGGGTTATTGGATATATAGATGTTAATAGAAGATTTCCAAAACCAAAGGAAGAAATATATGCGGTAAATGAGTGGATAAGTGATAGTAATGTTATGGTTAAGGTTAATTCAGTTGAGTTAGTATCTAAGGATGAGGCATATAGTCAATACGGAATTAATGATTATGAAGATGAAAGGCAGGATATCCAGTATTTTATAACTAAGCTTGAAATTAATAATACATCTGGTGAGGAATATGATGTTGAAAAGAAACTTAATTCACATATTGCAATAAAAGCATATCCATTAGGCTATGTTAATCAGGGTGAAATAATAACAGAGAGCGGAATAAGTAATGTTAAGATTAAGGCAGATGAGGAGAAGGAAGTAGTTATCTGTTTTATACTTGGAGATGGTGTTCTGCGTACTGATAGAAGATGGATGCTTAACAAGTCAGATATGTATTTAGATTTTCATGAGTATCCCGTTCATAAGGCAGTGCTGCTTGAAGATGTGAAAGGACTTTAGATTAACATACAGGTGGTTGTTTATTATATAATGTGATGTTTGTAAAGGTGGAGGATATGGATGAGATATAGTCGGAACGGAGGTAGGTGCTCATGAAAAGGTTAGTAGATTTATTGAGGATAAATGAAGTTAGATTTACAGCTATAATGCTGTCGGTTATGACAATTGCTGCTGTGATTAGCTTAAGGGGTAATCTTATGTCCGGTGGAGCTGTGCCATGTATGTATGATATATATCTGGTAGGGGTGCTGCATGTTGTGTCAACATTCTGTGTGCCATTTGTACTTTTCTATATATTATTTGTAGAAAGGTATAATCAAAGACCAATGCAGGTTATCCGCGAAGGCAGTGTGAGTAATGTATGGAAAAGAAGCGTTGTTGATTTGCTTATTTTAACAGTATTTTTTACATTATATGTATTCGTATTGACAACAATAGCAGCACTGGTGTTCACGGATAGGTTTTATAACTGGAATGAGTTAAACAGCCGCTGTGTGGCATGGAGTGGCAGGATATCTGGCATCGATAGCATTAATAACAGTTGATAAGGCAGATAAGCATAAGAGTCTTATATTTGCAAAATACTATATATCAAGTGAAACTTATAAGAAGGGGCTAAGTATAAGTACTAATATTATATATCCGTTGCTGGCTGCTATTATAGTGTTTGCTCTTGTAAATGTGTTAGTTAGATTTAAGAAGAAAGAATTTCTGGGGTCGTGATGTATGATAGGGATTAACAGCGGTTTAAATATACTTTGGTAAGTGGGAGGTGTGAAATATATGCATATGTTTATGTTGCAGATAAAGTATGATATAAGAGAGGGGATAATACAGCAGTGGAAGAAATATGCGGTGCTTTGTGTGATATATATAGCCTGTATTGTACAATTTATAATGTTGTGCGGGGCAAACAGGCATATAGATACATATACATGTGGTGATATGGTTATGTGGATGTTTGATGGTGTTAAGAAGTTTGATATGGGTGCTAAAAATAATGTTGACATATCATCTGTATATATACTTCCTAACGTATTTATAGCTTATATTATAGGCAATTATGTCATAAAAGATCTATATGGGTATGGTAAGGATATACTTATAAGAACTGGAAACCGTATTAAATGGTGGCTTAGTAAGTGTATATGGTGTGTTTTAACCTCATGTATGTGTTATGCAGTATTATATGCTGTTATTGTTATAGCTGGTATATGTACGGGTAGTTTTTCGTTTGTACCAACGAAAGAGGTCTGCTATTCACTTCTTCATATGGATAAGCAGCTTATTATTGATAATCCTAATCTGACAGGACTTATGGCAAGTATGATGGTTATGAGCCTTGTAATGACTATAACCTTTGGCATTATCCAGATTGCTGTGGGACTTATCGTTTCACCTACAATCGCATATATTATAGTTGTATCGTTTCTTGTTGTAGGGGCATTTTCTGATAATCCGCTGGTTATATCTATATATTGTATGGCACTTAGAAGTGGAATGTATAGTCCGGGTGGTTACAATATGTGGCTTGGACTTCTTATTATGGCAGTGATAATAATGTGCTGCATAATCGCCGGTATATTGTATGCACGCAGGATGGACATAATAAGTAAAAAACAGGAGTGGCAGAATCCGGAATAAGTTATGCTTCATAATATAAATATAAAGATGGTGTTGGAAGATTGTACTGGTATTGGTGCTGACTGACACCATCTTTTAAAATTTTTTGAATGAAATTTAGATGTTTTTATGAGGTGTTTTTATATGAAATATAGGTAAAATGATGCGAAAAGCACAAAAAATCGTGAAAAATCTCAAAAATGAAAAGAACTAACAAACCCAGTATTTATGCGGCTTCTGACGGATGTTATGCCGTTGTAAAACGAAAAAAATCAAAAAAATCAAAAAAAGTTGAAAAAAGTTGTTGACATATGTAGGGTGTGGTGATATTATAATCAAGTCGCCGCGATACGGCAGCGACAAAAACTTAA
>ERZ791912.13-NODE-13-length-164781-cov-23.846393_pt1 | contig 164781 bp, 121 predicted proteins | sample MGYA00510141_ERZ791912 | MGnify/ENA primary metagenome ERZ791912 (study PRJEB30046, sample SAMN00792082) | human gut metagenome | study: EMG produced TPA metagenomics assembly of the A metagenome-wide association study of gut microbiota in type 2... | reverse complement strand
GTAGCGCTACTCGCGGCCGCGAATCGATGACTTTCCATAGTTGCTGGAGAGACTTCGATGCTTCTGTACACAAAAAAGCCTGCGGCAAGGAAAATCTTTCGATGTTCCTGCCGCAGGCTTCATATAAAATTTAGCGTATGATTCGTTTATCAGAAATGGCCACCGCCGTGGGCCGGCATCATCGGAGCGCCCATCATGCGCATCGGTTCGCGACGTTCGTCATCGCCACCGCGCTTTTTGCCACTGCCGCTGAAGATGTTGAGGCGGTAGATGAAATGGAGCATGACGTAGGAATTGATGGAGTTGTTCCAAGAGTCGCTACGCATCGTGGCCGTGAGTGTACGTGAAACATTGCTCTGATTGTGGAGAATGTCGTAAAACTGCAAACTGATGGTGGCTGCGCGGCCCTTGAGGAAGGACTGCGAAATCTGTGCGTTCCAGATCAGTTCGTTGGTGTTCATCGAGGCTGAAGAGTAACCGCGACGTGAACTCATGCGGATGTCGGTGGAGAGGCTTAGGCCGAAGTCGAGGTTGAGGTTGGCGTTGCCTCCGTATGAGAAGTTCCACGTGTCCATGTTGGCATTGTCGAGCAAAGTGGCGCGGGCATGCTGATAGCGCACCGTTCCGTTGAGGCCGACGTCGAAGATGGAGAGACGATAGTTGGCGTTGAGGCGCTCGAAAACGGTCAGTGAGCGCGTGGTGTTCTTTTCAGAGGTGGCGTTGTTGAAGAGGTTGTTGTAGCCATTGTACGTGCCGTCGATGTAAGAGCTCAGGCTGCTGCCGTTGTTGACGCTACTGATGTAGCCCACCGAGTTGCTGTAGCTCAGGTTGGTGGCCGTTGAGACGGTGAATGTCTTCTTCGCGCCGATGCCCGTGTTGAGCATGAAGTTGGCACGCGCATTCCAGTTGCCTGAGATGTTTTCCGGGCGCGTGTAGCGCACACCGGTTGTTTCGTCATAGACCATGCGGTTGCTCACGGAGTTGCTGGTCTGCGAGAAATTGAATCCCGTCATGATGCCGCGCTGCGCGGTGGTGTTGTAAGTGTTGTAGTTCACATCGAAACTGTTGTTCCACGACGGTTTCAAACCAGGGTTACCCATCGAGATGTTGAGCGGGTCGGCATTGTCAACCACGGCCAAGAGGTTGGTCATCGAGGGCTGTGAAGAAGAACCGTTGTAGCGCACTTCCAACTGTGAAGTCTTTGAGAAACGATAGCGGAAACGCACCGTTGGCGAAACTTTGTTGACCTTGCGCGTGATGAGCGTGTCGATGTTCTGCCCCGGACGTTCATAGGCCATGTCGGTCTTTTCGGGGTTGAAATTCACGCCTGCATTAAAGCGTACGTCGCCAGCTTTATAGCGAATGCCGAGATTGACGGTGTGGTCGTAATATTTATAGGTGGCATACTGGCTGTTGTATTCATCACGCACCGCGTTGAGGAGGTCGGCATCCGATGGAATCGTGCCGAAGAGCGCGTAATCATTCACCCAGTTGCGGCCCAGAGGATCGTCGGTGATTTTGTCGAGGTTGTAGCGCGAGCGATTGGCGTCGTTGTATTTGTAGCCATATTCATAGCGCACCTCTCCAAACCAGTTATTGCCCAAGGGTTCTGTATAGCCCACGCGCACGTTGTAATTCCAGTTTTTCGACGGCATGAAGCTATACTGATGGAGATTTGAAGCGGGCTTGCCCGAATTGTAGTAGCGGATGCTTGACATGGAATGGGAGCTGGATTCGCTCTCGCTGTAGCCTGCCGAAGCACGCAGAGAGACGTTTCGGCCATTGCTACCAAGACGGCGCACGATGTTCAAAGATCCGCTAACATTGTTGCTCTTGCTGTTGGAAAGCGAGTGGCGCAGGTTGCTGTTGACGGCGATGGCGGCCAACTTCGGATTGATGTTTGCAACATCGTCCAAGAGGATGCTGTCGATGGGCGAATACATGCCGGGAATGCTGTCGGGGTCGCCGTTGAACGTGGCCGACGCCCTTTCGCCGCTGCTCTTGCTGTCGCTATGGCTGTAGGAAGGACGAAACGTGATGTTCGTCAGCGAGTCGGGGCTCCATTGCACACGGAACGAGCCATCGAAATTGTTGCTGCTTGAGCGATTGAACGAACGGCTGTTGCTGAACGAGGGTTTGCTGTTTGCCGTGAGGAACGTCTGGCTCGAGGTGGCCGAGAGCGCGTCGGTGCCGCTGTGGCTGTATCTCACGTTGCCCCCCAATTCCAGACGGCCGGCTTCGCGTTTCTCCTTACCGTTTTCCCAATAGAAGTCCATACCTGCCGACTTCGACGCCGTCAGGCCGTTGCCGCCGCCGTAGCCGCGGCGTCCGCTGCCGAAGCCGCGGTCGGCCACGTTGTTGGCAGAGCCGTAGGCCGAGATACGGCTGGTCTCGGTGAAGTTCGAAATGAAAATGCGGTCGGTATAGCGGTCCTTCGTGCCGACACCGAGGTCGACGTTGCTGATCCAAGAGCCTTTGAGCTTGCGTTTCGTCGTGATGTCGAGCACGGTGGTTTCCTCACCATCGTCGATGCCAGTCTGCTCCGCATAGTCGCTCTTCTTGTCGTAGGCCTTGATTTTGCTCACCAGGTCGGTTGGAAGGTTCTTCATGGCGACTTGGGTGTCGCCCTTGAAAAAGTCTTTTCCGTTAACCAAGAATTCCTTCACTTCCTTGCCGTTCCACGTGATGGTGCCGTTGTCGTCGACTTCAACGCCCGGCAACTGTTCGACCAGGGCTTCAAGCGTTGAGCCTTCGGGAACGCGGTAGGCCGAGGCATTGAAAACGGTGGTATCGCCTTGTTGCTCGACGCGTGCGGCGGTGACGCTCACGACAGCCTCCTTCAAGAGGTTTTCTGAGTTTTCGAGCGGAATGCGTCCGATGTTGATGGAATCGGTCTGGCGCGTCAAAACGACGTTGCGGTATTCCGTTTTGAAACCGACGTAGGAAATCTTGACGATGTAGCTGCCGGCGCTTTTTGCCCGCAGGCGAAACGTGCCTTTCTCGTTGGTCATGGCGCTCGTGACGCCTGTGCTGTCGGATTTCAGCAGCGCCGCTGTGACAAATTCTACGCCACGGTTTGTCTTGCCGCTTTCAACCGTCCCAGTCACAATGAATCGCTGGGCGAAAGTTCCCGTCAGGAAACAGAAGGCCATCAGCAAGAGAGTGGTTAATCTTTTGAAACTCATGGAAGCATGTATTGAATTGTTCCTCGTTAATTGTTATATCCAAAATCAGATTTGATTTCGAATGCAAAGTTACGATAATAAATAGGTGTGGTCAAGGAAAGAAAACGATTTTAGACGTTCGGGCGTTTTTGGGGGATAAATCCCGATTATTTTCCCATGTTTCTTGTTTGCCCGTTCAAGAGAAATGCCTAACTTTGGGACATGGGCAAACGGGACGCAGCCCGGAAAAACGCCCTGCGGTTTACATAAAAGCTCAACAAGTAATTTCTGCACTATGACAACATTAGCCAAATACATCACACGCATTGAGATTTCAAGCCTATGGAGCGGCCACAAGCACATCGTGTGGCACATGCGCCCAGATGTCAACGTGCTCAGCGGCGGCAACGGCGCTGGAAAGAGCACCATCCTCAACCGCCTCATCCAGCATCTGCGCAACGTTCCAACGTCGGGAGAAATCATCGAAGGGATGCGCCTGGGCGTGAGAATCGACTTCGAGCCGGCTGATGCCACGAGCATTCATTATGACATCATACGCAGTTTCGACCGACGCCTCGTCAATGTCGAAAAGCTCGACCAACTGACGGACGGACGCGTCACGACGGAACTCGACTGGCAGCTCTATCAACTTCAGCGCCGATACCTCGACTATCAAGTCAACGTGGCGAACCGCATGATTGAACTGCTCTCTTCGGGCGACCCAGAAACGCGGGCTAAGGCCACTGAAGCGGCCATGATTAAAACGCATTTCCAAGACTTGGTGGACGATCTCTTCGGGGAGACGGGAAAACGCATCGACAGAAAGAGCAACGAACTGAATTTCATACAATATGACGAGCCGCTGCAGCCTTATCTGCTTTCGAGCGGCGAGAAGCAGATGCTCATCATCTTGCTCACCGTGTTGACTGAAGACCGACAGCCCTACGTGCTTTTCATGGACGAACCCGAAGCAAGCCTGCATTTCGAATGGCAGAAACGCCTCATCGGAATGATTCGCGACCTCAATCCCAATGCACAAATCATCCTGACCACTCATTCGCCCGCTGTCATCATTGACGGATGGCAAGACGTGGTGACCGACGTGAGCGACATCACTGTGCGGCCGTAAGCGCAGCAGACGGAGGTGTCCTGAAATATCCATTTGTCTTTCATTGCCAAAACTTTGATTGTCATGGCTAAACGTCTCTCACAAAATCTCAATTCCGACTTCATCGCGGCCGCCAACCGGTTGCGACCGAAGCAGGCACGCCATAAAATCGTGGCTTACGTGGAAAGCTACGACGATGTTTTTTTCTGGAGCTCGCTCTTGCGCTCTCTGGAAACGCCGCACTATTATTTTGAAGTGATGCTCCCTTCGCGCACCTCGCTGTGCAAGGGAAAGAAAATCGCACTGATGAATGATCTGGGCGACCGCCTCGGCACGTCCATGATTGCCTGTGTGGATGCCGACTATGATTATTTGATGCAGGGCGAAACGACGGAAGCTTCTTGGCAGGTGTGTCGAAACCCTTTTGTGTTCCACACTTATGTTTATGCCATTGAGAACTTCCAGTGTTATGCCCCGACGCTCCAAAACGTGTGTGTGATGGCCACACTCAACGACCGCCGCATCTTCGATTTCGAAGCGTTTCTCCAGCAGTATTCTGAAATTATCTGGCCGCTTTTCGTATGGAACATCTGGGCTTACCGCTACGGGCGCTACTCCACATTCTCCATGCTCGATTTTTTCCACATCGTTCTCATCGAACGCCTCAATTTCTACCATCCCGAACAGACGCTGGAGGCGTTGCGCCACCGCGTAAATGCGAAAATCAGCCGTCTGCAGAAGATTTTCCCGCAGGGACGCGACACTTACAAACCGCTCATGAAGCGTCTGCTTTCGTTGGGACTGACACCGCAGACCACTTATCTCTATATGCGCGGCCACGACCTCTTCGATGGCATCGTTTCGCCGATTCTTACCGGCGTTTGCGAAGCACTGCGGCGCGACCGCGAACGGGAGATACGCCACCTGGCCGAGCATGCCGTTCAGATGCAAAATGAACTGGCGGCCTATCAGCATGCCGTGGCCCCCGTTGAGGAGATGCTCAGGAAGCACACGGGGTATCGTGAGTCGGAGCCTTATAAAAAGATACAGGCCGACATCAAACGCCTCATCGACCGTCTGGAACAGAAAAGACTGGGAGGAGGGAACGAAGAGGAGGCGAAGGAGAAGGTTTCTTGAAACAGACAGATGGTCGACACGGATTGTGACAATAACAAAACCGTGCCGACCATCTGTCTTATACATTATATAGGATGTCCTATATATTATAGATGTGTGCCCTATATATAATATAGGATGTTCTATATGAATATAGGCGTATCCTTAATTTTCATCATAAAACTCTTTGATCCTCCCCGCCACGACGGGTTCGCAAGCAAAGTTTTTAACAAAGCGCCTACGCTTCTATTGCGCCTTCGCCCATCTCATGCGGCGGAGGCGTCTCAATTTCTGCTGGCGCTGGAAGCCACGCCACATCTGCATACCGAGACTGGGCCAGGTCGGCACGCGATGGACACGCCGCCGCACCGCTGGCAAATCCCAGAGCAGGAGAAACAGGGTGATGACAATGGCGGCATAGAGCGTCCAACCGTAAAGGGTCTTGATGCCTTGGGCGGTTAGGCCTTCAACGAAATGCCCCATAAAGCCACCGAAGGAGAAGGGACGGGCGGAAGTTGAAACGGAATCGACAGCCCCGGAATAGCGGGAGAAACCATCGGCCACATAATAGCGCAGACCATAGGCATAGCAAGCACCGCCGATGACGCCGCCGACAAACATGTGGAGCACATTGAAAACAGAAAGGGCCTGGAAGAAATGCTGGAAGGACATGACTGTTGCCAAGCACCACATCATCGTGACGGAGATGACGGCATAACTGAAGCCGCGACACACGAGGGGCCAACGCAACTGCTCAATGGAGAGGTTGGCGTCGAGAAGGAAATAAAATCCGGCGGCATAGGCAATGAAGGCCAACAGGGCGATGGCAAGCAGACGATAGGGCGTCCAGCGCATCAAGGCAAGCCAGCCTAAGGAAAAGAGACAGCCCGCCCACAGCCCTGGCAAAGCCCATTGGGCAAGGGTCTCCTGCGTAAGGTCACTATAGTGCATCACCGCTGCATAATAAACGCTCTCCAAACTATGCTCAGCCGCGAAAAGGGCTTCAAAGACGCCGATGAGGAGAATGATGGGCAGCACATAGGGATAGTGCCACATGGCAGGCTCGAAATAGGGCGATGTGGCGGTGTGCATACGGCGCAGTGCGATGACGAGGGTCAGAAGTGACGTTCCGGTGAGTAGGCGTACCACGGGAGAATTCCACCAATCGAGCCAGTCACCGTAGTTGAACACATAGGCCACCTGCAACGCCAGCAACGCCCAAAGCAGAGCGCCCTGCCAGTCGATACCCTTCAGCGGAATGATTTTCGGCATGGCATGGAAGGGGCGCGTAAGAAAATGCTGAACGGCGAGCACGAAAAGCATCAAGCCCATCACGAACCAGTGCATCAAAGTCCAATGACCATGAAAGGCGAAGGCGGCGGCGAGGAAGCCGGCTCCTTCGATGGAGGTGAGCAACACGAGATGGAGCAAGGGGAAAAAGACGGCCATGTCGCGTTTGGGCGTCATCCAGAGCTGGATGGAGGACATACATTCAAACGTTCCTTGAATCTTGGCCATGCCACAGAGGAAGCAGAGGGTCCACAGCAGTGGCAAGGGCAAATCGAGCATGGTCAGCGCATTGCAGCAAAGAATCACGAAGGCAGAAACCATCAGGAGGAATTTGTTGCTGAAATGGAATTTCATGCGGAAGAGCACGGGGAAATAGAACGCCATTCCGGCCAACGTGGCATAAAGGCTCATCTGCACGTCTTCACGCATCAGGGCATGCTCGCCGACCACATCGGGCATGGCTCCCAAATAGACGCCGCCAGAAAACTGGAAGCAGAAGGCAAGCAAGACATAAAGCCACGGCCGCACCACTTCGGGGACGAAGCTGCGGAACATGGGCATGGAGAACTCCGTCGGCGGACCGCCAGCAGGAGCATGATGATTATTATCTGACATATTTCGGTTCAGTTATTTAAGCAGGTGTTCTATATTTTGACCACCTAATCACCTTACTTAATAAGCCACAGAGGTTTCAACATTCAGTCCGGCACGAAGCATCTCCAAATCCTTGGAAGCCTTCAGGCGGATGCGCACCGGCACACGCTGCTCCACCTTGACAAAATTGCCGGTGGCGTTGTCCTGCGGAATGAGCGAGGAAGCGGCGCCCGTGGCGTCACTGATGCGCTCAACGGTGCCTTCGAACACGCGGTCCGGAACGGCATCCACCTTCACTTCCACCGGTGCGCCAATCTTGATATTTGGCAATTGCGTCTCGCGGTAATTGGCCACGACCCAGACATCGGCCTTGTCCACCAGGCTCACCAAGGTCTGCCTCGGCTGCACGAGCTGTCCGACATGGATGTCCTTACGTCCCACCACGCCATCGGCCGTTGCCACAATGACCGTGTAGGAAAGATTGAGCCGCGCCATATCAACCTGCGCCTTCGCCAAGCGAATGGCGGCATCGGTCTGCCCCAGCCGATGGTTTTGCTCGGTCTTCACCGCCGTCAGCGCACTACTTTGGCGCAGAGCCTGTTCATACCGCGCCTTGGCCGAGAGATAGGCCGTGTGAACAGCATCGTACTGCTGCGGCGTAACGGCATCATTTTTCAAAAGCTGGGCATAACGCTTCTCCTCCCGCTCCGCGTTTTCGAGGTGCACACGGGCTTCTTCAATGCCCGCCATGCTCACGTTGACCTGACGCTGCGCCGTGTTCACGCCGCTACTCGTCACGCGGCCTCCAGCGGTGGCGCTTGCCAAATCGGCTTCAGCCTGCGCCAAGCGTAGGCAAAATTCGCTGTCGTCGATGACAACGAGCGTGTCGCCCTTGTGGACTTCCTGATAATCGTCGAAACGAATTTCGCGGATAAAGCCCTGCACGCGGGTGTTGACGGGCGTGATGTGACGGTAGATGGTGGCATTATCGGTGATTTCACTGTTGCCGAAGTGAACGAAGTGTGCCACAACGAAATAAATACCTGTCAATAAAAGGATAACAACAAGGGTGTTATAACCCCAACGAAGAAATTTTCTGCTTTTCATTTTCAAATCAATGGTCAAGTTTCAAGCAGGCGTCAGCATCAGTTTGGCCGCCCGCTTGCAGTCATTATAAATTTCCAGCCGCGAAACGGATGGCATAATAACAATAATAGAGGTTTATCTCGGCATCAGCCAGCGCCAATTCGGCATTGAGTTTCACGGAAGCGGCATCCGTCATGTCGGTCACGAGCGCCAAACCATTGGCATAGCGATGGCTTAACACCTGATAGTTCTGCCGCGCCAGTTCCACGCTTTTCTGTTGCGTTCGCAGATTGCTCTCGGCCGTTCGATAATTCACGCACGCCTGCTGCACCGCGTCGTTGATGCGGCATTTTGCATCCTCCAATTGCGCCTGCGAGGTGGCAGCGGCCAACTTCGCCTGACGGATGCGCCGGTTGTTCTTGTACAGCGACGAGATATTGTAGCTCACCCCTACCCCAACAAACCAATAATTGAGGTTTTTGTTGAGGGGCGGCACTTCAATAGTGACTGGCCCGTCGAGATGATCTTCAGCCACGAGCGCCAGTTTTGGCAGCTGCGCCGCGCGTTCCAGTTTCAGTTTAGTCTGGCTCATCGAAACATTCAAGCGTTCCTTTTCCAAGGTGGCGTGTCCCCCATCGGCCACGCGTTGCCACGCATCCCAGGCCGGCAACGACGCCGTTGGGCGCTCTTTGAAAGCACTGCCGTCGAGCACATCTGGTAGAGCGTCCACGCCAAGCGCCGTGAGGAGTTGGTGGCGTGCGATGTCGCGGGCATCCGAAGTCTGTACCAGTCCCAGTCGCATCTGTTCCTGCTGCAATTCATAACGGGTGATGTCGTTGGCCAACACCGTTCCCTCCTTGCGACGCTGACGCGTCTGGTCAATCAGTTGACTGGTGAGTTCTGCATTCGCTTGGTAAACACGCTCGCGGTTTTGCAAATGATGGAGTTGCAGGTAAAGCCCCACCAATGCAAAGCGCACATTCTGCTGCACCTCGCGTTTGGCAAGCCGCGCCATTTGTGCGCCCTGCTTCGAGAGTTCAATACTCGCCGTTATCGCCCCGCCGGAATAAACCACCTGCGAAGCCTTCAAGGCATAGTTGTTGCCCCAATGCGGCATAGGAGCGGAAGTGCTCTCACCGAAATGACGGTTCCACAGGCGGGCGTTGCCATAATAGCAATACGATGCCTGCGCCGAAACATCCGGCAAGCGTTCGGTCTTAGCAGTTTCAACAGCGGCCTGCGCCTCGCGCGAAGCCGCCTCAAGGCTTTGCAGACTCGCATTATGGGCCTCGGCAGTTTCAAAAAGATGCTGCAGATGTGATTCTACGCGGTTTTGCGCCCAAGTCTCCTGGGCAACAACACAGATAGAGGCGGAAAGCACCAGACGTGCCATCCGCATTCTGAGAAAATGAGGTTGAATCATGGATTATAGTTGTGGTGTAAAAAGAATTTACCAGACAAACCATCGCGCAACAAAATATAAGTTCTCCCCGCCGAATCCAGAGAAAAGGATACGGCAAGACGGGCGGACACCATGCCGGCAGAAGAGCCGACGCAATGTTCACGAAGGAATGACAATAAAGGTGTGGATGTGATTTCAGCGAACAATCTGAAATCGGAAAAGAGGGGCACAGAAAAATCCTGCTTCTGGAAATAACAAAAAGATTCTCTCAAGGATTTTCCATCATACCCGCAAAATCAGCGTTGCATACATACGCCCCAATCATGGAACTTATGAATTTTGTTTAATGTCTGAAACGCTGGTTGTCTCTTTGTTGCAAATATCATATAAATTGTAAAACCCTGAAGCAGAACGCGATTGCAACGGCAATCTGGCAGAGCATAGCGACCGCCTGTTCCCGCTTGAGTTTCATATTTTCGGGTGCAAAGTTATGAAATTCATCGTATTTTATAAAGTCCATCAGAGCAGAAATCCGCCCCACGCATCTATTTTTACAAAAAATCGAAAAAAAATTTGGCGGTTAGAAACAAAAGGACTAATTTTGCAGACGCTAACGGGAATTAAGCACAACGCTTAACGACCGATACACCATCGGGGTGTAGCTCAGCCCGGTTAGAGTACGCGTCTGGGGGGCGTGTGGTCGCTGGTTCGAATCCAGTCACCCCGACATTTAGGCTTGCATCTGCATTTGCGGAAGCAAGCCTAAATTTGTTTTTTGGCCAATTGCCATTAAATGGCCAAAGCACATTGATTTCGCAGGAGAAAAGTTTGCCCAACTGAAAGATTATCACTAAATTTGCAGCCGATTTGTCCTCCCAGAGTCAGGAATAGGCTCTGCGTGTGATGGCGAATTAAGCGAAATACTTAATTTAGAGTAACACAAAATTTTATTACACAATGAAGCAAATTTCAATCAACGGTACTGCACGTACCGAGCTCGGCAAGAAAGCTGCCAAAGCCATCCGCAACAGCGGTAACGTTCCATGCGTTCTCTACGGAGAAAAGAAGGATGCCAACGGCCAGCCTGAAGCCATCCATTTCACTGTTAGCGAAAAGGAAATCAACAAGCTCATCTATACTCCTCACATCTACCTCGTTGACATCAACATCGACGGCGAAGACCACAAAGGTATCTTGAAGGAAGTTCAGTTCCACCCTGTAAAGGACAACGTGCTCCACGTTGACTTCCTCGAAGTTCACGCTGAGAAGCCCATCGTTATGGGTGTGCCCATCGCTCCCCAAGGTTTGGCTGAAGGTGTACGCGCCGGTGGTCGCTTGATCACGATGGTTCGTAAGTTGAATGTGAAGGCTCTCTACTCTGCAATTCCTGAGAAGTTGAACATCGACGTTACTGCTTTGCAGCTCGGCAAGAGCATCAAGGTTGGCGACCTCCACTTCGAAAACCTCGAGCTCGTCACTCCGAAGGAAGTTATCGTTTGCACCGTGAAGATGACCCGTGCCGCTATGGGTGCTGCCGCTGCAGCTGCCAAGGCATAATGATTTGAACCACGGCTCATGTTTGATTTTCTGAAAAGACTCTTTGCCACATCAAACGGCAACGGGAAAGAAGGCAAGCAGGAGCAAAGCGAAACTGAAAAAAATCATCAGCAGATGAATTTTCTGATTGTCGGGCTGGGGAATATCGGTAGCGAATATGCCCAAACCCGTCACAACATAGGATTTAGAGTATTGGACGCCTTGGCTAAGGCGTCCAATCTTGTATTTGAGGACAAGCGATATGGCGCCGTCACCACACTGAAGGTGAAAAACCAGACGCTGACGTTGCTCAAACCCTCCACCTACATGAACCTCTCTGGCAACGCGGTGCGCTACTGGATGAACGAGAAGAAAATTCCCCTGGAAAATATTCTCGTGGTGGTCGACGACCTCTCGTTGCCTTTCGGGCAACTGAGAATGCGACCGGGAGGTAGCGAGGCCGGACACAACGGACTGAAGCACATCAGCAGTGTGCTCGGCACGCAGCAATACGCCCGTCTGCGCTTTGGCATCGGCAACGATTTCCCGCGTGGCGGACAGGTTGACTTCGTATTGGGAGAGTTTACCGATGAAGACCTCAAGACCATGGACGAACGACTGGAATTGGCCGGCGAAATGGTTAAAAGTTTCGCGCTCTCTGGCATTCAGTTCACGATGAACCATTTCAACAAGAAATGAAGCGAAAACAAGCAGGAAGGAAAGGGTGTGTTTGAATATCAAGCACACCCTGCTTTCTAAAGCGGCGTACCGTAGCAACAGTCTCTGCACGCCCACCACATAAGAAGGTTGCCAACCAACTTATCCCCCTAACATTTTCACAAACAATCCACATGGAAGCACGTCTCGACAAATGGCTTTGGGCCGCACGCATTTTCAAAACACGCTCCCTGGCTGCCGACGCCTGCAAAAACGGGCGTGTGGCCATCAATGGCGCACAAGCAAAACCCTCCCGCAGCGTCAAGGAAGGCGACGAGGTTGCGGTGCGCAAATCGCCTGTGACTTATACGTTTAAAGTGAAGCAGGCCATTGAGAAACGCGTGGGAGCCAAACTTCTGCCGGAAATTCTGGAAAACATTACAGCGCCCGAACAATATGAAGTGCTCGAAATGAGCCGCATCAGCGGATTCGTTGGACGCGCAAAGGGCACAGGACGTCCGACGAAAAAAGACCGCCGTGCGCTCGACGATTTCAGCGCACCGATCTTCCTGGACGAAGACTTTGATTTTGACGAAGAGGAGGAAGAAGATGAATAACGAAAACAAACCGCTGAACGACGCCGAAGACAACAAGGCACTTGACAGCCAAGAAAACGCAGTGCCAAATGCCGAAAAGGCAAGCGAAGCGCCGCGCAACAACACGGAGAAGGAAGAGACGGAGGCCAACAACAGGCCGACGGGAAAACCCTCTACGCTGCAAGACAAATGGTGTAACTTCCTGGTGGCCATCGGTATGCTCGGCGTGATCGCCGTCGGGGCTCACAACATTTTCCACATTCCGGAAGAGACAATGCCCGCAGAGCAGGCGCCACTGGCGGAACCGATAGAGGAAGCTGAAGATGAAGGCGAACTGATTGACGAGGAACTGATGCCGCTGCCGCCGGCCAAGGACACATCGCCTGTCGACACGCTTCAGGAGGCTTCGGAGGAGGATCTCAACAATGATTCGCTCCACGCTCTTCCTGCCGACACGACCACCATGCACCCAGTCTCTTCCCACACAGAAGAGAACAAGCACAAGGAAGAGGAGGTTGCACACAAAAAGAAGCAAGCTCACGCCGATTCAACGGCGACGCATTGATGTGCAGAAGGCATGTGCTGAAACGATTTTCTATTCACGCGTTGAAGCACTTTACATTGTTCTTCAATAAAACGAACATAAATATGATAGAGCCAGCCATGTTGCGAACATGACTGGCTCCGATTTTATATAAGTAGGTGTTCAAAATTATTTTATAGTATCCATGCCAGGGAAAACCTGTCTGATATTGCCTTGCCGTATTCTTTTGCCCCTACAGCTGCCTTTCATCAGTCACGTAGCCCGCTACGCTCCTTCTTCAAGACAGCTGTAGGAACAAAATAATACGACAATTCAATATAAACTAATTTTGAACACCTACTTACCGCTCCACCCGCGAGTGAGAAGAAAGGGTACTACAAGGCTCGCGCCTCTGTAGTACCCTTTCTTCATTTATACATTATTGCTAATTCTTTGCCACCTCTTTCGCGACCGCGAAAAAACAGACGGCATCCCAACATAAAAATCCATCTCCCTTCAGTCTTTTCCCGAGATGCCTTAGAAGTAATCTACCTTCGGCCGAAGGTAAAGCTGCTCGCGGCCGAAGGTAGCGCTGCTCGCGGCCGAGGGTAATGCTACTCGCGGCCGCGAGCAGCAGACAAAGAATTAGGCTTGGCGTGACAGTGTGACTATTCTGAAGATATTCCGCAAGCCACAGCCAGATGTTACAACGTTCTGGAAATCTGTGCGATGATCCACATTTCACTTTCCGATGGACTGCACACTGCGGCGCACGCCCTTGGAAATTTCCACGAACATGAAGCTCGGTTTGTTGGAATGAATCTGCTTTTCATATTTGGCATACTCCTTGGCGGCATATTCTTTCGACTTCTCAAACGTGAGGCGCGACATCTCGCCTTGGGAGCGGCCTTGCATGGTGGAGTCGAGGCGTTCCTCGGGGAAGTAGTCGTCGAGGTCCACATCTCCAATCATCGTGGTTTCAAGCACCTCAAGATGCTTCTTCGAGGCATCGGTGTAATAACCAACGAACATGTGGTGAGGAATCTGGATGAGAACGGGCGTGATGTTGATGGCACGCAGGAGCGAAGCGAAGAGCACGGACCCATCCACGCAGTTGATCTGCGACGTATTGAGGGCATCTTCAAACGTGCGGACACGCTGGGCATAGACCACGTTGCTCGAGAGACTGGAATAGGACACAGAACTATATTTGAAGCCCCGCTTCTGCAACACATTCCACAAGGCATACACTTGCTTGTCGACGGCATCCTTGGCCTTCGATTGATAGCCCAGGAAACGGCGCACGATGCGCGTGCTCAATGCCTCGCGCAACACTTGGTCGATCAGCGGATTCTCTTCGTTGACATAGGCAGCGAAGAAGAGGCGCGTGCTGACAAAGTTGGTTGAGCCATCGGCGTTCTGGTGGTTATAGCCCAAAAGACATTCGTTGATGCTGCGCATGGAGAAGGTGCGCATGCGCTGCCCATAGTCCTTGCCGTTCATCTCAACATTGGCCACCACGCTGACTGGTTCGGCCTGCGTGTTACTCCTCAAAGCGTCATAGCGCCAGAGCACATCGGGATAGACCACATATTCCGTCTTGCCCTCTGGCAACACGAATGTGGAGACGGAACGGGCGTAGAAAGGTGTCTCTTGCAACTCAACGCGCACCAAGGAGTTGGGGCGTCCGCTCCGTATCTTGACGGCGAAGAGCGACTTGGGATTGCCAACATACGTGGAATCCATCGGTTTGATGATTTCGGCATCGGTTGTTGCCACAGAGAGGATGGCCGAAGGAAAGAGATTGCCTCCGAGCTGGTCAACGATTTCAAAATCGTTTAACCCCGGGCGGAAAAAACCGAAATAGGCGCAGATGCCAACAACGGCAACCACAACGCCAAGGATAACGCGCCGCGTAGTACGCGTGGTGCGTTCTGTCCACTGTTTTTTTAAATTGGAAGTACTTATCATAACGCGTTTTTTTGATTTGCAGGAGGGCGGAATGTTTGGTGATTCTTAAGTAGGTGGCCACCTACTTAGCAATGGTAAAATAGCTCAACTTTTTCTTTCACCATTACTTAAAACACAAGCAGATTCCAAATAACATCGGGAAGGTTACGCCCCATATTTAGAATCTGCTTGCAAAATTTTGACTATAAGCAATTGGTCAAAAATATGTTCGTCTTACAATGAGTTGACAATGTCCACCACCATGAAATAAACATACGTGGCAGGCACGGCCATCATGGCGGAATCGAAGCGGTCGAGAATGCCGCCGTGTCCGGGCAATATCTTTCCGCTGTCTTTGATATTGAGACAACGCTTAAGGGTGCTCTCAAACAAATCGCCTAAGGTGCCGAAAAAGCTGACCACCACGGCAAAGCCCAACCAAACGGGCAGACTGTATGTGGCGAAGAAATGCCACAGGATGCAAGCTGCAACGAGACAGAGCACGCCGCCGCCGATGGTGCCCACCCAGGTCTTGTTGGGAGAAACCCTTGGCGACATCTTCTTCGGGAAATAGCTGTGGAGCAAACTGCCCGTGCAATAGGCACCGGTGTCGTTCGTCCACAAGAAAATGAACACTGAGAGGGGCAACACGTAGGAATATCCCTCGCCACATTCCGCTCCAGTCATTCCCAAGATGCAAAGCAAGGCAAAGGGGCCTGCCGTGTAGATGTGGGAGAAAACGGAAACGGAGAGATCAACGATGGAATCTGACTCCGAATCTTCATCGTACGTCATGATGACTTTCACCATCATCGCCACGAGAAGGAAGATGTATGGAATGAAAGCAAAGGTCAAGTTCATGCCGGGAGCCAGAAGGCTTTGCGACATCAGAATGACGAGAAAGAGGATGAAGGCGCCCACAGGATTGGAGAAACGCATCGTGCTGAGATAGCCATGTCGGTCGTAATTGTAGCTAAACTCCCAATTGGCCAACACTGCAACAATCAAAGAGAAAACGATGCAGCTGACCATACTGTGGACGAGACAAAACACCGTCAGAGCAACAAAGAGTACGCCTGTTATGGTTCGTAACACTAAATTTTTCATATTCTTATCTTTTAGCCGTGTTCTAAATTATCACTTTTAAAATCACGCATAGATTTCGTTCAAGCTTTCGGAGCCTCGTCTGAAGCCTTCGATGAAGCTTCGCCCTGCGCCTCCGTTGCTTGCGCGTCCTGCGCCGCTGGAGCCTCAGCTTCTTCAGGTTGAACCGCTACGGGCTGCGTGGAAGAAACCGTTGACGGAGCAGGCGAAACCGTTGCCTGCTCGTTGGCGGCCTTTTCCGCGCTTTCGGCCATGGCTTTTTCTTCCTCTTCCTGGATTTCATCGGCGCGGCTCTTCCAAGGACGCTTGCCGAAGATTCTTTCAACGTCTTCCGTGAAGATCACTTCGCGCTCCATGAGAAGCGAAGCCAGCTGACGATGCTTTTCAGCGTTGTCTTGCAAGATTTTCTTGGCACGCTCGTATTGCGTCGAGATGAGGTTCTTGACCTCTTGGTCGATGGTCTCAGCCGTCTTGTCGGAATAGGGCTTGGTGAAGTTGTATTCCTGATTGTTGTAATAGCAGAGGTTGGAAAGTTCATCGCTCATACCCAAATAGGCCACCATGCCGTAAGCACGCTTGGTGACGCGCTCCAAATCGTTGAGCGCACCGCTGGAGACATGGCCGAGGAACACTTCCTCTGCGGCACGTCCGGCCAGAGTTGCACAGATTTCGTCGAGCATCTGCTCCTTGGTCGTGATGCTACGCTCCTCGGGCAGATACCAAGCGGCACCGAGCGACTGGCCACGGGGCACAATCGTCACCTTCACCAAAGGATTGGCATATTTCAAGAGCCATGAAACAGAAGCATGGCCGGCCTCATGGACGGAGATGGCACGCTTTTCGCCCTGCGTCATCACCTTGGTTTTCTTTTCGAGGCCGCCGATGATTCGGTCAACGGCATCGAGGAAATCTTGCTTGCACACGGCCTGACGGTTGCGACGGGCAGCAATCAGAGCGGCTTCATTACATACGTTGGCGATGTCGGCGCCAGAGAATCCCGGTGTCTGACGCGCCAGAAAGTCCACATCGAGGTCGTCTGCAAGTTTGAGCGGACGCAAGTGGACATTGAAGATGGCGATGCGCTCCGACAATTCGGGAAGGTCAACATGGATTTGACGATCGAAACGTCCGGCACGCAAGAGGGCCGAGTCGAGGATTTCAACGCGGTTGGTCGCCGCCAGAATGATGACGCCAGAGTTGGTGCCGAAGCCGTCCATCTCTGTGAGCAACTGGTTGAGGGTGTTTTCGCGCTCGTCGTTTCCGCCGAATGCGGGGTTCTTGCCTCTGGAGCGTCCGATGGCATCAATTTCGTCGATGAAGATGATGCAGGGCGCTTTTTCCTTGGCCTGGCGGAAGAGGTCGCGCACGCGACTGGCACCGACGCCGACAAACATTTCCACGAAGTCGCTACCGGCCAAAGAGAAGAAAGGCACGTCGGCCTCGCCGGCAACGGCCTTGGCCAAGAGGGTCTTACCAGTTCCGGGAGGGCCCACGAGCAATGCGCCCTTGGGAATCTTGCCGCCCAGTTCGGTATATTTCTTCGGGTTTTTCAGGAAGTCAACAATTTCCTGCACCTCCTGTTTGGCACCTTCCTGTCCGGCCACATCCTTGAAGGTGACGTTGGTGCCCTGACCTTTTTCAAAGAGGCGGGCCTTGCTCTTGCCGACACCGAAAATGCCGGCTCCGCCACCTGCTCCGCCCGAACTGCCACCGCTCATGCGGCGCATGAAATAAAACCAGAGGAACACGAGCAGGATGATGGGCAAGAAACTGCTCAAAAGGCTCATGAAGAAATTGCTCGACTCCTCATAGCTCAGCGGCACATTGCACGAGTCGACGAAATCGCCCAACTTGTCGATATTGGCTGGGCCTTCTGTCGAGACGGTCGGGGCCTTTCCCGTGCGGTCCATTCCTTGGTTGAACACCTTGCGAATGACTTCCGCATCCGTTTTCAGCGTGAGGCGTGCCGTTCCATCGGTTTTGTTGATGACCACGCTCTTGGCATAGCCATTCTGAATGTAGGCACGGAATTGCGTGAGGTTGACCTCCTTATTCACCCCGCCGATACTGTCTTTGCCTTGGAAGAGCATAAACACCAACCCGGCAATGATGGCAATGTAGAGCCAATTGAGGTTGAAGCGGGGCATTTTGTTTTTCTTGTTCTGATTGTTCATTTGATTTATACGCGTTTGAGATGTCCTGAAAGCAGTTCATCCCGTTGTTTATCCACAGGGAGAGCGCCTGCTGGCTGCCCGTTACCCACACGAAGCGCGGAGACTCAGGAGTTTGCTCGGGAGAAAGCGGCCGAAGGGCTTTTGGGGGCGGCAGGTATCAGCGGCCCTGTGTCAGTCGATGTTGGGAATCTGCTCGAGTTTCGCGTCTTCCCAAAGATGTTCCAAATCATAATGTTCGCGGGTTTCTGGTACAAAGATGTGCACCATCACCGTGCCATAGTCCATTGCCACCCAAACGGCATTTTGGCGTCCGGCAATGAGCGTTGGATGCTCGCCATATTGTTTTCCCGTAAATTCTTCAACGGAATCGGTGACGGCATCCACCTGCTGCGGAGAACCGCAGGTGCAGATAACGAAATAATCACAAGGAGCCGTCGCTATTTTCGTGAGATTGGCGACTGCGATGTCGCGACCTTTTTTTTCCTGAATACCTTCGATGATTGATTTGACCAAATCTGTCGTATTGTTCATTACTTTCTGATAGATATATTTGATAATGTTTCTATTTTTCACCCTCGCAACACCCCTTTCGTCAAGGGCCTATTGCAGTTGGTATGCAAAGTTAAGAGGATTTCTTTGATTGGTGAAATCAGCCCCGACAAATGTGGGACATTTTTTTGATTTTTAGGTATTAGAAGGAGGCTGGCAACAACCTGATTCGACATCGTCCTGCCTTTCTTCGTTATGCCCTGACAATTCGCGAATAAAAAAAGATGGTAAAACAAGTGCCACGTTATCTTGGCCCTTGTTTTACCATCTATGTTATTGTTGCTATGATGCAGCCAATACGGTTTCCCCAGGAAGGGGAAAAAGGGGCGGAAGGAGGAAGGATGGCGTGCTGCACATCATGAAGCACCAACAAAAGGGGCACATCGTCTGCACACAGGTCTCCCCTCTCCTTCCGCAGGCTTTCTTCGCTTACTTGCGGAACTTGTGGACGCGCTGCTGCTTGCCCGTGTTGATGACGAGCAGGTAGGTGCCAGAGGGCAGGTTGCCGAGAGAAAGCACATGCTGCGAAGCAGCTTGCTTCACGGCATGTTTCACCAAAGTGACGCCACCGAGGTTGACAATGGTAAAGGTGGTGGCGGCAGGTATCTGTCCGCTCACGGTCAGAGCGTTGCCAGCGTTTGCCACCTTCAAGGCAGTGAGTTCGTCAGAGGTGGCCGCGTTGATGCCGTCAGTGGTGTTGTCAACGGCCGAGAAGCGGAGCACATAGGAATAGCTGCCCGATGAAGGAATCTGGTATTCAGAGAGCGTGCCCGTTCCCTGTCCGCAGCTACCATTGCCCAGGCCCTTCTGCAAATAGTCGAAATGGGCGGTGAGCTTGCTGCCTGCGTTCAACTCCCAAGGATGGCGCGTGTTGTAGAGCGTTTCGTCGTCGTATGCCAAGAGTGAGAAGGCCACCTGTCCGTCGGTCTCTACCTTGACGCCGTTGCCAGTTTCAGGGTCTTTCACAACGAGTTCGCGGAGGTCCATGTGGTTGCCACACGACTGCGGATGGCTGTACGCCTCAAACATATCAGAGACCGTGGTGGTGTAACGGCCGATATAGGCACCGTTGTTTCGGTCAATATAAGTGGCCCAAGGACCACGGCCATAGTAGCTCACCTCGGAGAGGTTGGCTGGAAGTTTCATGGCCATGCCCAAGCGGCGCAAATCGCCCGATTGCGGCATGTAAGTGGCTTTAAAGTCTACCACACCGGTGTTGTAGATGGTGTAGAGGAAGACATAGTTGCACTTCGTTCCTGTGCCGTTGACCGTCACCACAACCTGGCTGCCGTCGTCGGCCTTGCTGACCGAGAGGGTGCGGCTGCTGATGCCGTTGCTCTTGTCGTAGCCTCCACCATAATATGGTTCGGCGGCGCCGTCATTTTCCACCCATCTGAAATTGCTATATTCAGGGCCTTCGCTCATCGAAGCGGTGAGGTCAACGCCGTCGAGCGTCCAGTTCTTCAATTGTCCGTTGGCCGAGAACACCATCTTCAGGTGTTTGTTTTCAATGGTCTGCGTTCCAGCACCGCTCGTCACGGTGAGGGCTTCGCCCTTCTTCGTGTCAACGGCGGCCAGTTTGGCGCGTGTTTTGAGCGTGTATTGCGCGTCGGCGACAACGTAACCAGCTTCCGCCCACGAGGTGGCTTCCTTCAGGCAAGCCTGTACGGAGAGCAGCACTTCGTCGTCATCGTCGGATTCGAAGGTATAAGGCAGTTTCACCACGGAGGACTTGCCCGCAGCGATGGTCGGGAAGTCAAGGGTGCCGTTTTCAACAGCATGGCCGTTCTTCAGAATGGTGTACTTCAACTGGAAGTTGTCGAGCGTCAAGAAAGCGTAGCCATTCTTCACAGAGAGACCCTTCGTTCTTGCGTTGAAGTTGTTGAACTTCACATACTGGTAGACCTTCTTGACTTCAGTGAGCTTCGACGTCCAGGCGCGGTCGGCAGTGATGATGCCGTTGTTGACAAAGTTGAACTGGTGGGGGCCAGGATAGTCGAAACCGCTTCTAAACTTGTTGAAACCATTGACGGTGGTCTTGCCAGACTTGATGTCGGCAGCGTCGTAGATCGACTGGTCGACCCAGTCCCAAATGCAACCGCCGATGCCGTAGGTGCTCGACTCGATGATGTCCCAATATTCCTTGAGATTTCCAACGGCGTTGCCCATTGCATGGGCATATTCACACATGAAATAGGGCTGTCTCTTGGATTTGTTGTTGGCCTGGTTTTTCGCAGTGTTGATGTTGGGATACATCACGCTATAGAGGTCGGTGGCCGTGTCGTTGGCACGGGTGGCGCCTTCGTAGTGGATGATTCTCGGATCGAGGGCACGGGTGGCCTCGTAGGTGGCATGGAAGTTCAAACCAGAGTTGCTCTCATTTCCCAAACTCCAGAAGATGACAGAGGGGAAGTTGCGGTCGCGGAGCACCATGCGCACTGTGCGGTCAACATATTGTGCGGTCCACGAAGGAGCGAAGGTGATGCCAGAGGCTCCGCTGTTTTCCCAGTTGAAATGGCATTCAACGTCGGCCTCATCCATGCAGTAGAGACCATAATAGTCAAACATGGCGTACATCTTGGCCTGGCGCGGATAGTGACTGGTGCGCACGGTGTTGACATTGGCCTGCTTCATCATCTCGATGTCTTTCAACATGGTCGGCACGTCAATGGAACGGCCGTAGACGGGATGCGTGTCTTGCGTGTTGACGCCCTTGAACAAAACGGGCTTGCCGTTGACGTAGACTTTATTGCTGCGGATGGCAACATGGCGGAAACCATATTTCGTTGAGAAGGCTTCTTCTTCAACACCGCTTTCCGCGTCGAGAAGCGATACCTGGACGGTGTAGAGCGTCGGAGTCTCAGCCGACCATAATTGCAGATTGCTCAGACCTTCGAAGGTGACGGAAGCCTGTGCCTCTTCGGTGCCCGTCGCTGCCACATTGGTCTGTTGGCTGGCAACTTCCTGGCCGTCGGGGCCGATGAGGGTAGCCTTGATGGTCTTGCTGTATTTTTCTCCCTGTGGGTTGGCCACGAGGAAGTCAACCTGCATGCTACCACTGTTGTAGCTGAGCGGTTTGAGATTAGCCGTGATATAGTGGTCGCGGATGTAGGTCTTCGGCACCGCCATGAGATAGACATCGCGGTGGATGCCGCTCATGTGCCACATGTCTTGTCCTTCGAGATAAGAACCATCGCTCCATCGGATTACCTGTACGGAGACGTTGTTCTCGCCCTCGCGCACCACGTTGGTCAGGTCAAACTCGGCATCGTTGTTGCTGCCTTGCGTGTAACCGACATATTTTCCGTTTACCCAAACGAAGGCCGCACTGTAAATACCGTCGAAGTGCAACAAGACGCGCTGGTCTTTCCAGTTCTCTGGCAAGGTAAAGGTGCGACGGTAGGAGGCCACGGAGTTGGTCAGTCCGCTCTTCATCTGAATGGTGGGCGGATTGTTTTGGAAGGGATAGTTGACATTGATATAGAGCGGCTGGCCGTAGCCCTTCATTTCGAGACAGGAAGGTACTTCGATGTCGTCCCACTTAGAAACGTCGGCATCGTCGCCCCAGAAGGCTTTTTCGCCCGGACGGCTTCCGGGAGCACTCACATAATTGAGTTTCCACGTGCCGTTAAGGCTCATCACACGGTCGCTCTGCGGTGTCTCCCAAGGTTTGGCATAGTGTGCAGCATCGGCGAGCATAGCAGCCGTTGTGCTATACGGGATATAGTAGGCATGGCCTTTCTCTTTGTTTTCCTCGAAGAAGGTCTCGTCTTCCCAGTGGTTGCGAGGCGGCATAGCTGGATTCTCCATGTAGGTAAGGGTGAAATAAGTGTTGCGGTCGTTGGCGCTCGTCGTCATCGTTGTGGTGCCCGACGACTGTGCCGAGAGATAAAATTTGGTACTGCCCTGCTTGTAGACCAACTGGTAGACGTCGTCCAGGCCATTAACCGGCTGGATGCTCACCAACTGGTTTTCCTTGTTGGAAGCCGTCCACTGAAGCGGCACACGCTTGCCGCCGAGGGCTGCGTCGATGGCCAAACCGCCGCGCATACTGAAAAGAATGACCTGAGAAGGGGCTGAAGCCTTGGGCGCCATGGCAATTTGCCAGGCCTGTCCCCAGTTGCCTTCTTCATATTGGTCGGCAAAAATGCGGCTGTCGGTGTCGTAGCTCTGACGGTTGGAGAGAACGAGATTGGGCGACTGCTGACGCGCGATGACGTAGTTGTAGCCCACGATGCCGGCAGGGACGGGTTTCTCCGTAGCCACGAAGCGAAACTGCATATCGTCGGAGAATCCGGCGGCGGTGGCGTTCATGGTGAGGGCGGTGCCCGATTGCGTAACGGCGTAAGAGGCATCGCTGCTTACCAAGGCGAAGAGCTCGTCATTGCCTTCAATTTTCTGCGCATAGAATTTCTGATTTTCATTGGCAGCCTCATACATCCACTGAATGAGTTTCTTGCCGCCAGTGAGCCCCATGTCCATCGACAATCCTGAGTGTGGATTGACAATGGCGAAACTGTTTCCGTCGCCGTCTGGGGTTGGAACGACCACCCAGTCCTGGCCTTCGTCGGCCTCAGAACTTGCAGCCAACGTGATGGGCGCACTTTTTTCTGTACTGCCAGAATTGGTCAGAGCCAACCCCGTTTTGTTGCTGACGATGTGATAAATCACATTGGCTTTCCACGGAACGCCGGCCAGGGCGGTCAGCGATACCAAGCAGCAGGCGAGAAGCGTGATGAGACACTTGCTCCTGCAGGATTTAAATGATAAACGCATACTTGTATTCTGATTTATTATTGATTGTTTTCTCTTGAAACGCCAAGCAGGCAGGCGGCTACCTACTTATTGCCGCCCGCCAAAGCCAACCATAGTTTGTTGTCGGGATAATCGGCGGTGACGTCGATTGCCTGGTGGCTTACGGGATGCTCGAAGGCAATGTGGCGTGCGTGGAGCGAGATGCTGCCATCGGGATTGCTGCGCGGCGAACCGTATTTGAGATCTCCCTTGATGGGCATGCCCAGAGAAGAAAGCTGGCAACGTATCTGGTGGTGGCGGCCTGTGTGGAGGCGCACCTCCAAAAGGTTGTAGCGGTCGCCGCGACCGATGATGCGATAGTCGAGTACGGCTCGCTTGCTGCCGGCCACTTCCCGCTGATGGGAAAATGCCTTATTCTGGCGCTCGTTGCGTGTGAGCCAGGTGTCAACGGTGATCCACTCGCCATCGGGCGTTGCCGCACTTTTCTCCGTTGCTGGAACGATGGCCTGATAGGTTTTCTGGATTTTCCCCGTGCGAAACATATCGTTGAGACGCGAAAGCGCTTTGCTCGTTCTGGCAAAGACAACAACTCCGCTTACGGGGCGGTCGAGGCGGTGTACCACGCCGAGAAACACGTCGCCCGGTTTGGCATATTTTTCTTTGATATAGGCTTTCACGTCGTCGGCCAAGGTGCGGTCGCCCGTTTTGTCGCCTTGCACGATTTCGCCGGCCTGTTTGTTGACGATGATAATGTGGTTATCTTCGTAGATTACTTTCATTGCAAATGGTTGTTCGAAAACTTCTTACTGATGGAGATATTCCAAGTTTTTGTGGAAAAATACTGGAGAATGGCCTGTAAATTCAGACACAACGGTTTGTCATTTTTTCCGCTCGTCGATGAATTTCACCGGCTTACGCGCCATATTGGGGAAATTGATTTGGCGCATCGTCTCCGCGTCAATGACTTCCACCCTTGGCGCCACACGAATGCGGGAGCGGAAGCGGTCTTTCAAGTCCTTGACCACGTCGAACTCAGTTTGGCCTTTCACGGCCACCTTGACGAGCACATCGTCGGTGCCAGCATCACTGTCGCCGACCACCACGACGTAGCCTCCCACATACGGCGTGCCCTCAAGCACATCGTTGAGCGCTGGCGGATAGAGCGTTGTCCCTTTGAGCTTAATCATATTGTGCTTGCGACCAACAATCGGCGTGAGACGGAAGGAATTGCGTCCGCAACGGCAAGGCGTCGTGATTTTCGCTGCCATATCCCCCGTGCGGAAGCGCAGCAACGGCATGGCTTCCACGCCAAGCGTCGTCACAACGATTTCCCCGACTTCCCCATCTGGCACCGGCATGCCGTCTTCGCCAACAATCTCCACGATGATCAGTTCGGGATGGACGTGACCGCCCTGTCCGTAGGGGCATTCCGAGAAAGTAGCCCCCATTTCCGTAGACGAATAAGTGGCAAAGAGTTCGACATCCCATTTTTCTTTGATTCGGCGTCCGAGCAAGTTGAGCGAGAAGTCCTGTTCGCGCAGTCCCTCCCCGATGCCGATGATGCGGCGGATGCTACTTTCGCGGTAATTGATGCCGTGGCGCTCAGCATAATCAATGAGATGAAGGATGAACGAGGGGACACACATAATGGTGTCGGGCTTAAGGCGCCGTATCGTGTCCCACTGCAATTCGGGAATACCGTTTCCAACGCGGATGATGCTCGCTCCCAGAGCGCGGATGCCAAGGAAATAAGCCAGTCCAGCCATAAAGCGTTTGTCCATCGTTGTCATGAGCTGGAGGATGTTTCCCGGACGCAGTCCGGCGCAGGCAAACGATTTCTTCTCGTTGAATGCCAAACGCTCCAAGTCCTTGTCAGAACAGCCGAAGGTGACAGGGTCTCCCAGCGTGCCCGACGTCGTTATATAGTCAACGATGCGTTCCTTCGGACAGCAAAGGAAATCATCGTTATAGAGTTGCAAGTCCTTCTTCTCCGTGAAAGGCAGACGCTGCAAATCGTCAATGGTCTGTATGTCTGCCGGATTAATATCGTAAGACGCAAACACGCGCTTATAATAAGGCGAATTGGCCGCCAGATAAGCGATGTCTTCACGCAGCAGACGTTCCTGCAACGCCTTGATTTCTTCGGCAGAAGCAAATTCTATGTCGTTTTTAAATATTTCATCCATAAGTCAGTGGGGGTTGAATTGTTTATAGTAGTATATGAATTGTTTATAGAGGAGTATGAAGCGTTGATTATGAGGATTCTGAAACACGCCAATTATGAAGGAATTTCACGAGCGCCTGAGAAATTTTCCAAGCCGCCGCTTCCTCACGTCGCCGCCGTTTCCACAGAGCTGACGAAGTCTCCACACGCTTCGTGGATGTGTTTCACCACCACATTGCGCCCTAAAAGCGCTTCAGCGGTCTGGATGGCAGTCAGAGGCACACCGCAGATGCCGTGCAGATTGACGTTCTGCCCCGTCAGCCATAGGTTTTTCACCTTGGTCCTTACGGGAAGATAAGAAAGCGTCAGGTTGCGGCAGTCCTTCTGGTATCCGAAGAGAGCGCCCTCAGGAGTGCCATAATAGTCGCGTATGGTGAGCGGCGATGCCGCCTCCATATATTCCACCATCTCGCGAAATCCCGGAAAGAGTTGTGCCAGACGATTGACGATGCGTTGCGTCATTTGCGACTTCCACGCCTTGTAGTCCTCCGGGCGGTGTCCCGTGAAAGAGTCGGCCCAGGGGCGCACTTCGCTAAAGGGCATCACGCAGTTAACGATGAGTTTTCGGGCAAAAGCCCCTTGACCAGGGACAGGCGGCGTGAAATACATGAAACCATGCGGCCATTGCGCGTCAACGGGGCGTGCGTGGTCCCATATCATTCCGTAATCGTCTTGATAATAGCAGGTGTGGTTGATATAGGGAAAAGCATTCTCGCGCAACACCACAAAGACGGTGAAGGCGGAATAAGTCTCAGGAATAGTCTGTAAGCGTTCGCGAAACGCCTTGGGCCACGCCCCTTCGCTCAAGAGCGGAAGCAACGCGAGCGGATGCACGGCAGAGATGACGTGGGCGGCACTGAAACGCCCGTTTTCCGCGTCCGTCTTTTTCTCCTCCGCCTCATGGTGTCCGCTCTCTGCGGTCTGCACCCACAGAACTTCTTTGTCTCGCACTTCCACATGCACCACACGATGGCGCGTCAAGACCCTTCCCCCACCCTCTCTGACAACGCGCGTCAGCGCATCGACCAGGCATCGGCCACCGTCGGCAAAACGGCAAGGGCGCTGGAGATAGAGCACATTTAGCAGGGCATGAACGTAAGCGGGCGAAACACCGCGACAGCCGGCATACATGGGATTCATGAAGGCCAGGAGGTCGCGCAATTTCGCGTCACTAACGAAACGCGCCACAAATTCATCGGCGGCCAGCGTGAAGGCTTCGGAATGCGACTGCAAATGGTCGTGGCTCTCGCGCAGATGAAAAAGGTCCACCTCGTCGGCCAGGCGATAGACAGCCTCAACATAGGCTTTTATGCCCTCGGCCTCATGCGGAAAATGCCCGCAGAGATATTCCGTGAAAGCCTCGCGTCCATAGGGCAGTCGATAGGTGGTGTTCGAAGCCCGATAAGTGATTTGCGTAAGCAGGTCATCGGGCTGCAGGAGAAGTTCATCACGTATGCCGAGATAGCGACAGATTTTGTCGAGCGAACCGCCCTCGTTGAAACCGCCGAGCGTGTGCATGCCGGTCTCGAAAGTGAATCCGCAACGTCTGAAGGTTTGCAAACCGCCCCCTGCCGTGGCATTTTTCTCCAAGACCGTCACGACATACCCCTCGTGCGAGAGAATGGCGGCAGTAAACAAGCCGCCAAGCCCTCCGCCAATGACAATCACCTCTTTATCTGCATCTTTCATTGTTTTTGAACTATAATTACAGACGTACTGCCTGCAGCGAGAATCACATAAAATCCCCTCGAAGGCCATCAGAACGCCCTTTCATCAACTACAACCTCTGCCTCCGACTGCCTCATCCCTTCATTTCCTGCTCCACGGCGTTGGTCAGGTCGATGAAGTCCTGCACGCTGAGCTGTTCCGGACGCTTGGTCAGAAGCGGCTGTGCGAGGAAATCGGCATGCCCGCCAGCAGTTCGTCCTTGTTCCTGGTCGAGCTGAGCGAAAAGCGGTTTGAGCGAACCGCGCATCATTTTGCGGCGCTGATTGAAGGTGGTTTTCACCACGCGGCGCAATAAGCGCTCATCGCAGCCACACGACGTGGCCTCGTTGCGTGTCATGCGGATGACGGCACTCTTCACCTTGGGCGGCGGATTGAAAACGCCTGGCTCCACTGTGAAGAGATATTCCACGTCGTACCACAGCTGCACCAGCACACTGAGAATGCCGTAGGCCTTGCAGCCCGGTTTGGCAGCAAGACGTTCGGCCACTTCCTTCTGTATCATGCCCGTGCAGCAAGGAATGAGTTCGCGATAGTCGAGCATTTTGAAGAAAATCTGACTGCTGATGTTGTAGGGATAATTTCCCGTCAAGACAAACGGACGCCCCCCAAACGTATGTTCAAGGTGCATCTTCAGGAAGTCGTCTTCAATGATATTCTCTTCGAGCTGCGGATATTCCTCCCGCAGATAGGCAACGCTCTCGAAATCAATCTCCACCACTTTCGTCTCGCGCTTTTTCGGGAGAAGATACTGCGTGAGCACACCCATGCCCGGCCCCACTTCGAGGACGGGGATGTCTGGGCAGGCGTCAACCGTGTCGGCGATGGCCTTGGCCACGTTTTGGTCTTTCAAAAAATGCTGTCCGAGAAACTTCTTCGGACGTACGGATTTCAATGTCATAAATATTTCTTGAGTGGCAAGCCAAGCGGCGGGCGGCTTGCCGCGTTTTAAAAACACACAGATTGCCAAGCACGCTCCAAAGGCCCGTCCCGACGATTCCGAGACAAAAGCCAAGACAGGGATTTGCCAACTCCATTTGCGGAATTATTTTTAGTTATTTTTTTACCATTACTTAAATCCTGCCTGCTTTTTTACCACGAGTTATTTGCTACTTCAAGCGCTTTACACTAACTTTGCCTTTCAAGCGGAGCGATGCTTTTTATATCTCTGCAAATTTAGCAAAAAAACAGACTTTGATTACGATAATAAAAAAAATATTCAGTGCCTGCCTGCCATTTATCCTTGGCATAGGGATTCTGTGGTGGATGTATCGCGACACGAAATGGGATTCCGCCCTTTCTTATTTCACAGAAATGAAATGGGGCTGGATGGTCATTTCTCTCATTTTCGGCATTTTGGCCCAGCAAGTGAGGGCCTGGCGCTGGCGCATGTCGCTCCTTCCGCTGGGCGTTGACTGCCGCCGCCGGGTTTGCGAAGACGCCATTTTCCTCTCCTATGCCTCGAGCCTGGTGATTCCGCGCGTTGGAGAAGTGGCGCGTTGCGGCACACTGAAAAAATACGACGGCATCCCCTTTGCCAAAGCCTTGGGCACAGTGGTGACCGAGCGTTTCATCGACTGCCTCGTCATCCTTCTGCTCACCGTCATGGCCTTTCTCCTGCAGCTCACCGATTTCCTGCATTTTCTGAAACACACGGGAACGGACTTCGGCCGTTCCTTCAGTCGCTTCACCGAAACGGGCTTCATCTGGGCCGGCATCTGCCTGCTGGCCGTCGTTATTCTGGTGTTGCTGCTGATGCGCGGTTTCTCAGTGTTCAGCAAGGGAAAAGACGTGGTGCGCAACCTCTGGACGGGCGTCACGTCTCTGCGCGGCGTGAAAAACATGCCGCTCTATCTGATTTATTCGCTCGGCATCTGGGCCTGCTATTTTCTGCATTTCTACACAGCCTTCTTCTGCTTCGACTTCACCTCGACCATCAATCCCGCGCAGGCGTTCCTCATCTTCTGCATCGGCACTTTCGCCGTGCTTGTGCCAACGCCCAACGGCGCCGGACCGTGGCATTTTGCCGTGAAAACGATGCTCGTGCTCTATGGCGTGGCCGAAGAGCCCGCCGTTATGTTCGCCCTCATCGTCCACACGATACAGACCTTCGAAGTGATTTTGCTCGGCGCCTACGGATGGTTTGACCTCACGCAAAGGCAGAAACGAAGGAAAATTGACAAACCGACGGGCACAGCGGACACGCCCCCAGCGGCAAGAGCCTAAGCCAACTACAACCCGATACTAACAACTCTTAAACCATAAACGATTATGAGCACTATCAAAGATTTGCAACCTCAAGCTATTTGGAAAAACTTCTATCTTCTCACGCAGGTGCCACGCCCTTCCGGACACCTCGAAAAAGTGCAGGAATTTCTGCTGAACTGGGCAAAGGAGAAAGGCGTTGAAGCCAAGAAAGACGAGGCTGGAAATATCCTCATGTACAAACCAGCATCGGCTGGCATGGAAAACTGCAAAATGGTCACGCTGCAGGGCCACATGGACATGGTGCCGCAGAAGGCCAAAGATTCGGCCCACAATTTTGAGACCGACCCCATCGAGACCTACATCGACGGCGAATGGGTGAAAGCCAACGGCACCACGCTGGGCGCTGACGACGGTATGGCCGTGGCCACCATCATGGCCATCATGGAAGACGACAGCATCAAGCACGGTCCGCTCGAAGGTTTCATCACGGCCGACGAAGAGACCACGATGTATGGTGTCAACCACATGAACGCCGACACGCTGAAAGGCGAAATCCTGCTCAACCTCGACAACGAGACGGAGGGCGAAATGGTGATTGGTTCGGCTGGCGGCGTCAACCAGACTTCAACAATGGAATATAAGGAAGCCGACACCGATGCCGACGACGCAGCCGTTCGCGTGACGCTCCACAACCTGCTCGGCGGACATTCGGGCCTCGAAATCAACGAGGGCCGCGGCAACGCCAACAAGATGATGGCCCGCCTCGTTCAAGACGCCATCGCCAACTTCGAAGCCTGCCTCTCGGAATGGAAGGGCGGCAACATGCGCAACGCCATCCCCCGCGAAGCCGAAGTGGTGCTGACGCTGCCTAAGGAAAACGTGGAAGCCTTCAAGGAGGTGGTCGACGAATGGCGTCAGACGTTCATCGGAGAATATGGCTCTGTGGAGAAAGACTTGAAGCTCGACGTGGAAGACGTTGAACGCCCTGCCCACATCGTGCCTTCTGAAATCCAAGACAATTTGGTCGACGCTCTCTGCGCTTGCCACAACGGCGTCTTCCGCATGATTCCCGACGTTCCGGGCATCGTGGAAACCTCTTCCAACCTCGCCATCGTTGAAATCGGCGGCGGCAAAGCCATGTTCAAGATTCTCATCCGCTCCTCGCGCGACAGCATGCGCGAATGCCTGGCCGAATCGCTCGAAAGCGCTTTCTCTATGGCTGGCATGAAGGTGGAACTGAGCGGCGACTACCCCGCCTGGCAGCCCAACCCACACAGCGAAATCGTTGAACTGATGAAGAGCGTCTACAAGGAACTCTTCGGAACGGACAACAAGGTGCAGGTTGTTCACGCAGGATTGGAATGCGGCGTCATCGGCGCTTGGCATCCGATGGACATGGTGAGCTTCGGCCCAACGCTCCGCTCGCCACACACGCCCAACGAACGCTGCAACATCCCAAGCGTTGAGAAATACTGGAAGTTCGTGCTCACCACCCTGGAACGCACGCCCAGAAAGTAAACGCCCCATGTAAAAAAAACGGCAAACAACCCCGCCCGCCAACGAGAGAATCAGGCCCGGCGGCATAATAAAGCACGGATTGACACGGCATACACGCCTGCGCCAATCCGTGCTTTTTCGTTGGCACAACCAAAGTTTTGCAAAAATATCTTTTGGCCGCCTGACAAAAATTGCTACTTTTGCCAATCAACAAACAAAAAAGAAAAACAACAGATGCAACTCATATTATTGTCTGGCGGTTCTGGGAAAAGACTATGGCCGCTCAATAACGACGGGCGCAGCAAACAGTTTCTTCCCCTGCTCGCGTCACCAACGGGAGGAACGGAGTCGATGCTGCAACGACTGGTGCGGCAGATTCGCGAAAATCTCCAGACGAAGGATATCACCGTGGCCACCAACACCGCCCAGCGCGACAACATCATCAACCAACTGGGCAACGCCATCAACATCGTTGCGGAAACGGAGCGCCGTGGCACGTTTCCCGCCATTGCGCTTGCCTCGAGTTTTCTGGAGAAGGAGAAGGGATGCGACAGAGACGAAGTGGTGGTGGTGATGCCCTGCGACGTCTACACGGAAAACAGCTATTTCGACATCATCAAGAGGATGGCGGAAGCGGTGGAAGCAAACAAGGCCGACCTCGTCCTCATGGGCGTGAAACCCAAAAACGCCAGCGACAAATTCGGATATATCCTGCCGAAAGAAGACACAGCGGCAGGCAGCGAAGTGCAGGAGGTGGAGTTGTTCTTCGAGAAACCCGACACGGAGACGGCCCGCCGCCTTCTCAGGATGGGGGCTTGCTGGAACGCTGGAGTCTTCGCTTTCCGCCTGGGCTACATGACAGACATCGTCGCGAGATACGCACAAGGCGAGACCTACGGTGACATCTGCAAGGCGTTTGGCGCCTTCCCTAAAATCAGTTTCGACTATGAAGTGGTGGAGCGCGAGAAATCGTTGGTCATGGTGCCGTTTTACGGCGAATGGAAAGACCTCGGCACGTGGAGCACGCTTTGCGACGTGCTCCCGAGCACGCACATCGGCAACGTGAAGATGGGCGAACACAACGAGAACACCCACGTGGTGAACGAACTGGGCATTCCCGTTTTCTGCGACGGACTGCGCGACATCATAATTGCCGCCTCGCCCGATGGCATTCTCGTGTGTGAGAAAACGGCATCGAAAAACATCAAGAATGCCGTTCGCGAACTGTCAACGCGCCCCATGTATGAAGAACGCCGCTGGGGCACTTACCGCGTGCTTGACTGCGTGACCTACCCCGACGGATTGCAATCGCTCACGAAGAGCATCACGCTGAAAGCGGGGAAGAACATCAGCTACCAAATCCACCACCACCGCGCAGAAGTGTGGACCATCGTTGACGGCGAAGGCATCTTCGTGCTCGACGGCGTGCAAAAACGCGTTTCGAGGGGCGATGTGCTGGTCATCAAAAAGGAACACTTCCACGCCATCAAAGCGCTTTCAGACCTCACCTTCATCGAGGTGCAGACGGGCAACCCGCTCATCGAAGAGGACATCGAACGCTTTGATTGGGACTGGAACACGAACATCGAATAATCCCCTCCCCGCTTGACATTCACGAAAAATCCCCACAGGCATCTGAACGACAGATACCTGCGGGGATTTGTTTTATACGCTTTCCCTGATTCCTATGACAAGTCATCGATTCGCGGCCGCGAGCAGCATTACCCTCGGCCGCGAGTCGTGCTACCTTCGGCCGCGAGTAGCGTTACCAGCGGCCGCGAATCGATGACTTGTATCGGGGAATAATGGAACGAAGAGCGGCATCAATAGACCACCTTCACGCCTGCAAAGTAGCTTCTTGGCAGAGAAGGGCCGTAGATATAATTGGAATCACGGTTCCACGACTTGTCGAAATCCTTCTGATATGAATTGGTGAGGTTCTGAATGCCACCGTTCACTTGAAGCGTGAAGCTCTTGCTGACGGGGAAGTCGTAAGCCAGTTTCAAATTCATTTCCATAAACTTCGGCGTATTCACGGCCACAGGGGTCTCCACGCCAGAGCCTGCCGAATGGCCCACGAGCATGCTGCCCGTGTAGTTGCCCGTGAGCGAAGCCGTGAGCTGTTTCACTGGGGTGAAGGAGGCCGTGAAATAACCATAGACGTTGGGCGTGCGCATCATTTTCTTATATTTCTGCTCGGGCACTTCGTCGTTCCATGCAATCGCCTCGTCGTAGTGACTCTGCTGGAGGGTGAGACCTGCCTGGAGCGTAAACCAACGGGTGAACATCGCTTTTCCTTCAATGTTCAATCCGAAGACTTTAGCACCATAGGCATTGTAGCGCTCCTGCACTGTATTGCCTTGTGCATCGGGGCGATTGAGCTTGCGGAGGGCAAAAACGTTGTTGAGGTCGGTGTAAAAACCTTCAATCAAGAGGTTGGTCTGCACCGAGCCAAACTTGCGATAGAGGTCGGCAGAGACGCTGAGACTGTTGGAGCGTTCTTCCTTCAGATTGTCGGCCAAGACGGTGACAAGTCTTTCGCCGCCCACAATGCCCACGTGCAGGTCTTCATCGAACGCCTGTGGCGCACGGAATCCACCGGCATAGGTGATGCGCAGGTTCACTTTCTCCGTGGGGTTGAAACGCAGGTTGGCACGCGGACTGAAGATGACGCGATCCACAAGGTTATGCTTGTCGAAACGGCCGCCGAGGAGGAAGCTCCACTGCTTGTTTTTCCATTCATTTTGGAAGAAGAAGCTGCCGATGTTGACGTCTTGCTTGAAATGGCGGTCGTAACCGAGAATGACGTCTTTCAAGCCATCGTGGTTATACTCCGCACCGATGGTGAGGTCGGAAGGCATGAAGAGCAAATGGTCGAAATTGTGTACATACTGCGTTCCCGCAACATAAGTGAAGTCGCTGGTGGTGCCATAAGCCTTTTCGGCCGTTTCGCGGTCTTCCTCCGTTCCCTCGCCGATGCCGCCGTAATAGCTCTTGCGGGCTGTTGTCTGGAAGGAGAAATAAGTGGAGAGGCGGTTTTTCTCGTTGGGGGCAAAATAATCAAAGGTGAGACCACCGCCTTGGATGTCGTGCTCCACCTGCTCGGTGATGTTCGCCAGATGGGGCGTCAGATTGAGCATGTTGCCGCCACGGCGAAACTCATGGATGCCATGATACTGCAAACTGAGCTTGGTGTACGGACTCATGCGGAAATAAGAACTGAGACCGAACGTCTGGTTTTTTAGCGCCGGCAGTTCGGTATATCCATCACCATCGTGGTCATAGCCCTGCCGATTGCGCGTCTGCCCGTAGGCATAAACGCCGGCCTTGTTGTCGTCGGTGACCAGGGAAACGTTGCCCGTGCTCACATTGTCGAAACTGTTGGCGCCACCTATCGACATGAAGGTGTGACCGAAGGTGGCCGAATTGCGAATCGGCTCCTTGGTGATGATGTTGATGGTTCCGCCAATGGCAGAGGCACCGAAGAGCGCCGAACCGCCGCCTCTGACGACCTCCACGCGGTCGATCATGTTGGCAGGAATCTGCTCCAGCCCATAAACGCCGTTGAGCGAAGAGAAGACAGAACGGGAATTGACCAATATCTGCGAATAGTGGCCATCAAGTCCGTTGATTCTCACCTGGGTGAAACCGCAGTTTTGGCATTTGTCTTCCGTGCGCACGCCAGGCTGGAAATTGAGTCCCTGAGCCAGACAGACGCTTTGGGTGACATCGAGGAGCTTCGGCCCAATCACATTCACCAGATTTGGTGCCAGGCGTCTTGCCGTTTCGTTGCGGTTGGCAGAAACCACCACCTCGTCGAGCGACACGTCGTCGGCCTCCAGGGAGAAATTTTGTTCCTGCGTGGCATCGTGCTTCACGGTCACGGTTTTCTCCACTGTTTGATACCCCAGGAATTTCACCACAATGGTGTGTGTGCCTTCGGGCAGATTTTTCAGGAAATAATGCCCCGTCTTGTCGGTTGTCGTGGCGATGGTGGTGCCTTTGAGTTGTATTGTAACAAACGGCATGTGCTCTCCGGTCTTCTTGTCAATCACATGCCCGTAGATATTGGCATCTGTGCGTTTGTCGGTGTTTTCCCGCAGAGGATTTTCAACGCGCTTGGCCTCTGCAGTGTTGTTAACTACATTATCTACCTTGGCTGCTTGAGCCCCAAATGAGACTGTCAATGCTGCGGCAAGCAGCACCAACTGATAATTCTTTGATTTCATTTTTACTTTAGATATTTATTAAACAAATGTAATTCTTGATATTACAGGCGGGTGATCAAATTCCGTTTATCCTGCATTGGTGCTATCACACGTTTTTGAAAACCTGCCCATGCTGACGGCCTCAGTTGCTGCCCGCCAGCTTATAGGGACACACGGTCCCCCATCATCCGCTTGCGACTGTTTGACAGATTCTCCGACCTCACCATTTTCTTGGCGAAGGAGACTGCCGAATGTGCTGACGCAAGCACATGACGGAAGGGGACGGGAAAAGGAAGTCAAGCGAATGCCGGCTTCGCATTTCTCATCATAAATCATTGGAAGTCATAAGTTTTTCGAGCATAGGAGAGCCCGAAAAACAAATTGTTTTCTGAAAAGCCACGGAGATTAAAACGCAGGTGGCGCACGCGTTGAATGAACGTTGCCTTCGCGCATCTTGACAAAAGGACAAGCCGCATGGAAGGCAACATAAGCGACAGGCACAAAAAGAGCCACTTTGACGAGCGCCGGCACCACATAGGACAAGGCACACAACTGACAGAGCAGGCATTCTTGAACGACAGCGCTCTGCGAAACGAAGTGTCCGTCGTGGTGAATATGGTGGGCGCAATCGTTACAATAGGACGCAGCAGTTTCTTCCGCCCCCGAATGGTGGTGGAAGGTGATGGCAAGCAGCATCGGCACGTAAACCAACAGCAGCAGCCATGCAAACTTCTTTCGTCTATTGTCGATATTCCGCATTAGCCTGAAAATCTTTTTTGTGCTGACATTTTAAAAAAGGGCCGTGCTGTATTCGGTTGTGAAAGGCCCTTTGTGTGAAACGAAGAGCAAAAATAATATTTTTTGTAATACTACGAAAGTGCAAGCCTCTATAAATCAATACTAATCAATAAATTATAACATATTCATCTGCTCTTTGTTAATATACTTTTAACACAACAGCGACCGCATATTGCTTGCCGGCGAGCAAGGGCGGCAGCGGACGCGAGAGGAAGAGATGCTTTGGCAAACGGGAAGGCAAAGGAAAAAGGAACGGCCTGTTCTTTGAAAAAAGAGTCTACAAAAAAGGAACCTCCGGATGGAAGTTCCTTTTTCTTTGCAGGTGCTTAAAATTTGTTTGTATTAAATTGTCGGATTATTTTGCTACTACGGTTATGGAGGACTTACAGTGCTCCTTCCAAAGTAAAAACAATGAGATGGTTAACGTTTAACTTGTTATGGAGGACTTACTGTGCTTCCTTCCCCGTATTGCCCTCGGCATAGCCGCGTTTGTAGCCTTCGCTGTAGTTGCTGGCATAAGTTTGGCGCTCTTCGGAGGTGGGGAAATTGCTCGACGTGTCGTGTTCGTTCATAGGTTTTCCGGCCACGCCGTCGTAATAGCCATCCCAGTAGCCGTCTTCTGCGCCAGCTTCATCGGCGGGACGGGGGTCGCGCTCAAGGGTGTCTGGCGCGGCGATGTGGGCAGTGTCAGCGATGTCGGAGCGGACATCGGACGTCACGGTGGTGTCGGGGCGTGCCATCGGCCCTGTGTTCTTAAGGGAGGGATTGGCGGCGGAGCCTTGTGCGGCTTTGTCAGACGCAGCCTTGAAATAGAGAATCACGGCGCATGTGGCCACGAAGAGGAGGAGGAACACGAGGGCGCTTTTACGGTTGATGCCTTGTCTTTTCATAGGTTTCGTTTTCGGATATTCTGGACATGAGCAGGGGAAAGACTGCTGGCGTGGCGAGGTCTTCGCTGGCGGGGTCTCTTTCCTCCTGCTGTTTGTCGGTCTGCCCTTTGCGCTCCAGCGGAGCGGACGAAAGGAGGTTCGGCGCTCTGCGGGATGAATGAAGGGCTACTGATGTGTGTCTGTTTTTTTGTTTGAATGGATGTTTCGCGGGGTGGGTGTCGGCAGCGAGTGTGCCGCATTTTCTTTTTCTATCAGCGCTCGCGGGCTTTGCGGCCGGCATCGATGCGCAGAAAGATGAAGAGCATGAGCGTGAAGCCCCAGAGGGAGGAACCGCCATAGCTGAAGAACGGCAAAGGGATGCCGATGACGGGCATAAGGCCCATCACCATGCCCACGTTGATGAGGACGTGGAAGAAAAGGATGCTGGCGATGCTGTAGCCGTAGACGCGCCCAAACTTGGTGGGCTGCCGCTCTGCCAGATGGATGATCCGCAGGATGAGGGTCAAGAAGAGAAGGAGCACGGCAGCGGAGCCGATGAAGCCTTCTTCTTCGCCAACGGTGCAGAAGATGAAGTCGGTGTCTTGCTCGGGGACGTATTTGAGTTTGGTCTGCGTGCCGTTCATGAAGCCTTTCCCCTCGAGACCGCCGGAACCGATGGCGATTTTGCTCTGGTTGACATTGTAGCCTGCACCACGGATATTTTCTTCCATGCCAAGCAACACTTTGACGCGCATCTGCTGATGGGGCTCAAGGATGTTGTTGAGGGTGTAGTCGGCTGTATAGAGAAAAGCGGTCGAACCGATGGAGAAGACGGCGATGAAGAGGTATTTCCCGATGCGCTCACCCAGGGCCTGCCAACCCATATAGAAGGTCATGAAGAGGGCCACGGCAATCTGCACCCAAACGATGTCGAAGGGAACGACGAAGCGCGAGACGAGGTAGGCAACGAGGACAGCGACGGCTCCCACGGTGAAGAGGCGCGAGGCATGGGGCGTGCGGGGGCAATAGATGGCGGTCATGATGGTGGTGAAGAGCCAAATGAGCAGGAGCACGACAAATTCGCCAACCTCGGCTTGGGTGTAGGGCAGGATGTCGGTGGAGAAACGGATGCCGATGACGAAGTAGGCCACGGCGGCGGTGGCGGTGAAGAGGAAACTGCCGGGCATTCCTTCACGGTAGAACATGAGGAAGAAGGCGAGATAGACGAGCGCCGAACCGGTTTCGCGCTGCATGACAATCAGCACCATCGGGAGCAGGACGAGCGAGGCGGCCTTGAAGAAGTTGCGCATATTGTCGAGCGAAAAGCCGTAGCGGTTGATGAGTTTGGCCACGGCCAAGGCGGTGACGCATTTGGCAAATTCGGCAGGCTGCAGGCTGACGGCACCAAGGCTTATCCAGGATTTGGAGCCCTTGATGTCTTTGGCCAGAAAGGGGGTGACGAGCAACACGAGCATCATGCCCCAGTAGGCAAGGTCGGCAAGGTTCTCGAAGTAGCGGTCGTCGGTCATGAGCAGGAAGAAGCCCAGGGTGAAGGCGAGGCCAATCCACACGAGCTGCTTGCCGGTGCGCGTGCCCCAGCTGAAGAAATCGACATCGCCGATTTCATGGCTGGCTCCGCAGATGCTGAGCCAGCCGAAGGCGAGCAGGGCGACATAGATGGTGATGACCACCCAGTCGGCCGTAAAGATGGGATAGCGGCGGGGGTTATCTGATGTAGTCTCCATATTTTATGTGTCGGTTTTGGATTACCTGTGCTTTCTTCTCTGAAGAGGGCGACAGGCTTCCATTGAGGTATTGCTCCATGATGAGGGCTCCGATGGGCACACCGTAGACGGCGCCGAAGCCTCCGTTTTCAATGTAGGCCACGACGGCGATGCGCGGGCTGTTCATGGGGGCGAAACCCATGAAGGCCGAGTGGTCGTGTCCGCGGTTTTGCGCGGTTCCTGTTTTTCCGCACACTTCGATGCCGGGGATGTTGGCAGCGTGGCACGTGCCGCTCAGGACGGCTTTCCGCATGCCGGCCACGGCGTAGTTGTACCAGCGCGGATTGATGGTGGTGTGGTGTGGATGGGTGTAGAGCGAATCGATTTGTCCGCCGCGTATGCTTCTGACGATGTGTGGCACGTAATAGTGGCCGCGGTTGGCAACAGTGGCCGCCAGATTGGCAATCTGCAACGGCGTGGCGGTGACTTCGCCTTGCCCGATGGAGATGGAGATGACGGTCAGGGCATTCCACGACTTGCGGTAGTGGTCGTCATAATAATTGGCATTAGGAATCATGCCGCGACTTTCTCCAGGGAGGTCGATGCCGAGTTTGTAGCCAAATCCCATGTCGACCATGTGGTCTTTCCAGCAGTTCATGGCGTTTTGCACGGAGCCGTATTTTCGCTTGTTGCTGAACATGCGGTAGAGGTTCCAGCAGAAATAAGCGTTGCACGAGGTGCCGATGGCGGGAACGAGGTTGATAGGCGAGGCGTGGCCGTGGCAACCGAGGTGGAGACCTTTATAGTTGAAGCCGTGGTGGCAAGGGAAGGCGATTTCCGGCGTGATGCTGCCCTCTTGCAGTCCCATGAGCGCCTGCGTTATCTTGAAGGTGGAGCCAGGAGGGTATGTACCCATGATGGCGCGGTTGAGGAGCGGGCGCATGGGGTCGCGACTCAGTTGCTGATGGTATTTTCCGCGGTTGCGCCCCACCGTGAGGCGGGGGTCGTAGGTGGGCGAAGAGGCCATGCAGAGAATCTGCCCCGTTGAAGGTTCGATGGCAACGATGGCACCGAGCTTGCCTTCGAGCAGGCGCTCTGCCAGGGCCTGAAGGTCGAGGTCGATGCTCAGCGTGACGTCTTTGCCTGGGACGGGGGCTTTGTCGTATTTCCCGTTCTGATAGTGGCCCTGCGTGCGTCCGTGAACGTCTCGCAGCATGATGCGCATGCCTTTTTCGCCACGCAGTTCTTTTTCGTAGCTACGTTCCACGCCGAGTTTTCCGATGAAGTCGCCGCTCTGATAATAATCATCATTGGCAATGTCTTTGTCGTTCACTTCTCCGACATCGCCGAGAAGGTGCGCCCCAAGGCCAGTGGTGTAGTGGCGAACGGAGCGTTTTTCAACGGAGAAGCCTTTGAAGCGGAAGAGTTTCTCGCGGAAAACGGAGAACTCCTCTGCGGGAATCTGGCTCATGAAGAGCTGCGGCGTATAGCGCGAATAGCTGATTTTCGACTTGATTTCGTCCATGCGCTTGATATAGAAATCTTTCGTGATGCCAACGGTCTGGCAAAAGTCGAGCGTATCGATGCCGCGCTGGTCGTTCATGACGACCATGATGTTGTACGACGACTCATTGTAGACAAGGAGCCGCCCTTTGCGATCGAGAATCAGTCCGCGAGAGGGATATTGGATTTCTTTGCGAAAGGCATTGGAGTCGGCATTCTTCTTATAGTCGTCGCTCATCAGCTGGAGCGAGAAGAGACGGATGAGATAGATGATGACAACAGCAACTGCTATGCCGCCTAAGATGTATTTCCGATTGATATAATTGGGTTCGTCTGACATACGTTGGGAGGTTAAATAAGCAGGTATTCAAAAATCATTTTGAATCCATTTGCCGGCCGAGGGCAAAAGCCGTATGCCGCCGCTTAGTGACGCGAGCGGAGGAGTTCGAGGGCGAGAACCACGAGGAACGTGAGCAGGAAACTGGCGCCGATGTTGACAAGGAGGAGTTTCCAGGCGGTGAAGGAGAAGGCCTCGATGGTGAAATAGAAAATGCAATTGAGCAGGATGAGCAATGCGGCATAGCGCAGAAATCCGCCCCATTTCATGCTACGCGCCGAGGGGGAGAAGTCTTCGCTCTCCTTGTCGGACGGACGAAATTTCTCAAGCAGCCAAGGGGCGATGAGGGCCACGGCACAGAGGGAGGCGGAAGTCATGCCTGGCGTGCAGGAGAAGATGTCGATGGCGAGGCCAAGGGCAAAGGCCGACACGAGATAGAGCCAACGCGGCGTGTCGAGCGAAAGGATGATGAGAAAATAGACATACGGCATGGGGGTGGCATAACCGAAGAGATGGATATGCCCGAAAAGCAACACCTGCAAGAGCAGCAGGAGCACAAACCAGCCAAGGCGAATGAAAATCTTTTGAACCATAGATGTCCAGTGGGTTATCGTGTTGTATTCGTCAGTTTTCGGAATTGATATCTGCTTCGGCAGCATGCGAGCGCAGCGTGTCGACTTCCGCTTTATAGGGGGTGGCAATGACGTTGACGTCCCTTAGGCGTGAGAAGTCTGTTCCGAGCGTCACACCCAGTTTGTAAGACTGCCCATCGGCCGAGTTGCCGATTTCAGAGATTCTGCCGACAAAGATGCCAGGAGGGAAGACGGAGGAATAACCGCTGGTTTCAACGACTTCATCCTTCTTGATTTTCGCATATCGCGGGATGTCGTCGAGACAGGCGCGCAGCATGCTCTTTCCTTCCCATTGCAGATAGCCGAAATAATTCTGTCCGCGCACGCGGCAACTGATGCTCGACTTTTTGTTGGTGACGGGAATGACCAAAGAATAGTTGGGCCCCGTCAGATAAACGATGCCGACCACGCCGCCACCGCCAACGACGCCCATCTCCGGTTGGACACCTTGGTTTGTTCCGCAGTCGATGACGAGATAGTGGTTGTTGTTTGACATATTGTTTGACACGACCACAGCAGGAATCAGCTTATAGGCTGCCAGCTGCTCCTTCACGCGGAGTTCTGTCGGCGAAGGCTCATGCGAGGCTTCGCGCAAGGCTTCGCGCAGTTGTTCCGTTTCGATTTGCAAGCGCGTGTTCTCATCGGTCAGGTGGCGGTTGACTTCTTTGAGGTCTACGTAGGAAACGGCATCGCCATACATACGGTTGATGCCGGCAGCAACGCCGTTGGCCGAGGTGAACCACACGCTTCCCTGATAATGGTTGAAACGGAAGAGAAGCGTGAAGCTGACTATTTCGAGCACGAGGAAGAGCAGGAAATAATGGTATTTGCGGAAAAATTCGAGGAGATAGTACATGTGTCTATAACATGAAGGACGGGCCATCTCCCTTGTGCTTGATGCAAGGGGGATGCCTGTCCTTTATTTTGTTTGGCTAATAACGAAAGTATGCCTGAAGCCTCAACGTATGGGGCTTCATCTTGGTAATGGCGCACTATTACTTAGTAATGGTGCACCATTACTTATCGCATGAGGAACGTGAATTTCTCAACGTTCTTCAAGGCGATGCCCGTTCCCCTTGCCACGCACAAGAGGGGATCTTCTGCCACGTGGAACGGGATATTAATCTTGTCGGTCAAGCGCTTGTCGAGACCACGCAAGAGCGCACCGCCGCCAGTGAGGTAAATGCCGTTTTGAACGATGTCGGCATAGAGTTCGGGCGGCGTCTTTTCCAGAGCAGAGATGATGGCCTGCTCGATTCTGGCGATTGACTTCTCGAGACAGTGGGCGATTTCCTGATAGCACACCGGCACTTCCATCGGCATGGAGGTGATGCGGTTCGGACCGCGCACGATGTAGTCTTCAGGCGCAGCGTCGCCGAGCTCGGTCAAAGCGGCACCCACATGAATCTTGATGCGTTCGGCCATTCGTTCGCTGACCTTCACGTTGTGCTGGCGGCTCATGTAGTCCTTGATGTCGGCTGCGAAATCGTCGCCGGCCATCTTGATGGAGTTGTTTGACACGATGCCACCGAGAGAGATGACGGCGATTTCTGTCGTTCCGCCACCTATGTCAACCACCATGTTGCCTTCTGGGGCGTTCACGTCGATGCCGATACCGATGGCGGCAGCCATTGGCTCATAAAGCAAGAAGATGTCGCGGCCGCCAGCATGCTCAGCGGAGTCGCGCACAGCACGCAATTCCACCTCGGTGGAGCCGGAGGGCACACCGATGACCATGCGGAGCGAAGGCGAGAAGATGCGCTTGCCACGATGAACCATCTTGATGAGTCCACGCATCATCTGTTCGCAGGCGTTGAAGTCGGCAATGACGCCATCGCGCAGCGGACGAATCACGCGTGTCTTGTCGCTCGTCTTCTCATACATCAGTTTGGCTTGCTCGCCCACGGCAATCATCTTTTCAGACTGTCTGTCGAGCGCCACGACTGAAGGCTCGTTCACCACGATTTCATCATCGCAAATGATGATGGTGTTGGCCGTTCCGAGGTCGATGGCCAACTCCTGGGTGAAGGAGAACATTTTGGAGAATATACTAAATACGCTCATTATATCTATCTTGCCTTGAATTATTTCTTACCTTCAAACCACGCATTGATGGCGGTGTCGTAATGGCTGCTCACGCCGAAAGCACGCGTTGCGAACATGCGGCGTTCTTCGAGCGTTGTTTCGGCACCCTGACGATTGAGGATGTCGAGGAGCACAGGATATTCAGCCTTTGAAGGCACGATGACCACGTCGTTGAAGTTCTTGGCTCCAGCGCGAATCAAAGAGATGCCGCCTATGTCAATTTTTTCGATGATGTCGGCATCGGAAGCACCGCTGGCAACGGTCTGCTCAAACGGATAGAGGTCGACTATCACGAGGTCTATCTCTGGAATTTCATATTTGGCCATCTGCTCGGCGTCGCTCTCCAAAGCGCGGCGTCCCAAGATGCCACCGAAAATTTTCGGGTGCAGCGTTTTCACACGGCCGCCCAAGATGGAGGGGTAAGTTGTCACGTCTTCCACCTTGCGGCAGGGATAGCCTTGCTGCTCGATGAAAGTTTGCGTACCGCCAGTTGAGAGAAACTCAACGCCCTCAGCGTGGAGTTTTGCCAGAATTGCGTCGAGACCGTCTTTGTGGAATACGGAAATGAGCGCTCTCTTGATTTTTTTGTTTCCAGACATGTAATTCCTATTATTTATGCTCGTTGATTATATGCTTTTTTCATTACACCAAACTGCCGCCAGACTCACCGTGACCGAACGTTGCTTCTGCCTCCGACTAACCGACGACACGCCTTGGTGCCTACTTTTCAGTATATACGATTGCAAAGTTACTGCAAAGCTATCGCTTGTCAAAAGTTTTTGCGCAAAATTCTCTAAGCAACTCGTAGATTTGACCATTATAGTTGCCAAATATAAGAGGCAGCCCCCAAACGGGCAAAGTTTGGGCTTTCATCTGTCTGAAAATCCAACCTTTGACCATTTGGGGGCTGAAGAACAATTGGACATGCTCTTACATCGTCACATGATGGATGCCCGTTGAACCTTTGAGGATTTCAACATCATCTGGGCAACGATAGAGGGCGTCTTTTGCGAAGCTGGTCACGCTCTGAGGCACATAGATGCGCTTGAGCGAAGGGCAGGATTCGAAGGCATACGGCTCGACGGTGGTGGTGCCTTCGCTGATGACGATTTCCTCGAGATTCGGAAGGTCGTAGACGGTGTTCTTGCCGATGACCTTCATCGGCTTCAAGACGAGACGGCGGATGGCGGTGGGGATGTAATATACATTGGTGCCGGTGCCGTGGTAAATCACGCCGTCTTGCGAACTAATCAGGCGGTTGCCGGGCGCCACGAATGCTTCTTCAACGCTATTGGCTCTGCCAAAGAGAGGATAGCCCTGAGTGCCGAGCGACTGGATGTTGGTGCCGAAATAAAGCTGGCGCACGTTTGAAGGGAGCGAATGCTCAAGGAGAAACGAAGAAATCTTAAAGCCAGCCACGGAGAAGGGCACCGTGAGGGCTTCGCCGTCGCATTTTTTCACGCGACAGACGTTGAGACGGTATTCGTCGTAGTTATACCCGAAGTTTTCGTCCTCGAAGAGTTCAATCTCCGTGCGCTGCACGAGGAGATCGTTCTTATATTTGTTCAGTTCCGACATGCCATGCTGTCTGTAGCCCGTCGGGTCGCACACGCGCCAAATTTTGTCGACGTAGGCATAGAGCCAAGCATGGGCACCATAGGCGGCATAATAGCCGTTGACGCCGAAGGCGGGGATGCCCTGCGTGAGGAGCATCGTCTTGCAGAGGTTGGCATAGCCCTGGCAAATGCAGCGGCGGTTGGTGAAAACATCATACGGCTCAAGGCTGGGGCCGTCGTGGGTGTAAGTCAAGCTGTCGTGACACCATTTGAAAATCCTTTTGTAGGTTTCGGTCTCTGTGGCACCTTTCAGGTTTTTGTCAACATATTCCTTGATGACGTTCCATTGCGAGTCGGTAATGGTGGCATTGTGGAGCTTGGTGGCAGCCTCCATGTTGAACTTGGGCGATTTCAGCAAGGCGAAGAGCGCCTCCGCACCGTTTTTGGAAACCATTTTGGCTTTGCCTTCTTCTGGGAAGAGCGACTGGTTGGCCTCCGAGGAAACGGCAGGCGGCATCACGTTGACAACGGTGGTGTCGAGGTCGTCTGAGGAACAGGCTGCAAAGAAGGCCGAAACGGTCAGGGCGAATGCAAAGAGTAGTGTTTTCTTCATAAGCAGTTGTGGGAAAAAGTGTGGTGTTTATAATGCTTTTATAGTATTTCCAATGCCGTTTCCAGAAGGAATTGCAGGCAGACGCGTATCTATGAAGATGCACATCTGCCTGCAAAGGTAGTGTTAGTTTTCACACTGGCAAAACAAAAGTCTTTCTCTTTTTCCGCCAGATGGAAACATCTTGCGAAATGTCTGTTTTTTAGGAATCTATCACATCGTCACGTGGTGGATGCCTGTTGAAACCCTGAGGATTTCAACGTCATCAGAGCAACGATAGATGGCGTCTTTGGAGAAATTGGTGACGCTCTGGGGCACGTAAACGCGCTTGAGCGAGGGGCACGACTCGAAGGCGTAGTCTTCAACGGTGGTGGTGCCTTCGCTGATGACGATTTCCTCGAGATTCGGTTTGTCGTAGACCGTGTTCTTACCGATGACCTTCATCGGCTTCAAAACGAGGCGACGGATGCCTGAAGGAATGTAATAGAGGTTGGTGCCCTTACCGCGATAGACCACGCCGCCTTGCGAACTGAGGTAGTTGTTTTTCGGAGCAATGAAGACTTCCTCGACATTGGCATCCTTGCCAAAGAGAGGATAGCCCTGGGTGCCGAGCGACTGGATGTTGGTGCCGAAGTAAATCTGGCGTATGTTTGCTGGAAGGGGTTCTTCGAGCAGGAAGGAACCGATTTTGTAGCCAGCCACAGCGAACGGCACGGTGAGGGCTTCTTTCTCGCACTGCTTCACGCGGCAGACGTTGAGGCGGCTCTCGTTGTAGTTATAGCCGAAGTTCTCGTCTTCAAAGAGTTCGATCTCCGTGCGTTCAACCATGAGTTTGTTCTTATACTTCGACACGTCTTTCATCAGAAATTCCATATTGTTCGTTGGGTCGCTCACGTGCCAGTTCTTGCCGTCGTAGGCATAGAGCCAGGCGTGGGCACCCAGCGTGCCGAGCGAACCGTTGACGCCGAAGGCGGGGATGCCCTGCGTGAGGAGCATCGTCTTGCAGAGGTTAGCATAGCCCTGGCAGACGCAACGACGCTTGGTGAACACGTCGTAGGGCTCAAGGCCGGCATCGTCGTAGCTATAAGTCAGGCTGTCGAAACACCATCTGAACACATTGTTATAGGTGGCCAAGTCGTTGCCTTCCACGCGCAAGTTTTTGTCGACATACGCCTTGATTTCATCCCATTGCTCCTGCGTGATGACGGCATTGTGGAGCGTGGTGGCGTTTTCCATTTTGAAGCTGGGCGATTTCAAGAGCACGTTGAGCGCGTCGGCACCGTTGGAAGAAACCAGTTTGCCGCCACCCTCAACGGGGAAGAGCGATTCGTCGGCCTCGGCGGTCGTTGACGGCGGGATGACGCTGACGTCTGATGATTCAAACTCGTCTGAAGAACAGGCGCCCATGAAGGCCGAAGCGGCCAAGGTTAAAACAAGAAGTAAATTTTTCCTCATAAATGCAATATTGTTTTTGATTTAAGTAGGTGGAGAGAAAAAGCCTATGCATCCGGCAGGATCATCCGAGATTAACAACTGTTTTTTCTGGGCACCCTTTAAGTTTTCAAGCAAATATGCGCATTGAAGCATGCGCATTTGGATGCAAAGGTAATGCTACTTTTCTGAATGGCCAAGACAAAACGCGCTCTTTATTTTCCTCCCCTTGCCATGAAATTTACTGAAAGGAAGCGGATTCAAACGGCAAGCGTTTATGGCCACTGGGGACGAATGGGAAGAAAACAGGGAACACGTTGGGAGAAACAAAACACGCCTTTCACCCGATTTTCACCTTTCCTCCCGATGCAGGAACTATGACTTTTGGCGAATGCCGCCCCGTGTGCAAACGTCGCTGGGAGCAGACGCGAACGTCGCAGGGAGCAGATTCGGATGTCGCAGGGAGCAGATTCGAATGTCGCTGCTCCCAGATGCGGGTGTGGCTGGTGCTGGATGCGCTGACAGGCATAGGGAATGAAACAGCGGCGAAGGTTCCGAAGTTTTCGGCGTATGCGCTAAGAGGACGTTCTAAAGCAATAGGTTTTAGAACGCCCTCTTAGTCATTATTAATATCTGAGTTACTCTATCTTTTGGGGCAATTTGCTTGAAGTCTTTTCTATTTTCTTCTCGTTGCTTGCCACTCTACGCTCCACCTTCTTTATATCCTCCGCAGGAGGAAGATTTTCGGGTTTTATACCTCGTTGCCCGAGCATTTGCCTCACACTGACATTATTTTGTATGTGTTCGGTCGTTATGGTGCCTTCCCCATAAAGATTCTTTTGCTCCACATTATAGTTGGTCATCTCTGTTGCGAGATTCTTGGCTGCAATGGTCAGTGTGGGAAGAAAGTCGGCCAACGGACGTGTTGCCTTTATGCCAAGACGGAGTTTCATATCCTCCGTCGTATGCCCTCCAAACAAAGCAGTGTCACCCTTTGAACGTATGCGCCCGAAGCCCTTGTCATCAACACCACGCTCATATATATTGCGCGACAACTGTTTCTCTGAAGCACGCAGACGGTCGCGTGTCTCCAAACGAGATATTTGCTGCAAATGCTCAGCAATAAGTTCTGCCCGTCGCGTCTGCAAAGCGAAATAGCCCTGTGCAAAAGCGATTTCTTCTTTCTTGGGGTCACCGTTCTGAGCTATAAGATAACAAGCAAAGCGTGTCAACATATAGTCCTTGATTTCACGCTTGGCACCCTTTGCCAAACTAATCATTTTCGTGACGTCACGAAAATGATCATCCACATTGATATTCTGCGACTTGCATGATTCTACCGCTCTGCTTATTGCTACCGTAAAATTCTCCCAACGGGCATATCCAAGCACTGATTGAAGTTCGCGTGCAAACCAAACTTCAACCTTCTCTTTACCGTTCTCACTTTCTATGAAATGCGTAATCTCATTGAATGCGGACGTATGCTGGTTTATTCTCTGGATGTCCATACTATATAATATCGTTTTTAGCCAAAATCACTTTGAGTCGACCTATCTCTTAGCTGGCCTAATTTATTAGATAGGTACTTGCTTACAAAGGTAAGCATAAAAAACAATAATCCCGTATGAGCGTATCGAATTTCGCAATTGTTCGGCAACTTGATACTCTCACTGTTTTTACCAAACAAACCGCGCTGGCGCAGTTCCTGGCGGTTTTCTTTTGTGGCGTCAAAACAAAAAATGGCACACGGCATGTAATGGATTTTCTTTTAAAGAAGCCATTATATGTCATGTGCCATTTTCCCGGAATGGTTCTTTCCGGTTTCACTCAATTACAAACCATTTGCTCCCCCTCAAAGCACCTGTTTGAGGCGGTTCAGGAAGTCGTCGGCCTCAGCCTTGGTGAGACTGAGCGGCGGGAGGAGGCGGAGTATGTTGGTTGAAGCGGCGCCCGTGAAGACGTGCTGCTCCTTCACCAAACGCGTTCTCAGCGTCTTGATGCTGTCGGAAAACTCGATGCCTATCATAAGGCCCTCGCCACGCACGTCAACAATGGACGGGGTTTCGGCGGCCAAAGTTTTCAGCTGGGCAAGGAGGTAACTGCCGACGCTGGCGGCGTTTTCAACGAGGTGTTCTTCCTCGATGACATCAAGCACAGCCAGGGCTGCCGCGCAGGCCAGATGGTTGCCACCGAAGGTGGTGCCGAGCTGGCCGAAGACGGCTTTAAACTGGGGGGAGATGAGCACCGCGCCCATAGGAAAACCGTTGCCGATGCCTTTGGCGCAGGTGATGATGTCGGGACGGACACCTGTGTGCTGATGGGCGAAGAATTTGCCGCTACGCCCGTAGCCACATTGTATCTCGTCGCAGATGAGCACTGTTCCGTTCTCGCTGCAGGCTTTGCGAAGCCCCTGCATGAACTCGGATGTGGCAAGACGGATGCCACCCACGCCTTGAATACATTCAACAATGACTGCCGCCACATCGCCCTTGGCGAGTTCGCTTTGGAAGGCTTCAAGGTCATTGAGCGGAAGAAATTGCACATGGCCGTTGGCATTGACGGGAGCAACGATTTTTGGATTGTCGGTAGCTTCAACCGCCAGGGAGGTGCGGCCGTGGAAAGCTTTTGAAGCGGCAAGGATGCGCTTGCGCCCTGTGTGGAACGAGGCGAGCTTCAAGGCATTTTCGTTGGCCTCGGCACCGGAATTGACGAGGAAGAGCTGATAGTTGTCATAACCACAGGCTTTTCCAAGGCGCTCGGCGAGTTGCTCCTGCAAACGGTTGATAACGGAATTGGAATAGAATCCAAGCGTATTCAGTTGCTGGGTGAGTTTCTCGACATAATGCGGATGGCAATGACCGATGCTGATGACGGCATGGCCGCCGTAAAGGTCAAGATATTCCTGGCCTTCGCTGTCCCAAACGTGGCAGCCTTCGCCCTTGACGATGTTGATGTCGAAGAGCGGATATACGGGGTATAATTGCATGGACTTAAGTTGGTAAGTAGTTGGATTTACAACGGGCGCCAGCCCTCCAAAGTAAGGGTCAGAAGGCAAGGGGTTTGAGTCGCAAGCCCGCGTCTTCCTCAAGTTCAAACATGAGGTTCATGTTTTGTACGGCCTGTCCAGAAGCGCCCTTGAGAAGGTTGTCGATGACGGAAGTGACAAGGAGTTTGTTGCCGTGGCGCTCCGCATGGATGAGACATTTGTTGGTGTTGACCACTTGCTTGAGGTCGACGGCGCGGTCCACATAGTGCGTGAACGGGGCATCGCTGTAGAAGTCGCGATAGAGGTCGGCGATTTCTTCTTCGGGAACGTCGCAAGTGATGACCTCTGTGGCGAAGATGCCGCGCGGAAAGTCGCCGCGATAGGGGATGAAGTCGATGGCGCCTTCAAACGACGGCTGGAGCTGCTGCAACGACTGCACGATTTCGGGAACGTGCTGGTGTTGGAAGGCCTTGTAGATGCTCATGTTGCCCGAGCGCCAGGAGAAATGGGTGGTGGAAGAGGGTTTGACTCCTGCTCCCGTGGAACCCGTGATGGCGTTGACGCTGACGTCGCCTTGCAACAGTCCGGCATCGGCCAAAGGCAACAGGCCGAGCTGGATGCAGGTGGCGAAGCAGCCGGGATTGGCCACGTGTTGCGCACCGAGAATGGCGGTGCGGTTGAGCTCTGGCAAACCGTAAACATAGTCGTTGCCTTCTGCGGCCAGACGGAAGTCTTGCGCAAGGTCGATGATGCGAACATCGGCAGGAATATAGTGGTCGGCCAAGAACTGGGTACTCTTGCCATGACCGAAACAGAAATAGACGACATCAACGTCCTCAAACGGGAATTCGTCGGTGAAGCGCATATCGGTTTCTCCATAAAGTCCTTCATGCACGTCGGTGATGAGGTTGCCGGCGTTGCTCTCGCTGTTGATGAAAACGATTTCGGCCTCGGGATGGTTTAACAAAAGTCGGCAGAGTTCGCCTGCGGTATAGCCTGCGCCGCCAATGATGCCTATGCGAATCATGTGTTGCTGTTACTGTTTTATGGGATTGTCAACAGGCGGGCGAAAGCGGTTTACACCTTTGGTGGTGCCGCCTCCCCAACACCCGTCATATATAAGTACAAGTTGTTAAGTAGGTGTGATCGTTTATTTCTGTTCGTCGCTCTGGTGGTTAGCATAGAACACACGCAGCGGCGTTGAAAGCACCTTGATGAAGCCCTTGGCATCGTCGGCCGTCCAGCCCTTCTGCGTTTCGCCATATTCGCCAAACTTGGTCTTGACCAAATCGTCTGCGCTGTCGACACCGACGGTTGAGAAACCGAGCGGACGGAGCTCGAGGGTGACGGTGCCATTGACGTAGCGCTGCGAACTGGTCAGCATGGCTTCGATGTCGCGCATGACGGGCTCGAGATACTGGCTTTCATGAAGGAACATGCCATACCAATTGGCCACTTGGTCTTTCCAATATTGCTGCCACTTCGAGAGCGTGTATTTCTCCAAGAAGCGGTGGGCGCCAATGATCAGCGCGGGGGCTGCGGCTTCAAAACCGACACGGCCCTTGATGCCGATGATGGTGTCGCCGACGTGCATGTCACGGCCGATGCCATAAGCCGCACCGATTTCTTCCACCTTGCAGATGGCTGCGATGGGGTCGTCGAAGTGCTCGCCATTGACAGCTTTGAGTTCGCCTTTCTCGAAGGTGAGGGCCAACTGCTCTGTGCCGGTCTTGGTCACTTGCTTCAGATAGGCAGTTTCCGGAAGTCCCTGTTTTGAGTCAAGAATTTCGCCACCGCAGATACTGGTGCCCCAAATACCCACGTTGTAACTGTATTTCAGTTTGGTGAAATCAGCACTGAAGCCGTGGCTGTTCAGATAGTCGACCTCCTCCTGGCGCGAGAGGTTGCTGTCGCGCGTGAGGGTGATGATTTCCATGTCGGGACACATCACGAGGAAGGTCATGTCGAAGCGCACCTGGTCGTTGCCAGCACCCGTTGAACCGTGGGCAATGGCGTCGGCACCGATTTCCTTGGCGTAACGCGCAATGGCCATGCCTTGGAAAATGCGTTCTGAGGAAACGGAGATGGGATAAACATTGTTGCGCAACACGTTTCCGTAGACCATGAATTTCAAACTCTTCTCGTAATATTCATGCGTCACGTCGAGTGTCACGTATTTCGTGGCACCGAGTTTGTAGGCGTTTTCCTCGTTGGTCTTGAGTTGCTCTGCACTGAAACCGCCGGTATTGGCACAGGCGGCATATACTTCATAGCCTTTTTCCTTGGCCAGATACATCACGGTATATGAGGTGTCGAGACCGCCGCTGAAGGCGACGACGACTTTTTTCTTTTTCTCTTCCATGTTTGTTATGTTATTGGGGTTGTAGATGTCGGTATGGTTTGGATTTTTCTTTTCTGGCAGGACGCTCTTAAATAATGATTTAAAAAACCTGAACAATTACTCAGCGTCGCTGCCTTCCGCCTTCTTGATGAAGTCTATCACATCTTGCGGAATGGGCTCTGGCAAGGGTTCACCAACGTGGCGGGCTGGATCGTAGAGCATGCCGGTGCAGACGCAATATTTTCGGCCAGTGCGGGCCAAAACATCGCAGTTGATGCAGCATGGCGCATCGGGCGTGCCGCAACCCTTCCAGTATTCATCGTCTTGCGTGAGCTCGGCAAACGGAACTGGCACGTAGCCCAAGGCGGTGTTGATGCGCATCACCGCACCGGAACTCGTAAGGCCGAACAATTTGGCATGCGGCCAACGCGTACGGGAGAGCGAAAAGGCCAGACGCTTGATGCGCGTGGCGAGATGATGACCGCGAAATTTCGGAACGACAATCAAACCGGAATTGGCAACATAATGCTTGTTTTCCCAACTCTCAATGTAGCAAAATCCGGCAAACTCGTCGCCATAAAGAGCAATGACGGCCTTTCGCTCTCGCATCTTCGTGGCCACATATTCATGCGTACGGGAAGCGATGCCCGACCCACGCACCTTTGCTGAGTCAGTGATTGTTTGAAGTATGGTGTCTACATACTTTTCATGTGATCCGTCGGCTACAATAACCCGGATGCCGTCGTTATATTCTTCCATTTTATCTTGTGTGTTTTGATTTTCTCTTACATGAGAGCGGAGTTGATAAGTAAGTGGCTACAACATGACGCTTTTGATGGCCGGAATGACCGTGGCAAGCGCATCCACAAAATCCTGACGGGAGACGTCTTCTGCTATGACAATCAAGATGGCATCGTCACCAGCGATGGTGCCAACCACCTCAGGCAGGCGGCGGGCATCGATGTCGGAAGCCAAACCTCCGGCGTAGCCCGGACGCGTGTGGATAACGGCCAGATTACCTGAAAACGCCAGCGATTCGAAACCCGTTGCACGCAAAAAGTCTGAGAGCGTGGAGGGCTGGGTGTTGCGCTGATAGTGGGGATGTTCAGGCAGGATGTATCGGTAACTGTCGCCATAAGGCACCTTCACAGCCTTGAGCTTTCGCAAGTCGCGCGAGAGGGTTGCCTGGGTCACATCGAAGCCCATGTGCGTGAGCTGACGCAATATGCTTTCCTGACTGCCGGCCTCACCGCGCGAAAGGATTATTCGTAATGTCTCTAAACGATCGTATCGTTGTTTCATGAATATCTATGTTATAATTATGCGGCAAAGTTACAACTATACACGCATATATGCAAGGATATTGCATAAAATTATAGGCAAACAGATTATTTATACATAAAACAAGGGCTTTCTATGGGAAGCGCGGCGAGAATGGACGTTCCCTCTGATTGCCTATCCCAGAAAAAATGAGTAAGTTTGCATACTGAATGCAGGACCACCTACGTTCTTAACAATGACTACACCTACTAAATAACCATACATATTATATGAGTTCTAACAAATGGGCTAAAAACGTCATTCTTGTTGACGCCGTTTTCCTCGACAAAATGGGATATATATTCAGATCCAACTACGAACGCCTTCTGAAACGCGACGTCAATAAGGCCGACTTGGCTATATGGCTGGAATCGGCCATGCTCGACGGCGGTTTGCGCGTGGGAGACAACACTGTTCAGGTGGTGGTGCTCTTTGACGAAAATGCGGAAAGCTTCGACAATTTCCTGCCGTCTGACTTCAACAAGGAATTAAATGGCAAAGGCTTTAAAGGTCCGCTCGGAGAATTTCGTCTGGCTGCGTTCCCCGCGTTCAGCAAGGTGGTGAGTCTGAAGTCTTTCTTCCTGCAGACGCTGGAAAATATCTTGCAGGCAGAGGAAGTGGAACGCCTGGTAGTCGTTGGCGACGATGAAGAATGCGGAGAAGAAATCGCTGACCGTCTGACAAAGAACCCAGACAAGGAAGTCACCATTCTCACCACAGCACCGATTAAAGGAGAAGGTTTCAAACAAGACTTGTTAGGCTATTCGCTGACTCGCGCATTAGGCATTTCTCCAGATGAAATGCAATAAGTAATGGTAAAACAATAATTAAAATGCTTCAGATATACCCCAAACTCATCACTGACGCTCTGGCAACAGTGCGCTACCCCGGAACAGGCAAAAATCTCGTTGAAGCCAACATGATTGAAGACGATCTGCGCATCGACGGGATGAATGTTTCTTTCTCCATTATCTTTGAGAAATCGACTGACCCGTTTATGAAGTCGGTGGTCAAAGCAGCCGAAGCTGCAATCCATACATACGTTGACAAAGATGTCAACGTGACTGTCAAGACAAAGACGATTCAGGCGGCACGCCCTGAACCTGGCAAAATGCTACCACAGGTGAAAAACGTCATTGCTGTCAGTTCGGGCAAGGGCGGCGTTGGCAAAAGCACAGTGGCTGCCAATCTGGCTGTGGCATTGGCGCAGGCCGGATATAAGGTCGGACTGCTCGACGCCGACATCTTTGGCCCTTCTATGCCCAAAATGTTCCACATGGAGAACGAGAATATCTTTGCCGAAATGAAGGACGGACGACAAGTGCTGATTCCTGCCATGAAATATGGCGTGAAACTTCTTTCAATCGGTTTCTTCGTAAATCCGGAAACGGCAACGCTCTGGCGTGGCGGTATGGCGTCAAACGCCCTCAAGCAACTCATCGCTGATTGCGACTGGGGCGAACTGGACTACTTTATACTTGACACGCCGCCGGGAACGAGCGACATCCACCTCACCTTGCTGCAGAACCTGGCCATCACTGGCGCCGTCATCGTTTCCACTCCGCAGCAAGTGGCACTGGCCGACGCACGCAAGGGCATTGACATGTACCGCAACGAAAAGGTGAACGTGCCTATTCTTGGACTGGTGGAAAACATGGCATGGTTTACTCCGAAAGAGTTGCCGGAAAATAAATACTACATCTTCGGCAAGGGCGGTGTCAAACAGCTCGCTGAGGAAATGCAAGTGCCGCTTTTGGGGGAGATTCCCCTCGTTCAGGGTATCTGCGAAAGCGGCGACGAAGGCGAACCGGCAGCGGTTCATAGCGACACCATCACCGGACTGGCCTTCCGCACTTTGGCTGAAGCAGTGGTCAGGGAAACGGAACGCCGCAACCGCGAACAGCCACCAACGCACATCGTTGAAATGAAAAAATAAGCAACCTTTATCGGGCAGACATTCAGATTTTGTTCTGAACGCCTGCCCGATTTATTTAGGTTTCTTTAGTTTGATTCTCAGCAACTTCTGATAAAACATTTGCAGATTTGAATAATTCGTTTTAAATTTGCAATGGATAGGCGGTGCGCCGGAAAAACAGGCAACACTTTATGGCACACATCTATCCCTCACAGACAATGTCGAAGCCATAAAAATATTCCACGCCTGGTTCTTACATTAAAAAGCGTTTACCATGACTGAAAGATACATCAATCCACATACCGACTTCGGATTCAAGAGACTGTTTGGTTCGGAGTTCAACAAGGACCTGCTCATCAGTTTCCTAAATGCCCTCTTTGTCGGAGAGCAGACGGTCAAGGAGGTCACATTCCTCAATTCGGAGCAGCTTGGGGAAAGGCGGGACTCACGACGTGCCATCTTCGACGTGTACTGCCAGAACGAGCAGGGAGACAGGTTCATCGTTGAAATGCAGAATGTTTACCAGGAGTTCTTCAAAGATAGGACCGTCTACTACTCCACTTTCCCCATACGAGAACAAAGCAAAAGGGGAGAAGAATGGGACTATCATCTGGACAGCGTGTACACCGTGGGGCTCCTCAACTTCGTTTTCGACGAGGAAAAGGACGACAAGGACTGCTTTCACCACGAAGTCAAACTCATGGATGTCGTAAAGAAGACTGTGTTCTACGACAAACTGGCATTCATCTACATCGAGATTCCAAAGTTCAACAAGAAGGAGGACGAGCTCGTAACCATGTTCGACAAATGGATGTACGTGCTCAAAAACCTATCAAGACTGATGGAACGCCCCGCCGCCCTGCAAGAACACATCTTCACGAAACTCTTCGAACAGGCAGAGATTGCCAGATTCAACGCAGAGGACCTCAAAGAATATGAAGACAGCGTTAACGCCTACCGCGATATTCTCAACGCCATCAAGACCGCAGAGAGGATTAAATATGCGGAAGGGAAGGCAGAAGGTATTGAAGAAGGGAAGGCAATGGGACTTGAGGAAGGGAAGGCAATGGGACTTGAAGAAGGAAAAGCAATGGGCATCGAAGAAGGGAAAACAATGGGAATCCAAGAAGGAAAAGACCTGCGCAACCTGGAAGTCGCCAAGAACCTGCTGGACATGGATATCCCCATCCCTGCCATTATGAAAGCGACTGGGATTTCCGCCGAAGATATTGCCAGGCTCAAAGACGGGCGTAATTCGGAATGACACAGACAACGTCGAAGCCATAAAAATATTCCACGCCTGGTTCCTACATTAAAAAGCGTTTGCCATGACTGAAAGATACATCAATCCACATACCGACTTCGGATTCAAGAGATTGTTTGGTTCGGAGTTCAACAAGGACTTGCTCATCAGTTTCCTCAATGCCCTCTTTGTCGGAGAGCAGACGGTCAAGGAGGTCACATTTCTCAATTCGGAGCAGCTCGGGGAAAGGCGGGACTCACGTCGCGCCATCTTCGATGTGTACTGCCAAAACGAGCAGGGAGACAGGTTCATCGTTGAAATGCAGAATGTTTACCAGGAGTTCTTCAAAGATAGGACCGTCTACTACTCCACTTTCCCCATACGAGAACAAAGCAAAAGGGGAGAAGAATGGGACTATCATCTGGACAGCGTGTACACCGTGGGGCTCCTCAACTTCGTTTTCGACGAGGAAAAGGACGACAAGGACTGCTTTCACCACGAAGTCAAACTCATGGATGTCGTAAAGAAGACTGTGTTCTACGACAAACTGGCATTCATCTACATCGAGATTCCAAAGTTCAACAAGAAGGAGGACGAGCTCGTAACCATGTTCGACAAATGGATGTACGTGCTCAAAAACCTATCAAGACTGATGGAACGCCCCGCCGCCCTGCAAGAACACATCTTCACGAAACTCTTCGAACAGGCAGAGATTGCCAGATTCAACGCAGAGGACCTCAAAGAATATGAAGACAGCGTTAACGCCTACCGCGATATTCTCAACGCCATCAAGACCGCAGAGAGGATTAAATATGCGGAAGGGAAGGCAGAAGGTATTGAAGAAGGGAAGGCAATGGGACTTGAGGAAGGGAAGGCAATGGGACTTGAAGAAGGAAAAGCAATGGGCATCGAAGAAGGGAAAACAATGGGAATCCAAGAAGGAAAAGACCTGCGCAACCTGGAAGTCGCCAAGAACCTGCTGGACATGGATATCCCCATCCCCGCCATTATGAAAGCGACTGGGATTTCCGCCGAAGATATTGCCAAACTCAAAGACGGGCATCATCAGGAATAAGGCGCAGACCATCATCTGCGCCATAAAAAAACTATACCGAAAGAAGCAGCCGGACAAAATCCAGCTGCTTCTTTCGGTATAGGGGGAATGTTTCTATAAGCCACGTATATGATATGCCACCATTCACGTGTGAGACGTCAACGCATCAAGTGTAACCACCCACGCAATGGACGCACCTCAATAGATGGCAAACAATGCTTTACTTATTAGTCAGAGCCACCTCCACATTGTTTTGTATCACTTCATTGCCAGGATAGCCGCCCTGCTGCAAATTGCTATAGGCCACAGAACCATCGGCATTTAAGATCAAATAGACAGGAATGCCAGGGATGCCGAGACTTGAGCAGAGTTCACCCCACTGCTTGTTGGTCAAGCGGTAGTGAACGCCAGCAATATTCTTGATCATGCCTTCCCAAGCGGCCTGCGGAGAGGTTTCGCCTGTGATATACACAAACTGCACACCTTTCTTCTGCAAATCAGGTTTGATGGCATCGATCTCCTTCATAGCCATACGGCAAGGGCCGCACCATGTTGCCCAAAAGTCGATGACCACCACAGAGCCCTTAAACTGGGCGGAAATCGTCTTCAGCACGTCGGCACCAGGTACGCTGGCATCGATGGTATTGATTTTATAAACTGCCTTAGGTTCATCCGCCGGGGCAGCGTTCTCAACATTTTCTGTTTCAACAGCCGTCTTCTGGTTGGCTGATGCAGGAGCATTCTTGCCCGTACAGCTCATAGAGGTGAATGCGGAAGCAATCACACAAAGGGTAAAGATTTTCTTTATCATGTTTTTAGTGTTTTGGTTTCGAGAAATCATTGTATGTGAGACGGCAAAGTTATTAAAAAAAACGGAGCGAAGCATACAAATTTCTGCATATCGGATGAATAAATCTGCTTTTTAATGAATATACAATTATTTATACAGATTTTCTTTGTATTTTTGGACGCTGGCAAACAGGGCGTACCCTATACATGACTGCAATTCACAATACAACAACCATAAAAAGACAAGCATCATGAGAGAATTCTTACATGTCAACGATATCGGCGACTTGAATGTCGCCCTTAAGGAAGCACAGGAAATCAAGCAAGACCGTTACAAGTTTGAACACCTCGGGCATCACCACACGGTTTTGCTCATTTTCTTCAACAATAGTTTGCGCACGCGTCTGTCAACGCAGAAAGCGGCACGCAACCTCGGTTTGGACGTTGTTGTGCTCGACGTGAATCAGGGGGCATGGAAACTGGAAACGGAGCGTGGCGTGATCATGGACGGAGACAAGAGTGAACACCTCCTGGAGGCTATTCCTGTGATGGCATCTTACTGCGACCTCATTGGTGTACGTACGTTTGCCGGACTTTCCGACCGCGAGGCCGACTATACGGAACGCATCCTCATGCAGTTTATGAAATACAGCAACCGCCCTGTCTTTTCGATGGAGAGCGCTACGGCACACCCATTGCAGGCCTTTGCCGACCTCATAACCATCGAGGAGCACAAGGAGAAGAAGCGTCCGAAAGTGGTCTTGACTTGGGCGCCACATCCCCGCGCACTGCCGCAAGCCGTGCCCAACAGTTTTGCCGAATGGATGCGCGCTGCAGACGTTGATTTCGTGGTGACACATCCAAAGGGTTACGAGCTCGACCCGCTGTTTATAGGCGACGCCACGGTGGACTACGACCAGATGCACGCACTGGAGAATGCGGATTTCGTCTACGCTAAAAACTGGAGTTGCCCGGGCGTCAGCAATCTGGCTGACTATGGAAAAATTCTCTCCAAGGATATGTCGTGGACCATTGATGAAGCCCACATGGCTGTCACCAACAATGCGCAGTTTATGCACTGCCTCCCCGTGCGCCGCAATATGATTGTAACCGACGAGGTCATCGAATCGCCGCGCTCACTGGTCATCCCAGAAGCGGCCAACCGCGAAATCTCGGCCACCGTGGTTTTGAAACGGATGCTGGAAGGACTTAAAACCTTATAGCACTCTGTTCACAACCCATAACGCAGTCATCGCTTTCATCTATTTGCATGGCTGCAACCTCTTGCATTTGAAAACAAAAAAAGATTAGAGGTGCTCAGAATCTGAAATACTCTGAGCACCTCTATTTATATTGTCGACCTTCTCCAGCCTATCGATTTTGTACAATGTTGCATAACCGAAATCGCTGATAATTATGTATTTTTGTAGACGAATTGTATAAAAAACAAGACCCGATAGCTTGACGAATCAGAGGCTACCGGGAATCAACACCGCAAAGATAGTATTGATTCTTTTTACAACCAAACAATTGGATGTCTTTTATGGAATATTTAGAATTTGAAAGATTTATGTCTGCCAAGCGAATACAGAGATATAAAGATGCAGCGAATAATGATACTCGCAAGGCTATGGCTTTATATCGCTATAACCTGCGCTTATCGCAGGAGATATTCACGATCGTCAGTTGCTTTGAGGTGGCATTGCGCAATGCTATAGATAGTATTTTAGTACCGACCTTAGGAGAGAATTGGCTGAAAGATTCTGTTCAAGCCAATGGAGTATTCTCAAACGGGCGTATGAACGAGACAAGAAAAATCATAGAAAAGGCATACAGTCGTTTGAACAGACAAGGCATATACTCCCATTCCAAACTGATTGCAGAAATGGAATTCGGAGTATGGTAGTATATGTATTCCTCTCTACAATATCGTGCAACAGGGCAATGCCTGTTAAAGGCATTCCCGAATAAGCCTCGTTCATCTGCTGCTGTTCAATACAACAATACCTACATATTCAATGAACTTGACAAGGTGAACAGTCTGAGAAACAGAATAGCGCACCATGAACCAATCTGCTTCAGACTTCATGCATCGGAAATTGACACAAGTTACATTATCAATGAATATCAGAAAATTCAGACTCTATTTTCTTGGATGGGAATAGACTCTCGTGCTATGTTATATGGACTTGATTATGTGCAGAGTGTTTGTACCAAAATCAACAGTTTAAAATAACAATAGAAACAGCAATTCACTTCTCCGTAGAGTTGCAAGATAATGGCTGTTTCCTCTTTTACTCCCATAGCAGGCCGATGCCCCTTGGTGTTACTTTCAAAAACAGATATGTCATGGTTAATTTTAGTGCTATGCCATGATAGGGACGAATCCATTTCTCACCTTCATATAACGATTTCCCCAAGAAACATTACAACTCATCGACTCGCGGCCGCGAGTAGCACGAACTGCGGCCGAAGGTAGATAACATGTCTGGGGTTCCAGAGAAACTGTTGCTATACCTTTTTTCAATATCCGCAAGCGGCGACCATTACGTGAATCGAAGCGGGAAACGAACAAAGAGGCACTATTGTATCGCCACGACATTCACGCCATCAGCATCTACACTCTCCTGCCCATAGGCATCCATAGCCCGCACGATATAGGTATCGTGGCAGAGTGAAGGCAAAGAGGGGGTATAAATCCATTGTGTCGCGGAGATTTTTGAAGCGACTAGACGCGGTTCTTCCAACGATTTTTTCAGCACAAGCGTGTCCTTCGGAGACCGAGGCGCACCAATAGTAAGGGGAGAAACACGGCTGACGCTTGTCGCGCTTTTGGAAATGCGATAGATATTATAGGTTACTGGAACGGCAGAGGTGACAGCCTTCCACGACAAGTGCAACGTATTTCCTTCTCTTTTGATACTGACATGCGGCATCTCGGGAGCTGCAACGCCCGATACCTTCATAGGCGGCGTCAGAACGGGCTGGCGATAGAAATCCTTCTGAAGAAAATCATAAAGTCCCTTGGTGTTGTCTGTCAGGAACTTGCTCCGAAAAAAGGCCGTGCCTCCCATATTGAGCTGACGCGCGAAATGCATCTGCCGCGCGATGATTGACAAAGACCAATTTTTCTCGCGCGGAGAAAGGAAGTAAATTCCCAAACCGGGAACGACTGGGCGCCCTCCGCTCTGTTCTGTCCAGTCTTGTGCGAAGGGATAAAAGTGCTTACCATCGAAATACATCATGGGAAACAACACGTCCATCAGTCCCTGCTGCAACCATTGTGCGGCATCTTGATAAACGGCCTCACGCGCATTCCAACCATAGCTACTCTGACGGGGCAGATCGGCACGTTTTCCAACTGGCGAGCAACTCAGTTTCACCCAAGGGCGCACAGACTTGACGGCGTCATGCACCTCCCGAACAACGCGCGAAACATTCTCGCGCCGCCAGTCTCCCAGGCGCTTTCCGTTGCCATATTTTCGATAGGTGGCCTGGTCTTTCCAAGCCACAGACTCTTCTGGATATCGTATGTAATCTAAATGTATGCCGTCCACATCATAGCGTTCCACAATTTCCCGACAGATGCCAGCAACGTATTGCGCCGTGGCTGGAACGCCAGGGTCCATAAACCAGGCATCGCCACAGCGATGGCTGAGCTCGGGATGTTTCTTTGGCAAAGCTTCCGCCCCAAGCCGCCGCGCCAACGCCGCATTGCAGATGGGAAAGGCCACGACCCAAGCGTGCAGTTCCATGCCGCGCTTATGACATTCTCTGAGCGCAAAGGCCAACGGGTCGTAACCCGGACCGCGCCCCGGCGTTCCTGAAAAGGCGCCATCCCACGGTTCGATGTTTGAGGGATAAGCCACGGTGGCCCGGATGCGCGTTTGGAAAATCACGGTATTGATGCCAGCCTGCTGCAGGCGGTCAAGTGTCTGACGGAGCGCCTGCTGTTGGCGCAGGGTGTCTGAAGGAACACTCACCGGACGCGAAGGCCAGTCAAGTCCGCTCAACGTTGTCAGCCAAACGGCACGATATTCTCGTCCCGCAAAGCGCTCGCCAAGTATCTGCGCCAGACCCTGCGATGCAGAAAGGAGCATAAAGACAGCGAGCATGAAAAACATCCGCAGCATTTGGCTTCTATATAGATTGTGTCTTATCATGTGATAAACTGGTAGTTATTTCTTAAGTAGGTGTTCAAAATTATTTTATAGTATCATTCAATATAAACTAATTTTGAACACCTACTTTAAAAGGGCATTCCTCCTGTCCTTCCATTATTTCTTCAACTGCTGATAATACGCATTGAGCATCCCGCGCGGAATGCCCAACGCCACTGCGGCATCCAAATCCTTTCGGGCAGCCATAAAACGTTTGAGTTGCAAATTGGCCTTGGCGCGGCCAATGAAGAGTTCTGGATTTTCCGGCGCGAGAAGAATGGCAGCATCATAGTCCTTCACCGCCAAATCTGGCACCGTCAAGCGCATTTCGAGTTCGGCTCTTGCCAAGCGTCCCTCAACGTTCTCAGGATGGGCCTCCACAAAGGCATCGAGTTTGTGGAGCGCATTTTGCGATTGTCCGAGCGCTTCGAGCGCCCCAGCTTCGAGCAAATGCGCATTCTGGTTGTCGGGGTCAAGACGAATGATTTCCTCCACGTCGGTTTTTGCCAGATGAGGCTGACGGCTTTTCATGTGTATGCCAGCTTGCAGGAACAAGGCTTTCACGCGCAGATGCGTTGCCGGATTGCCATTCAGCAACACGGAACAGTCTTCAAGCGCCGCCTGCTGGTTGCCCATCTCATAATAGCTTACCGCGCGTTCGTAACGCGCCTCGCCCACTTCCGGATGCTCTTTCAGCACCTCACTGAAACGCGTGATGGCTTCCCGGTAACGTCCTTGCGCGAGATAGATTTCTCCAAGATTATGCCTAACGATGTAATTCGACGGAGCTTCCGGCCGAACACGCAGTGCTTCCTTGAAAAGCTGTTCTGCTTGTGCCAAAGAATCGCGCCCCAACGCATTGAGTGCACGCGTCAGATGGTCAACGTAAGCTAAGGAATCGGCTGCCAACCGCTCCTTGACCTTGGCTTCTTCGCGATAGTCGTCAATGGTTTTGGCACGCACGACACCGCCACGCTTAAGGTCGATCACGGTTTGTGCCCTCAATGCTGTAAACGAGAGAGCAAAAAGACACAGGCCGACAAGGGCCACATTCTTAAAGACTTTCATTTTATTCTGTTTTACAAGCAGGTGGTCTGGATTAACTGATGGCAAAAAGCCGCATCATTTGTTGATTTGAAAACGAACCGTGTCGCCATAGCTCGTCCCCACCCCGTTGCGAGCATAAGCCACGGCGTAGTAGTTTCCATTCTGCAGCGAGTCGGCATAGGCCGAGAAAAGCAGAGAGACTTCCTCACTCTTAAGCTTCACGCGCAAGGTGTCGTTGCCATAAAGGAAACCACACTCAAGCACATCGCTGTTGGGGGAGTCTGTCACGCGGCCATTGAGAAGCACACCGTCGCCCGCCGCCTCTGCCGCCAAAGTTTCCACCGTCGGCGCAAAGGGTTGCTCGCCAGAACGGTCCACACCATTGCACGCTGAGAGGAGGATGAATGAGGGAAGGATATGAAGGAGGGTATGTAATTTCATTTTTATTGAGTAATACATTTTATAGGGTTCGCATTATTTCTGGCCAAACCACACTGCCCGACAGTGCATTATGACTCAAGTTTCAGGAGCAACACTCGCTTTGTGTCGGGAGAAATGGCCCCGCGCTGGTCAGGACGGTGCCCCACAAGCCAAAGTATGCCGCGCGAATCGGCCACGACAACCGTCCATAGGCGCTGTATCTGCGAGACGTGTCTGTTTGTCAGGAAGTCGCTCACAAGTTTGCTGCCGCGCAGACCGAAGGGCGTGAAGCGCTCTCCGTTTTCCGGACGGCGCAACATCAAATCTCCCACGATTTTGTCGGCGTCAAGCGCCACTTGGTCGGCGCAGCGCGGAATCTCGGTCAAAGTTTCGCGGGGAAGCCATTGCACACTGATTGTCCGACCATCGGGCAAGGTGGCCCGCACGACATCGGCAAGGCTGACGGGGCGGTATTTCGCTGGACGACGGCTCACCTCCAGATGGTCGCGATAATAGGCCGCGAGAAAATTATCCGACTGGAAGAGGGCACGTTCGCCACAGCGTTCTGGCTGAGAGAGCAAAGACACGACATCGTCGGTGAAACCGAAACGCCTTCCGATGGCATCGAAATTGGCGCGGAAGCGCAACATCGAAACAGGAAAGACGTAGCCCGTCGGCGTTGGGCAGGCAGGAGCGTCGAAGGTCGACGCCATGACGGCCTCATAAGCCTCTTCCGCCGATTGCAGTTTTCTCATGTCGCCAACGAGGGTCTGCTCCACCGAAGGATTCATCTCCCTCAACAAAGGCAGGAGACGATTGCGCACAAAATTGCGCTTATAGCTGGTGTCGGCATTCGTGCTGTCGGTGACATAATCCTGTTTCCTGCGTTGCAAAAAGCGGAGCAAGGTTTCGCGAGAGACGTTCAGGAAAGGGCGGATGATGCGGTCGCGCTCAAAAGCCATACCTGTCAGTCCGCGGATTCCCGTGCCACGCACGAGGTTGAGCAAGAGGGTTTCGATATTGTCGTCACGGTGGTGGCCAACGGCAATTTTGTCCAATTGGCGTTCCTTTCGCAACGTTTCAAACCAGGCGTAGCGCAAACGGCGTGCAGCCATTTCGATGCTCTCGCCGTTGGCCTGCGCCTCCTTCTGTGTTTGGAAATCAACAACATGGAGCGGCACCTGCAGGCGCTCGCACAGATCTCGGCAGAACATTTCGTCGCGCAGGCTCTCGCTGCCCCGCAAATGGAAGTTGCAATGCGCGGCCTCCACGCGAAAGCCCAGTGTCTGCAACACGATGAGCAACGACACCGAATCGGCGCCGCCGCTCAATGCCACCAAACAGCCGTCGCCCTCGCGAAGGAGGTGCTGCCGCTTGATGGTCTGGCCCGCTAACTCCAGCAATTCGTCTTTCATTGGCGTCATCACAGGCAATCAATAAGAGGCGGAAGCCGGAATGCCACATGCTTTCACGCGGGCGACAATGGCATCGAGTTCTTCATGCGTGGCTTTGAGAAGGGCCTGATCGGGGGTCTCACGGTCGATGGTGTAAACCATCACGCTCTGCGGCGCAATGGCCTTGACCGCCTCAATCCAGGGGCCGATATATTCCTCGCCGGTGTTGTCGACGCTCACGCCGTGCATGTCACGTCCTTTCATGAACATCGTTTGGATGATGACGTGACCATGATAGCTCTTCAGAGCCTCAACGACTTCACCGACATCGTAATGTCCCGTTGGGGCATTCACGCGCCGAATGTATTCCGCATTGACCGTGTCGAGTTTCAAAATATTGTTGTCCACCATAAGCAAGGCCTCCCTCACACTTGGTTTGGCGGCCAGCGTGGCATTGCTCAAAACGCTCACACGGGCCTCGGGGCAATGGCGGTTGCGCAACTGTATGGTGTCTTCAATGATGGCTTTGAAATCGGGATGCGCCGTCGGTTCACCATTGCCGGCAAATGTCAGCACATCCGGCAAACGCCCTTCACCCACCATCTTAACGAGCTGCTGCTCCAGTTTTTCGCGCACCTCTTCGCGCGTCGGACGATGGAGGCGTGGCCGATGGTCGGCATTGAAGCCACACTCGCAATAGATGCAATCGAACGTGCAAATCTTGCCGTCGGCAGGCATGAGATTGATGCCCAAAGAAACTCCCAGACGGCGACTGTGGACAGGACCGAAGATGGGAGATGGATAGATAACCGTTGACATGATATATATTTTATATTTGGATGGGATGAATACCCACTTATGAACAACTAATCTTTTAAAGAGGACATTCCACCGCATAACTTATTACAAATGAGGGCATGTTCCGTCGTTAAGAACATGCCCTTCATTAAGTAATGGTTTTGTTTCAACGACCAGAGGAAGCCTCAGGCGTTTGAAACACGATTATTTTTCTGCTTTGATTTTCTCGTTGACCGCCTTGATTTTCTCCTCGATGAGTTTGAGGTCTTCTTTCAGGCGTTCAATCTTTTTGGAAACCTCTCCCACGAGCGCATTGGCGCCCTTCGACTTCATAGAGAAGAAAGAAAGGTTCGTCTCGTAGTTCTTGATTTCCTGCTTCTTGGCTTCAAGCGCATTGTTCAAGCGGGCACGTTCGCGCGTCAGTTCGTTGCCACCCTTTTCAGCCACATTCTTGCGGAAGCTCTCCAGATTACGGCGCCCTGCGCTCAGGTGCAATTCCTTATACACCTTGTCGCAAGCCTCGTGGTAACGCTTGTACATCTTTTCCTTCTTGCGGAAAGGCACGTGGCCCGTTTCGTTCCACTGTGCCTGCAAGTCGCGCACCTGCTGTTGCACGTTCTCTCCTGGATTGGTCAAAAGAGCCTCCAGCGCGGCGATGATTTCATTCTTCTTCGCCATGTTGGCCTCTTCAGCTTCGCGCTGTCCGGCAGTGGCGGCATTTTTCTGCTCGAAGAAATAGTTGCAAGCATCGTTGAAACGCTTCCAAATGGTTTCAGAAATCTTGTGAGGCACAGGACCCACCTTCTTCCATTCCTTCTGGAGTTCAACAAACTTGTTAGTCACGTTGTTCCAGTCCTTGCTATCTTTCAATGCCTCAGCCTGTTCGCAGAGCGCATTTTTCTGAGCGAGATTAGCCTGGAGCGTTTCGCGCGTGGCCTTATAGTAGTTGGTCTTAGCCGTGAAGAACGCATCGCAAGCACTGCGGAAGCGCTCAAATATTTTCGAGTTCATCTTCTTCGGCGTGAAACCGATGGTTTTCCATTCTGCCTGAAGCGCAATCACCTCCTTGGTCTTGCCTTCCCAGTCGGCAGCATTCTTGAGCGTTTCAAACTGCGTATTAATTTCCTCAATCTTCTCACAGAGCGCCGTCTTCTTCACGAGGTTTTCCTCTTCGCGGTTTTTCAGTTCCTCGAAGTGATCCTGATGGCGTTTGTTGACAACGGTTGAAGCATCCTTGAAACGCTTCCAGATTTCCTCGCGCAACTCTTTGGCAACAGGACCCGTCTCGCGAAACTCCTGGTGCAGTTTCTGCAACTGATGGAAAGCCGACACAGGGTCTTCCACCTCAGCCAACTTCTCAGCGGCCTCGCAAAGAGCGGTTTTGATTTCAAGGTTCTTCTTGAAATCGTAAGCGCGAAATTCGTGGTTCAGGCGCAATTGGTCGTAAAACTGCTCAACATACAGTTGGTAGTTTTTCCACAGTTCCGTCGCACGTTCAGCTGGCACCTGTTTGATTTCCTTCCATTCAGCCTGCAAGCTCTTAAACTCATCATAATTCTTGTCGGCCTCATCCGGTGTTGCCGACATTTCCTTGATGCGCTCAATGATGGCGAGTTTTCTTTCCAGTCCGGCCTGCTTTTCCTTTTCTAGTTCCTCAATGGCCTGCGCACGCATTTCGCGAATGCGCACCATCTGCGCCTTGAAGTTTTCCTCTTCGGGATCAGGAGCCGGCATAAATTCTTCTGCCTTTCCGCCGTTGGCCAGGAAAGCCTCTCTTGCGGCAAGGATTGAAGCATTGTGGAGTTTATAGTAAGTCTGCTTCAGCAGTTCTATTTCATTGCGGTCAACGTCTTGTCCTTCGGCCACGATTTCCTTCAGACGCTCGATTACGCCCTCCTTCGTGGTAGGCAATGCACGTGCAGACGTGTTTTCAGCGGCAGCAGCCACCTGCTCCACCGTTTCCTCATTAGCAATGTTTGCCGTTTGCTCCGTAGCTTCCACAGGAGCTTCTGCAGCGTTCAATTCGTTGATTTTCTCTTCGCTCATAGGAGTTTTTTTCTTCTTAAAGGTCGAGCTCTGCTTCGCGTTGTCTCTCTGCATGGGAGACACAGCGCTAACAAGACACCACCTTCACAATAGTACAATAATGTTTCGATACTTCGCGGCCACCATCGCCTCTTTGGCGTTCTGATGCCGCACACGTTAATTCGCCGTCTGACTCAGCAAACGGCTTATTCGTTTGCAAATGAAGTTATTTTTATCGGGATAGCCAAACGTTTGCCAACAAATTTTCGTCAGCCCTGGCGCTCTGGACCTTTTTGGCACAACTTATCCCTTGGTTATCCTCTGCGGAGGGTTAATTATTCTCTGCGAAGGACGAATTATTCTCTGCGTGAATTTATATCCAAGCCTTCTTGCGGAACACACCATAGCAGATGAAAGTCACCACGATGGTGAAGACAATGGTGATGGGGAAGCCCCACCACACTTCTTCCATGCCCGAAATCAAGTTCATACCGAAGATACTTGCCACGAGCGTCGGAATCATGAGGATGATATTGAGGCTCGTCATCTTCTTCATCAAGCCCGACATATTGTTGTTGATGACGTTGGCATAGGTTTCCATCGTCGAGTCGAGGATGTTGGTGTAGATATTCGTTGTCTCCCTCGCCTGGTTCATCTCAATGGTGACGTCTTCAATGAGGTCGGCATCGAGTTCATCGACAGGCAGTTTAAACTTCAGTTTTGAGAGCAGTGTCTCATTTCCACGAATAGACGTAATGAAGTAAGTCAAGCTATCCTGCAGTCGCGAGAGCCCCACGAGGTCTTCGTTGTTGATATTGTTGTCGAGCTTATGCTTGGCTTCCTCTATGAGAATACTGATTTGCTTGAGTCGTTTCAGATACCAAACGGCCGAAGAAAGGAAGAGGCGGAACACAAGGTCTACGGAGTCGGTGAATCCCAAATTGCGCTTCTGCTGATACGACACGAAATCAATCATCATGTTGGTTTCGTAGTTGCAGACCGTTACGCAAACCCCTTTATTGAGGATGATGCCAAGCGGCACCGTGGTGTGGGGCGTGCGCGACCTGACTTCCTTGACATAAGGGATACGCAAGATAATGAGCGACCAGCCCTCATCGTAGTCATAACGTGAGCGCTCGTCTTTATCTCGGATGTCGTCAAGAAAATAATCGGGGATGTGCAGTTCGTTGAAAAGGAAATTTTCGTCGTCCGGCGTTGGGCAAGTCACCTGCACCCAGCAATTGGGCTGCCAATTCTCAAGAGTACGCAGTGTGTGGTCGATGTTCCAGTAGGTTCGCATGTCAAGTTTCTCCCATGTTTAAAAGGACGGGGAAACCTGCCTGATGCTCTTTCCCTGTCTGTTAATCAATATTTTCCGCGTGATAGTCGTCCATTTGGATGATACAATAATGGTTTTCGGCAGCAAAAATAATAATTTATTTTTCGCAGGCAAAGCGTTCCCCCTAAAAACGGACAAAAAAAAGGAATGATTTCATGTATGGTAGATGTATGCTTGGTGGGCATACAAGTAGGTGGGCAAAATTAGTTTATAGTATGTAGATGTTCAACCACTGTTTATAGTATCCATGCAGGGGAAAAACCAGTCTGATATTGAAATTCAATATAAACTAATTTTGAACACCTACATATCCAACGGCAAAGATAATCGTTTCCTCTCACAAATTGCTAACTTTGCAACAGATTTACAATACCAACAAGTATATGAACAAGATTTTTACGGTCAACGGTATGAGTTGTGCGGCCTGCGCAGCGCACGTAGACAAGGCCATACGAAGAGTGGATGGCGTGAGAGAGGTGAACGTCAACCTGTTGATGAACCAAGCACAGGTGGATTTTGACGAACAGCAATGCTCACCAGCCGACTTGAAAAAGGCGGTGGACGACATGGGGTTTGAACTAATCATTGACGCTCCGAAGACAGACGCGCCCTCCAGCACCGCGGCAACGGAAACACCCTCCAACACCGCGGCAGCGAAGACGGCGGACAACGAAGAAAGCCGGGAGGCGGCGGAAACGGCCAGCGAGAGCAAGTCGAAACACGGCCCGATGCTGCGCCGCGCCGCTGGAGCGATTGCCGTTGCCATTCCGCTGGTGGTCTTGAGCATGGCGGAAGGACTCTTTGAGGGCCAAGGACTGGCGGTCTGGCTGCTTGCCACCATATCGCTGGCCGCGTTCGGCCGCGTGTTTTATGCCAACGCCTGGAAACTCCTGCGTCATGGCACATCTAATATGGACACACTGGTGGCGCTCAGCACAGGCGTTGCCTATCTATACAGCGTTGCCAACCTATTGTTTCCACAATGGTTCATCAGCCACGGCCTCACGCCGCGCCTTTATTTCGACAGCGCCGGCGTCATCACGGCCTTCATTCTCTTGGGCCGCGCCCTTGAGGAGCGGGCAAAACACCGCACGACATCGGCCATCCGCGCCTTGATGGGCTTGCAGCCGACAATGGTGCAGGCCGTCGGTGCTGACGGAAGTATCGCGCCCCGCGCCATCACGCAGGTTTCTGTTGGCGACTTATTGCTGGCCCGCGCCGGCGACTGCATCGCGGTGGACGGGGAAGTGGTGTCGGGAGCGTCGCAGGTGGACGAAAGTATGCTGACGGGCGAACCCATCCCCGTGGAGAAAACCGTCGGCAGCCAAGTGAGTGCTGGCACGATTAACGGCAACGGAACGCTTTCCTACCGCGCCACTCGCGTGGCCTCCGACACCACGTTGGCCCACATTGTCCGCATGGTGCAGGAGGCGCAGAGCAGCAAAGTCCCCGTGCAAGCCCTCGTCGACCGCATTGCCGCCATCTTCGTCCCGACCATCATCGCCATCGCCCTTCTCTCTCTGGGCGTTTGGCTGCTATGCTCGCCAACCGACGGACTGCCCCACGGCATGGTTGCCCTGGTGTCGGTGTTGGTCATCGCCTGCCCTTGTTCGCTGGGCCTGGCCACGCCGACGGCGCTCATTGTCGGCATCGGCCACGGCGCCAAAAAGGGGATTCTGATAAAAGATGCGGCGGCGCTTGAAACGGCACGTCGCGCAGACACGATTGTGTTTGACAAAACAGGAACGCTCACCACGGGCCGTCCATCGGTGGTGGCTTCTTCCTTCACCGACATTCAGAGAGACGCCGCCGCGCTCTGTGCCTTGGAGCGCCGCTCGTCGCATCCTCTGGCGCAGGCCATCGTGAGGGATTTGCAGGAAAATGACGCGCCCGACCTGCCAGTGGCAGACTTCAAGAACCTGCCAGGCAGCGGTCTGTGTGCCACGGTCAACGGCCACCGATACGTGGCGGGGCAGCCAGAAAGGGTGGTCACGCAGGATGTCGGCATCAGCGACGAGCAGAGAGCAAAGATTCGTCAGTGGGAAGAACAGGCCTACACGGTTGTGGCCGTGGTGCGCGATGAGACGGTTGTGGCCGTGGTTGCCATCACCGATGCGATGAAACCGACATCGGCCGAGGCGGTGGCGCGTCTGAAGCGTTGCGGACTGCACACCGTTATGCTGACGGGCGACAGCCAACAGGTGGCAATGCGCGTCGGGAAATCTCTGGGCATCGACGAAGTGAAGGCCCGCCTCCTTCCAGAAGACAAAGCCGCCATCGTCAAGGCTCTTCAGGAAGAAGGCCACGTGGTGGCGATGGTTGGCGACGGCATCAACGACAGTGCGGCACTGGCACAGGCCGACCTCAGCATTGCGATGGGAAGCGGCAGCGACATTGCCATGCACACGGCGCAGATAACGTTGCTCTCCTCCGATCTCCTACGCCTACCGCAGGCGCTCCGCCTCTCGTCTGTCACCATGCAGACCATCCGCGAAAACCTCTTCTGGGCTTTCTTCTACAACGTCATCAGTGTGCCCGTCGCCGCAGGCATTCTCTATCCCTTCTGCGGCTTCATGCTCAACCCAATGGTGGCGGGAGCGGCGATGGCGCTAAGCAGCGTGAGCGTGGTGGCCAATTCGCTGCGGAGCGGAATGAAGGGATTGGACTAAATATGGTACCACCATTACGAACCGAGGGGACCGCCACTTACAACGATAACTCCAACGCCCCTTTGGCCCATTCAATAAAAGTACTTATTTTTGTAGGAAGAAATCTTTGATTACCTAATCATTTATCTACACAAGTAGGTGTTCAAAATTAGTTTATACTATCCATGTAGGGATAAGCCAGTTTTATATTGCCTTGCCGCATTCTTTTGCCCCTACAACTGTCTTTCATCAGTCACGTAGCCCGCTACGCTCCTTCTTCAAGACAGCTGTAGGAACAAAATAATACGACAATTCAATATAAACTAATTCTGAACACCTACTTACCACCTCCATCAACTCTATGAAAAAGGACCTATTCCTCGTTCTTGCCCTCTGTCTTTTGGGCGCAGTGAACGCAAAAGCGCAGTTGGCAAACGTGTTGCCGAAGCCGCAGATTGTCAGAACGCACAAAGCGGAAAAGCCCTTCAAGCTGAAGCGCTCCGTGGTGCTCTCCGACGCCACCGCCACGCCCCTTCTCCGGGAGGTGCTGACGAAGGCGGGATGCCGCCTCGTGCCGCAGGCCAAGGCCCGCATTGACGTGGAAATCGTGGACCGCCTGCCCAACGTTTACGATTACCCCCTGCACGGCTTCCCCTGCGAGGGCTATGCGCTCGACATCACGCCAAACAAGGTCACTATCAAGGTGCTTAACGGGGCGGGAACTATCCGCGCCGCCCAAACGCTTGCACAAATGGCTGGAGAAGAGGCAACACTTGAGGCGGCGAGCATTGAAGACTGGCCAGCCTTCAAACTGCGCGGCGTTATGCACGACGTGGGCCGCTCGTTCATCAGTTTCGAGGAGCTCAAACATGAAATTGACCTGCTCTCGCGCTTCAAGGTCAACATGTTCCACTGGCACCTGACGGAAAACCTCGCATGGCGCTTCGAGGTGAAGGCTTTCCCCTGCCTCACGCAGGCGGCCTACGCCGTGAGAGAGCCGGGGTGTTTCTATACGCAGGCGCAATGTTCCGAACTGGAAGCGTATGCCGCCGAACGCGGCGTGACCATCATTCCGGAAATCGACATGCCGGGCCATAGCCAGGTGTTTACGCGCAGCATGGGCTTCGACATGCAGACGGAAGAAGGCCGCAAAGCCTTGAGAGTGATTCTCAAGGAAGTGGGACGCACTTTCCCGCAGGCGCCCTACATCCACATCGGCGGCGACGAGGTGACGGTCAAGCCGGGCTTTCTTGAAGAGATGGCTGCTTTCGTGAGAGACACACTGCGAAAGAAGGTCGTCGTTTGGAACCCGATACGCGCGGTGCGCATCAGCAAGGAGATTGCCGACATGACGCAGATGTGGTCGACAGCGGGTCGCGTCGTGGAGGGCATGCCCAACATCGACTGCCGGTACAACTACATCAACCACTTCGATGTCTACGCCGACTTGGTGGGCATTTTCAAGAGCAACATCTATTACGCCGACCGCGGCAACGAAAACCTGGCGGGCGCCATCACGGCCATTTGGAACGACACGAAACTGCCCTCGCAGCGCGACATCATCCAGCAAAACAACTTCTATGCCAACGCGCTCGCCACGGCTGAAAGGGCCTGGCAAGGAGGCGGCAAGCAATATATTGAGCAAGGAGGCACGACGCTGCCCAACGAGGGCGAAGAACTGGCAACGTTTACGGACTTCGAGCGCCGTTTTCTTTTCCACAAGGCGCACACCCTCGCCGCCGAACCTGTGCCTTATGTAAAACAGACCAACATCCATTGGCGCATCACGGAGCCATTCCCCAACGACGGCGACGCAGGCAAGACGTTCCCGCCGGAAACCATTGCGCAAGACCCTCTGCCCACCGTTTTCAACTATGAAGGGAAAACCTACGGCAGCCGCTTGGCCACGGGTGGCGGCATCTATCTGCGCCATATCTGGCACCCCAGAGTCCCCTCGTTTTTCGAGCAGCCTGCCAACGGGCAGACGGCCTATGCCTGGACCTACGTGTTCTCGCCGAAAACACAGATGGTGGGCGCACAGATTGAATTTTACACTTATAGCCGCTCGGGCAACGAATACAGCCCGACAGTGGGAAAATGGGACCGCCGCGGTTCGCAGGTCTGGGTGAACGGAGTGCCTCTGCCAGCGCCCTTCTGGAAGCGGGTTGATACGAAAATCCTGCAAGACCAAGCCGAAGATGGACTGACGAACGAGAATTTCACGTCGCGCCCTCCTGTGCCAGTCAAACTGAAAAAGGGATGGAACAAGGTGCTGCTGAAACTCCCGCACGCTAACAATGGAGGAACGGGACGCGACAAATGGCAATTCACCTTCGTTCTGACAACGCCCGACGGAAAAGACGCCGCACCAGGACTCATCTACAGTCCGGAGCGACGGAAATAAGAGAAGTATTCCATCTACTTATAAAAACGCCACCCCAACAATGAATCCACCTCTTTCACATCCCCACGTTCTCCCCACTGGAAAAAAACGCCCCGCCATCGCCCTGATCATTCCCAACACGCTGACAGCTCTGGGCCTTGCGGGCCTACTGACGCGCATGGTGCCCCATGCCGAAATCGCCCTCTTCCACGACTTCCGAGAGGCGGAAGCGGAAACGGAGCGGGGAAAGGCGTTTTTCCATTATTTCACCACCGCGCCCGTTCTCCTGAACCACGCCGCGTTTTTCCTACGCCATCAGCAGAAAACCATCGTGCTGGTCCACGGCGATGACGTCCGCCATCTGCCGCAGGGTTTCCACACGCTCAATGTTCTGCAAAGCGAAAAAGAGCTCGTCCGCGCCTTCCTGCTTCTGGCGGAAGGGGCGCACAACCGTGGCGGAAGAATCCCCGACTCTGTGCGCGAGGCACAAGGGGAACGCGATGTCGCGCATCTGCTGACACCACGTGAACGCGATGTGCTACGCCTGCTCGTGGAGGGAAACACGAGCAAGGAAATCGCGCACACGCTGGGCGTGGAAATCTCCACCGTCATTTCCCACCGCAAGAACCTGGCAGAGAAAATGGGCACAAAAAACATGGCGGCCCTCACCATCTTTGCCGTGACACACGGCATCGTGAAGGCGGAAGATATATAAGTTGGGGGTAAAGCGGAGGGGACAACAAAACGTTTTTCTCCCGGACACACCACCCCTAAAAAGCAGATTTAACAGATTGACATGAAAATCCTTGTATCAGACGAAATAGAAAAGGTGTGTCCTTCCTTTGTGGGGGCGCACGTAGAGGTTTCTGTTCGCAACACGCCTTATTCCGAAGGTCTGTGGAACGAAATCAACCGCTTGGGGCAGCAGCTCCGGGCCACGCTCACCACCGAGACGCTGAAGGACATTTCGGGCATTGCAGCCACGCGCCGCGTTTACCGCGCCTGCGGAAAAGACCCCTCACGCTATCGCCCTGCCGCGGAAGCGCTCATCAGGCGTATGCTGCAAGGGAAGGAACTTTACCAAATCAGCACACTGGTGGACTTGGTGAACCTGGCGAGCATCAAATTTGGCTACAGCATCGGCGGTTTTGATGCCGAAAAGTTTGAAGGCGACACGCTGACGTTGGGCATCGGCAAGGCGGGAGAGCCTTACGAGGGCATCGGGCGCGGACTGATCAACATCGAAGGACTGCCCGTTTACCGCGACTCGCGCGGCGGCGTGGGAACACCGACGTCGGACAACGAACGCACGAAAATCGACCTCAACACGACGCACCTTCTGGTGCTCATCAACGGCTACGACGGCAACGAAGAGAGCGTACGCGCCAACGCGGAATTTCTCATCCGCCTGGCGTGTGACTTCTGCGAAGGACACGACGCGAGCTATTATATTTACAGATAAGTAACGGTAAAAGGATTACTAAGTTTTCTCCCCCAAACACCCCCACACGGATGAACGACAATACCACTCTCATGCGTCAATGGATTGACCAACTGAACAAGGCTTCGGAGGCCTACTACAACGGACAGGGCGAACTCATGACCGACTACGAATGGGACGCTCTCTTCGACAAACTCAAGGAAATGGAACGCCAAACGGGCATCACGCTCGAAGGCTCGCCGACGGCAAAGGTCTCGGAAGACAACATCACGGGGCAGAAGGAGGAACACGAATTTGCGGCCCTCTCGCTGGCCAAGACGAAAAGCACGGCCGAACTGGCAAAATGGGCCGAAGGGCGCCCCGTTTGGCTCTCGTGGAAACTCGACGGACTGACGCTGGTGGTGACCTACGACAACGGCCGCCTAACGAAGGTGGTCACGCGCGGCAACGGACACACGGGCACCAACATCACGCACCTCGCCCCCGCCATCGCGGGCATTCTCCCCGAAATCGCGGACAAAGGGCACGTGGTGGTGCGCGGCGAAGCCGTCATTTCCTATCAGGACTTCGAAATCTTCAACATGGAGAACGACGAGGCGTATGCCAACCCCAGAAACCTCGCCTCTGGCTCGCTTACGCTGAAGGACATCAACGAGGTGCGCCGCCGCCACATCCAATGGATTGCCTTCACGCTTGTGCATGCCGATGAAGCCCCGCAGTCATGGGGCGCACGCATGGACCTTTTGGCGGCATGGGGCTTCACGACGGTGGAACGCCAACTGGTGGAGCACCCAACAGAGGAGACCATCAACGACATGGTGGACCACTTCTCCCGCCGCGTCACGGAGCGCGAGAACCCCTACCCCGTTGACGGCCTCGTTGTCACCTACGACGACACAGCGTATGCCGCCACTGGTTCCGTGACGGGACACCATGCCACGCGTGCCGGCCTCGCCTTCAAATGGCAGGACGAGAGCGCCGCCACGCAGCTCGACCATATTGAGTGGTCGTGTGCCGCCTCCACGATTTCCCCCGTGGCGGTGTTCAGCCCCGTGAGTCTGGAAGGCACCACCGTGAAGCGGGCCTCGCTCTGCAACATCAGCGAATGCGAGCGGCTGGGCATCGGCGGCCGTGGCACAATGCTCTCGGTCATCAAGGCCAACAAGATTATCCCGAAGGTGGTCGATGTCTCCCACCGCGAAGGCGTGCTCGACATCCCGGCGTCCTGCCCCGTCTGCGGCGCACCAACAACGGTGCAGACGAGCATGAGCGGCACGAAGACGCTTCATTGCACCAACGCAAAATGCCCTGCCAAACAGCTACGCAAATTCGCACGTTTCGTCTCGAAGGCGGGCGCCAACATCGACGGCATCAGCGAGCAGACCATTGCGAAATTCATCAACCTCGGATGGGTCAGCGACTATGCCGACCTCTATCATCTCCACGACCACGCCTTGGAGCTTTCCATGATGGAGGGCTTCGGCCGTAAATCGGTGAGCAACATGCTGCGGAGTCTGGAGAAGGCCCACAAGGTGAAGGCCCGCAACCTGCTCTACGCGCTCTCCATTCCCCTCTGCGGCGCCGACGTCTGCAAACGCCTGCTGGCCGCATACCCTCTCAAGGAACTGGCAACACTGGCCGCGACCACCGATGACACGGAATTCTTCGCACACATCGACGGCATCGGTCCTGAGAAGTCGGCCGCCGTGGTGGGCTGGTTCCACGACGCAGCCAACAACGCATCTGCCGCCCGCCTGCTCAACCTTCTGGAGGTGGAGGAGGAGAAAACGGAGGCGGCGGGAACACGTTGCGACAAACTGACGTTTGTCATCACGGGCGACGTCCACCATTACAAAAACCGCAACGAACTGAAAGCCTACATCGAAAGCCAAGGGGGAAAGGTGACGGGGAGCGTCAGCAAGTCGACCAGCTTCCTAATCAACAACGACACGGCTTCGATGTCTTCAAAAAACAAAAAGGCACACGAACTGAACATCCCCATCATCAGCGAGGAGGAGTTCATAAAACAGTTTACGGAATAAAACACCCTACCTGCTACCCGAATAAAAACTGGTGGCAGGTAGGGCTTTTTGTTACAGTCCCTATACTTGTCAGCGAACGCGGGACGAGGTACGAGCGAACGTGGGACGAGACGCGACCGAACGTGGGACGAGACGCAATCGAACGCGGGAGGGCGTTCGCTAAATGGCATAGGGAAAGAATCGGCAGACAGGGGGAGGAAGGTAGGTAAAAGGCGGCAGACGGCAACTCTTCTAAAGACGTCGCGGTTGCCGTAATTATATATGTTTTACAGCTTTAGTAATGTTGAAAGAATAAGTTCCGCAATTTTGTACCTGCATTTTTGAGCTATTTTTGAGCTTATTCGAAGGAGCAATGCTCGTATTGTGACTGAGAATGAGTTCGGAAATAGCCGAAAAAACAGGGGAGTCTATAAAATATTACTTGCCTATGGCAAAATTGCGGAAGTTATTTTTTCGACATTACTTAGCCTCATCAAACGCCCCACTTTGCTGGCAACGACACAGGATATGTGGGAAAAAAGTTGTATTTTTGTGATGTCTGGGATTGGGATACCTTTGGGCGTCTCGAATATCCTGTTTTTTTTGATTATCCCTAATCTATTATCAAATCAACTTCATCTCTCATGAAACAGAACCTACGGAATTGGTGTATCTGCCTGAGCGCCATGTTGGCATGGACTCTGAATGCTGTTGCAGGCATCGAAGTGAGCCAAACGCTGCCAACGTCGGGCACACCAGAGCATCGCTACACGATGATGAACGCACAAGGTTATTATTGCAATGCCACAACGTCGCCAACGAAAGATGCCAGCAAGTATGCCCAGTTTGCTTTCTATAGCAGCAAAACGGCCGACACGTATTACGTGTATAACGTAACAGCAAAAAAATGGTTGGCCTACGACCAGAAAAAGAGCTACACGCCCCAAACGGGCTTTGTCAAACTGGTTGCCAACAAGAGTCAGGCTGCTGAGTTCAAAATTACGGAAATCAACGGCGGCAGCTATGAAATCCAGCCCTACACGAGCAATGGCGTAGGGGCCATCTATCTCAACTGGTATAAAGGCGTAGGAGTCGACAATCCAGAAAACGGCACCGTGACGCTTGGTCTCTGGACCGACAACGGCAGCAGCGACAAGGGGTCGAGATGGAATTTCAAAGAGGTGGGCATCAAACACCTTTACACGCTCTTCAGCGACGGCATGCCCAGTAGCGCCGTTGTCACCATCAACGGCAAGGAGTTTCGCGGACTCAATGCGCAAGGCGACCAGACGATCGAACTCGAGAGCCTGGAGGCCAAGGATGTGGCAGTGAAGGTCGGCGGCGGCTATCTGTCGAAGGTGACTGTCGACAACGAGAACTATCAGGTGGATGTCAAATTCATCCAGTTCTTCATCCCGACGGAAAGCGCAGAGGCTGAAAAGCAATATACCTATCTCCTCCACATGCCTGCGGCCTACATCAAAAAGACGGGTAGCAACCTCGGCCACACTCAAAAACGCGGCGAAGCAAACAAGTTCATCTTTATCGAGAAGGAGCAAGGACATTATTATATCTACGACCAGACTTCGAAATGCTATCTCTATTACACGGCAACGGCCAACGGCAACAGCGTGAAAAACACGGCTGAAAGCAATGTCAGATTCAGCAGCGACAAAAACAGGGCCAACACTTGGCAACTGCTGATGCTCTCTGAAGAAACGGTGGCCATCGTTCCCGCAGCAATCGCCAACGCTAACGCGTCTTCTCCCGCACTCAACTTCACTGGAGGTATCGGAAACAACTGTGTGCTGAACCTTTGGCGAGCTGACGACTCCAATTCGGCATGGGAAATCATTGATCCTTCGGCAGGCTCTATGGCTTGCGCCACGCTCATGTATGCCCAGCCTGGGGCACCCTATATCCACAAACTCGTGACAAACGAGGGGGAAACCGTGACAAGCGTTGACTTCGGAAATATCTCAACGCTCACGCTCAAGGACGACCGTTTCAATCGGGGAAACAAATATAAATATGTATTCGGCACCGCGCCGAAAGAAGAGGGCGAATATGCCTACAACGTCTGCCTCACAAACGGCAACGGCGAAGAGACACAAGCCAAAATACGCCTCATCGTGAGTAGCCACCTGCAATCGCCGACGCCGATGATGAGCTGGCTGACATGGAACTGGTTTGCACGCGCCATCAGCCACAACAAAATGGTGGAGATTGCGAAGGGCATGCAGAAATACGGATTGATTGACGCTGGCTTCAACACCATCGTCTTGGACGATGCCTGGGCGGAACAAACAACGAACAAAGCGGCATTGACTTACGACCGCAAAAAATTTCCTTCTGGCATCAGCGGACTGAAAGCCGACTTGAAGAAAATCAACAACAAACTGAAGGTGGGCATCTACAGCGACGCTGGTTCAATGACCTGCGAGAACTATCAGCCTGGCTCATACGGATTTGAAGCGGCCCACATTGCGCTCTTCAACGAATGGGGTGTCGACATGCTGAAATACGACTACTGCAACAGCCAGGCGAGCACAAAGGTGAGCTACACGCAAATGGGTGACGTCATCGCAAAACTCAACGAACAACGCAAAGCTGAAGGCTACATTCCCTTTGTTTTCAATATCTGCGAATGGGGAAAAACGCAGCCTTGGCTTTGGGGCGCGGAAGCTGGCGGCTCGAGCTGGCGCGCCACAAGCGATGCACGCGAAGACTGGATGGGAAATAATTCACGACCAGGCGTGATTGCTGGTGTTGACGAAGTGCGCCGCCTCTGGATGTATGCTGGCGTGAACCGCTTTAACGACCTCGACATGATGTGCATCGGACTGCATGGTCTCGGCGGACCGAGCAACAACACGGCAGGCCACCAGGTGAACGGCGGAAAAATCGCAGGACTCACCGATGCGCAGGCACGCTCGCAGATGTCGTTGTGGTGTATGTTGGCAAGCCCGCTGGCGCTCACCTGCGACCTTCGCGAAACGCCGATGGGCGAGGCCAACAGCGGACAGACTATGCCAAAACCGCTGATCACCGATGCAGATGTAAAGACTCTGACGAACACGGAAATTCTTGCCATCAACCAAGACGTGCTCGGACAGCAGGCGGAATATATGGAGAACCTCTCTACGGGAAAAAACAACTACGCCACCACTGGCTATGACGTTTTTGTTAAGGACTTGACCAATGGCCGCATAGCTGTTTCTGTCACCAACCGCGGCACCGCCTCCATCAACGGCCCGACGCTCCAGCTTACGGACCTCTATCTGGCAGCTGACACAAAATACACCTGCCGAGAAGTGTGGACAAAGACTGAAAATGTGATTGAGAACTCCTTGAACACAGGAACCCTCAAAGCTTGCGAGACAAAGGTGTATGTGCTGACACCACAAACGCCGACCTCCATTTTGTGTCTCTCTGACGCATCTTCAAAGAAGAGTTCTGCCTATTACGACCTCTCTGGCCGTCGCGTGACGAAAGACCATAAGGGCCTTACAATCCACAACGGCATCAAAACGGTCAAGTAGGCGGACAAAATGGCGTTTTTCCTGTCCTTTCTTGAAGCGTTCAACTTCTCGACCTTGGAGACAGGAAAGCGTTTAAAACGTTCTAAGGCAAACCCGTTGACGGGTTAGATTATGATAAAAAAATGGTCATCAGAAATTCTCTTTGCCATACGACATTGAGAATTTCTGATGACCATTTTTTTGACACTACTTAAGTAATGATGAGGTATCTATTCGTATAACTTACACGTATTATGCAATACTGCTACCAGAGCTTAACCGCTGCACTTATAATAAGCGCATTACCTACATCTGCACGATCCTGGCCAAATAGTCATAGTGGTTCCCTTGGGCCAAAATCTCGCACTTCAATCCGCATTGCCGGCAGCATTCGGCGAGGACGACGGAATCGGCGTAGAGCCAGTCGAAACGCTTTCCCTTGATGTTCCGGTAAGTCATCTGATAGTCGACCTCACCATAGTAAGCGCCATCAAGGTCCACGTCTAACACACCGTTTTCATCTTCATAGATATAACGCAGGTCACTGGAGTCGATGAGGATTTGTGCACCGGGGTTCATCAACTGCTTCAGACGGGAGAGCAGTTGCGGCAGACGGGAGAGTTTTCCAGCAATGCCTGTTCCATTCATCAGCAGGAGAAGGGTGTCGAAACATTCTTGAAAACGCTGATTGAAGATATTGACACACGCCACATTGGCAACGCCACGCTCTTTCATGGTTTCACAACTCAACGGCGATATATCAACTGCCGTGACGTCAAAACCGCGCTCCTGCAAGGCCAAGGCATGGCAACCAGCGCCAGCACCGACATCAAGCACTTTTCCTCGGACTTCGTTGAGTGCACGCTGCTCCAAAGGCGGCATTTCGTGATAAGAGCGGAAGAGATGGGCCACGGGCATTTCGTCGTCATCAAAGAGGCTTGAGAGCACTTTCAACTGCGCGGATTTTCCCTGGCGGAAATAATCGCGTATGGCAGCGCCCATCGGGTCTTCCTGTTCTGGCAAGGTATTGATATCCATTGATCTTTAGTGATGGTGTATTAGTAATGATAAATAGGTGTTCAGGTAGGGGTATTTCAAAGAACAAATTTAGAGATTTATTTTATATTTACACTTCTATCAGCGGAATTATTTGTAGCGCTGAGTGTTCTGCCATGTGTTAGGAATAAGGAGTCCTCCAACATAAAAAATCCCCGCTGCCATATCGCAACGGGGATTTCTTCTTTATATGGGTTCTGTCTGCTATGGATTAAAGTCCGTAGCTGAATCCGTCGATGTAGTTGTAGACCACGCTGGCAATGCCGAGCAGGATTACGCCGGCCGTGCAGATGGCGAGGGCGGCACGCGTGCCGCAGTCGCTCTTGAAGTTGGCGATGGGTTGCTCGTTGGGGTTGATATACATGGCCTTGACAATGAGCAAGTAGTAGTACAACGAGATGATGGTGTTGACCAATGCCAAGAACACGAGCAGGTGGAATCCGGCGTTGAAGGCTGCCATAAAGATGAAGAACTTCGAGAAGAAGCCTGCAAACGGGGGAATACCGGCGAGGGAGAAGAGGCAGAGGGTCATGAGGAAGGCCAACTTGGGATTGGTCTTGTAGAGCCCGTTGTAGTCGTCCATACCGATTTTTCCGCTGTTCTGCTCAACAACATGGAGCACGGCGAAAGCGCCGAGGTTGGCTGCCATGTAGACGAAGAGGTAGAACACGAGGGCGGTCATGCCCTGAGAAGTGCCGCCCATGATGCCGAGCACGAGATAGCCTGCCTGCGAGATGGCGGAGAAGGCCATGAAGCGCTTGAGGTTTTTCTGGCGGATGGCAAAGAGGTTGGCAATCGTGATGGAAGCAAGGATGATCCAGAAGAAGCCCACACTCCACATGCCCTGGAAGGCTTCGGCACCGAAGAGCTTCATGAGGATGGTCATGAGCACGAAGGCGGCTGAACCTTTGGAGATGACGCTGAGATAGCCCGTCACAACGGTGGGGGCACCTTCGTAGGTATCAGCCGTCCAGAGGTGGAAGGGAACAAGGGAAATCTTGAAGCCCATACCGGAGATGAAGAGCACGAGGCCGAGGATGCTCAGGAGATTGAGACTCAGGCGGCTGCCGATTTCATCGAAATAGAGTGTTCCAGTCACGCCGTAGATGAGCGAGATGCCATAGAGCAAGAGGGCGCTTGAGAAGAGGGCGAGAAGGATGAACTTGCCGCCAGCTTCGGCGCTTTCCTGGCTCTTCTTGTCGTAGGCGACGAGGGCAGCCATAGGAATGGAAGCTAATTCGAGGCCGATGAAGAACATGATGAAATGGCCGCTGGAAATCATGAAATACATGCCGAGGAGGGTGAAGAGCACCACAGTGTGGAACTCGCCCATCTTGATGCGGTTTTCAGCGCTGTTGAGCCACTTCGAAGACATGAGGAAGACGACGATGACACCGATGTTGAGCACGCTCTTGACGATGGTCATCATGGGCGTGTGCTGGTACATTCCGCCGAAGGCCGTGGCGGGCTCAAGGGAACCGTTGCAGCAGGGCAGAAGGTTAAGGGCGGTGTGTACGAGCAGCAGGATGACGGGGAATGCCGTGCGGAAATTGCATCCGCAGGAGGAAAGGGAGGCGCCGTCGGCAGTGCAGGCGGACAACTCCTTTTCGTCTTTTCCGCAAAGGAAAAGGTCGGCAAGGAACAGGATGACGATGACTGCAAGAAGGCTAAGCTCCTCCGTCATGCTTAGGAATTGTGTATAGTCCATTTTTCTGTTTTACTCGATTATATTAAAGAAATGGATTGCTGGCAGAGGCCACAGCCACCGACTTGATGTGGTCGACGATTGGGGCAACGCCCGTCTGGATCATGTCGCTCATCCAAAGCGGAGCAAGACCGAGTCCGGCAACGGCAACGATGAGACAGATGACGGCGAAACGCTCGTCCCACGTGGCATCGGTGAGCTTGAGGTGGTGCTCATTGGTGCAAGTGCCGTAAAGAATCTTGCCGACAAGACGCAGGATATAGACTGCTGTGATGACGATGCTGGTCACGGCGGCGATGGTCAGGAAGCGATGGAAGCCATCTACGTTCTGGAAGGAACCGACGAAGATGGTCATTTCTGCGATGAAGCCTGAGAGACCTGGCAAACCGAGGTTGGCCAAACCTGCAATGACGTAGCAGACGGAGAGGAACGGCATGATTTTCATCAGACCATTGAGCTCGCGGATGTCACGGGTGTGGGTGCGGCCGTAGATCATACCGATGAGGGCAAAGAAGAGGGCGGTCATCAATCCGTGGCTCAACATCTGGAGCACTGCACCGGTGCAGGCGGTCTGGTTGAGCATGAGGATGGCGAAGAGCACGAGGCCACAGTGGGACACGGAGCTATAGGCATTGATGTACTTAAGGTCGGTTTGAACGCAAGCGGAGAAGGCGCCGTAGACAACGGAGATACCGGTGAGAATCAAGAAAATCCAACCGAGCTCGTTGGCGGCTTCTGGCATGAGGTACATGGCAATGCGGAAGCAGCCGTAACCTCCCAGCTTCATCAATACACCAGCATGGAGCATGGAAACGGCGGTCGGGGCTGAGGCGTGACCGTCGGGGCTCCATGTGTGGAAGGGGAAGAGGGCACCGAGAACGCCGAAGCCGACGAAGGTCATCGGGAACCAAATGCACTGCTGGGTGAAGTCGATGGCATGGGCGCCGCCCGTGTGGTTGGCGATGTCAACGATGTTCATGGTTTGGCCGCCGGCACCGTAGAAGATACCGAAGATGCCGCACATGAGGAAGGCTGAAGCGCCCATGAGCATGAGGGTCAGTTTCATGGCGGCATATTCTTTCTTGCCGCTGCCCCAGACGCCGATGAGCAAATACATCGGAATCAAGGCGATTTCATAGAACATGAACATGGCGAACATGTCGACAGAAATGAAGAAGCCGAAAACGCCCATGCTCAGGAGGGTGAACCAAAGGAAATATTCCTTGGTGAGGGGCTTGAGCTGCCAGGAGGCAAAGGTGCCTGTGAAGACGATGATGGCAGAGAGCAACAACATGGCTACGCTGATGCCGTCGACACCGACTGAATATTTGATGTGGAGCGGTTCGAACCACGTGAGGGCACCCGTGTAAAGCATCTCGGCATCGGCACCGGCTGCACGGTCGCCGAGGAAACGGATGGTGAGGTAAGCGGCAAGTATCAACAAGGCCGTGCTGCCCGCAACCATCACGCCACGCACCTGATTGATGTTACGCGAGAGCCAAAGGCCGAGCAGCATCAGCAGGGGGATGAATACGAATGATGATAAGAATAATATATTTTCCATTTGTTTCTTCTATTGGAATTGTTTACTAAAGTGCAGCCAATACCATGACGGCCAGGAGGAGGAGAATGCCGACGAAGAAGACGTAGGCATATTTCTGCACGGCACCGCTTTGCAAACCGCGGATGCGGAAGCTGAGCGCATGGGAACCAGAAGCGAGGAAGTTGAAGAATCCGTCGACAACGTGGCGGTCAAACCAGGCAATGGGCTTGGAGATGTGCGCAAAGATGATGCGGTGGGTGATGTATTGGTAAACCTCGTCCATATAGAAACGCTTGTAGGCCCAACGATGGAGCTTCTGAAGCTTTTCGGCAGCGGCTTCGGCAACAGGCTGGCGCTCGCCCATATAAATATAGGTGGCCAAAGCGATGGCACCGACAGCGATGACGATGCTGGTGCCGGCGACGTTCCAGTCGAGGTGGATGTCGTAGGCCTGTCCGTCGGCGCTGACGAAGTGTCCGAAAGGTATGAAGCCAGCCACGCAGGTGACAACGGCGAGGAACATCAGCGGGAAGGTCATGGTGAGAGGTGCCTCATGCGGCGTGTGCTCAGCATGGAGCTGCTTGTTTTCCGTGCCCCAGAAGATTCCGAAGTAGAGACGGAACATATAGAACGCGGTCATGGCGGCGATGGCGGTCATGATCCAGCCCATAAACGGACTGTAGGCGAAGCAGGCGGAGAGGATTTCGTCTTTCGAGAAGAAGCCTGAGAAGGGGGGGATTCCCGAAATGGCGAGGCAGGCGATGAGGAAGGTGATGTGGGTGATTGGCATGTACTTACGCAAACCGCCCATGGCCGACATCTCGTTGCTGTGGACGGCATGGATGATACATCCAGCACCGAGGAAGAGCAGGGCCTTAAACATGGCGTGGGTGAAGAGATGGAACATGGAGGCCATGTAACCGAGACTTCCAGGATGTTCGTGACCAGTGGTGATTTCGGTGCAGACACCGAGGGCCACCATCATGAAGGCAATCTGAGAGATGGTTGAGAAGGCGAGCACACGCTTGATGTCGCTCTGGGCGCAGGCCACCGAAGCGGCATAGAATGCGGTGAAGGCACCCACCCAGGCAACGATGCTGAGGGCGTCGGGGGCATAGCCAATCCACAAGGGGAAGAGGCGAGCCACCTGGAACACACCGGCAACAACCATGGTGGCAGCGTGGATCAAGGCGCTGACTGGCGTCGGACCTTCCATGGCATCGGGCAACCAGATGTGCAAGGGGAACATGGCGCTCTTACCAGCACCACCGATGAACATGAGCACGAGGGCCGTCGGCAACATGTAACCGCCCTGGGCGAAACCTTCGGAATTGAAGTCGAAGCCGAATGACTTGCAATAGTATCCGTAAATCAAGATACCGATGAGGAAGAACATATCGGCGAAACGCGTCACGATGAAGGCTTTCTTGGAAGCGGCGATGGCGGCGGGAGAGGTGTAGTAGAAACCGATGAGGAGGTAGGAAGACACTCCCACGAGTTCCCAGAACATATACATCTGGAAGATGTTGGTGGCCACAACGAGGCCGAGCATCGACATGGTGAAGAGACTCAAGAAGGCGTAGTAGCGCTGGAAGCCACGTTCACCATGCATATAGCCAAATGAATAGATGTGCACCATGAGCGACACGGTGGAGATGACGATGAGCATCATCACGGAAATCGGGTCGAGCTGGATGCCCATGTCAAAGTGGAGACCTTCGTTGAAGAAAGGCAACCACGTGAAGTTGTAAGGCGTCAGTGTCTCAAAGACGCCTTCGGCCGTACGCGGCAGCGTGAAATACTCGTAGGCGGTGGTGTAAGAGAGAACGGCCACCACGCCGAGCACCAACGTGCCAATAAGGCCCGCAGTCTTATGGCTGAGCCATTTTCCGCAGATTCCCAACAAGAGGAAGGAGAAGAATGGCAACAGAAGGATTAATAATGTATATTCCATATTTTTTCTTTTGTTTGTGGTTCACGACAAGGTTTCCAGAGAGGGAGCGGGCTTTGGAATCCGCGCCCCGTTTCAAGCGGGAAGGGCTTGCCGTGGTCTGGTTCTACCATTTCATCTTTTCCAACTTGTCGACCGAGATATCCTTGAGGGCTCGGTAGATGTTGATCATGATGGCGATGGCAATGGCGCTTTCGGCAGCAGCAATGGCGATGGCGAAGAGCGTGAAGATATAGCCGTCATGACCTTCTGGATAGAGCATGCGATTGAACACCGCGAAGTTGAGGTCGGCCGAGTTCAGCATCAATTCGATGGAGAGCAGAACGGCCAAGGTGCTGCGGCGCGTGAGAAAACCGAAGATGCCTGCAAACATCATTACGGCTGAGATAATCAGGATATATTCTATCTGTATCATAGCTTTTTTCTTTAACGTTTACGGGCAATCAGCAATCCTGCCACGATACATGCCAGGAGCAACACACTGACTGCCTCGAAGGGAAGCAGATAGCCGCCGGCATCGGTTGAAAGCAAGAAGGAGCCGATTTGGTCGATTGAATTATTGGTTGCGGCACCAACAGGCTCCGTCGGAGCGCCAAGGGCAGCAACGTTCTCGAATAATTTTTGCTTGAAGAGCACACCGACGAAGACAAGGAAGCCGACGAGGGTCAAAATCAAGCCCCATGAGGCATCTTTGACGCGGCTCTTGACTGCGCCGTCCTTTCCTTCGGTCAGCAGGATGGCAAACACGTAAAGCACGATGATGCCGCCGGCATAAACCATGGTCTGCACGGCTCCGAGGAAGGTATAGCCCATCAAGAAGTACATGCCTGCCGTGCCGAGGAGCACGAAGAGCAGGTATGTGGCAGCACGGATGATGCTTTTCGTCACGACGGTGCCGATTGACGAAAGAACCATGATGACTGCCAGAATGACAAACATGATATTTTGTGAATTCATTTTGCTTTGTTTTTATTTAGGCGTTGGCAGCGGGCGCTGTTGCAGAAGCGTCGGCGGCAGGTTTTTCTGCGGCGGGCTTAGCGGCAGGGGCAGCGGCCGGGCTGGCGGCTGCGGCGGCGGGAGCAACAGGCTTCTTCACGATTTTCTTTTCTTCTACATGGCTGCCAGGATGATTGAGCACCTTGACGAGTTTTGAACGGTCGAAGACGGCATTTTCAAAACTCTGGTCGAACGTGATGGCGCCATGAGGACAGGCACGGGTGCAGAGTTGGCAGAACATGCAGCAACCGAGGTTGTACTCATATTTGACAAGGCGCTTTTTCTTTTTGCCATCAGCATCTTCGTAAAATTCGCTGGTCACCTTGATGGTGCCATTGGGGCAGGCCATTTGGCAAAGTCCGCAACCCACACATTTGTGTTCGTTGTTTTCGTTGTGTGGCATGGTCAGCGAACCACGAAAGCGGTCGAACATTTTCAGTTCTCCGCGGTTTTCAGGATATTGCTCGGTGATTTTGGGGGTAAAAAACTCACGCATGGTCGTTTTCAAACCGGTGCAGAGGGATTTCAAACCGCCGAACAACCCTTGAATATAGTTGTTTTCGTTGTTCATGAATTATGTGATTTGTTTGATTTCAGCCTGTCTCTGCACGCGGGGCGAGACATCCGCCGAAGCGGGCCTGCCTCCGTCGTGCCGACGTGCTGACAAGTAGGCAGCCAAGTTCATTATGCCATTTTAAGAACAATGCGCCTGGCATATAAACCTACTTATGAACAGTGTTAGAAATGGAGGCCGTAAGAAACCACCAAGGCCATGAGGATGAGATTGATCATGCTGATTGGCACGAGGTATTTCCACTCGAGCGAGAGAATCTGGTCGATTCTCAAACGCGGGAAGGTCCAACGCAACCACATCAGAAGGAACACGACGAAGAAGGTCTTGCCGATGAACCATACGGCACCGGGGATGTAGTCCATCACCACGTTGAATCCCTCGAGGCCTGCAATGTGCAGAGGTGCCCAACCGCCCAAGAAGATGGTGGAGGCCATACCAGCACAGATGAAGAGGTTGAGGTATTCTGCCAAGTAATAATAGCCGAAGTGCATACCGGAATATTCCGTGTGGTAGCCGGCAGTCAGCTCACTCTCACTCTCAGGGAGGTCAAACGGGCCACGATTACACTCTGCGTTTCCTGCAACGAGGTAGATGAGGAAGGCAATCACGGCGGGCAGATGTCCGCGGAAGATGTTCCAGCCCTCAACGGCCTGCTGGTTGCAGATTTCGGAGAACGACATGGTGCCGGTGAGGCAGATCATGGTGAGCATGGTCATACCGATGGAGAGCTCGTAGCTGATGATTTGTGCACCGCTACGCATGGCGCCAATCAAGGAGTATTTGTTGTTGCTACTCCATCCGGCCAGCAGGATGCCGACAACGCCAAGGCTGCCGATGGCGAGGAAGAAGAAGACACCGACATTGAAGTCGATGATCTGCGCTCCCTTGTTCCAAGGCAGGCAAGCAAAGGTGACCATGGAAGCCGTCACGACAAGGAACGGGGCGAGGTTGTGCAGGAAGAGGTCGGTCTGACGCATGTTGATGATTTCCTTCGTCAACATCTTAAACACATCGCTGAACACCTGCAATGAACCCCAAGGACCTACACGCATCGGGCCGAGACGGCACTGGAAGAAGGCGCAAATCTTACGCTCCATGTAGATCAGGACGATGGCAAACACGGCGTAGAGCGTGATGATGGCCAAAGCCACCAGGATGCTCTCGGTCAGGATGGCGCCCCATTCGGGCATGAAACCCGTGAGCAGGCCGTGAAGCCAAGAACTTACTATATTGAAGTTGAACATTTTGTTTTCTCTGTTTTAAAAGGATTAACGGTCAATGTCGGGGACTACATAGTCAACCGTACCGCCGATGGTGATCAAGTCGGCAATCATGTTGCCGCGGCAAGCGGTATCCATGACGGCAACGAGGGGCAGACCCGTTGAGCGATAGTGCAAACGATAGGGGCTTTTATCGCCCTTACTCTCGAGAAGCACGCCAAACTCGCCACGGCTGCCTTCAACGGCACTGTAGTAGGTTCCGGCTGGCACCTTGATGATGGGCTTCATCTTCTCCTGGAAGTTGCCCTCTGGGATATTGTCGATGAGTTGCTCGATGATGTTCAAGCTCTCGAGGATTTCGTCAAGACGAATCATGTAGCGAGCAAAACTATCGCCTTCGGTGCGGGTCACTTCGTTAAACTGCACACGGTCGTAAGCTGCATAAGGATGGAGCTTGCGCACGTCGTTGTGCCAGCCTGCCGCACGGCCCGTACCGCCGGTACAACCAAAGGAGATACACTGCTCTTTGGTGAGCACACCGACACCCTTGGCGCGGTTTTGGAAGATGACGTTGCCAGTGAAGATGTCGTGGTATTCCTGAATATTCTTACGCATGTAAGGAATGAACTCCTTGACACGCTTTTGGAAATTCGGATGAATATCGGCCATCACGCCGCCGATGGTGTTATAGTTCAAAATCAAGCGTCCGCCGCAGGTTTCCTCGAAGATGTCAAGAATCTTCTCGCGGTCGCGGAAACCATAAAGGAATGCCGTGGTGGCACCGAGGTCCTGACAGAGGCAGGAGAAGAACAAGATGTGGGAGTCGATACGTTGCAACTCATCCATAATAGTACGGATGACCTTCACGCGGTCGCTCACCTCAACGCCCATAGCCTGCTCGATACACATGCAGAGCGCGTGGCGGTTTTGCATGGCGCCGAGATAGTCGAGACGGTCTGTGAGGGCCAGGGTTTGCGGATAAGTCAGGCTTTCGCTGATTTTCTCCACGCCGCGGTGGATATATCCGAGCACGGGGTCGATCTTGCGGATGCGCTCACCGTCGAGGCTCACGCGGAAATGAAGCACACCGTGGGTTGAAGGGTGCTGCGGGCCGATATTGACCACATACTCGTCTTCCTCAAAAATTTTGTTCTCTTCCTTCGTCACCGTGCCGTCGGCATTAAGCGTGTAGCTCGTTGTCACGTCGGCAAGCGGCTCGTTGGTCATGCGAAGCGGATTATTTTTTTCCGTCTCGTCGTCCTTACGCATCGGGAAGCCAACCCAGTCTTCGCGCATAAAGATGCGGCGCATGTCGGGGTGACCAGTAAAGATGATGCCGTAGAAGTCATACACTTCACGTTCGTAGATATTGGCGATATCCCAAAGGTCGCTCACACTGGGCAACATCGGGTTTTCGCGGTCTGCGCAAACGCTCTTAAGGCTGACGCGCTTACCGGTTTCAGTTGATTCCAACTGATAGATGACGCCGAGTCCTTCTTCTTCCCAGTCCAAACCGGTGAGGTTTTCCAAGAAGTCCATGTGCTCTTCAGCACGAAGGCGTTCCATCTCCTTGCGCAAATCGGCAGGGGCAACCACCTTGGCATCGAGCTGGTTCTTGGCGGGAGCGGCAGGTGCTGCCGGAGCGGCAGGACGAGCGGCGGGACGTGGAGCGGCAGCGGCCTTTGGCTGCTGAGCGGCGCTCTGTTGTGCATTATCCTTTATATCTGTCATGCCTGTTCCTCCTGGTTAAAGTTTTCTTCTCCCACTTTCTCCATCTTCTGGCGATAGGGGTCTTTCTGCTTGCGGTTGGTTGTTCCGAAGAAGTTCTCAACCTTCACTTTTCTCTGCAACTGCATCATGCCGTAGAGGAACGATTCAGGGCGCGGGGGGCAACCCGGCACGTAAACGTCAACGGGGATGACATTGTCAACACCCTTCACCACGTGGTATGACTTGGTGAACGGACCGCCAGAAATGGCGCAGCCACCAACGGCAACGACATATTTCGGGTCGGCCATCTGGTCGTAAAGACGCTTGAGCACTGGTGCCATCTTAGTGGTGATGGTGCCCGAAACGAGAATCACGTCGGCCTGGCGCGGACTGTTTCGCGTCACTTCAAAGCCAAAGCGAGCGATGTCGTAACGGGCAGCACAAACGGCCATAAACTCGATACCACAGCAGCTCGTGGCAAAAGTCAGCGGCCAAAGCGAGTTGGAACGTCCCCAGTCAATGAGTTCGTCAAGACTGCGCACAATCACGTTCGTGCCTTTGGCGTTGAGCTCGGCAACGAGTTTCTCAAAGGTCTCGTTGTCCTTAAATTCCTCGTAAGGAATTGATTTGATTTTGGGTTTCTTCATTACTGCCATTTCAACGCTCCTTTCCTCCAGGCGTAAGCCAAGCCCAGAACTAAGATAAACAGGAAGAAGAGCACGCTAAGCAATCCCGAAGGACCCAGCGTGTGCATCACGACGGCCCAAGGGAAGAGGAACATCGTTTCCACGTCGAACATGAGAAAGAGGATGGCAAAGAGATAGTAGCCAATGCGGAACTGCATCCATGAGCGTCCGCGAGTTGGAATACCACACTCGTAAGCCTCTTCCTTCTGCTCGTTGAAGCTGCGCGGCGAAATCAGTTTGGCCAAAATCGTCACGACGGCCACGAACGAGATACCTGTCAGCAATGCTGTGACAAATAAGGTAAAGTTCATAGCTCTTTTGTGTTATGATTAATGATTAATATGTATTTGCGAAGATGTCTTGACGTGAAACGGGAAGCGGTTCCACAAATTCCTGCCTATCAGAATAATAGGCTTCTGTCTACCCCCATCGGCATGCCATAAGCATCCCTGCGGCATTTCACAAAGAAACAGAAGCACGCCTTCTGGCGGCTGGCGTTTGCGAACCCTTCAGAACGAACGAAAAAATCCGTAGCGACTGGCAGACAAGGGAAAGAATCTGCCGTTTCTACGGACACAACAAAGCAGCGAAAGATCTATATTGTTCTTCCGCAGCCAATGTAGCAGTAAGTACTGCGCCCTGCAAACCTGCATGCGCACGATGTTGATTTCCCTTTTTCACGTCGTTCGTCTTACGGGGCGCAAAGTTACAAAATTCATCCCTAACTTCGCCGCCCCCACATTACATTTTTTTCACACCCACCGCGTTTTAACGAATGGCACACGTGTTCCCCTTGAGCAGTCTTCATTCCTCTCCACCGTGCCTACCGCCTGAAAAATGACGGATGAGGTTACTGCCTACGTTTCAAAAAAATATTATTTTTGCAGTGAGCACTAAGTGGTCTGGTTTAACCTTGTACTTGAAGTATTCTGACATATATCACATATACATTATAACTATGACCACCCACTTAACTAACAATCAACACAATGAAAGCATACACTTATATCAAGAAGGGCGTGTTTGCCATGACCGACAAACCGAAGCCAACGATTTTGGAGCCAACCGATGCCATCGTGCGCACCACGCTGAGCAGCATCTGCTCGAGCGACCTCCACATCAAGCACGGAAGCGTGCCGAGGGCGGTGCTGGGCATTACGCTCGGCCATGAGATGGTGGGCATCGTTGAGGAAATCGGACCGGAAGTGAAAAACGTGAAGGTGGGCGACCGCGTGACGGTCAACGTGGAGACTTTCTGCGGTGAATGTTTCTTCTGCCAACACGGTTATGTCAACAATTGCACTTCGCCACACGGCGGCTGGGCGCTCGGCTGCCGCATTGACGGCGGACAAACGGAATATGTGCGCGTGCCGTTGGCCACGCAGGGACTAAACCGCATCCCCGACGGTGTTTCCGACGAACAGGCGCTTTTCGTGGGCGACGTTCTGGCAACGGGTTTCTGGGCGGCACGCATCAGCGACATTTCGGAAGACGACACGGTGCTCATCATCGGAGCGGGCCCAACTGGCATTTGCACACTGCTCTGTGCTATGCTGAAGCGCCCGAAGCGCATTATCGTCTGCGAACAGTCGGAAAAGCGCCGCGCCTTTGTGCAGCAACACTATCCCGATGTTCTTCTCACGAAGCCTGAGGAATGCGCCGACTTTGTAGCCCAAAACAGCGACCACGGCGGTGCCGACCGCGTGCTGGAAGTGGCGGGAGGCAACGACACGTTCCGCCTTGCCTGGCTGTGTGCACGTCCCAATGCCATCGTCACAATCGTGGCGCTCTACAACGAGCCCCAAGTGCTGCCCCTTCCCGACATGTACGGCAAAAACCTCACTTTCAAGACTGGCGGCGTCGACGGCTGCGACTGCGAAGAGATTCTGCGTCTCATCGAGGAAGGCAAAATCGACACCACGCCGCTCATCACCCACCGCTACCCTCTCAGCCAAATCGAAGAAGCCTACAAGCTGTTTGAAAACAAGGAAGACGGTGTCATCAAAGTGGCCATCCAGTCGACCCTACCCACCACCTAACTCCTATCTACCCACAACATGATAAAACATCTCTTTAACAAAATGCGCCGGCTGGCATTGCCTTTGATGGCTGCCATCTACAGCCCGGCATGCGCCCAGGCGCAGACAACAAATCTTCCCATACAGGCGGGCATCGCCTCCTACAACATCCACCACGGAGAAGGCATCGACGGAAAATACGATTTCGAGCGTCTGGCCAACCAGTTCAACCACTGGCAGGCTGACGTCATCGCCCTGCAGGAGGTCGACAGCATGACCACACGCTCGGGAAAGACCTATGCGCTCGGCACCCTGGCGGACATCACCCGCTATTACGACACGTTTTGCCCGACAATGGATTACCAAGGCGGAAAATACGGCATCGGAATGCTCTCGCGGCAGAAACCGCTGAAAGTGACGTCATACGCACTGCCTGGCAAAGAAGAGCCGCGCCGTCTGATGGTGGCGGAATTTAAAGACTACGTGGTGGCATGCACGCATCTCTCGCTCAACGCCGATGACCGCATGGCCTCGCTACCTATCATCCTGCAGGCGGCCCGCAACACCGACAAGCCGTTTGTCATTGCCGGCGACTGGAACGACACGCCTAATTCGCCGTTCATCAAAGCGCTGTCAAAAGATTTCTGCCTCCGCTCCAACACGCGCCTGGCCACCTTTCCCGCTGACAGCCCGAAGGATTGCATTGACTATATCGCTGTTTACAAACGAAGCGGCGAGCCCAACTACTCAAGGTCTTATTGCTATGTCAACGAACCTGCCGTGGTCACAACGGCAACCGTCGGCAGTAGCAAAACAGCCTCCGACCACCGCCCCATCTTCGCCAAGATGATTTTCCCGACGCCCGTTGAAAAGCTCATGACAACGAAGCCTTATCTGCAACTGAGCACCCCGACTTCCGTCAACGTCATGTTTCAAACCAACAGTGTGAGCCACTGCTGGGTGGAGTTTGGCACCGACACGCTTCACACACAACGCGCTCGCACACTGCTCGACGGACAGGAAGTGTGCTACGACATTGAAAACAACATCCAGCTCAAAAACCTCCAGCCAGGCACCCGCTATTTCTACCGCGTTTGCGCCACCGAAATCCTTCTGAAACAGGCATACGCCACCCATTTTGCTGGTGACACGCTGCGCACGCCTTTCTATTCCTTCCAAACTCCAGACACAAAGAACAACGGCGACTTCGTCTGCGCCATCTTCAACGACCTTCACGAGAGCAAGGAGACCTACGATGCGCTACTCCAACTGATGGAAAACGAAGGCATCAACCCCAACTTCGTCATCTTCAACGGCGACTGCCTGCCGGAACCCACCAACCGCGAACACGCCCTGCACATGATTCACGCCCTGGCCGACCCCATCAACGGCGCTGAACGCCCCATCATCTTCCTGCGCGGCAACCATGAAATCCGCAACTGTTATTCTGCAGGCATGCACCACCAAATCGGCTACTATAACGACAAGACCTACAGCGCCTTCACCCGGGGAAACACACGGTTCGTGCTCCTCGACTGCGGAGAAGACAAGCCCGACGATTCCGACGTTTACGCCGGACTGAACGACTTCACACAGCTGCGCCTTGACCAAGTGGACTTTTTAAAGCAGGAACTGAAGAGCAAAAATTTCAAGCAGGCTAAACACCGCGTGCTCATCAGCCACATACCCGTATTCGGAAACACCGACAAATACCGTCCATGCCTTGACCTCTGGGGCCCGCTGCTCAAAAAAGCACCCTTCGACGTAGCCATCGGCGCACACACGCACAGCGCCGCCTTTTATCCCAAAGGCACCGATGGATGCCAATTCCCCGTTTACGTCGGCGGCGGTCCGTCAGTGAAGAAAGGCACCGTCAGCATCCTCACGCTCAAAAACGGCAAGCTCTCCATGCGCGTCCTCTCAAACAATCCCAAATCGCGCTGGACGCTCGACATGAAGTAGGGCTTCGCCGAAGCAAGTAACAGCAAAAAAACATCCGCGCACAAAAAAAGCGGATGAGTTGCATGCTGAAATAAAAAAAATGGCGTAACTTTGCCTACGTATTATAATTGTGTGGAGCCAGTCCTGCACACAATATATATAGGAATACACATCAAGAGCGACATAACATATTTATTATAATATTATAACGACATGGAATATTCACACGAAGTTCAAAACATGTGTTGCGTGGCCAAAGGCCCCAACCATGGCCCAGCTCCCATTCCCGAAGAAGGCAAGTGGGTACAAGCAAAGGAAATCAAGGACATCTCTGGTTTGACTCACGGTGTGGGTTGGTGTGCTCCCCAGCAGGGTGCGTGCAAACTGACGCTCAACGTCAAGGAAGGTGTCATCGAAGAATGCTTGGTTGAAACAATCGGTTGCTCAGGTATGACTCACTCAGCCGCTATGGCCAGCGAAATTCTCCCGGGCAAGACTATCCTCGAGGCGCTCAACACAGACCTCGTTTGCGATGCCATCAACACCGCTATGCGTGAACTCTTCCTTCAGATCGTTTACGGACGTACGCAGAGCGCTTTCTCTGAAGGCGGCCTCGTTGTTGGTGCCGGTCTTGAAGACCTCGGCAAGGGTCTCATCAGCCAGATGGGTACGCTCTACGGCACGAAGCTGAAAGGCACCCGCTACCTCCAGCTCACCGAAGGCTACATCACCAAGATGTACCTCGACAAAGACGACCAGGTTATCGGCTACGAATTTGTTCACATGGGCAAGTTCATGGACGCTATCAAGAAGGGCGTTGATGCCAACGAAGCTCTCAAGAGTGTAACTGGCCACTACGGCCGCACTACTGCTGAGCAGGGCGCAGTTAAATCTATTGACCCACGTAAAGATTAAGGAGGAACACTAAAATGATTAGAGAAGTAAAGTTTGAAAGCCAGGACCGTCGCATGAAGCAGATTCTCGCTGCTCTCAACAAGCACGGCATCAAAGATATCGAAGAGGCTAACCAGATTTGCGAATCTTACGGCATTGATCCTTACATGGAATGCGAAAGCACCCAGATGATTTGCTTCGAAAACGCAAAATGGGCTTACGTTGTAGGCACAGCCATCGCATTGAAGGAAAAGGCAAAAGACGCTGTTGAAGCTGCCGAATACATCGGCGAAGGCTTGCAGGCATTCTGCATCCCCGGCTCTGTAGCCGATGACCGTAAGGTTGGTATTGGCCACGGACGCCTCGCTGCCCGCCTCCTCTCTCCTGAGACTAAGTGCTTCGCTTTCCTCGCAGGCCACGAGAGCTTCGCTGCCGCTGAAGGCGCCATCAAAATCGCCCAGATGGCCAACCAGAGCCGTCCGGCCGACAAACCGCTCCGTTGCATCCTCAATGGTCTCGGCAAAGACGCTGCCATGATCATCAGCCGCATCAATGGTTTCACTTACGTTCAGACCAAGTTCGACTACTTCACTGGCGAACTCAAGGTGGTTAAGGAAACCGCTTACAGCGATGGTCCTCGCGCCAAGGTCAACTGCTATGGTGCCGACGACGTTCGCGAAGGTGTTGCCATCATGTGGAAGGAAGATGTTGACGTTTCCATCACGGGTAACTCAACCAACCCGACCCGCTTCCAGCACCCAGTTGCCGGTACTTACAAGAAGGAACGCGTACTCGCTGGCAAGCCATACTTCAGCGTAGCTTCTGGTGGTGGTACGGGCCGCACTTTGCACCCAGACAACATGGCCGCAGGTCCTGCTTCTTACGGTATGACCGACACCATGGGCCGTATGCACTCTGACGCTCAGTTCGCAGGTTCTTCTTCAGTTCCTGCCCACGTTGAGATGATGGGCTTCCTCGGCATCGGTAACAACCCGATGGTTGGTTGCTCTGTTGCTTGCGCTGTTAAGGCTGACCTCGCTCTCAACAAGAAGTAATCGCTTGAATCAAATAGCTTTTACATAACAAAAAATCCTCCATAATCCTTGTGAGAATTATGGGGGATTTTTTCTCTTAGTAGGTATTCATAATTATAATCCACATGGAGGACAGAGAACTATTACTGAAAACAACGCCAGACTTCGATCGGCTCGCTTTCACGGTGCTGGCAATCGAAGCATCGGCACAAAAGATGGGGATTTCTCCGTCTGAAATGAGAAGACGGTTGGACAAGGTGGGGCTCATCAAAAACCTCATACAGGGATGCTATGAAACGATGCATACTGAGAGCCGTGAAGCCGTGGCCAATCTTGTGGTTGAAGCGCTTAAAAATTGGGAGAGGGAAGAATAATGGAGAAGCAAATATTATATCACGGCTCAACGCTCATCGTTGAGCATCCTTTGGTATGCGTTGGTAGAAAAGACTTGGATTTCGGTCCCGGCTTTTATCTTACGCCTTTGTTTGAACAAGCATCCAACTGGGCGCTACGCATCAAAACCATCAGACGGTCAGAAGAGGCCATAGTGAATACTTATGAGTTTACTATACCACAAGGCTGCAAGATAAAACGATTTGATGCCTACGATAAAGAATGGTTAGATTTCATTGCTGACAGCAGAAAAGGGAAAGCTCCGTGGAAAGGTTATGACATCATTGAAGGGGGCATAGCAGACGATCGTGTCATCGATGCCGTTGAAGCTTACATCAATGGCTATGCTGACGTGGCACACACGCTGCGGCAGTTGGTTTACCACAAGCCCAACTATCAGATTTGCATATTAAATCAGGAGATTTCAGATAAATATTTACAATTCAAATCTTACGAAAGGGTATAGTTATGTTGGACTTCTTGTTATGGAACAAAATAGCACGCATCATAGCGCAGTTGGCTTATACGCTACACATATCAACCGACAGGGCATTGCAGATTTTTTACGACTCTGACGTCTGCCGCATGCTACACGACAAAGATTTGGGATTGCACCTGATGAGCGACACATATATTGTCAATGACCTAATAGAAGAATTGAGAGCCAAGCAATAGGTTCTCAGGCGGTTGCAAAAGCAATGTATAAATGTATATATGGATAAAGGACAGTTTTTATTATATCAAACTCCTGACGGCAATTCTCAGATTGAGGTGAAGTTACAAAACGACACTGTCTGGCTCTCGCTTGACCAGATGGCAGAGTTGTTTCAGCGTAATAAGTCCACTATCTCACGACTTATAAAGAATGTGCTGGAGGATGGGGAATTACAAGAAGAGGCAACTATTGCAAATTTTGCAACAGTTCAAAATGAAGGAACTCGCAAGGTTGAAAGAGTAATAGCCTTCTACAACCTCGACATGATAATCAGTGTTGGCTATCGTGTTCATTCCTACCGTGGCGTTCAGTTCCGTATATGGGCAACCAAGGTCTTGAAGGAGTATATTGTGAAAGGCTTTGCCATGAATGATGACCTGTTGAAGAGAGCTGGAGGTGGCAACTATTTTGACGAACTGCTTGCAAGAATACGTGACATCCGCTCCAGTGAAAAGGTGTTCTATCGCAAGGTGTTGGAGATTTACGCCCTCAGTATCCAAAATACAGGAAAAAATCTCTGCGCGGTTTTGAGCCAAATAGCATAGCGAATGCGGCATCGCTAAAAGGGGCACCGCGCGGGCATTTGGCGGAGGCCTGAGGCGAAGCACTGTAGCTCACTTTGCTCGCAAAGTGAGGGGGGCGAAGATTGTGGCGGCCAAACACGGATTAAAAACCCAACAAAGTCATGGCCCGAAGCGCTGGTCATGTTCGCTACGTGTTCGTGGCCCTCACTTTGCGAGCAAAGTGAGCTACAATGCTGGCGCCGCAACAGACGATTGTGCGGGCCAGTGCAAATCTCCGCTGCGAGGACGCTACCGCTAACCTTTGATATTCCAATTTTGAATACCCTACCTTTCAGGGGCGCTGTTGCCTCTCTACCAACCTCGGTTTTTGATTTTAAACGCCCTCCCCTTACCCCCCAAGCCCCCCCATCCTTGCCCTATCCTTGTCAGCGAATCTGGGAGCAGACGCATCCGAATCTGGGAGCAGACACGACCGAATCTGGGAGCAGACGCGCTCGCCGCTGGGAGCAGAGACGCCGACAAGCATAGGGAACGAAAAGGCGGGGTGTAGTGAACTGTGCCCATCCATAACTTCAAGGGCAGCGCTTTGGCCTGCCATGCAAGGCAGCGCCCTCTTCATCATGGCGGAGCCCCGGAGCCTGGGCTGACCATCCAATCAAATGCGCTGACCATCCAATCAAACATCATTAAACCCTTCTATGAAACAACGTTCTCAACTCAAATTCAGCATAGTAACACTCACGACCTACGTCATCATGATGATGGTGACAGAAGTGCTGCAACTTGTGGCGAAACATTGGTGGGAACCCATCGTGTCGCTGTCTTTCAACATTGTTTTCTATGCCGTATGTGCCTGGATGCTCTGCGCAATGGCAGCTTTGGCTGGAAGGAAATGGGGGCGCGTCATTCACGCCGCCGGTCATCTTGCCGTTGGCCTCTACGCCTTCTCCACCATTTTCCTCGTCATGAAATTCCATCGCCATTGGGATGCTTTCACGCTGCAATTCCTGCATGAGACCAACAAGGAGGAGGCGCAGAGTTTTCTGTCGGCCTTTCTGTTTGACTGGCACACACTGGCATTGCTGCTGGGAACGGCCGTGTTTTTCTTTGCGGAAGGGTGGCTGCAACGCCGCGTTGCGCAACGGCCGCTTTTTCCCAAAAGCCGATGGAAGAAAGCGGCGTTGGCGGGCGCTGTGGCACTGGTCGGTGTCAACGCCTTGGTTTTCAGCACGGATGCCGACCGCAATTACGATTTGGCGGCAAAGCTGCACACGCCCGTCAAACGCAACGCCCTTTGGAACCTCTGGCAGTCGCATTTGAAATATGGGGAATTTAAAAAGGAATTTGAACGATGTGCCGACGTACAGAAGCAATATCGGGAACGGCCGAGTTGTCAGGAACGCGAGGCCGACGTGGTGCTCATCATCGGCGAATCGTTCAACAAGCATTTCAGCAATCTCTACGACGGCAAATACAACACAAACCCGCTCCTTGCCAAACGATTGGAAGAGGGCGAGGAACCAGCGGGAACGGAAAAAGGGAAACTGTTTGTTTTCAACGATGTGATTTCTTCGGACAACGGCACCACGCAAAACTTCAAATATTTTCTTTCTATGGCTTCGGTTGCCGACAAGAAGAAAGGGATTTCCTGGTGCGACCAACCGCTCTTCCCCACCATCCTGCGCTCTTGCGGCTTCAACGTTGTCTACTTCAGCAATCAGTTTGCCCCCAACGACAACCTCGGCCAATGGGACGCGTCGATGGGCTTTGTCAACCACCCAGGCATTGAGCCTTATATCTTCGACCACCGCAACAACCAGAAATTTGCCTACGACCTTGAACTCGTCAACAATTTCGCCCAGCAACGGCAGGCGCTGGAACGCCCCAACCGCAATTTTTGTATCTTCCATCTCTTCGGGCAACACATTTATTGCCGCGACCGCTATCCCGAAGGTTTCTCCCGCTTCAAGGTGGAGGACGTGGAGAAGCACTATGCCATGCGCCCCGAGTCAAAAGAGACGCTCAGCAAGGCGCAACGCGAAGATGTGGCCGCCTACCTGAACGCCACGGCCTACAACGACATCGTTGTCGACAGCATCATCCGCCTCTTCGAACACCGCAACGCCATTGTGATATATCTTTCCGACCACGGTGAGGAGGTACACAATTTCCGACACCAATATGGTCGCACCGACCTTCTGAAAGACGCGCCCCAAGCGCTCCGCTGCCAGCTCGACATCCCGCTGCTGGTGTACCTAACGCCGCGCTACCTTGCGCTGCATCCCGACATGGCAGGCCGTCTCGCCGCAGCCACCAACCGCCGCTTCATGAGCGACGACCTACCACAGATGATATTCGACATACTGGGAGTTTCGTCGCGCTATTTCAAACCGCAACGCAGTGTCATCAACAGCAACTACCAGGCGCCGCGCCACCGCGTCCTGCAAGACGGGCGCTGCTACGACTGAAGCACTGGAGGTTTTGCCACTTGCAAATGCGAAAAAGCCTCGTCCAACACCACCAAGGGGCTTATTTTCTGCAAGCAGGCCGTTATCTTCCATTTTATCGGCGCGACATGGAGCCTAATCGAAAAAAAAAACATATCTTTGCCCGATGGTGGGCACACGCTGGATACAGCCATACGCCCATCATTGATAATCAGAAACCAAACCGACATTTAACATAATGGCAACAGGAAAAGTAGACGCCCTGCTGGGCATCGTCTTCGGCGACGAAGGCAAAGGAAAAGTGGTGGATTTCTTCACCCCGCACTATGACGTGGTAGCTCGTTTTGCTGGCGGCCCGAACGCCGGACACACCATCATCTTCGATGGCAAGAAATTCGTGCTCCGCTCCATTCCTTCTGGTATCTTCGACGAACAGAAAGTCAACATCATCGGCAACGGCTGCGTCATCGCTCCCGACCTCTTCATGGCTGAAGCTCATGAACTCGAGGCTGCTGGATATGCCTTGACTGAACGCCTCCACATCAGCCGACGCGCCCACCTCATCCTCCCAACCCACCGCGTGCTCGACCGCGCTTATGAAGCGGCCAAAGGCAAGAGCAAAGTGGGAACAACGGGAAAAGGCATCGGCCCGACCTATAGCGACAAGGCTGCACGCATCGGCCTCCGCGTAGGCGACATCCAGAACAACTTCGAAGAGAAATACGAGGCGCTCAAAAACCGCCACCTCCAGATTCTCAAAGACCTCAACTACACCGACTTCGACATCACCGAAGAGGAAAAGAAATGGCTGGAGGGCGTGGACTACATGAGAAAGTTCCACCTCACAGACACGGAAATCGAAATCAACCGCTATCTGGCTGAAGGCAAGAAGGTGTTGGCCGAAGGCGCACAGGGCTCTTTGCTCGACATCGACCACGGCACCTACCCCTTCGTCTCTTCTTCAAGCACCACAAGCGGCGGCGTATGCACCGGCCTTGGTGTGGCCCCCAACAAACTCGACCACATCTTCGGTATCTTCAAAGCCTACAGCACACGCGTCGGCAGCGGTCCGTTCCCCGTTGAACTCTTCGACGAAACGGGCGACACCATCCGCCACATCGGTAATGAATATGGCGCTGTCACGGGACGCAACCGCCGCTGCGGCTGGCTTGACCTCGTGGCTCTGAAATATGCCATCATGATCAACGGCGTGACCGACCTCATCATGATGAAGGGCGACGTCCTCGACTCGTTCAAGAAGATCTATGTCTGCACGGCCTACCGCAAAGATGGTGAAATCACCACTGAAATGCCTTACGACACTGAAGGCTGGGAAGCTGTTTACGAAGAACTGCCAGGCTGGAACACACCGCTGACGGCGCTCCGCAGCGAAGAGGAACTGCCACAGCTCTTCAAGGACTACATCGAATATATCGAAAAAGCAACTGGCACGCCAATCACAATGGTTTCTGTTGGTCCAGACCGCGACGCAACCATCATGCGCAAGAAATAAAAGCGTCTCCGACGCTCATTCAGACGGTTTTCAAACACCCTCTTCCCGCCAAGCGGGGCAAGGCGTTTGAAAACCGTCTTTTTTTTACGCTACCTCCCCGATGCCACGCGCCAAGGCGCTTTCCACCTCTGGCAAGAAAAAAATGACGCATATACCATGATGAATTAAAAAAAATGAGTAGCTTTGTCTTGTAAGTCTTTCAAATACCAAAATTTACATGTGGGCTAACATCTTGCTTTGGGCTATCGTCGTCGTGTACATCGGACTCATCTTGAGCACGGTGACGGTTGTGCTACTCGAAAACCGACAGCCAGCCAAGACCATTGCATGGACCATCGTCTTGGTCATGCTGCCCATCGTCGGTTTCATCATCTTCTATTTTTTCGGGCAAAACATCCGCAAGGAACGCTACATCAGCCGCCGCCAATACAGCCTGCTCACGCAACGCATGATGGCCGACGTGGCTGACATCGCCACCACGGAAGCGCCGCCGCGCTATGCGCCGCTCGTGCAGATCTTTGAACATACCAACCACGCCATCCTCACGCCAGCCAAACATATCGACTGCTACACCACGGGCGCGGAATGGCTGCAAGCGCTCTTGAGGGAATTTGGCAAGGCGAAGGAGTGTATCATGCTCGAAACCTACATCATCGACAACGATGCCGTTGGGCGTCTGGTGCGCGATGCGCTCATCGACAAATGCCATCAGGGCGTCCGCGTGATGTTCATCTACGACGACGTGGGCTGCTGGAACGTGAAGCAACCATTCTTTCAGCCCATCATCAACGCGGGAGGGGAAGTCCATCCCTTCCTGCCAGTGCGCTTTCCAAGCATGACCCACAAAGTCAACTATCGCAACCACCGCAAACTCTGCATCATCGACCGCCGCGTGGGTTTCATCGGCGGCATGAATCTGGCCTTGCGCTACGTGAGTAGCCGCTGCCGTCCTTGGCGCGACATGCACCTGCGCATTGAAGGCGGGGCCGTGGCTGATATGCAACGCCTCTTTCTGACCGACTGGGTGTTTGTGACTGGAAAACAGGACCTCTCGACCGACAGACTGCCCTCGAACCCCGCGTCACAGCCCATCGCCAAAGAAGACGACACCACCGTGGCGCAGGCTCCTTCAACGCTGCTGCAAATCGTTCCTTCTAATCCCGTTTCACGCTACCCCGAAATCATGTACGGACTGACGTGGATCATCCAACACGCCAAGCGTTACCTTTATATACAAACGCCTTATTTCATGCCAACGGAACCGATTTTGCAGGCCTTGCAGACAGCAGCCATGAGCGGTGTCGACGTCCGCCTGATGGTGCCGTCGCAGCCCGATGGTTTTTGGCTGCGATGGGTCAACGACAGCTATTTCACGGTGGTTCTGCAAGCGGGCATACGTGTCTTCACCTACAACGCTGGATTCCTCCACAGCAAATGCGCCGTGGCCGACGATGATTGGTGCACCGTCGGTTCGTCCAACATGGACTTCCGTAGTTTTGAAAATAACTTCGAGGCCAACGCTTTCATCTATGGAAAGAAAGCAGCCACCAGCGTGAAAGAGATTTTCATGAAAGACCTGAACGCCTGCACGGAAGTCAGAATCAACCAATGGCGCAAACGCCCTTGGCGACGCCGACTGCTGGAATCATACACGCGCATTCTGGCGCCGCTCTTATAAACCTACAAGCCAACAGTTTATAGTAATGGTAAAAGGATAAGTTATTTTTTCACCATTACTTAGAAATATTCCTTTCCCCCCGCTTTTTCTTTTCTCTGCTCCAATGATTTTCCACAAACCATTTGCCCTCCTTTTCCTTTTCTTCTTCCTGCTCGCCCTGCCCGCCGCGGCCTCGCCCGTCGACACCATCAGCGCGAGAGCAACAGCATTGGCGTTTTTGGAAAGGAAGATGCCGCCGCAAGGCAGAAACAAAGCAGAAAAGAAGCGGCAGGCCGAGCGGCTTTCAGCCTTGCGCCTTCTGAAATCAATGCCCGCCGCCCACATTTTCGCCACGCCGCAAAGCGATTTCGTCATCGTGGCAGCCGACAGCCGTCTGCCTGAAATTCTGGGCTATGGCATCCGCCACGGCAACGCCGCTGAAAAGACTACCACTGGAGTGGCCGCCGACACCGCCGCCAACGCGCCGACACCACTGGCATTGCGGCAGCTATTGGGAAGTTACGGGCGATGTGTCAACACCAACATTTCCATCTCCACCGCCGCCCCCGACGGCGGAGCGCCCGTTGCCCCGCTGCTCTCTTTCACGCGCCATCAGGAAGCGCCCTACAACGCCTTCTGCCCCTACTATCGAAATGACGACGGCACGCTGAGCGAGGAGCGCTGCGTTGTCGGCTGCGTGGCAACGGCCTTGGAGGAAGTTATTTCCTACCACCGCCGCACCATCGTCTTGGCCGACACGCTCCACGGATGGACCACACCGCATTACACCATCAACGACATTCTTCCTGGCACATCGGTCAACACGCGCCTCATTGCCGACAACTACAACGACCCTGCGAACTACACGGCGGAACAGGCAGAGGCTGTGGCAAAGCTCTCGTATATGCTCGGCGTGGCCGCCCACATGAACTGGACGCCATCGTCAAGCGGCAGCAGTGCCGCCCGTCCTGTCGAAGCCTTGAAGCGGGCTTTCGGCTTCGGTTATGTCCACTATGCCGACAGCTATAAATACCGTCCTGACGATTGGCTCTCAATGATGCGCAACGAATTGCGCCAAGGCCGCCCCATCTTCTACACAGGAAATGCGATGGCGCTCAACGGCCATGCCTTTGTGGTGGACGGACTTGACGAAGACGGCTTGTTTCACGTCAACTGGGGAACGAACGGAGACTTCGATGGCTTCTTCCGCCTCGACATTCTTTATGCCAACGAACCGTCATACGACACGACGCCAGAGGGTGCCCAGGCTGGTTTCTTCACCAACCATCAGGCCATATTCCTACATCCCGACCGCCTCAACGTCAGTCTGCCCGACACCTTGCAGCGAACGGGACTTGAATTGGCCATCGACTCGCTCGCCTTCCTCCTTGAGCCAGAGCACGGCAAGGAGACACCAATACGTTTGTGGGTGCGCAACACGGCCGCCTACCCCGTCACCACGTCCTTGGAGTTTTTCACGAACGACGCCGCCGACCTCCATCCCTTTGAAGACGGCAGCTATTGCGCCCTCACCTGCGTCACACTCCAACCTGGCGAGCAACGCCAACTCTCGGTGAATCTCTATTTCAAGAAGGGAGGGGAATATATTTTGCGCCTCTCTCCCGATGATGTCCACATCATCTACGAACGCCCCGTCAGAGTGCCGTGGGGAGAGCCTGCGAAGCTCACCGCCGCCACACCGCAACTATCGTTCCCCGAAGCGGGCACCCTGCAAGTGGAGGAAACCATCAGCAACGATGCGGCGGCAGGACGCGCCGGCCTGTGTTTCTATTATGAAGTGTTTAAGGGCCGCGACTACCTCCACGGCGGTGTGGTCCATCCGCTCTTCTGCTACGCCGCCCCCGGCGAGACGGTCAGACACACCGTCAAATTCCGCGCCCTGGAAGCTGGAGAGGAATACACGCTCTACGTGCGTCGCGGCTGGGGCGACATCTGCCACACGCTCCACTTCACGGTGCCTTCACCAACAAGCATCTCGCTCCCCGCCTTTTCCGCCGACGACAATGCCGGGGAAACGGCAGGAAATAGATACGATCTCTTGGGCCGCCACGTCCGACACGTCCGCCGCGGCCTCCCACACATCGCCAACAGGCGCGTTGTCATTGAATAGCAAACCACAAAAACCTCATCCATTATGACTTTCGACAAAAAATACTTCGAAGAAAACGAACCGCGTTTTCTCGCCGAACTCTTCAGCCTTATCCGCATTCCGAGCATCAGTGCGAAACCGAGCCACAAGGCCGACATGACGCGCTGCGCCGAGCGTTGGTGTGAACTTCTCGTGGAGGCTGGTGCCGACCATGCCCGTCTGATGCCGTCGGCAGGCAATCCGCTGGTGTATGCCGAGCGACACGTTTCCGACGATGCCCGCACCGTGCTCATCTACGCTCACTATGACGTGATGCCCGCCGAACCGCTTGAACTTTGGAAAAGCAATCCTTTCGAACCAGAGGTGCGCGATGGCCACATCTTTGCCCGCGGTGCCGACGACGATAAGGGACAGGCGTTCATACAGGTGAAGGCATTTGAATATCTTGTTCGCAACAACCTCCTGAAACACAACGTGAAATTCATCTTCGAAGGGGAAGAAGAAATCGGTTCGCCGAGCCTGGCCGCCTTCCTTGAAGAGCACAAAGAACTGCTGAAATGCGACGTCATCCTCGTTTCCGACACGAGCATGCTGGGCGCCGACCTCCCCTCGCTCACCACGGGTCTGCGCGGACTGGCCTACTGGCAGATTGAGGTGACGGGCGCCAACCGCGACCTTCATTCTGGACATTTCGGCGGCGCGGTGGCCAACCCCATTAATGTGCTTTGCAAACTCATCGCTGACGTGATTGACGAAAATGGACGCATCACCATCCCACACTTCTACGACGACGTGGAGGAAGTGCCAGCGGCCGAACGCGAGATGATTGCCGCCATCCCGTTTGATGAGGAAGCCTACAAACAGGGGCTCGGCGTGGAAGCCCTGCAAGGCGAAAAGGGCTACAGCACGCTGGAACGCAATTCCTGCCGCCCTTCGTTCGATGTCTGCGGCATCTGGGGCGGATACACCGACGAAGGGGCGAAGACCGTCATCCCGTCGAAAGCCTATGCCAAGGTCTCCACGCGCCTTGTGCCACACCAGCAGCACGAAAAGATTTCGCAGCTTTTCATCGACTACATTAAGGAAGTGGCACCGCGAAGTGTCAAAGTGGAAGTCACGCCGCTCCACGGCGGCGAGGGCTACGTCTGCCCCATCACCATCCCCGCCTATCGCGCAGCAGAAGATGGTTTCACGCAAGCCTTCGGCAAACGCCCACTGGCAGTGCGTCGCGGCGGCAGCATCCCCATCATCAGCGATTTCGAGCGCGTGCTCGGCGTGAAAACAGTTCTCATGGGCTTCGGACTTGAAAGCAACACCATCCATTCGCCCAACGAGAATTTCCCTCTTGACATATTCAGAAAGGGCATGGAAGCCGTGGCCGTATTCCATCAGCGCTACGACGAACTGGAAGGATAATCGCCGGAAACACATACACTATCTTTATAAGTAGGTGTTCAAAATTAATTTATATTGAACACCTACTTAACATACCTCTACTACCAACACATGAAAAAAAACATTCTGAAAACGCTGCTCCTGGCAGTGCTGCTGCCAACCGCCTCCGTTGCACAGTCTGACGACGCTTCAAGCATTTCCAAAACCATTGACTTTGCCACGAAACAGGTGGGACTGGAAACGGCCGCTATCCAAAAAGCCAAGAAACCGCTCAATCCCGTAACGCTCAACAAGAAGGGCGAAGTGAGCTACTGCAGTCCTTACGACTGGCGTAGCGGCTTCTTCCCCGGCACCTTGTGGTATCTCTACGAACTCACTGGCGATGAGCAGTGGGCCAAGCAAGCGGAATACATGACGACCTCCATCGAATCGGCTAAAACGCTGACGAGCCACCACGACGTGGGCTTCATCATCAACTGCAGTTTCGGCAACGGCCTGCGCCTGAAGAACGTCAAGGGATATAAGGACGTGATGGTGCAAGCGGCGAAGTCGCTCGCCACCCGCTTCCGTCCCGGCGCTGGCGTCATCCAGTCGTGGAACGTCAACAATCCGAACAGTTGGCAGGCCAAGAGGGGCTGGGAATGCCCCGTCATCATCGACAACATGATGAATCTCGAACTGATGTTTAAAGCCACCCAGCTTTCTGGCGACTCGACTTACTACCGCATCGCCGTGAGCCACGCCGACCAGACGCTGAAAAACCAGTTCGGCCCCGATGGCAGTTGCTACCACGTGGTGGACTATGCCCTGCGCGACGGTGCCGTGCGCCACAAGCAAACGGCCCAGGGATATGCCGACGAGTCGGTGTGGAGCCGCGGGCAGGCATGGGCTGTCTATGGCTACACGATGTGCTACCGCTATACGCGCTTCGACCGTTACCTGCAACAGGCCCGCAAGACGCTCCAGCTCATGCTTTCTCATCCGCGCATGCCAAAAGACCTCGTGCCTTATTGGGACATGGAAGCGCCCAAAATCCCCAACGAACCGCGCGACGCTTCTTCAGCGGCCGTCATCGCTTCTGCGCTCTACGAATTGATGACGCTCGACATGGGCCACGCTGACGAATACAAGGCAACGGCCGACCGCATCATGAAGAGCCTCGGCTCGAAAGCCTATCGTCCGAAACTCGGCGAAGCGGGCCATTTTCTCTTGCTGCATTCTGTGGGCAGCATTCCACACAATTCTGAGATTGACGTCCCGCTCAACTATGCCGACTATTATTACTTGGAAGCGCTTTCAAGAAAGGCATACATTGACCTCTATTTCCAAAAGAAAAAATAAATGCTGAGAACAAAATTCTTCCTTTGCCTGCTGGCTTTGGCCTTGGGCACACCGCTGGCAGGCCGTTCGAAGGTGGTGCTCTCCGTGAGCAATCCTGGCAACAGCCAACGCGCAGAAGTCGTTTCCTTCGACATCCACAAGATATGGCAGGCACTCGACGTTCCAGAAGGCACCCCGCTCATCGTGCGCAACGCCTTCCGCCAGCAAGTGGCGAGCCAGGCTGGTGCCGATGGTTCTCTTCTCATCGAGACTTCTGTCTTGCCGCAGGAGACGGCCGCTTACACGGTGGAAGCTGGAAAACCGATGGCTTACGAACCTTTTGTGGGCGGAAAATCCTATCCTTGGCGTGTTGACGACTTTGCTTGGGAGAACGACAAATGTGCCTACCGCGCCTACGGCCCAGCCCTGCAAAAGACAGGCGAACAGGCCTACGGCATCGACATTTGGCTGAAGAGCACGCCCCATCTCGATGTGGAGAAACGCTACGAAAGCGAGCGCCGGGGCCTGGCGGAAGCCGCCGCACTGCGGAAGCAGGGGCGCAGCCAAGAGGCCGACTCTGTTCTCCTTGCCACGACCTACCACCGCGACCATGGCACGGGACTCGACTGCTACAAGGTGGGGCCGAGCCTCGGCTGCGGCACGCCAGCAGTGCTGCTCGGCGACAGTCTCGTGCTGCCTTGGTGTTTTGAACGCTACGAAGTGAAGGAAAACGGTCCGCTGCGCTTCACCGTGAAACTCACCTACCCCGCCAAACGGATAGGCAAGGAAACGCTACGCGAACACCGCCTCATCAGCCTCAGCAAGGGCGATTATTTCAACCGCATGACCGTTTGGTATGAAGGCATGAAGAAAAAGAGCCAGATAGACGTTTGCGGCGGACTGGTGGTACACACCAAACGCACTGCCGACCTCACGCTCGCCGACGATTTCATCGCCTACACTGACCCCACGGATAACGCCGCCCGCCACAACTTCGAAATTTATGTGGCAGTGGTGTTCCCCGATGGTGTCAACGAGACGCGCCTCATCAGAGACCCGCACCACAAGCGCCAGGGCATCATCGGCAATGCCATAGGCGTGAAACGCGGCCTCACAGCCGACGCCGCCTTCACCTATTGGTTTGGCGCCTCGTGGCACAAGAGCGGAACGACAGACCAGGCCGCATGGCTGGCGCAAATCAAGCGATTTGTCAGTAACCAACGGCAGCCACTTCAGTTGAGCATCAGCAAGAAGGAATAAAGATTCCAGCCATCTGCCAATGGCTTCAAAATAATGAGACTATCCGCCATAGAAAAAGGGGTGTTCTAAAACGCAAATTTTAGAACACCCTTTTTCTATGGTCTTTTATTGCAGCCCCATTATTCTCTTAGTAATGGTGCTCTAAAAATGCTCTGTAGTGATACATAACACTATCATAGATTTCTTCGGCTGATTTTGTATATGCGCTCGGATGATACGAACAGAAGATAAGAACACCCGTCGGTTTGTGAAGCCGAATGGAGTTGTGATCCTTTCCTATACTGGTTAGCTCCTCTTGCGGAAACATATTCAGAACGAATCTGTAGATGTGCTGGCTGGCACAGACAATCATAGTAGGAGCCAGAATCTCTATTTCCCTCTTGAGAAAATCACCGTAGTTACGAAGATGCCATTTCAGTTCTTTGTCATCGAGCTTTCCGTCCCCTGGCTGTTTCTTGCATTCAACTATGGCAAAAGGCTGGGTGTTAAAGAAATCCTTTACTTCATCAAAGTGCTGCGTTACTTCGCCATACCACCATGAATTATCTTTGTCTGCTTTTGACAATCCCCAAAGGGGGAAAGCGAGATTCCGTAGGAAGGGTGTTTCTAAGTTCCTATTTGCTTCTTTAGTTTTGTGGTGCTTGGCGGTATCCTTCTCTGTACCTATCAACCATTCACGGATGTCTTCGTCCCATTTTTCAGCACCATCCTGATTCTGATCTTTCAACAAGAACAATATACGATTACGTGAAGAAAACCATGCCTCTTCATTTTGACCAAGAGGGTTTTTATTATACATCAGCCCATCCCTTGTAAAATGAGATGTACTGTCTTGCTCTTTCATTTTGGATTTCCACTCAACAAAGAGGTCGTCCAGCTCGTTTTCAATTCTTTTGCTCATTGCATCCAGTTATCTTTTGGGGGGCATCCCTCATAGTTTTCCAGCAACATGTGCACGTGGCCAGCGCGGAATTACCATACGCTTTGAGTTGATGGTTACGCAAATTTACGAAAAAGAGTATGCATTCACAAACACCTATTTAATCACACAGGCGTTTTATCCCCCCTACTATCCCCCCAAAAACACAATTTCGCGCACTTCCGCGTTTACTAAATATTTAAGAATCAAAGCGCTTTCTTGAAGCCCATTACATTTTCTACACATTTTGGCCTTCTCTTTTTGCCTACCCCGAATGGAAGCACATCTTGTATCCGTTAAGTATTTGATAATCTGGCGTGTTTGTCCGATATGAACAAAAAAAATTACAGAAGCCCTCGAATAACTTGGAAATTTAGATGTTTTATCAGAAAAAATAGTACCTTTGCAACCAGCAATAAGCAAAAGAACTTTGTAAGTGCAACGGATTTTGGCTAATTTAATGAAAGCCATATTTTATGTAAAAATGCGGAAGCATTAATCCATAAGAACACCGACCAACATGAACACTTATCAACTCAGTAAATTTACGCATTTCGCGACCAAAGACAGGGCTGTCATTGCATTCAATCTGGCTTCCAATGGTTTTCTGCTTCTCCACAAGGAATTGGGGGAACAGGTGAAAGCGCTGCGCCACGCCATCGGCCAATTGCAGAATTTGCATCCCGAACTGTTTGACCAGATGCTTCGTATGGGCATGATTGTGGAGGCTGAGGCCGATGAAGTAAAGGCTCTGGTGGATGCTTGGCGGGCGCACGATGCCGATCCTTCCACCTTCGGACTGATTGTCAATCCCACTTTGGGGTGTAATCTCCGTTGCTGGTATTGCTACGAGCAGCACGACCGCATGCCCATGATGGAGGAGGCCGTGCGGCACTCCATTTGCCGGTTGATCGACCGGAAGGCTGAAGATGAAGGATTGGAAAGCATGAACGTGTCGTTTTTCGGCGGCGAGCCCTTGTTGGGATTCCATCAGGTGGTCATGCCTATTCTCGGTCGTGCGGCCGAGGTGTGCGGCGCAAAGGGCATCGCACTCCATTCCAGTTTCACCACCAATGGCGTGCTGCTCACTGAGGAAGTGCTTGACGGTTTGGAATCAGTGGGTCTGACCAGCCCCGCCACCTTCCAGATTTCGCTCGACGGCAATCGTGAGCACCACGATCATTCGCGCATCGGGGCCAATCGCCAGCCCACCTACGACTGCATCGTGACCCACATGAAGCAGGCTGCTGCGCGTCATCACCAAGTGTTTGCCCGTCTCAACTACACGGCCAACAACATCACCTCATTTACCGACGTGCTCAACGACTTCTCGTCGATGCCCGAATCCGACAAACCTTACATCCAGTTCAATTTCCAGCAAATTTGGCAAGATCAGGAGCAAAACGACCTCACCGAGGCAGTGGCAGAACTCAAGGCACAGTATGCCCAGGAAGGCTTTGCCGTGGAGTCCGACCACATTTGCCACCGCCACAACTGCTATGCGGATCATGAGAACCACCTCGTGGTGAACTACGATGGCTTGCTCTTCAAATGCACGGCCCGCGACTTCAAGGAGACGCGAAGCGAAGGTCGCCTCCAGTCCGATGGCAAAGTGGTGTGGAACGAGAAGTATGCCCGACGCATGGAGGTAAAATATGCCAACAAGGCCTGCCTCGCCTGCAAGATTCTGCCCATATGCAATGGTGGCTGTTCGCAGAACAAGCTCGATGCTCACAATCTCGATCATTGCTACAACGGCATGAGCGAAGACGACAAGGACGAGCGAATGCTTCAATGGCTCAAAGAACTCATTACCAATTATCAACCCACTAATAACTAAAAATTATGAAAACAGATGCCACACTTACACGTCTGTTGCAGGAGATGCCTGCACTGACCGCCGACCTCGAAGGACGGCTTCACGGAGGATTCTGCGCTTTCTGCGACACGGATTCCTGTGAGGAAATCACCAAGGACAACGCCGACTGCAATTGCAACTGCAAGAAAAAGTCAAAGGGCAAGAAGAATAGACGCACGGTCAACCCCGACTGCAACTGCAACTGTTTGGGCGAGCCCAACGACAGCCACTATAAGGCGCAAACGGGCTTTACCCTGTCATTCTGAATCGATTTCACCCCTTAATTTTGTCCGAAATTATTTTTACATTGAAAGTGCGTTATCGGGATGCAGTTATTTTCTTCGGGAGAAGAAACATAGCGGGCTATGTGACTGAGAACGAAGGATACAGATGCGCCCGAAAAACGTGCTTTCAATGTGAATACACCTGCTGATATTATAAAACAATTATGAAAACCTACTTATTCCGACCTCACATGAAGAATGGCCAAAGAATCTTACTACTCATAGGTTGTTTTTGGGCCTTGCTCGGCTCTGCTCAAAAGGATACGAATCATCACTTGTGGGTGAACGTAATAGACGCTTTCACTGGGCAAGCTTTGTCCTTAGACCGCAATGTCAAGGTCGACCTGTTGCAGCTCGACAGCACCGTGGTATCGTTTGCCGTGAAAGACGAGACCAAGGAAGTGGCGAACGCCAAATGATCGTGACGTTTTCAGTTCCGTTACAGAAAGACCCCCGTTTCCTTCTCCGCGCTTCAGCCGCAGGCTATGCCACGAAATATGTTCCTGTCACGCTTTTCTGGAAAAAGAAATTTGCGGAGTCCTCGAAGGACATTTCTCTTCGCCGCACCACCGCATCCGATAAGGCCTACCAGCTGGGCGAAGCCAAGGTGACGGCCACCAAAATCAAGTTCTACAACAAGGGCGACACCCTTGTTTACAATGCCGATGCCTTCCAGCTTCAAGAAGGCTCGATGCTTGACGGGCTCATCAGCCAGTTGCCCGGGGCAGAACTCAAACCCGATGGGCAGATATTCGTCAACGGAAAGAAGGTGGAAAGCCTCCTGCTCAACGGGCGTAACTTCTTCAAGAACGACAACACCGTGCTGCTCGACAACCTGCCCGCTTACATGGTGCACCGTGTGGAGGTGTACAATCAGGAGAGTGAAACCAGCAAACTTCTGGGCCACAAGGTGGATGAAGGCCAGCTTGTGATGGACATCAAGCTCAAGCGCCAATACTCCATCGGATGGATTGGCAACACGGAGTGGGGATACGGCACGGAGAAACGCTATCTGGGACGCCTTTTCGCCCTGCGTTTCACCCCCCAGTCGCGCCTAAGCGTGTACGGCAACCTCAACAATGTGAACGATCGCCGCAAACCCGACGGCAACGGCGGATGGGGCGACTTCGACCCTTCGGGCGGACTGACGGCCACGAAGCGGGGCGGATTTGACTACAGCGTCTACGACAAGCGCAACCGTTTCCGGTTGGAAGGCGATGTGAATGCCTCCTACACCAACAACGACAACCCGTGGGGAGGCACCTCCACCGATTTCCTTTCCAGCGGCGACGTGTTCAACGCCGTGTCCAGCAGGCAGCAGACGTCGAGCCTCAACCTCTCCACCAACCACAATTGGAAATATACGAACCAGACCACCAACAACGGTGCCAGTTTCTCCCCCTGGTTCAGCTATTCGCACAATGACTACCACTCCAACTTCCGCAACGGCACCTTCGGCGTGAAACCTTTGGACAACTATGCCGAAGTGCTCGATAGCCTCTTCTCACCCGAATGGACGACCACCGTGCGCCACCTCATCCGACGCAACGGTCAGCAGGCCCGTGGCAACTCCGACGGACGCGATGTGGGTGCCTCCTACTGGACGTTCATCAAGATTCCCCAATCGCGGGACGGCTTCTCCGTCGATGGCCATGTGCAGTACGTCCACTCCAAGTCGGGTGAGTTCAATCATTTCACTTACAACCACCTCGAGCAGGAGGCGATGCAGACCGATTTTCGCAACCGCTACAACTACTTCCACCAGCAGAACACCACCGTGAAGGCCCGCCTCAAATACTTCTGGCACTGGACGCGCAACATCTATCTGAACCCCAGCTACACCCTGCAGTTCAAGCGTTCCGAGGGCAACCACTCGCTCTACCGTCTGGAATTCCTACCGGAATCCGAAGGCAAGGACCTCGGCTGGCTTCCCTCGCAGATGGAGAACCTGCTACAGGCCCTCGATGCCGACAACTCCAACGAGTCCACCCTCAACAACTGGAGCCATCAGCTGACCCTCGACTGGCAGTGGAACAAATATGTGAAGGACGAGAACTACCGCACCCTCTCGTCGTGGAACGTAACGGTGCGTCCCAGCCTCGTTTACGAAACGAACCGCTTCGACTATCGCTCCGCCAACGACCCGCAGCATCTCACCCCCGGCTACTGGCTTCCGCAGTTCTACTTCCAGCTGAAGCGCGGCACACCCTCGCTCCGCCACCAGCTGAACTTCGACTTCTCCCTCACCACGTCGGCCCCCTCCATCACGAGCTTGCTCCGCCGCACCGACACGGCCGACCCCTTGCACATCACGTTGGGCAATCCCAACCTCAAGCGCAAGCTCGACGGCAACGTGTCCTTCAACTACCGCGCCGACCAATGGTTGCAGCGCAAGGAGCGCCAGCTCTACGGCAGTGTGGGGTGGCACGTCACGCACAATGCCTTGGCCGCCAGCTACACCTACAACCGCAAGACGGGTGTCACCACCACGCAGACGGTCAACGTCGACGGCAATTGGAATGCCTGGATGAACCTCAACTTCACGTTGCCCATCGACCGCCAGCACCGGTTGATGTTCACCACCGCATCCTCGGTGAGCTTCTACCACACGGTTGACTATGCCAGCAGCCGCGAGCAGGAACACCCAGTTCGCACCACCACGCAGGCCACGATCACGAGCGAGACGCTCCGCCTCAACTACCGCTACAACTGTGTGAACTTCGGCCTGACTGGTGCCGCCACCTACAATCACCAGGCTTCCACCCTCGAGGGCTATGCGTCGCCCAACACGTGGAACGTGCGCTACGGCCTCCATGCCGTGGTCGACCTCCCGTGGCGCCTGCAGCTCTCCTCCGACCTCACCATGTTCACCCGCCGCGGCTACGAGTCGACCTCGATGAACCGCGACGACCTGGTGTGGAACGCGCGCCTCTCGAAGTCGCTCTGGAAAAACCAGCTCACCCTCATGGTCGATGCCTGGGACATTCTGGGCAACCTCTCGAACGTGAACGTGGGCATGAACAGCCGTAGCATGTGGGAGTACTACACCAATGTGATACCTCGCTACGCCATGTTCCGCCTCGTCTATCGCCTCAACCGCCAGCCGAAGAAGAAGTAACCCCACTGCCGCAGGGGCTTCGCGTTTCTTCGTGGCCAAGGATGGCGCTTAGCGGAATAACAAAGCAGCACGAGCCGCCATGCAAAATAAAAAGAAAAAGGGGTGTTCTGAAACAATGATTTCAGAACACCCTTTTTCATGTATCTTATCTCAACACCACTTTCTTCGTTTCGCAAACCCTGCTGTTTTGCAGGCGGGAAACGCAATAGGTGCCTGGCGAAACCGAAAGCGAAAGCCGCGTTTGCGCCTCTCCTGCCGGAACGGTCGTTTTGAGAAGTGTCTGCCCCGTTGCCGATGTCACCACAATGTCGGAGCCGTCGGCATTGCCGTCGACAAAGGAAACGCGAAGCGAAGAACCGCCCTGTCCTTTGTCGGTCTTGACCGTCATGGCTGCCGCTTCGATTTTCAGCGGCTTAATGGCCGTTGAGGTATTGTCTATCTTGAAAAAGATGACACTCTCCTTGCCGTCGACCCATCCGTTGAAGGTCAGATAACGATTGCCGCCAATGGTGATGACCGCTGCACAATAATTGCTGCCGCTCAAAGCCGCTTCAAAACCGCCAGCGAAGTCGAGGTCTTTCACGACACTGCCGTTGGAAGAAACAACTTGGAAACCCGTCATCACCACGTGTTGCTTTTCAGAAGCGAGCGTGGTTTGCTCAGTGACGATATGGTCATTGCCAAACCACACGTCCTCGGGGTCCATATTGCCCATACTTGCGCCCGGGTAATTTGCAGAGAGGGCACACTTCGGGACGAGATATTCAAAGTCCTCATCGGTGTTGAAGAGTGTTTGCGAAACGTCGAAATAGCTGTTTCCGGCAAGAGAGCCGCCGCCGTCAAGGTCAACGTTGCACAAATAGAGATGAGAAAGACTGGTGGACTTGTCCACATTCTTCGTTCCCGCATAACGCCAGTCGCTGTATTCCACATTATATACGGCATCATATTGATACATATAGCGCCAGCCGTAATCATTGTAGGGCTTCGCCTCAAAAATCCAGTAACGCAAGGGATATTGCAGTCCGAAGGTGGAATAAGCGAAATACATGTTCGCGTTAGACCTTCCTCCCACCATTTCCACCTTGTCATAGTCCACCGTGACAAGCGTGTCGCCGTTTTCCTGCCGCGTGAAGCTGAGTGCCTTGCTGACGTCATTTCCGTAGCGGTTTTGCTCGGCAATCCATTCGGAGATATTGCGATAACCGCTCTGCTGCTCTTTAAATCTCACCGTTTTATTCACGTGCCTGACGTCACGCTGTTGCACTTTATAAGTTAAGGCGTAGTAAAACTTCAAGTCGTCCTTCACGTCAAACGACTTCACGAGTTCTATGTTCTCGTCGTAAACATTGATTCGAGCGGAGACGCCGCCATTCCCGTCCTGTCCGTCACGCAGCGTGAGCAACGGTTTGTTGTTGTAGGTGAATATCTTGGGAACAGACATGCAACTGCCTTCGTTCACGGTCGGAAAACTGAACGCTCCAGTTGAAACGGTCTGTGCCATCGTGCCGCCTGCGAGGGCAAAACCCAGGGCGGCGAATACCAAATGTTTCATCATGAAAGGGTGATTATCTGATTGTGTTAGTTTCGTTTTTTCTACGAGAGATGCAGATACGCCTGCAAGACACAAAGGTAAGAAAACAAATTCAGATAACCACCTTCGCAACCTTCTTTCTGCCAGACTTCCGGACATTTGGCCGAAGCCTGGGGCGAAGCACTGTAGCTCACTTTGCTCGCAAAGTGAGGGGGGGCGAATATTGCGGCGGCCAAGCACGAGCTGAAAATCCAACAAAGTCATGCCCAAAAGCGCTGGTCATGTTCGCTACGTGTTCGTGGCCCTCACTTTGCGAGCAAAGTGAGCTACAATGCTGGCGCCGCAACAGACGATTATGCGGGCCAGCGCAAATCTCCGCTGCGAGGGCGCTGGTGCCTCTTTGCCAACCTTGAATCATTTGGATTTTGAACACCCTATTTATTTCCTCCCCTGTCTTGGGGCTATTTTCGAACTTATCCTCAGTCATAATGCTCGCATTGCTCCTTCGAATAAGCTCAAAAATAGCTCAAAAATGCAGGTACAAAATTGCCCAACTTATTCTTTCACCATTACTAAAAAGAAAAGAGGCAGACCGCCCACTGGCTGATCTGCCTCTTTTAGTGTGACACCACAACTTTGGACCAGTTATCATGTCGCACCTTCTATCTACAAACTTCAAACAAATATGTTTAGTGCTTTCTCAATATTTTCCTAATATTGCTAAGTAGGTGGCCTGAATTATTAATAATTTTGACACCTACTTATTATTCATTCCTGCCCCCTACTCATTCATCGCGCTGGCTGCCCATAAAGATGAGCACGTAATAAATCAGCGTGGCGAGAGAGCTCAACGCAGCGACCACGTAGGTGTAGGCCGCAGAGCGGAGGGCGCTGACAGCCATCGGCTGCTCATGGTTGGAAGTGATGCCGGCGCGTTGCAGCCACACGGTGGCGCGGCGCGAGGCGTCGATTTCCACCGGGAGGGTGATGACGCTGAAGAGCGTGGTCATGGCAAACAAGCCGATGCCGAAAAGCAAGAGGGCTGGAAACGTCTGCACGAGCAAGATGCCAGCCAGCAAAATCCACGACACCACCTGCGAGGCCATCGAGACGACAGGCACCAGGGCGGAACGCAGGCGCAAAGGCCCGTAGGCCGTGGCGTGTTGAACGGCATGGCCACACTCATGGGCCGCAACAGCGGCGGCGGCCACGGAAGTGGAATTGAAAACGCCTTCGCTGAGGTTCACCGTCTGGTTGGTGGGGTTGTAGTGGTCAGTGAGCTGTCCTGGCGTGGAAATGACCGTCACGTTGTAGATGCCGTTGTCGTGCAGCATTTTTTCCGCCACCTCGCGGCCCGTCAGACCAGAAGCCAAAGGCTCACGGCTGAAACGTTTGAACTTGCTTTGCAGGTTGGCCTGCACGGCGTAACTCAATAAGGCAATGCCAATAAATAATATCCAAATCATGGTTTGTTTGTTGTTGGCGGACGGTCTTCTGCGTTGCAAAGCGGTCCGCGGTTACTATTCTGCCCGAACATCCCGTTCAGGCAATCCACACCATATCTGTAAAGCGTTTCGCCATTCTCTGACAAAACACAGGAAACGTCTTCTGATGCCAGCAAACGCTTGCCAGACAGTATGTCTTGTATGATATATTGCCAACCTTATGCCAAACGCGCCTCAACGCCTTGCTTTAAGAACTCTCCATGATTCCACAGAGATTTTAACTGACAAAATGGCGGAACAAGAGCGGGGGCTGGGGCTTTTCGGATGGTTGCTTTTTATGAATAGGCCTGTGCGCGTCTCCCCAACAAAAATATCCCACCCTCAGGACAAGGATGGGATATTTCTCAAGACTGGCAAACGCCTTCTGCCAAATCACTTTTTCGGCTGTCGGCTGAAATGATAGACAAGGTGCAGCATGACATAATTGGGAAGCGTTCGGTTCCAGATTTCCGTTCTGCCCTGTGCATTGATGGCATATTGGGTTGACGACAACTGATGGAACAGGTCGAAAGCCTTCACGCCTGCAATGAGGCGGCCTTTGAGGAAGGGTTGGCTGACAGAGAAGTTCACCACGAAATCATCCGTATTGAGGACCTTGCTGCCGTAGCCACGGCGGCTGTAGATGTTGGCATCCGCTGAAAACGTGGTTTTCACGACAGGGAGCGTGTATCGCGCCATCAATCCATACTGATAGTTGAATGCGTTGAGCGTCACGAAATCCTGCATCTTGCCCTCGGAATGCCGCCAATGCACTTCGCCAACAGCCTTTGCCGTGAAATTCTGATATTGATACGTCAGGCTGAGCGCATCGCGCAATGAATACGTGTTGACAGCATTGGGCGCACTTTCCGTCATACCGGTTTGCATTGCATGGTCAACGGAATGGTTGTGGGCAGCGTCAAGCGTTGTTTGCCATGACCAACGATTCTGCTTGCCAAACTGGGAACGCACATAGCTAAACTGGGCTGTTATGTCGTAAGCTCCATGCACATTCGCTGGCTGGTAGGTGTATTGGGAATTGGCGGGATTGAACACGACCGACTGCGCAATCTGGCGGTGGTGATAGCGGAAATTTCCCTTGAGGTCATATTGCTGTCTGCGTTTGCTTTCTCTGTCGGTGAAACTGACGTTGAAGGCAGTTGAGGCATTGCCTTTAAGGTTCGGATTGCCCAGTTTCACGATTTGCGGAACGGCATCATCAACATAATCGAGCAACTCGAAAATCGAAGGGGCGCTCTGCTCATACATCAACTGCAACTGCAACTGCTCTCCCGCTTTTTTCGTTGGCAACATCTTGAAGGTGAACGACGGATAGAGGCTGAAAGCCGTGCGTTTCTTGTTTTGTTCCGTATTGTTACGCGTATAGTCCAAGCGCTCAGCCATTACATCGACGGGAACAGCCAGTGCCCAATAAAGGTACTCCATTTTCATGTACGGCCCTGGTATATACTTTCTCCACTTCAATGAAAAAGTCGGCGTGTTGGAGTAGCAACCATAGTCGCTCACGTAAGAATTTCGCGGATCAGAAATGGCCAGCAACGCATCCAGTTGAGAAGGGAGCATGATGGTGTCGGGATGGAAGAGATGGTCGCGGTCATGCGTCTTGGAATACTCCTGACGGTCTTGCACTTCCAACTGCAGGTTTTTGCCAATTTTATTTGCCCAGAGCAGATGGAGGTTGCCCAAGGTTTCCCTATGGCGGAAATCATTGGCATTAAACTGCCTCGTGGTCGATGGGGTTGCAAACTGCTCCGTCATGTAACCGCGAGCCGTTTCGTTCTTGTCCTCTTCATGTTTGAAGCCATAGAAAGCGCTCAGAGAGCGAAAAAACTTGTTGTTGACGCGCGACGCGATAAAGCCGCCCGCATTGATGCGGAGAGAATGGCCGTCGTTATAGCTCGAGCTCCGCAAACGCGTGTTGATGCTGTCAAGGAAATCTTCTGACAAAGATTCGCTGTTTCCTTTATACTTGTTGTAGACAAATTCCACGGAAAGGTCGGCATGAACCTTTTGTGGCAACGTCAAGCTGAAACGGTTTTTGGCCAAAAGGCGGTTGGATTTTGAGGTATTGAGCGACCTAAAACTGGAATAAGGCATACTGCCGTCCAAGAAGAGTTCACGCCGCTACATGGTTTCTCCTTTATCGGTCGACGACATAAAATCAAACATGAAGTTCTCCTTCAACATGCTGCCTTTCGACTGATAGTCGACCTCGCCAGCCACGCTCTTGGTTGTCAACATTGAGAGTGGCATGTTTTCTGGTTTCCAACTGCTGGTTTCACCAATGTGACGTTTCTCATTCACATTGTTTGCATTGGCCAGAAGCGTAAAGCGCAACTTGTCGGTATAGCCCATCAGGAAGCCGCGTCCAAGCCAGCGTTCGTTGGAACCTCCCGCTGACTCGACATTGCCGATGTACCCATTGCGGTAAGCGTCTTTCAGATTGACATCCATGACGTATTGCTTCCTCTCGACTTCATAGCCAACAGCGCGACTGCGGTCGGTCTCCTTTTCGTAGACCTTCACGTTTTTCACCGTATAATACGGAAGATTCTCAAGCAAGACTTTGCTGTTTCCACCCATAAAACTTCGCGCTCCGAGCAGAACTTCATCGACCTTGCGGTTGTTGACGAAAATCTCTCCGTTGTCGTTCATTTTGACCCCGGGCATCTGCCGTATCAAGTCATCAAGCATAGAGCCATCTGGCAGTTTGAAGGCCGAGGCGTCGTAAACCAAGGTGTCTCCTTTGTAAAACATCTTTAGCCTTGTGGCCGAAACCGTGGCTTCGCCAAGAACTTTCTCCCGAACGCGGCGCAGCTCAAGCGGACGGTCTAAGCCGATGGCGTCGTCAACGGATGCTTCCACAGAGATGGTCTGCCAGTCGTCCTCATAGCCGTCAAGCGTGGCATGCAGCAGATAGGTGCAAGTTTTCTTGGGGAGCATGATACTGAAAGAAGCTCTTCCCCAGCGCTCTCCATCTCTTTTGTTTAACACGACCTTGATGGAGTCCTGCACAACAACACTGTCCGCTGTGAGCAACGTCACACGGGCATTCACAAGCGGAACTTTCAAAAAGCCATCACGAACTGAGCCAAAGACAAGTTGTTGGGCTGAGGATGCCACGCAGAAAAGCAGCATCACCAAGAAGGCGAAAAGATGTCGCATATCCATTAAATTTTTAATAAGTAGGTGGCCTGAATTATTTTTACACTTACAATACTCTATCGGGGTTCAGACACGCAACCTTGGTTAAAGGGGGAATACGGGCATTGCGACTAAAAATAAGGCAAGTAGAATCAGCTGTCTCCGAATACCAAAGTCTGACTTAAGGATTTGAAACAGAAAGTATGCAGCGAATAGGCAAGCAACTAAGATTGTGAACACGCGCATTCATAATCTGCACGTTTGGAAAGAGAATATAGAAACGCCTGTAATAGCCTAAATTGCGTTTGTTATAGCTCACACCATTATTAATCTTGAGCACCTACAAACATTACTAAAAAACATTGCAAATATAATCATTTTCACCCCCCCCAACAAATATTATATAGTTTTTTCCCCGAGAAGCCTTACAAAGTCATCGACCTTCGGCCGAAAGTAAAGCTACTCGCGGCCGACGGTAGCATTACTCGCGGCCGAAGGCAGCGCTACTCGCGGCCGCAGGTCGATGACTTGCAATAAGCGCAAGGATGACTTGATTATCCCCGAGGGCCGACGCATTACTTTAGGGTGATCAAGATAGAATATTAAATATTGGCAGCAGCGCCCTCGCAACGGAGATTTGCGCTGGCCCGCACAATCGTCTGTTGCGGCGCCAGCATTGTAGCTCACTTTGCTCGCAAAGTGAGGGCCACGAACACGTAGCGAACATGGCCAGCGCTCTGGGGCATGACTTTGTTGGATTTTTAGCCGTGTTTGGTAGGGTGTTCAAAATCCAGAAAAATTAAGTAGGTGGAGATTGTGCGAAAAAAGCCTTGTCTGCGGCCCTGCGCGGGCTGAAAGCCCAGCAAGTCCGTAGCCCAGGGCAACGCCCTGGGTACCATGCCCCATTCCCTACGCCCTGTAAGGGCAAAAGTAAAAATCAACCGTTCGCCCATACTTTTGCCCTTACAGGGCGTAGGCGTTTATGCATTGATACCCAGGGCGTTGCCCTGGGCTACAGACTGACTGCCCTTTCAGGGCGCTCCTTTTCGCGCTTTGTTCGTTTATCATGTGCGCATGCTTCGCCACTTGTTGTTTGGCAAAAAAACGCACAGAGATTTTTCTGAATTTTGAACACCCTACGTGTTTGGCCGCCACAATATTCGTCCCCCTCACTTTGCGAGCAAAGTGAGCTACAGTGCTTCGCCTCATACCTTCGCTGAATGTTCGCGCAACGCCTCTTGTTGCTATGCCGCAATCGCTATGAAGGCAGTCCATCAGTCTGATACAAGAGGTGTCTGCATCACGCCGAAACCAGCAGAACGTCCCATGAGTTTGCCGTTTGCAAACAATCAACCGGGGCGGCTGTTCCACTGTCTTCCGTGTTAGAAGCAAATTGAAACGCCGTCCCGGTTGAGAGGTTGTAATCAGAAAAACGCAGCGGGCTTATGCCAGTCTGACCTTTGCCACGAGTTTGCGAATGCGCCCGTTGCCGATGAGCGGGGCGTGAGCGTCTTCAGGATAGACCACGAGGCACTGGCCCGGACGCATGGTGACGAATGTTTGAGGACGCTCTCTGAAAAAGACGATGTCGTCTTCAGCGTTGTATGGCGCGTCTTCCTCGTGCAAATCGTCGGTGTTGCTCCAGCCAAGGGTTTCCTCGCCTTCCAGGAGCACGTGTACGTCGGCATAGACGCGGTGGGCCTCCAGACGCTGCTTTTCGGCAGGATTGCCCTGCGTCTCGCAGTTGTTGATGAAGAGGCGGTCGCCGTCGAGTTCAATGCGGCCAAGCGGAGCATTGAGCAGATCGTTGGCGCGGATGTAGTCAAAAAGTTGTTTGAAGAGCGGGTGTTCTTTTTCGAGACGCTCGGTGTGTTTCAGATCAGATAGTATCATGTTGCTAATTAATTTATGGGTGGTCAGAGTTTCTTCAATGCGGCTTTTATCTGCTCGCCGATGCCGATGGTGTAGCCTTGCGTCATGAAGACAACGCGGTTGAAGGTGTCGGTGAGCGCCACGATGGGCAGTTCGCGGCTCTTGGTCAGCGTGCCTGAGAAGAAGTCGCCCTGCACCTGTCCCTTTGAGTCGATGCCAAAGGCGGCCGTCTTCGGCAGGTTGGGAAACTCGGAGCGACGTGCCAAGAAACCGTCATAATCGGCCTGCGAAGCGAAGATGAGCATGATGGGGCGTCCCCACGCTTCGAGGTCTTCTTTGAGGGCTTCGAGGTCATGGAGCACGTGGGTGCTCGGTTCGTGGTTGGCACGGAGGAGCACGGCGACATAATAGCCGCGGCCCGTGTGCGCCAACAGCGATTGCTCGCGGCCAGTGGCGGCATCGGTGTAGAGGTTTTCGGAATTGAACGAACCGATGACTTGCAGGAGTGTGGTGTCTTCGCGCATGACGATGGGCGCAGTGGCGGTCTCTTCGGCCTTCACACTGATGGTGGCCAGATGGGCCAGCACACTGCCTGAGGCCAGGCGCGTGCCAGAGGTGAGGAGGTAGGTGCCAGCGTCGGTGGCAATGCCGTTGGAGAAATTCCGCTTCCACGTGTCTTCCTCGCCATATTCCTGAAGCGCTGGGCGACCGTCGGCCAGACGCGAGAGCGTGAAATGGCGGTAGTAGGCCGGATTTTCAAGGCGCGGGCGCGGCTCGTAGGTCAATTTCAAGCGACCTATTCCGCCGCCCTGTTTCTGTGTGGCTTTTTCAAACGAGACATCGGTCCAAGGGCCGTCTTTAGCAAGACCATCGGCGGGCGCGAGGCGATATTGCACCTTCGCCGTGACGGGATCGATGCGCGAGGGGATGCCCAAGGCACGGGCAGCGGCCACGAAGAGAAGTCCGCAGGAGCGGGTGTCGGCCTTGCGCGTGGCATAGGCTTTTTCGGGCGAGAGGCAGTAGCCCTGAGGATTCCAGGCATTGTTGACACTGATATTGTCGCGAATCCACTGCGCCAGTTTTTCGGGGTCGGCCCTGAAAATGCGCTGCTGCTTGGAGAAAGCCTTGGCGAAGAAGCTGCGCCAGGGCGTCAGACTTTCGTTGGCAATGCGTACCCCGAGGTCGTCGGCGGGATTGACGCCCTGCGAGAGGCAGGTGCGGAAATGGTCGTCAACAACGTCGTAGTTGAAATCTCGCAAGTCTTTTTCGCTCATCGTGCGGAGCAGACTGAAAGCCAACTGGCGTTCGGCCTCCGTCTCCCGCGTGAGGAAACGCTGCATGGCGGCGTAGTTGCCGCGGCTCATCTCGATGTAGGGACGCGCAACGGCAAAGTCGAGATGGCGTTCCTTGCAGAAACGGGCCGTGGCGGCGGAGTCGGGGAAGGTGGCCACATAGGCGGCGCGGATGCTGTCTTCATAAGCCTTCCGCACATTGTTACTGCGGGCCGCCTCGTCGCTCACCTCCGGAAGATTGTTGTGCTCCACAGGGGGCGTCAGGTTGAGATCAACAGAAAATGCGTCACCGTCTTTATGGCTGAGTTCCACGGTCACCACCGAGTCGCGCCCAACATGCAAGGGAGCAAAGCCGTAGCGGCCGTCTTTGGCAGCCCAGGCCACGAGGTCGCCAAGGCCCGCTGTAATGGTGGCTTCGCCGTTGGCATCGCTGCGCGTGTGCATCATGGTGAAGAGGTCGGCATAATTATAGAGTTTGAAATCGACAGAAGCGCCGCTCACCGCCTTTCCTTTTTCGTCCATCACACGTACGCGGCCTTTCGCCACGGGGGCATAGTTGGCCGTCACGTTGATTTCCGTATAGCAGGGCGTGCGGCTCATCACATCCTCGGGTCCGTCATAGCGTCCAAACACCTTCGTGTGCATCAGCATTCCGCGCGATGCCGGGGCGTTAAACCATCCCAGGTTGAGCACAGGTTCGGGCTCGCAGGCGCCGAGAAACATCCATTTGCCGTCGACCCATGCTTCCACCCAGGCATGGTTGTCATCAGTATGCGCCCAGCGCGGTGTATAGACCTGTCGCGCGGGAATGCCGACGGCCCTCAACGCGGCCACCGTGAAGGTGCTTTCTTCGCCGCAACGCCCCGTGGCAGTGCGCATAGAGGCCAGTGGCGAGGAGGTACGGGCATCGGAAGGACGATAGGTGACATACTCATGACACCAGTGGTTGACTTCCAGCACGGCCTCACGCATCGTGAGGTGCTGCACCCTTTGCTTGAGTTCTTCATATTTGGCGGTGCGGAACGTGTCGAGGTTCTCATTGTTGATGCGCGGCGGCACCACAAAGTGGAGCCATTCGCGCCGCGGCACTTTTGCGCCCCACGGCATTTCCCGTCTGGCCCGCAGAGCGGTGTTGACGCAGTCGCGATAGTATTCAAAACTATAGTCGGCCATGTCGGGCCATGCCATATAAGCATAAAGGAAGCGCATGGGTTCCGCCGCTTCGCCCGCCAACTGTTTCTTAAAAGCCTTCTGCGCGATGCCCGCAGCACTGAGGTCGGCACGGCGTGCTTCGAAGTCGGCATTAATTTGCGCCGGCGTTTGTGCCTGCACCGAGGCCGCGATGAAGCCCGCCATGCAGGTGTATATCCATTTGTTCATACGTAGGTTTGGTTGTGTGTCTTAGTAATGGTGAGGGTAAAGTTACAGAAAAAAGATGGAATACAACCATCATTATAACGTATATTTCTTGGAAAGTTTCCTCCCCCAATCCCCCACCTCATTACGTCCCTTAAACAAGCATTAACCTTACAGGCATGGCTGTTTTTTTCTTTTCGCGTATCTTTGCAGGGCAAACAAGAAATCGACATCGGAAATAGCCTATGAAAAAAACATTACTCTTCTTTTTCATGCTGGCGGCCCTGTGTATGCAGGCCCGCAACCGCGAAGTGCATCTACGCCTCATCGCCACCAGCGATATCCACGGCAACTATCTGCCTTTCGACTATATCAGCCGACAACCAGGAAGAGGCGGCCTGAGCCGCGTTGAGACCTACGTGAGAACCCAGCGCAAAGAGCTCGGGAGAGAACAGGTGGTGGTGCTCGACAACGGCGACATCCTGCAAGGACAGCCAACGGCTTACTATTATAACTTCATCGACACGACTTCTACGCATTTCTGTGCGCAGGCCCTCAACTACATAGAATACGACGCAGCCACCATCGGCAACCACGACATCGAAACGGGACATGCCGTTTACGACCGATGGGTGGGCGAATGCAATTTTCCCATGCTCGGAGCCAACGTGGTGAGCACTTCGACGGGACGGCCATACTGGAAACCATACACCATCATTGAACGCAACGGCATACGCATCGGGGTGCTCGGCATGATCACTCCCAGCATTCCCAAATGGCTGCCCAACAACTTATGGTCGGGGCTGCGCTTCGATGACCTCGTTGAAACGGCCCGCCGCTGGCTACCGGAAATGCGCTACAAGGAACACGCCGACATCATCGTCGGGCTCTTCCACAGCGGCATAGGAAATCAGAACGCCCGAGGACGGATGTTTGAAAACGCCGCGTTGCAAGTGGCACGAATGGTGCCGGGCTTCGACATCATCTTTTGCGGACACGACCACCGCGAGGCCGACCTCCGCATCGCCAACGTACGCGGCGACAGTGTACTCGTGCTCAATCCCGCGGCCAACGGCATGAGTGTGGCGCAAGCCGACATCCGCCTGACGCTGAAGAGGAAGGCCATCGTTGGCAAACGCGTGAGCGGATGCCTGGTGAACGTGGCGGACCTCCAGCCCGACAGCGATTTCATCAACACTTTCGCGCCACAAGCCAAGGCCGTTGAGGCTTTCGTCGGGGAGAAGGTGGGGGAAAACGAAACGGAGCTCTCCACGCGAGGGGCCTACTTCGGCAGCACGCCTTTCACCGACTTCATCCACGAACTGCAAATGCGCATCGGCAAGGCCGACATCTCTTTCTGCGCTCCGCTGGCTTTCGATGTCAAAATTCCGAAGGGCGAAATCCACGTGAGCGATATGTTCAACCTCTACAAATATGAAAACCAGCTCTACGTCATGCAGTTGACTGGGGAGGAGATTAAGAATTATCTGGAATACAGCTACGGGGGATGGACCGTGCAAATGGCATCGCCCGACGACCATCTCCTACGCTTTCGCAAGGATGCTGAAAAACTCCCCGATGCCTGGCAGCGCCTCTTCCGTCCGAGCTATAACTTCGACTCCGCCGCTGGCATCATCTACACCGTTGATGTCACGAAGCCCACGGGAGAGAAGATCTCCATCAAGAGCATGGCCGATGGCACGCCCTTCGACATGAAACGCACTTACCGCGTCGCCGTCAACTCGTATCGCGGCGGAGGCGGCGGCGACCTCTTGACGAAAGGGGCCGGCATCGCCAAAGCCGACCTCGCCAAACGCATCGTGTGGGCCACCGACAAGGATCTCCGCTATTATCTCATCCAGGAAATCCGACAGCAAGGCACCATCCGTCCACGTGCGCTCAATCAGTGGAAATTCATTCCGGAAGACTGGGCCAAGCGTGCCGCCAAGCGCGACTCGGTTATCTTGTTCAGATAAGAAGGTGGTTAGAATCCAGAAAAATCTTTGCGCGGTTTTGAGGCGAATAGCATAGCGAATGTGGCATCGCAGCAAGGGGTGTTGCGCGAACATTCGGCGAAGGTCTGAGGCGAAGCACTGTAGCTCACTTTGCTCGCAAAGTGAGGGGGGGAATATTGTGACAACCAAGCACGGGCTGAAAATCCAACAAAGTTATGCCTCAGAGCGCTGGCCATGTTCGCTACGTGTTCGTGGCCCTCACTTTGCGAGCAAAGTGAGCTACAATGCTGGCGCCGCAACAGACGATTGTGCGGGCCAGTGCAAATCTCCGCAGCGAGGGCGCTACCGCTAATCTTTAATATTTCGATTTTGAACACCCTACCACCTACTTATCCCAACAGAGGGGTGTCCTGAAAGTCCGTAGATTTTCAGGACACCCCTTGTCGTCTTACTAAGGGATGGGCTCGCCCGCAAGGCACCAGAGATTCGCAGCGAGAATTAAAAAATGAGTAAAAGTCGCGCACGTGTCATATTTTTTTTCTATCTTAGCTATCTAAATTGGGGTAATGTGTACCTGCCCCTCTTGACTTTCGGCAATATCTTCTGCCGGAGGCCCCTGCTCAGATAAAAACAAAAACATATATATCAATGATTTATAAATGGACCTATGAAGAGCCGACGGCCGACGAGACCGCCGCAGCAACCGCCTTGGCGCGGGAGGTGAACATACACCCCGCACTTGGGCGACTGCTGCTGAAACGCGGAATCAAGACGGCGACCGAAGCCCGGCGTTTCTTTCGTCCGCAACTCTCTGACCTGCACGACCCGTTTTTGATGAACGACATGCAGGTGGCCGTTGACCGGCTCAACCAGGCGTTGGGACGCAAGGAACACATCATGGTTTATGGCGATTATGACGTTGATGGATGCACGGCGGTGGCACTGGTCTACAAGTTCCTCTCGCAATTCTATTCCAATATCGACTTCTATATCCCCGACCGCTATGAGGAAGGCTACGGCATCTCGCGCAAAGGCATCGATTTCGCCGCCGAAATGGGGGTGAAACTCATCATTGTGCTCGACTGCGGCATCAAGGCCGTTGAGGAGGTGGCTTACGCCCGCGAAAAGGGCATCGATTTCATCATTTGCGACCACCACGTTCCCGACGACGAACTGCCGCCGGCCGTGGCGATTCTTAATCCGAAACGCCACGACAACCGCTATCCCTATACCCACCTTTCGGGCTGCGGCGTGGGATTCAAATTCATGCAGGCATTCGCCACCAGCAACGGCATTGAGTTCAACAAGCTCTCGAGCCTGCTCGACCTCTGCGCTGTGAGCATCGCATCGGACATCGTGCCAATCATGGGAGAAAACCGCATACTGGCCTGCCAGGGATTGCGCTGCCTCAACACGAACCCGAGCATCGGACTGCGAGCCATCGTGGAGGTGTGCGGACTCTCGGAGAGGGAGCTTTCCATGAGCGACATCATCTTCAAAATCGGCCCGCGCATCAATGCGTCGGGACGTATGCAAAACGGAAAAGAGGCCGTTGAGCTCCTGGTGGAGAAAGACTATCAGGCGGCTCTCGAGAAAGCAGGCTGCATCAACCTCTACAACGAAGCACGCAAGGACCTCGACAAGCAGATGACCGACGAGGCGTTTAAACAGGTGGAACAACTGCCGGGACTTGACGACCGGCGCAGCGTGGTCATCTATAACGAATCGTGGCACAAGGGTGTCATCGGCATCGTGGCTTCACGACTGACGGAACAATACTACCGACCGGCCGTGGTGCTGACACGCTCCGACGGGGTTGCCACGGGGTCGGCACGCAGCGTGTCGGGCTTCGATGTCTATAAAGCGGTGCAGAGTTGCTCTGATCTGCTTGAGAACTTCGGCGGCCACACTTATGCCGCTGGACTTTCCATGAAGGTGGAAAACGTGCCGGAATTTGCTGAGCGCTTTGAGGCTTATGTGCAAGAACACATCATGGACACGCAAACGGAGGCTACACTGGCCATCGACGCCTATCTCGATTTCAAGGACGTGACGTTTAAATTCTACCAACAACTCAAGCGCTTCGCGCCCTTCGGTCCGCAGAACGAACGCCCCGTATTTTGCACGCGACGTGTCTACGATTACGGCACAAGCAAGGTGGTGGGCCGCGGACAGGAACACATCAAGCTCGAATTGGTGGACAACAAGAGCAACAACGTGATGAACGGCATTGCCTTCGGACAAAGTTCGCAGGCACGATATATCAAGACGAAACGCGCATTCGACATCTGCTACGCCGTTGAAGAAAACACCCACAAACGGGGCGAGGTGCAACTGCAAATTGAAGACATACGCCCCTGTGAATAAGGAGCCACTATCTGGTATGGACAGGTTTCACGAGATTTTGAAGCAATATTGGGGCTACGATGACTTTCGCGGCATTCAGGCGGAAATCATCGAGAGCATCACGACGGGCAACGACACGCTCGGACTGATGCCGACGGGTGGCGGAAAGAGTATCACGTTCCAGGTGCCGGCCCTGGCACTTGAGGGGATGACCATCGTGATTACGCCGCTCATCGCCTTGATGAAAGACCAGGTGGCCAATTTGAAGAAAAGGGGCATACAGGCGGCGGCCATCTATTCGGGACAAACGCGCGACGAAATTCTGAAACATCTCGACAACAGCATCTTCGGCGCCTACAAACTGCTCTACGTGTCGCCAGAACGACTCGGAACGGAGATTTTCCAAAACAAAGTGAAGCGCATGAAGGTGAGCTTCATCACCGTCGACGAGGCCCACTGCATTTCTCAGTGGGGATACGATTTCCGCCCTTCTTACCTACAGATTTCCCAGATACGCCAACTCCTGCCAGAGGTTCCCGTGCTGGCGCTGACGGCCACGGCCACGCCGGCGGTGGTTGACGACATCTGCGCACAGCTGCACTTCCGCGAAGGACAGAAGCGCGTGTTTCGCATGAGTTTTGCCCGCCGCAACCTCTATTATGTGGTGCGCAAAACGCAGGACAAAGAAACGGAACTGTTTCACATTCTCAGAAACATAAAGGGGGCCGCCATCGTTTACACGCGCAGCCGAAAAGGCACATCCGAAGTGGCGGAGAAACTGCGGCAAGAGGGATTCACAGCCCTGCACTACCATGCCGGACTGAGCGACATCGACAAAGACGTGAGACAGAAGGCTTGGCAGAACGACGAAGTGCGCATCATGGTGGCCACCAACGCTTTTGGCATGGGCATCGACAAGCCCGACGTGCGCGTGGTGGTTCACATGGACTTGCCCGACTCCGTTGAGGCATATTTCCAGGAGGCGGGACGTGGCGGACGCGACGGCAAACCGGCTTATGCCGTTTTGCTCTACAACCGCTCTGACCACGGGAAAATGCTGCGGCGCATCCCCGAGACCTTCCCCACGAAGGAATATATCGCCGATGTCTATGACAAACTTGCCTATTTCTTCCAGCTCGCCGTTGGCGACGGAATGAACGTGAACTACGAGTTTAACCTGCAACGCTTCTGCGTCAATTTCAAGCTCTTCCCCGTACCAGTGCTCAGCGCGCTTCGCATTCTCACGCAGGCTGGCTACATCGACTTTCGGGAGGAGGAGGAAAACACCTCGCGCCTGCTTTTCCTCACTGGGCGCGACGACCTCTACCGCCTGCACCAACTGCAAGGCGCCGCCGACAGGGTGATTAAAGGCGTGCTGCGGCTCTATGGCGGCATCTTTTCCGACTATGTGCCCATCGACGAGCAACGCCTCGGCGCGGAATGCGAAATGACACCGCAGGAGGTCTATGACGCGCTGGTGTTGCTCACGAAACTGCGCATCATCCACTATATCCCACACAAGAACGTCCCACATATCACCTATCTGCAACGGCGTGTGGAACGTGCCACACTCTCGCAAGAGGTGTATGAGGAGCGCCGCGACGATTATCTGCGCCGCATCAACGCCATTCTCAATTATGCCGAAAAAGACGACCGCTGCCGAAGCCGCATCCTCCTTGACTATTTCGGGGAGACAAAGAGCGAAGACTGCGGACACTGCGATGTGTGTGTGGAACGGCGGAAGGAGAAAAGGTCGATTGAAGAGGTGTGCCACATGATTGAAACCATGATGGCCGACGGACGTCCGCGACAGGTTGACGAATTCTGCTCAGACCGCTTCTCGAAAGAGAAAGTTGCCGAGGCGCTACAATATCTCACTGATGAAGAAATCCTGACTTCTGACGACGGGTTCTACAGAATGGTCGAAGGGGAAAGCAGGTAGTCCATGAAAGGGAGGGCGCTCAAAATTGAAATTTCAAAGGTTAGCGGTAGCGCCCTCGCAACAGAGATTTACACTGGCCCGCACAATCGTCTGTTGCGGCGCCAGCACTGTAGCTCACTTTGCTCGCAAAGTGAGGGCCACGAACACGTAGCGAATATGGCTAATGCTCCGAGGCATGACCTTGTTAGTTTTTCAGTTCCTGCTTGGCCGCCACAATATTCGTCCCCCTCACTTTGCGAGCAAAGTGAGCTACAGTGCTTCGCCCCAGAGTTTCATCGCACTTTATTATTTAGCAAAAAACGCAGATTTTTTTTGAGATTTTGAACACGCTACCTTTCAGGGGCAGCTACGCTGCAACCGCCATGTTATTTGGTAAAAAATCGCGCAGAGGTTTTTCTGCATTTTGCCCCTACCCCCAAGGACATAAACAAGGAACGCCATACTCCAAGCATCTATCGGATGTTTGAAGTATGGCACTCCTTATTATATATAAGCAATTGCTTATGCCTTCTGGTCTTTCTTCTCCTGAACGATGGCATCGATGACAGCCACGGCAGTGATGTTGACGATGTCACGCACGCTGCATTCGAAGTCGGTGAAGTGGATAGGCTTCTTCAATCCCATCTGAATTGGGCCGACAACTTCGGCATCTTCAGCCATCGACTTAATCATCTTGTATGAAGCGTTGGCACTCGTCAGGTTCGGGAACACGAGGGTGTTGACATCCATGCCTTTCAGGCGTGTGAACGGATATTTGTCGTCGCGCAAGTCCTTGTCGAGCGCAAAGTTCACCTGCATTTCGCCGTCGATGGCCAGGTCGGGGAACTCGCGCTGCATCTGGTCAACCACCTGATGTACGGCCACGGGGCTTCCCGTGTTGTCCGTGCCGAAGTTTGAATACGACAGCATGGCAATCACCGGCGTACGATTGAAGAAACGCACCGTTGAAGCCGAGAGCTTGGCGATGTCGAGCAACGTCTCGCTGTCGGGGTGGCGGTTGATCAGAGTGTCGGCAATGAAGAGCACACCCTTTTTGGAGTTGATGAGGTGCATCGTTCCGAAGTGGTTATAGCCCTCGCGGATGCCAATCACTTCCTTGGCCACCTTGATGGTGTTGGAATATTTCGTGTAAAGACCGGTGATGAAAGCGTCGGCGTCGCCCGTCTCCACCATCATCATGCCGAAGTAGTTGCGCTCGTACATCTTGTCGATGGCTTCCTGCAACGTGTAGCCCTCGCGCTGCTTCTTCTTCGCCAGGATTTCGGCATAGCGCTGACGGCGCTCCGCCTCACTGTCGTTGCGAAGATTGAGCACCTCAACGCCGTCGAGGTTGAGCTTCATATCTTCGGCCATCTTGCGAATCTGCACGTCGTTGCCCAAAAGAACTGGATGGCAGATACCCTCCTCTTTGGCGCGGATGGCAGCTTCAAGCATAGTGGGGTGCGTGCCTTCGGCAAAGACCACACGTCGCGGCGAGAGGCGAGCCGTGTCATAGAGGTTTTGCGTCAGCTTGCTTTCCTGTCCCATCAGTTCGCGCAGTTGCTGGCGATAAGCCTTCCAGTCGGTGATGACCTTGCGGGCAACGCCGCTCTCAATGGCGGCCTTTGCCACAGCCATTGAAACCTCCGTGATGAGGCGTGGGTCGACAGGTTTTGGGATAAAATAATCAGGACCGAACGTAAAGTTGCGCACATGATAGGCACGGTTTACGATGTCGGGCACCGGGCGGCGTGCCAAATCGGCAATGGCGCGTGCAGCGGCGAGCTTCATTTCCTCGTTGATGGCTTTGGCGGCGGTATCGAGGGCGCCACGGAAGATATACGGGAAGCCAATAACGTTGTTGATTTGGTTAGGATAGTCGGTACGTCCCGTGCTCATCAACACGTCGGGGCGTGCGTCCTTGGCATCTTCATAAGAGATTTCAGGCACAGGATTGGCCAGGGCGAAGATGATGGGGTTCTTGGCCATTGAGCGCACCATGTCTTTCGAAAGCACGTTGCCCTTCGAGAGACCAACGAATACGTCGGCATCCTTCACGGCCTCTTCCAGGGTGTGGATGTCGCGGGTGGTGGCAAATTCGCGCTTCTGCTCCGTCAGGTTTTCGCGATCAACACGGATAACGCCGCGAGAGTCGAGCATCACGATGTTTTCCTTGCGTGCGCCAAAGGAGCAATAGAGACGGGTGCAGGAAATGGCGGCCGCACCGGCACCGTTCACAACGATGCGGGCATCTTCCAGTTTCTTGCCTGCCACGTCGATGGCGTTGATCAAGCCGGCAGCCGAGATGATGGCCGTTCCGTGCTGGTCGTCGTGCATCACTGGGATGTCGAGCTCAGCTTTCAGGCGGCGTTCAATCTCAAAACACTCAGGTGCCTTGATGTCTTCCAAGTTGATGCCACCGAACGTCGGGGCAATGGCCTTCACTGCCTCAATGAACTTGTCGGGGTCTTTCTCGTTGACTTCGATGTCGAAAGCGTCAACGCCGGCATATATCTTAAAGAGCAAACTCTTACCTTCCATCACTGGTTTGCCGCTCATGGCACCGATGTCGCCCAAGCCGAGCACCGCTGTTCCGTTTGAAATCACGGCAACGAGATTGCCTTTGTTGGTATACTTATAAGCATCATGCGGATTCTTCTGAATCTCGAGGCAAGGCTCAGCCACGCCCGGAGAATAAGCGAGCGAAAGGTCGGTCTGTGTGCGATAAGGTTTAGTGGGAACGACTTCAATCTTTCCCGGTTTGCCTTGCGAGTGATACAGCAAGGCAGCTTCCTTTGTAATTTTTACCATTGGTTTGCTTTTTCTTGGGTTAAGTTTTGCTGCAAAATTAGCGATTTATGGCAAAGTATCTGCCCCGTTTGCTTTTTTTATGTGTCGTTATATCACAAAATTACATACTCCATATAGCAAGATGAAGGCTTACGAGACGAAATAGCGGAAGGCCATTCAGCCGCAATCGATTTTTGTTTGTAACTTTGCGCCTGAAAAGCCAGTGGTGGCCCCTACCCTTGCCGCATTGCATGGGACGCGGGCCTTAAAAGGGAAACGGGTGGAAAACCTGTGCAGTCCCGCTGCTGTGAGTCCTAATTTTCATCGATTCAGAAGATGTCACTGTGGGCGTAACGGAAGCATTGCCAGCCAAAGCAAGCGCTGCGTTTCAAAGAAATTCCACGGGAAGACGAACCAGATGAGGACAAGCCAGAAGACCTGCCACATGGTTGTGAGCCGCTTTTTGTGCCTCGAGGAAGGCATAGGCTCGGCAAAGGAAATGCCAAGAAGGTGTTTCCAATGACCAAAAAAGTTTTATGACGAGAAAATTCCGATACGTGCGGACGCTGTTCGCGCTACTTGCTTGGGCTTTGTATCTGCCAGAGGCTAAGGCTTATCTGCTGGAGACTAAGACGTCTCTGCCAGAAGCCAAGGCGGCAGCACCGACGGCCGAAAGGCCGAAGGCCGACAAAGTGTCCTGCGCCTTGAATGCTGCAGAGGCTTTTGAGGGCAACGACAGCGCTTACCATCTTTCGGAGGCCGTTGTCAACGCCAAACTGAAGCATCGCGAAATCATGGTGCCGCAAACGCTTTCGGGCGAAGCACTGAAGCGCATGATCAATCTCAGCGTGGCCGACGCGTTGCGCTATTTTTCTGGACTCCAACTGAAAGACTACGGCGGTATCGGTGGCATCAAAACCGTCAACATCCGCAGCATGGGTACGCATCATCTGGGCATCGCCTACGATGGCATTGCGCTCGGCAACGCGCAAAACGGGCAGATTGACCTGGGACAGTTTTCGCTTGACAACGTGGAGGAGATTTCGCTCTACAACGGACAACGCAGCGCAGCACTGCAAACGGCATCCGACTTTTCCAACGCCGGCACTGTCTATATCCGCACGCGCCAACCGCAGTTTTCCGCCGACAAGCCCTGGCATCTGAAACTGAAAGCACAGAGCGGCTCAAGCGACACGTGGCGCCTCAACGCCCTTTGGGAGCAACGGCTCTCGCCACTCTTGAGCCATTCTCTCAGCGTGGGAGGACTGATGTCGAGCGGGCGCTATAAATTTCGCTATCGCAAGAAGACACCCAGCGGAGCTGTGGCCTACGACACCACCGCCGTGCGCCACAACGGCGACATCTGGGCGGTGCGGGCCGAAGAGAATCTCTACGGACGTCTGACGGCGGGGCTGTGGCAGATGAAGGCATACACCTACCATTCTGAACGGGGCATTCCTGGTGCCATCGTGAGCAACGTCTGGCGCAGAGGGGAACGGCAATGGGACCATAATTCCTTCCTGCAAGGCAACCTACGCAAGGATTTCGGCGAACGGTTTTCTTCACGTCTGACGGCGAAGTATGCCTACTATCAGACACGCTACGTCAACAACGACGAGACGCAAATTCATGTGGACAACACTTATCGGCAGCAGGAGCTCTTTGCTTCCTGGGCCAACGCCTATGAAATTCTCCCTCAATGGTGGACGCTTTCCCTGAGCTATGACTTCCGCTGGAATCGCCTCGATGCCAACCTGACGGATTTTGCCCGGCCACGCCGCCTGACGCATGCCCTGGCCCTGGCTTCTTCGGTGAACGCGGGGGGACTGAAGGCACAGGCATCGGTGGTGGCGCAGGACATCAACGACAGGGTGGAAATCGGTACAGCGGGACACCTCCGTCCGTCGCTCTCTCCCGCCATTGTCCTCTCCTACGTTCCCTTCCCCAACGCCTGGCTCACGCTACGCGCCTTTTGCAAGCGCAGTTTCCGCATGCCAACATTCAACGACCTCTATTATGCCGACATGGGCAGTTCGGCGCTGAAGCCCGAGCGTGCGCTGCAATACGATGCCGGCATCACCTTCGAAACGCCCAAAAGCCGTTTGCTGCAGCGCTGCCACTGGCGTTTGCAGACCGATGCTTATTACAACTCCGTTGGCGACAAAATCGTGGCCTATCCCAAAGGGCAGCAGTTTCGCTGGACGATGCTCAACTTGGGGCGCGTACATATCAAGGGAATTGAGGCCTTGGGCGAACTGACACTGATGCCTTCGCGCAACTGCTCGTTCACCGCCCGCTTGCAATACACTTACCAAGATGCCCGCGACGTGACGAACCCGAAAAACTCGTTCCACCGGCACCAAATTCCCTACATTCCCTGGCACAGCGGCACCGCCGTTCTGGCTGCCACGTGGAAGGCGTGGAGCCTCAACTACAGTTTTATCTATACGGGGGAACGCTATTCGCAACAGGAAAACATACGTGTCAACCACCTTGAACCGTGGTACACACACGACATTTCCCTCTCCTATCAGGCGCAACGCTGGCAAGCACGGCTGGACATCAACAACGTGCTGGCGCAGGACTATGACGTGATTGTCAACTACCCCATGCCGAAGCGCCATTTCATGCTGACGCTGGAATATGACTTATAAAAGCGACATACATCCAACCTCTCTTCTCATCCACATTCAGAATATACCACACATGACAAAAAGAATAATCCTCCTGACTTTTGCCCTGCTGGCCCTAACAGCCTGCCGTAACGACGAACTAATTTTTGAGTCTGAAACAGAAATCACGGGCGGGAAAAACGAAAGCGGCAACATATCCGGCCTTTACGTGCTCAACGAGGGCAACATGGGCAGCAACAAGGCGACGCTCGATTTTCTTGACCTCGCTTCTGAAACCGGCTCGCCGGTCTACCACCGCAATGTTTACGCCGCTTCCAACCCCAACGAGGTGAAGGAACTGGGCGATGTCGGCAACGATGTCAAAGTCTACGGCAGCAAATTGTGGATGGTTGTCAACTGCTCCAACAAAGTGGAGGTGCTCAATGCCTACACCTGCAAGAAACAGGCACAAATCAGCATTCCCAACTGCCGCAGCGTTTGCTTTAGCGGCCCTTACGCTTATGTGAGCGCCTACGTGGCTCCTGTGGCGATACGCCCCGATGCCGAAGTGGGAGCGGTTTACAAGATTGACACGCTCTCGATGCAGATTGTCGACAAGGTGACGGTGGGCTATCAGCCTGAAGAGCTCACCGTGTTAGGCCACAAGCTCTACGTGGCAAACAGCGGGGGCTACCGCACGCCCAACTACGACCGCACCGTGAGCGAAATTGACTTGAACACTTTTAAGGAGATGCGCAAAATTGATGTCGACATCAACCTCTCGCTCCTGCGTGCCGACCGCTATGGGCAACTGTGGACCGTTTCGCGCGGCGACTACAAAAACGCCCCTGCCCGCCTCTATTGGCTGGCGAAGGACGCCGAGGGCGTGATGAAGAAAGCGGGCGTGATTGATGTGCCGGTGAGCAACCTCTGCATCGTGGGCGACTCTCTTTATTATATAGGTGTGCAATACAGCAAGGTGACGCAGAGCAACACCATTTCTTACGGCATCATCAACGTGAAGACGCATGAGGTGGTGACGCGCAGTTTGTCGTCGGCTCCCGAAGTGCAGCAAATCGAGATGCCCTACGGGATTATCGTCAATCCGGAACACCGCGACTTCTATCTGATGGATGCCAAAAACTACGTGTCGAGCGGACGCCTACTGCATTTCAAGGCCGACGGCTCTTACGATTGGGCTGTCAACACGGGCGACATTCCAGGACACGCCGCGTTTGTTTACCACAAACCTCATCTGCCCGAAAATCCCGACACACCTGCAACGCAGCGCAGCAAATTCATCGCGGCCGTTGACGAATATGTGCCGGCACCGGGACAGCACGTCAACGTCCTGCCGACCTACGAGGCGGGCGACGACGCGGCGGCTATGGCGCGGAAATGCACCGAAGCCATCGGCGGAGACCGCGGCGGTCTGGTGAGTCTGGGAGGCTACGGCGGCTATATCACGTTTCATTTCGACCACCCCGTGGTCAATGTCAGCGGCGAAGCGGATTTTCTCATCCGCGGCAACGCCTTTGAGGGAAACAGCGAACCGGGCATCGTGATGGTGTCGGAGGACGTGAACGGCAACGGCTTGCCCGACGACCCTTGGTATGAACTCTCCGGAAGTGCGGATGTCGACAGCGTGGGCAAGGTGGTGTATGGCTACGAAATCACCTACACGGCGAACGCCCTTTCCGACATTCCTTGGACCGACAACCAAGGCCGTAACGGCGTCCTCGCCCGCAACCAGTTTCATGCTCAGGAATATTTTCCCCAGTGGCTCTCATCGCCCCTCACCTTCAAAGGCACCCTGCTTCCTCCCAACGGCGTGAACCAAGGAACGGAGGAAGCTCCCTATTGGGTGCTCTCGTCCCTACGCTACGGCTATGCCGACAACCATCCTAACAATGATGCCAACGGCTGTAGCTTCAACATCGACTGGGCCGTAGATGCCAACCGCCGCCCCGTGAAACTCTCGCGCATCCATTTCGTGCGCGTCTATTGTGCACAAAACCAGTTGTGTGGCTGGCTCGGCGAGACTTCAACGGAAATCAGCGGTGCAGAAGACCTCCACGCAGAGGCTGCAGAATGATGCCAGAGGACTGATGCACAAGATTTTATCATATCGAAATATCAACCATTCAAACACAATTGTTATGAGAAAAAGAATTACGCTTTTCTTGTTTACCCTCGTTGCCTTCGTGGCAAGTTTCGCACAGGATGCGGCCAACGCAGGCCAGTCATACGGTGCCTTAGTGGTCAACGAAGACTGGTATGGCCACCAGAATTCATCCATCAACTATCTCTCGCCAAACGGCGAATGGTCGTACAACGTGGTGGAGAACGTGGGCGGCACGGCTTGCTATGGTGCCATCTTCAACGACAAGTTCTACATCATCTCCAAGACAGCCAAAGACCCTGGGGCTTCTGTCTCTGGCGGAATGATCACCATCTGCAACGCCAAGACCTTGGCCGTTGAAAAGCAGATTGAAAACATCGACGAAAGCAAGCTCAATTTCCAGGGCCGTAGCTTCGTGGGCGTATCTGCTGAGAAGGCCTACGTGAGCACTTCCGATGGTATCTACATCCTCGACCTCGAGAAGCAGGAAATCACGAAGGAAGTGACCGACGCCAACGGCAAAGGATTGCAGGGCGAATGCGGCAACATGATTCTCAAGGGAGACAAGGTTTACGCCGTTACCAACAAAAACGGCCTTGTTGTCATCAACACGGAGACCGATCAGGTGGAGACCGTTTTCAAAGGCGACTTCAAATCCATCGTCTGCGCCAAAGATGGTTCGCTTTGGGCCAACACGGCTTCAAGCATCTGCCGCCTAAACACGGAAACGATGAAAGCGGAAAGCGTGACGCTCGCCGACGGCATGCACACGCCAGCCGTTGACTACGCATGGACGGCAGGAACTTTCTGTGCGAGCGTACAAAACAACGTGCTCTACTGGGGTTATGCCTCTGGCTGGACTGGTCCCGACCACATCTACAAGTATGACATCGACAAGAACGAATGCACCGAAATCGTTGACCTCACGAAAACGGCCGCAGGATGGTTTGTCTATGGCTGCAGCTTCCGCGTTGACCCCACAACAAACCACCTCTTCATGAGCCTCTTCAAAAGCTGGGGCAGCACGGACTACACGGTCTACGAATGTGACGCCAACGGCAAATTCCTCGCCGAATATCCCATGACGGGCCTGAAGCACTATTGGTTCCCCGGCATGTTTGTCTTCCCAAGCCAGAGTGTCACCACTGGCATCGAGCAGGTTGAAAACACCGCCGCCGAGAAAGCAACGCCTGTGGCCTACTATGCGCCAAATGGCCAACGCCACTCTGCCCCTGTCAAGGGATTGAACCTCGTGCGCATGAGCGACGGCACCACGCGCAAGGTGATTCTGAAATAAGCAACGGCATAACCGGGATTCCCCACCCCGTCATGCCTTCAACTACAAAACGAGCCACGAAACCAGCGGAATACTTCCAGCAGGTTTCGTGGCTTTTTTCATGGCCCTACTGGTGTCCTGACGCGCCTTCCGTCTGCCCGCAGCGTCCTGGCGTTCCACAAGCGCGGCTTGGCAGGGAGAAAACTTTCTTTTTCCCAAAAGTATCTTGCATTTGCAAAAAGAAAGTACTATTTTTGCATATCTGTTGAACAGAAAGCGGGGCTAACGCAGCCCCCACGCGTTCACAATCTGCACAAACAAAAATCACCATCTAAATAACAGACTGTTATGAAAAAGTTTATCGCATTTATGGCTATGGGCGCAATGGTGTTCACGGCCAACGCTCAAAAAACCGTTCAAGGTTCGGGCTTTTACGACAACTGGTCGGCTGGCGTTGTTGCCGGCGGCATCACCCCAACCACCCACTCGGCCTTCTTCAAGAACATGCGTGCCACCTACGGCGTTGAGCTCACCAAACAAATCACGCCGGTCTTCGCCCTCGGCGCACAGTTTATGGCAGCCAACAACGTGAGCGAGAGCGCCACTGTCTTCGACGCTTCAAACCTCAGCCTTCTCGGCAAATTCAATGTTTCCAACGCCATCTGGGGCTACCAGGGCAAACCGCGCTTTTTCGAAGTGGAAGCCGTTGTCGGCGCAGGATGGGGACGCAATTATTATAATGCCTCTGCTGGTTCAAGTTTCAACTACATGACCACCAAATATGGCTTCAACCTCAACTTCAACCTGGGCAAGAAGAAGATTTGGACGCTGTCGCTTAAGCCGTCAATCGTTTACAACATGGACAACGGGAAAACCAGTCCTTCTTGCAACATCAACAAGAGCGCCATCGAATTGCTCGCAGGCGCAACCTACCATTTCAAGAACAAAAACAACGGCCAGCACTACATGACCTTCCTCCGCGCCTACAACCAGGGCGAAATTGATGCCTTGAACGCGAAAATCAACGACCTCCGCTCACAGGTGTCAGGCAAAGACCGCGAAATCGCCAAGCAAAACGCCAACATCCGCTCGCTGCAGCAAATGCTCAACGATGCCCGCAACCAGAAGCCTGTGGTTGAGACCATCACGAAGTCAACCAACTCTATGGAGCAAACCGTCACCTTCCGTCAGGGTAAGAGCACAGTGGACGCCTCACAGCTCCCCAACATCGAGCGCATCGCCACGTTCCTCAAAAACCACAAGAGCGCCACGGTGAGCATCAAGGGTTACGCTTCTCCTGAGGGCAGCGCTGAAGTCAACGCCAAAATCGCCAACGCACGCGCTGAAGCAGTGAAGACCATCTTGGTCAACAAATACCACATCGCCGCCAACCGCATCAAGGCTGAAGGACAGGGCGTTGGCAACATGTTCAGCGAAAGCGACTGGAACCGCGTCAGCATCTGCACCATCAACGAGGCTAAATAAAAAATCAGACATCATTCCACTGGAATATACTTATATAACAGGCGTACGTGCATCCGACACGTGCGCCTGTTTATTTTAACCAAAACATAAGCCACCTATGGTTAGTATTTGCTCCTCAATTAAGGCTTCGCTGGCAAGCAGCGGCTCATGCCTTATCTCAATCGCCAGAACAATGATGACCTTATTCTTGCGGTGCAATCGGCTGGCGTGAAACGCGGAAGAAACGGCTTTTGCAAGAACAAGTCAACAGAGAAGAATCCTGAACCGGGGAGGAGGATTTATTGGAGCACCGCACCGATGGCACGGATGCTTTTGATACGCTGTATATTGGGTGTGAGAAGTTTCCGCAGCATGATTTTTATGGGGGATTTGTGGGAGGTGTGAGATAAAATGTCTATTTTTGCGAAATCGAACTAAAACTTTTTATGATTATGAACAAAGTCATTGCTATCTTAGTTGCATTCTTCTCCGTATTCTGTGCGTATGCACAAAAAGCGGAGAAGTCTGAACAGTATCGTGTAAGGATAACCAAGGTGGACGGAACTACTTTGGAAGGCTACTCCATGACAAGTTTCTACAACACCATGCTTCCTGAAGTAAAGAAGTTTACCTTTAGCACAGAGTACAAGGGGGAAACTACTACCTATACGAGTGAAGAGGTGAAAAGAGTGGAGTTCGTCAACCTTGAAATGGATTCTATGCCTCTTGTCTACGAATCGGTTCAAGCATTGTCCACTATTCCTGGTCCTCTCCGCAAAAACCCGAAACCATTCAAGAAGCCTGTTTTCTTGCGCCTTTTCTATAATGGCAAGAACGTAAAGGGATATACGATGTCCTTTGCGGACAACACGTACACCAAAAGTTCCACCATTTCACGCGACACTTGGAAATACTACTACTTGACCAAGGATGCCACCTATGCGAACGCATATTGGCTTGATATCAAAGGGATACGAGTTGCAATAAAGAAGGAACTAAAATTTGCTTTAAAGGATTTTCCTGAAGTCATAAAGAAAATAGAGAATGATGAGATTTCATTGAAGGAGTTCAAGAAAGACCCGAAAATGATTTTGCCACTATTAGATCAGTCTTACAAGAAGTAGTAACCCATTCTCCCAAGCCCTCCCTTTCGGGCAATCCTTTCTTTCAGCCGCCGTGCGCATTGGCTCTCTTGCTGTGCGCATGGCGGCTTTTTCGTGCGCTTTGGTGCGGTGGCAGGAGTGGTGGCGGGATGCATGGAAACGGTTAGGTAAGGAGAGGGGCGGTGGCAAGCGCCTTGCTTCGTGCAATCTCTTGACACGGCAGAAGCATTATCGGAAATGTTCTTGGTAGCCCCATGCGCTTTGTCGGAAGGCAGAGCGCATAGCCTTGGACTTTTGCAGTATTCGCAGCATTGTCACCGCTGATTGATACGAGCCAGCTGTGGGTGGCTTCTGCTCAGATTTTACCACTGGCAATGAGAATAAGATGGTCGCTTTCTCTCATTTTCTAAGATTTTAAGTGTGTGAACGATGTGGATTTGAAGAGGTTGGTTTCGATGAGATGTTCATCATGCAGTCAGCAGAGATTTTTGGCGATGGTGGCAACTCCGGCATAGCTTGCCCCGACAATCATATCCGGCATGCCTTCTTCGGGTTTATCACCACCTGCCAGATGACGTGGGGTCGTCTCCTCTGCTACGATTTCCACACCATTGACGCACTCGGAATGGGCAGTGTGTGTCATATTTATACTATCGTCCATTATTTACAAGGGGCAGCAAGGTGCTCCCATTATTTTTCCTGTGCAAAGTCAGTGCAAGGTGAGAGCAATGGCAAAACGAGTTTTGACATTGCCGAGCCGTAGCCTGACTTGACGAAGAAAAGTTGGCATGAAGCGGCTTTGCGGCAAGGGCGCGTTTCTCTTATCACAAAAAAATTTCAGAAAAAGATGTTCGTTCCTCTGCACTTTTTCCAAGCCCGTGAAGGTAGGGTGTTCAAAATCCAGGAAAATCTCTGCGGGGTTTTAAGCCAAATAGCAAGGCGCTTGCGGTGCAGCGACAAAAGGCGCCACGCGAACATTCGACGAAGGTCTGAGGCGCAGCACTGTAGCTCACTTTGCTCGCAAAGTGAGGGGGACGAATATTGTGGCGGCCAAACACGGCTAAAAATCCAACGAAGATATGCCCTAAAGCGCTGGCTATATTCGCTACGTGTTCGTGGCCCTCACTTTGCGAGCAAAGTGAGCTACAATGCTGGCGCCGCAACAGACGATTATGCGGGCCAGCGCAAATCTCCGCTGCGAGGGCGCTGTCGCTTCTTTGTTAACCTTGAATTATCTGGATTTTTAACACCCCACCTGTGACGCGGAAGTAAACCGTCCGGCGGCATCGCTCTGTCATAATTTAAATGGCTGTCCTTAAGGCTAAAGTCATTCGCCAGGCTAAGAAGAAGTCTGCTACCGGCGGCCGCCGTTCGTGCTACCCGCGGCCGCCGGTAGCGTTACTCGCGGCCGCCGGTAGCGTTACTCGCGGCCGCCGTTCGTGCTACTCGCGGCCGCGAGTAGATGACATTGTAAAGGATTTCTGGAATCCCCAATGCTGTTTTCCTATCATTAAAGTTCTCTTTGGGATAAAGCAGTATATTTACGTAGGGTGTTCAAAATCCAAGAAAATAAAGGTTTGTAAAGAGGCGCCAGCGCCCCTGAAAAGTAGGGTGATTTTTTTTGCGCTATCCCTTGTTCTCCAAGCCTAATGACTTCATGCCCTTAATTGCACGTAAAAATCAAGGGAGCACCCCGATGCCACTTCTCAAGTAAAAAATCTTCAAAAGTATAAATTATCATGACACACACTGCTGTACATCCCGAGTTCGTTTCAATGGGTTTCAATCGCAAGCGCAGAGTTTCCTTCCCCCACGACATCTATCAGGTGGTGGTTAATGGAGAAGAAGGCGAATATGCCGAATATGAAGTAGAGAATGAGTTTAATGTAACAGACACTTTGTATTTTACCGCCCAAACCAAGCGCAAAGTGTCATTTGACCGCAGTTTTGCCGTATGTTGTGGCCAGTCTTCTGCATACGATGATAACACGGAGATTGAATACGAGAGCGAGACGTCCTCGCTTTCCTATTCCTTTGCCCGTCATCTTACGCAGGCTTTGCAGTCTCACAAACTCTACTTGATTTCTCCTGAACTCCCTGTGGGCAGTTCCATTCTTATTACTGACATCGAAAGTGAACTTTCTGATGCCACCAATGCGAACAACCATTTGAAGTTCAAGTGGAAACCGCTTCGCAAGCAGGTGCCTTTCACCGTCCCTCGCTTACATAATATCTTCAACCAGGTTTACAACAATACTTTCGACTAATGCCCCACGCTATTCATATCACCACGCTCAAACGTATGTTCCAATTTCCCGAACCCGTAGACCTCAAACTTTGGACGCGCAGCGGTGAGATACAATCCTGGCACCGCTGCATCTCTCTTCGCTACGACTTCTACAAAGGCACGTGAAGAATGAAACTGCTGGATAGCAACGAAATCCGGTAGCTGAGAGATGTGTGCGTGTTTGAAATCAATGGTATGGAGGTGTTTATGTGAAAAAATTCTGTCATACACTTGTTCGATTGAAAATAACTTTGTAATTTTGCACTGCTAGAATCCGCCACGCTTCCCGTAGAACAGCGTACCAGGGCGGAACTTTTTGTTTATATAGGCTTATGATTTATACGAACCCACCACTTAGTACAACTACTCTAATTGCAAATCTAAAGACTGATGGTCTCTCTGTCAATGATGAAAATTTTGCAGAAGACTTCTTGAACAATGTAAGCTACTTTCGATTTAATGCTTACTTGCGTCCTTTTGAAGATGTTAATGGTTCAATTCGTTTTAAACCTAACGCAACATTTGATAAAGCGGTTGCTCTTTATCGTTTTGATGCAGAGCTTAGAAACTTGCTTTTTTCTGCAATACAATTAGTTGAAATCTCTTTACGATCAAAAATAATCAATCAGTTTTCGTTGGCTCATGGTGCTTTTTGGTTTATAGATCCAACGATGGCTATAAATAAACATAAGTATTCTGAAAACCTCAGTACTTTAGAACGCGAGTTATCTCGTTCTAAAGATGACTTCATACAGAAGCATTACGATAAATATGGACGTGAAGACTTTCCACCTGCGTGGAAATTGTTAGATCTTACTTCTTTCGGAACACTCACTAAATTATACTTTAACTTTGCCGACCGCAAAGTGAAGAAAGCAATAGCTCGTTCCTATGGGGTACCACAGCATGAAATTCTTGAAAGTTGGATGAAAGCGGTTAACACCTTGCGCAATTCATGTGCGCATCACAACCGCGTTTGGAATCGAATCATGCCAGTCATGCCTCAAATTCCTTTAACATTGCGTAATGCATGGATTTCCTCTCGTCCAAGCAATTCTAACAGACTATACGCAGTCTTATGTTGCCTTATCTATTGGCTGAACTCGTTTCACCCTAGCAACTCGTTGGTTGATGACTTCAAAAAATTGTTGACCAAGTATCCCAATACAGATGTCGCAGCTATGGGATTCCCTAACAACTGGAAAACTGAACCTTTGTGGCAATAATATAAAGCTAAGTCCTATTGCTTACTATGGGACTTAGCTTTATTAGTATGATTCTATAGCACTTTCTGAATAACCAATTCCAACATCGGAATCTCTCTTATTACAAGATAGGCACTACAAAGTGTATTGCCACGAAACTCCTTCATCGAACTTATATCTACTTCTGCTCGAATATTAAAGTGCTCGCTATGGTAAAGCCAAGAAATACGGCCAACACCAATGAACTGTAAAAGATGATTATTGCCATATAGAAAGGCACTGACAACAAAGAAAACAAGGTTTCCAATGTGCTACCTGTCATAAATGGCTGCAAACGAGAGTGGTCGCTCAATCGCTGTTGGTCGTCGCCAATACTCTTGGACTCAAAGATTGTCATGGGTAATTTGAGCAATTTGCGTAAGTAGTCGCCCAATATACCAATGCTGATTTGCGTACTCATCAAAGGTGGCACTATTCATGCCAATGGCTGTGAGCGCAGCTAAGATAAGGGATAGTCTTTACCATAATACGATGCAACCATGCGCACACAGGCAGGACCGCAATCCATTTGTTCAAACTATCGGGAGAATTTCATGCTTTATTCTTTTAGCTTTTCTTTTTCTTGGGCATCACATTGAAGCGATACACCACGTGGAGCATTACGTAGCGAGGTTGCGAGTTGACCCATGTTTCGGTACGACCTTGGGCATTCACAGTGTGCTGCACGTTGCTGATTTGCTTCAAGATGTCTACTGCATTGAGGCGGAAGGTAAGGTTACCCTTTAAGATGGTCTTGGCCACAGAGGTGTTCCACACCCAGTTGGTGGTGTTGAGTGTGTGGTCACTATAGCCGCTACGATTGTAAAGGTTGAGGTCGGTGGTGATTTGCCAATTCATTGGTAAGTTGAGGGTAGCATTAGCACCTGCTGTAATGTCGAAAGCAGATATATCGTCATACCCCTCGCGCGCTGAACGACTGTTGAGCCATGAGAGGCTACCACGTATGCCGAAGGTATGTTTACCTACGCGATAAGATAGAGCCAATTGCTCACCAAGCGTCAGGTTGTTCACCACGCTGCGCTCAAGTGTTTCACTTTCAGACGCATAGTCTACGGAGTGTACGTATGAAGCGGTGGTTACAGTCTGAAATTGGAAGGATTCCTTCTTTCCGAAAGGCATTGAATATTGTACGGATTCATACGTATTCCAATTGCCATTAATGTTTTTGGGCATCCATGTGCTCACGCCTGTTGCGCGATTGTAGAGGCGTGCTTGCGCAATGGCATTGTCGGTGCGTCCGTAACTTGCATAGAGTACGATGTTATTATGTCGTTGATTGTGGAAACGTGCATAGCGTGCATTTACACTGTGTGTACGGGGCTTTTCCAATCCTGGGTTGTTAATATAGATATTTGTCGGGTCGCTGTCATTGATGGTACCAAGTTGGTTGTAGATGCTTGGTACATTCTTTGTGAAACTATAATTTGTCTCTATCTCCGTACGAATCTTCTGCCCGTTGTCCTTATATTTGAACTTTACAGTTGGAGTAAACTTGCTAACGGTTCGTGATAACAAGGTGTCCAACTGTGCTTTGTCGTAATCCAAACGTTCGTGCATGATGTCTCCGCGCAGAGTGAGATCTGCATTGAAGCTCTTGCTCGAACTCACACTTGGCACATAGAGATATGCGAAACTTACAAGTGGGCTAATCTTGTTTTGTGTCAATTTAGAAGCATAGGTATTGTTGAGATCTACAGCCAACTGTTCGGGACTGATGGCAGAAGGGGGGACCATCATGCTTCCATTAGCTCCGTTTGCAAACTCTTCATGCAGGTGCAGCAACGTGTTGACTTGGTCGTAGCAATGAAAGTCATACTGAATCTCAGGTTTGATTAAAGCGTAATGTCCTACACCGCTCTGATAAGGGCTATAGTTCCATATATAGGCAATGTCGGCATTCATTCCATAATTCTTCGAGACATAATTGGACTTTTGAAACAAATTATCCCCATTGCCCGCATTGGTAGAAGTTGGTCCATACACTCTGTTGAATGAGTTGAGGTAGCGATTTGTGTCGCGACGATAGTTTGCTGTAAAGGCGAACTCCATATTATCGTTTGTCGTTGGGAATGAAATGGTTGTGTTCGCGGCTAAATTAGCGATTATCCAATCAGACTTGCCGTCTTGGTCGTTGCCTATGCGTGTCAAGAGGTTGCGAGTGAAACGCGAAGATGTCATTCCATTTGGAGCAAAGAGGGAATCGAGTGACTGCACGCGGTATTGCTCCTCTGGATTTTCAGAGAATTGTGCTCGATGACTAATGCTTGTGTAATTATTTTTCAAATAATCGATAGAGGGCTTTAACTCGAAATATGCATGCTCGGCTGAATACTGAAATTGGTGTGCCGACATCAGGTGCAACTTCCGATCGTTGCGTAGAGAATGCGAACGCTCGAAGATGTCGCCTGTATTGAAGTAATTCACATTGCTGCCCTTATGTTCCACTTCGGGTTCTTCGTGGGTAAGAGTGACGTTACCAAAGACTTTGGCACGGTCGTGCGAATAGAGATAATCCAATCCGCCCATTTTCACGTCCAGTTCTCCGTCTTGTGCCCAGCCGCCGCCCCATTGACCTGAGGAACTTCCCGTCTGGGTATCCTTGATGTTGTTGAGATTAGCAAAAGCAGCAAGTCGCATTTTACCACTATATCCCATTCCGAAGGCTTTGCCCAAGTAGCGGTCAGAAGGGCAACCATAACCACCTTCTACATTGCCTAACCAACCTGTAGAATAGGCTTTCTTCAATATCACGTCCATCACCATGTGCTCGTCTGCACCATCAATTTTCTTACCATTAACTTTGGCTTTCAAATAATCATCGTTTGCCGCACGGTCGTACACCTTAATGTTCTTCACGGTATAGGCTGGTAGATTTTCAAGAGCCACTTTGGGGTTGCCCGCAAAGAAGTCCTCGCCATTGACCATAAGGCTTTCGATAAACTTTCCATTCACCTTAATTTGTCCGTCTTTGAGCTCTGCTCCTGGAAGTTGTGCCACCAATGCATCCAACATGGAACCTTCTGCCAAGTCGAAAGCTGCTGCGTCATAGACCACAGTGTCTCCTCGCGTCACCATCTTGATATGAGTGGCACGGACAACGACTTCTTTCAACTGTCTTGTCTTGACTTTCTTCATCCAAAGCGTGCCGATGCCAAGGGTAGTATTGCGTTTGGAGACTACTGTGAAATCTTTTTGCACTTCATTGTAACCTTCTTTTTCTGCACGCAAGGTATATCTACCTGGGCGAAAATCAAATTCAAGACGATAAGTGGCGCTCTGTACATCAGCATATGTCACCTTATACGGCACTTGAATGCTATCGTTGAGGTACAAAGTATACAGAGCATTTTCAATAGGCATTTCGGTAACCTCTTCATTGACTCCAAAACTTACTAAGCACTTTTGAGCATTGGCCACATAGAACTGGCAAAGCATGAGAACTAAAATGGATAGAAAATTTCGCATATATATGGATTTTGTTTATATTTTATCATACAGAAAGGACTTGTACCCTCATTATTAGAGGGTACAAGTAACAACGATTAGCTCTAAATCTTGAAAAGACTGAGACAAGATACTATCAATGCAATCCTTAATAAATCGGGCAGCATTGTACATGGGGATACAAATTGATATGTTTGGGGATTTCTCCATGTTCTTGTTGTTATTTGACGGTGTAAAATTAGATATTTGCCATCAGAGGTGAATTATCCAATTCATATTTCTATTGTCATTTTCAAATAAATCACAACACAAATACAAAAACATACAAGAGAAATGCTTACCTTTACAGCCAAAACAAACTAGGATTTATGCGGAAATCACTTTTTTATAAAAGAACATTGCATACAAAAGATGGGGTTATTCCTCAATATTGTAATAAGGAAGGTTCATACTTGAAAGTTATACCACACAACAATGAGAATTTGGATACTGAGTTACATTCCCACAATTTTTACCTAATTTTATGGATAAAAAAAGGACAGGGGACTCATTCTATAAATTTTCAAGATTTTCCAATAAGTGATAATCAAATCTTATTATTTTCACCAGGAGACTTACATAAAGCAGTTTGCACGAATGAGGAAGGCATTGGAATACCCTTTACAGAGGATTTACTCAATCTTCTACCATTAAAAATAGCCGATTGGATTCGTTATAATGTATTCTGCAATATTGGTACGCCACCAGTTGCAACTATTGATGACAACATCGCGGAAATACTAACGAAGTGGATAGAAGTTCTAAAATCGTTACTTGAAAATCAGAAGGATGATATAAATTATTGTACTGCAGCTACAATATCTGTAATACTCAAGATTTTAAAGGAACATGCCTCTTGGGAAAATGATTTCATGGATTTTACCCCCCCCCAAAAAAATAAAAATAATATATGATTTCAAAAAATCGATTGAATTTAATCTAAAAAAATCGCATTCGCCTGCATTTTACTCTATAGATATAGGAGTAGCAGAAAGCAAACTATCAGCTATAACGAAAGAGATTTATGGATTAAGTCCAAAAAAAATCATAAATGAAGGAATAATCTTAAAAGCAAAAAAACTGCTTGCAGAAAACGAACTCATAATAAAAGAGATTTCTGAAGAATTGGGTTTTACCGATGCACCACACTTTGTAAAATTCTTCAAGAAAGAAACAGGTATGACACCAGGTCTGTTTAAAGAGACCTTATAATTTTGTCTTTTCCCCACCGCTCGTTCGGTCATAGTTTTGCACCAAAAAGTACAAGACTATGACCGAATTTCCATACATCAATTCTCTTCTTCCCGATTCTGCATATAAAAAAAGAGGAGGTCGAAAAACCTCCTCTCTGTGATTCGCTTGGGGTTCGAACCCAAGACCCCAACATTAAAAGTGTTGTGCTCTACCAGCTGAGCTAGCGAATCAAACCGTTATTGCTGTTAAGCGATTGCAAAGTTAAGGCTTTTATATTGAACAACCAAATGTTTTCACGAATTTTTTGCTTTTATTTTAATACTTAGCCGAAAATGAGGGAGGAACTGGCGAGGAAGACGGGGACGCTGCATCGAACAAAGGGGAATACCTAATGACGGGGAGGCTGTCTACACGCCACATTCCCTATTCTTTTCAGCGCATCTGGGAGGAGACACGAGCGCGTCTGCTCCCAGACACGGACGCAGCTGCTCCCAGACACGGACGCAAGCTGGGAACTGATACGAATGCGTCTGGGAGCTGATACGGGCGCATCTGGGGGCAGAAACGAATGCACGCCGTCCCGCGTTCGCCATAAGACTTAGGGGAAGGAATGGCGGACAATTGGCGACATGGGGCGGGAGGCGCTTGGAGAGCTTCGCACTGCCGAGGAGGGGTTCTGCCAACCTTATTTGCCAAGATAACACGTAATTAGCGGATTTATGCCATCTCAAGCAAGGTATTCGGAAAGATGGGGGAGGAATCCCACATGATTTTTGTAATTTTGCAGACTGTTTAAGAAAAGACGATGAATATCTACGTGATATTCCATGACTACGAAAACCACTTTCTGGCTGGTACGCCAGGTTTATGGGGTGTTGAAAGATTTCAGGTGTGCCTGAGAGAATCACTGGAAATGCTGAAAAGATTTTCACTACACTGCATAATCGCACATGATAACAGATTATCACATTGTACAACAAACTAAAATATGACACAAACGAACCAGAACAGCGAACAAGTGCTGAGACACAAACTCGACCTGCTGCTCCGAACGGGCCAACTGCTCCTTGAAAGCGCAGCAGACACCAACCGCGTGATGCGAAACATGAAACGTACGGCTGCTTTTCTCGGACTGCCCGAAGAACATCTGCACATTTATGTCACCTACAACATGCTGATGGTGAACCTCAGCGACGCCGAACACTCTTTCTCGAAATTCCAGCGCTGCGACAAGCATGGCATCAACATGACGACCATCTCGCTCGTGAGCAAGCTTTCTTGGAAGGCCATCCGCGAGGACTATTCCATTGAACGCTATGAGGAGGAACTGGAGAAGATTAAGAACCGCCCGAGAAACTATACGCCGTGGCAGGTGGCCATCGGTACGGGTTTTGCCTGCGGCGGCTTCTGCATTCAGTTTGGCTGCGACTGGATGGCTTTCCTCTATGCTTCGCTGGCCGCCTGTCTGGGTATGCGTCTGCGCGGCAAACTGGTTGAAATGGGCATGAACGCTTACATGAGCATCGCCACGGCGGCTTTTGTCTCAACAATTCTGGCTTGGGCCTCGATGTTCCTGCCGTCGAGCTGGACCACCACCCCGCTCCACCCGCTTTTGGCCTGTGCCTTGTTTATCGTGCCTGGAGTGCCTTTGATCAACTTTGTGGACGATATGCTTGACAACTATATCCAGGTGGGCCTGACGCGTGCCATCAACACGTTCCTCATGCTGGCGGCCATGGCTTTCGGCATTGCGTTCTTCCTGAAGGTGTCGAACTTCGACTTGGCACAGTTCCAACACATCTCGATGATTCCGCACCATGAATACTGGGAATATGCCGCAGCGGCTGCCATCTCAGCCATGGGTTTCTCCATGATTTTCAACATCCCGCGTCGCCTGCTTTGGGTGGTTGCCATCGGCGGTATCATCGCTGTCTGCACGCGCAATTTTGTCAACCTCGGCCCGAGCAACGACAACATCGGCCTCGACATGGGTCTCGCCATCGGTTCTTTGGCTGGCTCAGCCCTTATCAGTTTGATTTGCGTGAAGGCCGTCCACTGGTTCCACGTGCCCAACCACGTCATCTCCATCCCGAGTGTCATCCCGATGGTGCCGGGCGTACTGATGTACCGCGCCTTGGTGGGACTGATTGAGATGAACGGTGTTGTCGGCGAACTGACCGACGCCGTGAAATTCGGTATGGGTTCTGGTCTGACCATCATGTGCATCGCGCTGGGCGTGGCCATCCCCAACATCTTCGCCCGCCGCTTCATCGCCGCCGACCGACAGAAATTACTGAAGCGCCTCATCGAAGAACGCCGCCAGCGCGGACGCTTCGAAAGTTTTGAAGCCATCGACAGCGAGAAGCAGGCGCAGAACGTATAAGAAGTTTTACAAATCCTACATACAAAAAGAGCATGCGACACTTTCCAATGATGTGTCGCATGCTCTTTTTTATTTGCGAAATAGGGGTTCTGAAAACAGTTTAGAATCGCGCGTTGGCATTTGCCTACAAGCGTTCGTAGTCGGCAAACGTGTAAGGCACAGCGTTTTTCTCGTCGGCCTCGTGGCTTTCCGAGTCTGTCAAACGCCATTCCATAGGGTCGAACTCTGGAAAGAAGGCATCGGCGTGTTCAGGCGTGGCCTCAATATGGGTGAGGCAAAGGCGGTCGGCCATTGGCAGGGCCTCCGCATAAACGCTCTCGCCGCCGATGATATAGATGTCTTCTTCGGGCGCACAAGCGTCGAGCGCCGCCTGCAAGGAAGGGAACACTTCGGCGCCCTCAAAGGAAAGACCTTCCTGGCGCGTGAGCACGATGTTGCGGCGATTTGGCAAGGCACCTTTCGGGAGCGACTCAAAAGTGCGGCGCCCCATAATGATGGTGTGTCCCGTGGTGAGGGCCTTGAAGCGGCGCAAATCGGCCGAAAGATGATAAAGCAGTTTGTTTTGATAGCCAATGGCGCGGTTGGCAGCCAAGGCACAGATGATGGTCAGCATGGTCTGATGGTTTTTGGAAATGGGATGTGGTTTGCAGGGGATTTGACGAAAAGAAGAGGAGAAGGGCGGACGCTTTGCGCGAGGGATGCGACCGTAGGCGTTACGAATTGGATTTACGGAACATTTCTCACGCCTGTCTGTCCGTCAAACGGAAACCTTTGCGGGAATGTGTGGATATGGGTCGTAGCCCTCCAGCTCGAAATCTTCATAGCGGAAACTGAAGAGATCTTTGACGTCGGGGTTGATTTTCATCGTTGGCAGCGGGCGCGGTGTGCGCGTCAGCTGCAGGCGGGCTTGGTCGAGATGGTTGAGATAGAGATGGGTGTCGCCCGTGGTGTGGACAAAATCGCCTGGAACGAGTCCGCAAACCTGCGCTGTCATCTGCAGCAAGAGGGCGTAGCTCGCGATGTTGAAGGGCACACCGAGGAAGGTGTCGGCCGAACGCTGGTAGAGCTGGAGCGAGAGGCGGCCGTCGGCCACATAAAACTGGAAGAGGAGATGGCAGGGCGGCAGGTTCATCACGCCGAGGTCGGCCACGTTCCACGCCGACACAATCATGCGGCGCGAATCGGGGGTTTCCTTGATTTGCCGGATTACTTCGGCCAACTGGTCGATGTGGCCACCTTTATAATCGGGCCATGAGCGCCACTGATAGCCGTAGATGTGTCCGAGGTCGCCATTTTCGTCGGCCCATTCGTTCCATATTCTCACGCCGTTTTCCTGCAAATAGCGCACATTGGTGTCGCCGCGCAAAAACCAGAGAAGTTCATGGATGATGCTCTTCAAGTGGAGTTTTTTGGTGGTGAGAAGCGGGAAGCCCTCTTCGAGATTAAATCGCATCTGATGGCCGAAGATGCTCTTCGTGCCGGTTCCAGTGCGGTCGGTTTTGACAACGCCGTTGTCGAGGATTTCCTGCAATAAGTTGAGATATTGTTTCATGTGTTTGTTGTGTTTCTAAGATGTGAAGCGGGGTTTTCGTTGTCCGCTAAAAGCGTGTGCAGAATGTGTCGGGACGAGGTTTCAGTTTCCCTTGAAAGGTTTGCGCCAGTCGCAGCCCTCTTTCCAGCGAGAGCAACCGTAGGCCGTTTTCCCTTTGATGACTTTTCCTTCGCCGCATTTTGGACATTTGCTACCCACGCGGACGATTTTGCGCTTCGGTTTCCCGGCAGCCGGCGCTTCAGAACGGCTGGCCTCTGCGGCGGCACGGAGGCGCGGCGGCAAGGCAGAAGGCCCCGTTTCCGGCGCTATGCTCACGCGGCGGTTGCTGTTGTCGGAAAGCACCTGGAAGACCACTTCGTTGACCATCTGCTTGAGCTCGTCGACAAACTGGCCAGCGCCATATTCCTTCTGCTCGATGAGGCGTAGCTTGCGCTCCCAGCGTCCGGTGAGTTCTGCGCTCTTGAGAAGTTCTTCCTGGATGAGATGGATGAGTTCAACGCCAGTCGGCGTGGCCACCAACGTTTTGCGCTGACGGCGTATATAATTGCGTTTGAAAAGCGTTTCGATGATGGCGGCACGCGTTGAAGGACGCCCGATGCCGTTCTCTTTCAGTGCGTCGCGCAGTTCCTCATCGTCGACCATGCGGCCGGCCGTTTCCATAGCGCGCAGAAGCGTTGCCTCGGTGTAGAACTTCGGCGGCTGCGTCATTTTCTGCGCCAAGTCGGGCACGTGAGGACCGCTTTCGCCTTTCGTGAAGACAGGAAGGGTGCGTTCCTCATCCTGCCGACGCTCGTTGTCGGAGTCGGCAGTGTCGCTGTCAGCCGCCTGGTTGCCCTGCATCAGCACCACGCGCCAGCCCGGATCGAGAATCTGCTTGCCATTGACGCGGAAGGGCACTTCAGCGGCCTCACCCGTTACGGTGGTGGTGGCGAAACGGCAGTCGGGATAAAAGACGGCGATGAAGCGGCGTGCCACAAGGTCATACACGTTGCGTTCGATGTCGGTCAGCGCATTGGGCGCGACACCAGTGGGGATGATGGCATGGTGGTCGGTCACCTTTGAGGAATCAAACACCTTTTTGCTCTTGCGCAGTGGGGCACCGCGCAAAGCGGCGAGCAATTCGCCATACTGGCCGCTGATACCGTTGAGAATCCCTTTGCACTTGGCATAAATATCGTCGCTCAAGAAGGTGGTGTCGACACGCGGATAGGTCGTCACCTTCTTTTCGTAAAGGCTCTGGATGATTTGAAGGGTGACGTCGGCAGAATAGCCGAATTTTTTGTTACATTCCACCTGCAAGGAGGTGAGGTCGAAAAGACGCGGCGGCGCCTCCGTTCCGTTTTTCTTCGTCACGCCCGTCACGGTGAAGGGCGATTCCTTGATGCGTTCCAAGGCGGCACGGGCTTCGGCCTCATCGGTGTAACCGCGGCGCGAGACAGAGGATTTCTTGCCGTCGCCAGTTTCGCTTGCCGCGGTCTCGTCCTCGTTCGGATCGTCCATGACGGCGGTGAAGACCGTGTCGCGATAGCGTGTGGTCAGCACCCAGTAGGGCTCGGGCTTGAAATTGGCAATCTCCTCACCGCGCCTAACGATCAGCGCCAACGTCGGCGTTTGCACACGGCCGATGGAGAGGGGCGGCACACCGCGTTCTTGGCGGCCATATTTGAGCGTATAAAGGCGCGTGGCGTTCATGCCGAGAAGCCAGTCGCCGATGGCGCGGCAGAGTCCGGCTTCATAGAGCGACCGATAATTCTCCTGCGGTTTGAGCGCCGCAAAGCCCTCGCGGATGGCTTCTTCGGTCAGCGAGGAAATCCAAAGGCGCTGCACGGGGCATTTGGCTCCGGCTTTCTGCATCACCCAACGCTGGATGAGTTCTCCCTCCTGCCCAGCATCGCCGCAGTTGACAATGCTGTCGGCCTTCTGCATGAGGCTCTGAATAATGGCAAACTGATGGGCGATGCCTTTGTCTTGCTTCAAACGTATGCCAAAACGCTCAGGCACCATCGGCAAAGCTCCGAGACTCCACCGCTTCCATTCGGGACGGTAGTCCTCGGGATACTTCAGTTCGCAAAGATGGCCAAACGTCCAGGTCACCTGGTAGCCGTTGCCTTCCATATAGCCGTCGTGCGACGTGTTGGCTCCCAAAACGTGGGCGATGTCACGCGCCACACTCGGCTTTTCGGCGATACATACTATCATATTGTTATAAGTAGGGGGTCATTGATAAAAAATTGGGGAAGTGGCGTCTGCATCGTTTTCTTCCACGACGAAACGCATCTGCGCAGCGTTGAAGGCCACGCCATCACCGGCAAAGAGGCGGGCAATGGTGCCATCGGCGGCCAATGCCTGCGGCGGCCCCTCGGTGAGCCCATCGGCAGAGAGCACCCACAAGCGGCACGCGAGCTGAAGGGCGAGTTCAAGGTCGTGGGTGGAGAAGAGAATGGTTTTGCCATGAACCGATGAGAGCCGCCCCAAGAGCCTCAGCAGCGCCACCTTGCCCGGAAAATCCAGAAAAGCCGTCGGCTCGTCGAGCATGATGACGGGCGTTTGCTGGGCCAGGGCTTTGGCAATCATGACGCGTTGCCGCTCGCCGTCGCTGAGCGTCTGCACCCGCCGTTTCCGCCAGTTGCCAACACCCATCTGCGCCATAGCGTCCTCAACAAGTGCGCGATCGGCAGACGTCAGGCGCCCCGACAATCCGGTATAGGGCAGGCGACCCAAGGCCACGACGTCTTCCACGGTCAGCGATTCCGACTCCGTTCGGGCTGTGAGCACAACGGCCACCAGGCGTGCCAATTCGCTGGCATTGTATTCGGCAAGCGCTCTGCCCTGCCACCTCACTTCCCCCGCCAACGCGGGCTGCAGAGCGGCCAGCGTGCGCAGCAACGTGCTCTTTCCCGCCCCGTTCGGACCGACAAGCGCCGTCAGCGAGGCGGGCAACAACTGGGCCGTGAGACCCTTTGCCACCACCTTGCCACGATAGCCAGTGGAGAGATTGGAAATGCTTAAGACGGGCGATTTCATTTGCTTATTGTTGGGGTGCCTGATGTTGGGCTTGATCGTTGGAAGAGAATGCATAGCATCCTGTGTGACCGATGAGAAATTTCATAAACGGCAAATAGACAGGGCATAAGGATTGTATTCCTTACTCCAATTATTATTCATATCCATTTTTACAATTACAAAGGTACATCGTTTTCGCGGAACAGCCAAGCATTGGCAGCAAGCATGCGGCGGGCAAACGGAACAAAAAAATATGGAGAAGATGGTGGCGCATTCAGAGAAATGATTTAAATTTGCAATTGAACATCCGCTTTGCTATGGCGGAAAAAACATTACACACCCATAACTTGTCGACGCGTTTACCAGGCAGGAAGAACAAAACATCCTCCCCTTTCTGACAAACACAGACAGTTTTCTAAAAGACGAACACTTATGAAAAAGATGCTCCTGACAGCCATTTTTGCCGTTATGGCAACGGCAGGCAGTTTCGCCCAACGCACCCCGCACGCCATCGGTGTACACTTCGGCGGGTCGACCATGGATTTTGAATATCAATACCACTTCAACAAGAAGAACTTCCTTGACGTGACTGCAGGAATCTTCGACCTCGACAAGGGGTTCTGTGCTACGGCGGTCTACAACTGGAACATCCGCCAGTGGCCCAACTGGACGCCACGCTTCGCCACCTGGAAATTCTGGGGCGGCTTTGGCGGCGGCTTCGGTTTTTATGACGATGACGACGACGACGATTTCTTCCTCGGTCCGGTCGGCACACTGGGATTTGGCTTCACGCTGAAAGATATTCCGCTCACGCTCGGCATCGACTATCGCCCGATGATTGCCATCAACGTGGGCGACGACTGCAAAATCATCGATTCGGGCTTCAAAAACCTCGGTGTGACGCTGACCTACCGCTTCTGATTTGTCCCAACACCACTATGACGCATACACCAACGCCGTGATTGCAAGGAGAGCACTGTCTTCTCCCATGCAATCACGGCGTTGTGCTTTCATACGGGCAGCCGCCACATCCCTAAGGCCCGCCAACACTTAACAATACCGTCAACGCCACTTTTAAAGACGGCCGTCACCACCTTACAAGACGGCTGTCCTCACCTTACGAGACGGCTGCCACACCTTAGAAGCCTGCTGCCACACTTCACAAGACGGTCGTCCTCACCTTACGAGACGGCTATCGCCCTGCAAACCGCCTTGCAAAACTGCCGCCGCCAACAAAAAAAGCCTTTTTTATTTTGTACTCTCTTCGTTTTACACTATCTTTGCACCCGATTTGCATCGCGCCCTTCGCAGCAATGCCAATCACATAATTTAATATTTTCATTAGGAGAGATGCTCGAGTGGTTGAAGAGGCACGCCTGGAAAGCGTGTATACGTCAAAAGCGTATCGGGGGTTCGAATCCCCCTCTCTCCGCAGTAAAAGCCCTGCAAGTCGAAAGACTTACAGGGCTTTTATTTATTTTAGCCGTTTCCTAGTCTCAGTTGAAAATTTATAGCTTAAAATGCAACATGATTCTGAAAAAGCACTATCTTTACGGCGTTGTTTGGGAACAGACGACATCGAAGAGAACTACTAAGCTTTGACCCTGTCAGAGGATCTGCAAAATCAAAGTATGCAGACAAAAGACTGAAAAGTCGTTGCTCCTGAATAGCTTATACACTGCTTGCTCCGTTATGAGGCGGCTCACATATATGCTTGCAGATGAAAACAGATTTCATTCTTACGCATACGGATTCTACAGAATCCTTTTGAACAAGAGAGGTAAGAAAGCGTGCATTTTCTGTATAAAATATTAACTTTAAAAACATAAAATCTATGGACATATCAAAGGAATTTATTGATTATTGGGACGACGTGATTAACATTTGGTTGGGCAAGAAAGACAAAATCCCCAATGAATATACCACTGTCACGAAAAACTATGACGACGAGGAAGGCAAATTGTCTGTGGAAATCGAAGAAAAGCAAGCCGAATGGTTTAACGCAACAGGCGAGCTACTTTGTCCAATTCACATACCGGAGCCCTACTGGGGGGATCCTTGCAATTGTAGCATCGTTATTGCTCACTATAACCCAGGTGGCGGGACTGGGAAGGACCCACATACCTATAGAGGCAAAGGGGATTCTTATCCTGATAATACTATGATAAAATATGTGAATGAGAATAAGTATTCTCAATTAGCTAAAGACTGCCCTATCTTGAAAGATGAGACAGACTTGAACGAACGTTCGTGGTTCTGCCGTTATGGAGGCTGGTCATGGTGGGATAAAAAAAAGAAATGGATTCAACATCTTGAAGAATCGATTCCCCAAGAAAAGGATGATTCTCAGGATGCTAAGGTTTCTTTGCCTTTTTGTATCGATCTCTGCGCTTGGCATTCATACCAATGGAAAAACAATAAAAAAGTTATATTTGATAACTTAGAATTGATCACCGAAAAATTTGTCGCCCCTCTTTTGTACGCAATTGAGAAATCTGATTGTCACCTCGCTGTTTGCATAGGTGCCCTGTTTAGCTCCGAATTTTTCCAGAAAATTCGGAGCTAAAATAAGCCGAATAGCTAAAAATGAGCGATTTACAAGTGTTTCACCTCAATAGAGGTAAT